>Ga0315315_10000001_pt1 | contig 342637 bp, 273 predicted proteins | sample M140m3416metaG_FD_203699 | JGI IMG/M metagenome (GOLD analysis project Ga0315315, IMG submission 203699) | Ammonia-oxidizing marine archaeal communities from Monterey Bay, California, United States - M1 40m 3416 | ecosystem: Environmental > Aquatic > Marine > Intertidal zone | place: USA...
TTACTTTATGCTTGGTAAATGGTTTTTTATCTCCTAATAGTAAACCTACGGGCTGATGGTCTCCACGATAAGATTTTAATTCTTCTCCTCTTATATGAATCAAAGAATTATGAGCTCCTGAAAACTCAACTGTCCCTTTTTTCATGTTTAGCTTACATAAAGAAATATCCATTCCATCTTTTTGGGCACCTTCTTCTTCTTGACTTAAAGATTTTATAATCTGGGCTCGCATTTCATTTAGAACTTTAGCTGTGTCTTTAATATCTTTTTCTATAATAATCTCATTGAGTAAAGATGTTCCTATCATACTCATAAAAGCACCTGGAACTCCATGTCCAGTACAGTCAGCAACGGTAAAAAATATGTTTTCTTCTTGATCTTTATAAATCCAATAAAAATCTCCAGAAACTACATCCTTTGGCTTAAAGAAAATAAAGCTTTTGGGCAGAGTATCATTTAAATAAACAGAAGAAGTCATCATTGCATCCTGTATCCTCTTAGCATAATTAATACTATCCGAAATCTCTTGTTGCTTTTCTTCTATTACCAATTTCTGTTTTTTAGTTGTATTAAGCTGCTTGTAAATAAATAACAAGAAGAAACCAACAATAAAAATTCCTGAAAATAAAACTATTTGAATCTTTTTTTGAGATTTGATTTCTTCATCTTTAACTCTGTTTTCAGCTTGTTGAATCCTGATTTCATCTAGATGTTTCAAGCTATCTAATTGTTGTTTAATTTCAAATTCTTTTTCTGACTCATATTTAGCTATATCTTCTTTAGCACTTAACATTTCCAAGCTATCTTTATTTTCTATCATTTCCTCTAAATAAGTATTAGCTTTTTTATAGTTTTTAAATTTCTTTTCAATTTCATAAAGTCTAAAAAGTAATTCTGGTGAGGCCAATCCAGTCATTTTCTTGCTCAATTCAGCTCCTCTATAAGCATTTTTTAAAGCTGATTTGTAGTTTTGTTTTAAATAATAATAATCGCTAACAGCTGCATAATATAATATCTTAGAATCATTATCTTTTTGTTTATTAGCGTAGTGAATTAAATTATCTAAACATTCTTTAGATTTAGATAAACTAAAAGTATTTTTTGATGTTGTATCTAAATATGCATTGGATAACATTGCATATATATTAGTAAATGAATTTTTATCTTCAGATTTAATAGCTAGTTCTAATGTAGAATTCATAAGTTGAATAATAGAATCACTATCTTTTATAATAGTACAAATATTAACTGAAGATGTTATTATTCCCCCTGTGTCTTTTTTAGTTTCAAAAATCTTTTTTTGATCAGTGAAAATTTTTAAAGCTTCTTTTTCTCTCCCAGTTTCCGTATAAACAATTGCAATATTATTATTAATAGTTAATAAAGAACCAGTGTCATTCTCTCTATTAGCAATCTTTTCAGTTTTAAGCCACATGTCTATACATTCACTTTTTCTTTTAAGCAGATAAAAACATATACCTTTCATATTATAATAAGCACCTCGAAAGTTATTTTTTCTCATTCTTTTAATACTGTCTGATTCAAAAATTTGATTTGAAGATTCTATTTTTCTTAGACCAATGTCAAATAGTTTAATAGCTGAATCAGGGTTCTCATATGATAAAGAGGCTGCAGCTTCGTATACCTTCCATATTTTAGTAGAATCATGAATAGAATCTACATTCATCATATTTAGTGCAGAATCAATCGCAGATTGAGATAAAAGATTCGCATAAGACAATAAGCTAATTATTAATAAAAGAGAATATTTTTTCATTAACCTACAATATAAGGAAAAACTTACTCTTTGGAAAGACGTAAAGCCGTTCTTATTTGAAAGAAAAAATAAATCAAAATCCCAGCGACAATTGTTTTTTGAGCTGTTACTTGAATAAAAAGACCTTCTTGGCTACCATGAGCACTAGGACCAAAGTCCATTACTAGTAAAAACAAAAAAAGTAAGATTGTAAAACCAATCGTAGCAAAAGAAATAAATTTATCAAATTTTGAAATTTTAATCACTAAGTAGGTTTGTAAAACAGCATGAATAAAAAGAGTTCTAAATGCCATCTTTACAAATACTAAATGCCAAAACTTTGAGGTTTCTTCTGCTGAAAAAACAGAAATAAATATAAAAGATAAAATAGAAATAGAAATACTAGCTATCAAAAAATAACGAAGCCATTTACTATTTATATACTTTACTTCTAGCTTTAAAAAAGAAATAAAAAATGAAAAATAGGAAAGAGCAAATATGACTAAAGAGGAATTAAATAGTGTAGCAGAAACTGTATTTACTTCTCCATTTCTAGCTGTCCACTCCCCTAAATTGCTGAAAAAATTATAAAAAAATTGATATCCCTCTGTACTTGAATCTAAATAGGTGCCCCCTGGATAGAATAGCATAGCGATTGAATTAAAAATCACAAAAAACGAAATACTAAAATATCCTTGCCAAAACATAAAATTTGATTTTTTCATAAAAAATTCAATTTTACAGCATTTTTAATCACTTTTCAATGATTTTTTGTCACTTTTTAAAGTTTTTTGATGTTTTTGACCACTTTTAGGTTATCATCATTTATTAAAATTTTCTTTAAAAGCAACTCTACTTAATGGTTCGTACTCCTCTCTCTCTCCAAGAAGTACTAAATCCTTGCTTTTAGAAATTCGATGGCTGTAATTAGCCAAATTTCCAGTTTTAGTGCAAATCGCGTGTACTTTTGTAACAAATTCTGCAATAGCCATTAAATTAGGCATAGGTCCAAAAGGATTGCCTTCGTAATCCATATCTAGTCCAGCTACAATTACTCTTTTTCCACTATTGGCCAACTCGTTACATACATCAACTATTCCATTGTCGAAAAATTGTGCCTCATCTAATGCTACCACATCAACATCTTTAGATAATTGAATGACTTCTATAGAGGATTTAACAGGGTTAGAAATAATCTCGTTAGAGTCATGTGAAACAACCTTACTTTCACTATACCTTACGTCAGTAACAGGCTTAAATATCAAAGTCTTCTGTTTGGCGAATTCTGCTCTTTTTAATCTTCTAATTAATTCCTCTGTTTTACCTGAAAACATCGAGCCACAAATGACTTCAATCCATCCTAACTGATGAACATGATGAACATGATTCTCTAAAAACATGATTTAAAAATTGTTATTTAATAGATTAATATAAATATAAATCATTTATCTAAAATATTAAAAAATCTGTTCGCCTGTTAATAGCTCTTGACTTAGATGAATTATTAGGAACTTTGGGATTAGTTTCACCATAACCTTTAAACCTTAACCTTTCTTTTTCAATTCCATTTATTAACAAATACTCCATAACATTAAATGCTCGATCCATAGAAAGAGCTAAATTCGATTTATCAGGTCCAATATCGTCTGTATGTCCTTGTACCTCTATTTTAATATCTTTCGATTTTTTTAACCAATCTATAAGACCATCTAATACAATTTTTGAAGCTTCTTTAAGTTGAGAAGAATTAGTCTCGTAAAGTATATCATTTAGAGTAAATGCCTTACCCTTTTTTATTTCTTCTGTCTCTATAACTTTATCTTTAATAATCGTATTGGATATATCCTTTTCAGAAATTAGTAATGATTCAAATGCACTTCCTTCGTTTTCTATCACTAATAATGCATTTCCTTCAATTTTCTCAACGTTTATAATTGCTACAAAATCACCCTGTTGATCTACTTTAAAGGCCTGCTTAGTTTTATTTCCTTCCTTGTCTCTCAAAACTATTTTTGTTTCGTTGTCAAAGTTTGACTTTCCCTTTGCCAAAATAATTTTATCTGGCTTTGCTTTTTCTGGAATTTCAAAATAAAATATATCTTTTCCTCCAAGACCATCTTTTCTTTTAGAAGAAAAATAGCCATAGTGGCCATCAACACTAACAATCAAAGATTCTTCCTCCTCTTCACTATTTATAGGGTATCCAATATTTTTCGGTTCGTCCCAAGCATTAGTTTTAGGATTTTGTTTTGTAAAAAAAATATCAAACCCACCTGCTCCCAAACGATAATTAGAAGACTCAGAAGCAAAGTACAAAGTTCTACTATCTGTGTGAATAAATGGAGATTTATCACTTTCTTCTGAATTTATTGGTCTTCCAATATTTATTGCTTTTGACCAAGTACCATCTTCATTTCTATTTGAATAATAAATATCAATTTTACCAATTCCACCTGGTCTAGCAGATGAAAAGAATAAAGTTTTTCCATCTCCAGACAAAGATGGTTGTGCTTCCCATGTTTGAGGACCATTAATATTGGGACCTAAATTTTCTAAAGCCGACCATCTATAATATGATGTGTCGAAATCGATACCTTCTTTTTTTAGAGTTACTTTATTTAATTCTTTTTTGGATAAATATATATCACAGTTAAAATAATCTCCATTTTTTATACAAGCACATATATACATCTCTTTATTATCTAGTGAAATGGAAGCACCACCATATTTTGGCCCTTGATTAAAAGGTGTTTTTAAAGGTTTCCCTTTGTTAAAATCATCTTTAAAGTTTTTTCTTTCACCAAAAGAAAAAAGTTGCTCATGATGAACTGCAAAATCTCCTTTAATGTATTCATCATATTCGATGGTAAAATATATTTGTTCATTATCTGGTGAAATAACGGGAAGAATTTCATTTTTTTCATGAGAGGAAATATTTTTAAGAACTTTTGGAATAAAGGGAACTGGGTTTGAATAAAAGTTGCAATAAAAATTAGATATTTCTAGAGAAGCATTGACATTTAATTTTTGATCTACATAAAGATTGGAAATTCTTTTTTTATTATCAGTTGGGAATTCTAAAAATTTTTTAAAATATTTAACGGCTTCACAATCATTTTTATCTTGGTAATATATCTGGCTCAAATAATAATAAATATCTGCATGGTAAGTAGGACAAAGACTCTCCAGCTCAAGAAAATATTTTTTAGGGAAATCCATACTTCCTCCCATAGATTTTTTTCTTCGGAATGAGGATTTGGCCAATTCCCAAATACAAGGAATACATTCTTCTTCTAATTCTAAAGTTTCTAGAAGAAATTTAACTCTGTTTTTGTAATCGTACTTTTTATAATTTTTAGCTTTTGAAAATAATTTTTCTACACTTGATGGAATTTCTTCATCGCATAGTGAATCTTGTGCTAAAGAATTTCCATGAAAAAATAAAAACGGGATAATTAAGTATATGCTAATTCTATTAATCAACAATTTTAATTTCATTTTCAGAATAAGCAACAATAGCAGCAACAGTGGCATCACCAGTAACGTTTACAGTAGTTCTACACATATCTAAGATTCTATCTACTGCAAAAACAAGACCAATTCCTTCTACTGGAATTTGAGGAAATAAACCAAGAACAATAGTCAACATCACTAATCCAGCTCCTGGAACTGCTGCAGAGCCTATGGAGGCAAGAGTAGCTGTCACTAAAATTGAAAGCTGATCGGTCATAGACAAATCAATATTAAACGATTGAGCAATAAAAACTGCTGCTACGGCTTGATACAAACTAGTCCCGTCCATATTTATCGTAGCTCCTAAAGGCAATACAAAACTTGAAACTTTTTTTGAAACCCCTAATTCTTCTTCTACTCTTTCCATAGTTAATGGCAAAGTTGCTGCACTAGAACTTGTAGAAAAAGCCAGAAGTTGTGCTGGTGAAATTGCTTTAATAAATCTAATGAATTTAACTTTGGCAAATCGTCTAATCAAAAATGGATAAACTGCAAAAACCATTATGGCCAATCCAATAATTACAGTGAGGCTATAAATACCTAGACCAGATAAAATTTGAAAAGCAAATTTTAGGTCACCTTCTGAAACTTGTACCAAAACCCCAGCCAATAATGCAAAAACACCAATTGGAGAATACAACATGATAATATCAACTATTTTAAGAATAATTTCATTTACACTTTCAAAAAACACTCTAGCAGGATTGGTTTTGCTTTCTGGAATCATAACCATAGCAATTCCAAATAAAATAGCAAAAAAGATTACCTGAAGCATGTTTCGATTATCAGAAGCACTTACCACAAAATTACTTGGAACTAAATCTACTAATGGCTGTAAAGGACCATTTTTTTTCGTAGCACTTGCCAACTCTAACTTTTCTTGAGATTTGTTAGAATATTTTTTTACCAATTTAACTCTAGTTTCATCATTAATGAATTTACCAGGCTGAATTGTATTTACCAAAAACAAACCAATTACAATAGCTATAACTGTAGTAGAAATATAAATGAAAATTGATTTACCCCCCATTTTACCAAGAGTTCTTATATTATTCATAGATGCTATTCCCACAATTAATGATACTAATACAAGGGGGACCGCTATTAGTTTTAAAGCATTTATGAAAATTTGACCAAATGGAAATATCCAATCTTGAGTAAAATCAATCCATCCTTGAAAAGTGGCCAAAATACTATAAGCCAGTCCTAAAAAAAGTCCAATTATAATTTGAATATAAAGTGGGATTTTCTTTTTCATAAATTTTATAGCTTACTTGTTCTATTTCTTAGTAGATGATCTGCTAATACTATAGCAGCCATAGATTCCACAATAGGAACAGCTCTAGGAACTACGCAAGGGTCGTGTCTTCCGTTAACACTGAACTCCACATTGTTTTTTTCTTTGTCTATGGTGTTTTGTTTGCTCATAATTGTTGCAACTGGCTTAAAAGCAACTTTAAAAAATATATCTTCTCCATTAGAGATACCTCCTTGAATTCCTCCTGAATTATTTGTTTTAGTAGAAACATTACCATTTTCAACTATAAATTCATCGTTATGGTCAGAACCAGTCATTTTTGAACCATCAAATCCTGAACCATACTCAAATCCCTTTACAGCATTTATCGAAAGCATTGCTTTACCTAAATCTGCGTGTAATTTATCAAAAACTGGCTCTCCTAATCCAGCTTCAACTCCACTAATAACACACTTGATTTGTCCTCCTACGGTGTTTCCTTTCGATTTCAGCTCAGTAATTAAATTTATCATTTTAACAGAACTATCAGCATCTGGACATCTTACAATATTTGAATCGTAATCTTTATTTAAATCTATGTTCTTTTCATCTGCAAAAATATTTCCAATACCTGAAACATATGCTGAAATTTTAATTCCATAAATATTTAAAAATTGTTTAGCTATTGATCCGGCAACTACTCTACAAGCAGTTTCTCTAGCAGATGATCTTCCCCCTCCGCGATAGTCTCTTAAACCATACTTTTCTTCATAGGTGTAATCTGCATGAGATGGTCTAAAAACATCTTTAATATTACTGTAGTCTTTAGATTTTGAATTAATATTAGGAATTAAAAATCCAATTGGAGTTCCTGTAGATTTACCTTCAAAAACTCCAGAAAGCAATTGCACTTTATCATCTTCCCTTCTTGAGCTTGTTACTTTGCTTTGTCCAGGCTTTCTTCTATCCAAATCTTTTTGAATTAAATCCTTATTTATTTCTAATCCAGCTGGACAGCCTTCAATTATTCCACCAATCATAGAGCCATGCGACTCTCCAAAAGATGTGAGTTTAAATAAATTTCCAAAAGTGTTTCCCATAATAATATACTAATATAGGGTAAAGAATTATTAGACTAAAGATTGTCAATATATTCATTTATTGTTATAGCATCTTTATAGTCCATAACGTGGAAATAAAAACAAAACCAGCGTTGACCATCATCATCAGATTCTTGAAAAAAATCATAGTTATTATTTAAGATAAAGAGTGGATGATTCATTATTTTAAGCTGAATATCTTTAGTATTAGATATTTCATTTATGGCTATTCTACTATAGACTCTTTTTAGATTCCCTTTAAATAATTCAAAACTCCCATTGAATACTTCTTTGTATTTAATTTTCAACCTCTCTCCCTTAATGGTTAAAATTTCAAAATAAGAAGAAGAATAAGAAACTAATTTTCCTTCTTTACCATTAACTAAAAGGTTATTACCTAAAATATATCCATATTGAAAAGCGAAAATTATCCCAAGAAATAAATTCTTTAGATATTCCCAAAGTAAAGCAAGTAATATTAGCACAACACTTCCTGCAATTAAAATATTGTCATTAACAACATCAGCAACTTTTAAAAAGATAAATAAAATCCAAATAAGGTAAACAAGGACATCGTAGAAAAATAAATATTTTTTGTTAGAAGACTTACTTATTAATGAAAATGTCAAAAATCTTCTTATTAAAATAATTAATCCTAATAAAATTAATAGCTGAAAAATGAAATTAAATATATATGGCAATACTGTCAATTTGCAATTAAATTTTTATTACTAAAATATATGTGTAAATAAGGAAGCACGTACTGACTAATCTCTATATAGCTGCCTTCAATTGAGAGAATATTCTCAGATTTAAAAAAAGAAATATATTCTGCTATTAAAGCATCATCCCAGTTGGAAAAATATTCTTTAAGATAATTTAAATCAATTTTTTTATGAATAAAAATTTGAAGTAAAACCATAATTTCTACATTATTCAAAACATCTGGAAAGGTGGTTTTAAAGTCATTAAAAAATTCAAAACTGTTGGTTTCATTTTTAAAGATTGAAGCTATCCAAAAATTATTAAACCAACCTATATTACCATTGGTAATTGTATTAATTTTATTAAAATTCAATGCAGATCTTAAAGACTTTGAAAAGTTGATTTTATTACCTTTACTATAAATGTCAATTCCAGCAAGACTGTTTTTATATTTCACAATACTTTCCAATTGCTTTTTTGAAAAATTAACCGTAGAAATATATTTTGAAACATAGTTATCAATCTCAGAATTGATTTTTAAGTGATGGAGGAAATTGTTATTGATTTCAATTATAAATACTAATTTATTTTCGTATTGTTTGAAAATTTTCAGCCAATTATTGATAGCATTATATCCATTTATGTTCTTTCTCCACCATAAATCAAAATCATTTAAGAAAACAATAGTGCCACTATCTAGTTCTTCTAAATCGATTAGTTTTGAAGAAGTATCATTTACCTTATGCAACAGTTTTGGCAATTGCTTTTCCACAGAACTTTTTAAAACATTATTTGGAGGATCAACTGCAAAAAAATTCTTCTCTTTCAGGGATTCTACAAGATTATTAAGAATATAAGTTTTTCCTGATTTAGATTCTCCAGAAACCACAATAACATTTTGACTTTTTATAGATTTTAAAGCAAGAGATTTTTTAATATCGTAAATTTTGTTTTCTATAAATTCAGAAAAAAAGTTGTTAGGTTTTGAACTATTGGTAAATAACTGAAGGTATAATTTTGGCAGATCGTCAAGTTGGGTTTTCGTAGGATTACAGTCTTGGACAAAATTTCTAATTATTTTAATTTTATCAGACTGTGAACGAAGTTCTTTGGGTGACTCCTCAATAGAAACAAAATCAACAAAAGACAAGAATTTTTCAGAAATAAAATTTTGAATATTAACCAATCCTGATTTGGAAGATGAAGAACTTGAATCCACATACTTTTTAGATTCATTAGTTAATAAGAAATGGTAATCAGAGAATTTTCTAGAGTTTGTTTTCAAATCCTCAAAATATGAATTCAGCCTTTCATTTTTTAAGTTAGATTTCTTTTTAAATTCTTCAATTTTTAAAATCAATTTTTTCTTAGCATCTTTTAATAGTTTAGGACTTTTTTGATTATCCATAGTAAATACTACAAGTTTAAAAGAACTTATTAATTCTTCAATTTCTTCTGAAAGCCATTCTTTATAATCCTCAGCACCTTTACTAATAGGGAATATGATATTTTCACTAAATAGGAACTGTAGACTACTTTTTAAACTGAATTGTTTTTCAATTAAATTATTTTGTTTGATTAGGAAATTATCTAAGACTTCTGGTGAATATAGATTTATTTCAGATGGTATTATCTCAAAAATATCTTCGTTAATAATCATCCAATTTTTAGGATCTAAAGATCTTACAATACTTCCAAAAGTTCTTTCTAATTTATCAACCCAATTATTAATATCTATTTGTTTTTTTAGTAATGATTTTTTGGAGGAAACATTAAGTAATTCTTCTACTTCAATAAACGTGTTTTTATTAAGGATAATTGAAAGCTCATTAATTTGTTTGATTGCTAAATTTTCAATTATTGTAGAGCAACAGTACAAAGCTTTTAAATTATGGAATACAAATACATTCCTAGACAATCCAAAAGGAAATTTCTCCAATTGATTCCATTTTTTCCTGTAGGTTTTAGGGTTGAAATTATCTTCTCGATTTTCTACTAAAAATTTGACATTATTCTCACCAACATCTTTTATGACAGAATTCATGAGCTTTGTAACTAATAAATTTAGTTCTTCATTTAATTCAGAAAAAATCTCTGTATTAACCGCATTCAAAAAAGAGAGTATTTCCTTCTTTTTTTCTTGTCTAATAAAATCCTTGTAACAATTTATATATCTAAAATGAATGCTGCCAAAAATTCTTAAAAGTTGATCAAAATGAGTAACGAAGTTATTTTTAAGATGGAAATCAATTAGTTTAACAGCTGGTAAAATCACAAAAGTATCTTTACCACCATTTAAGTAACTAGTTTTTAACTTTTGGTTATAAGTACTAAATGATAAATTTTTATTTTCAAGAAATTCTAAAGAATACTTAAAGTTGATTTTTGAAGGAATTTTTGATAAAAAATCATTGATTAAATTAAAATAATTCTCAATATTTTTTAAAGTACTATATTCTAAATTATCTGCAATATTTTTAACTTTATCAGTATTGAATAAATGTCTTTTTAATTCATCTAATAATTTAGAGTTATTGAAAACATTAATATAGTATTCCTCATATTTAATAATAGAGGTTTGTAGTTCACTAATAAAAGATTGATTTATTTTCTTTAATTGCTGATGCCAAGAATTGGTTTGATGGTCAAAATTATCGTCATAAGTTCTAATTAAGAAACCACTAATTTTTTCTTTAAGAACTACGTTTTTTGGGTTTTTAATAGTCTTTGTGCCAATTTCAGTTTTATAATTGTATTGAAAACTATTGGATGCTTCAAGGAATAATGCCGAACCTATTTCACCAAACAAGTCATTTGAAGATTGAATAAATTTTTTCTCGCTTCCTAGTTTTAATTCTGGTATTTTTATTAAAATCAAATCTGTTTGATGACTTTTAACTCTTATGTATTCATTTATATTCTTTTGCACTAAATAATTATTAATTACCTGAAACTCCGCATTCATTCGTTTTCTATCAATGATAGAACTTATTTTATCTTCAATTACCTCAGAACTAGTATTTTCAGAATTTATAAAGTATATATTGAGAACTGCTTTTTTCCATTTTTTTGAAGATCTTAAAAATTTCACCAATTGAAGAGATAATTCATTTTCTTTATTAAATCCATTCCACCATAAATCAATGGAACTAAATTTTCCAAATCCTCTTTTTTCATCGTAATCTAAATAAAGAATATTATAGTCTAAGTCTTTGAGTTTCTGAGTCATTTGACTAAACCATATTGGATCTTTAGTGTTCTTGGCCCAGCCCATTAACACAGTATTTGGATCCAATCCTGAAAATCCATAAGTTGTAGCAATAGATTCGATTCCTTTAAATATATTTTTACAGTATAGCTTCCTATGAAAAATAGAATCGTCTATTTTTAAATCATCTTTGGAGTTTTGATGAGACTTTGGAAACAAAACTTTTGCAGATTTTGTTTCAATCAAATCAAAATTAGATACCAATCCAGATCTTCCAATAATAGATTTCCCAAAGTCTATTAAATGAGGTCTATTTGCAGTTCCTCCGCTAAAAAGTAAAATATTAGGTCGCCAATTTCTTTTGTGAACAGTCTTTTTCTGAAGATTTTTTAACCCTGTTTTCACAACAGAATTCCAAACACTTAACCAAACATCACCAGTACCAAGCACTAAGTCTTTCTTAGACAACCAAAACCAAAAAACCATCATAAATAAAACTGCAATTAGAGTAGCTCCAAGATTTAATTGAATCATTAAAAGCAAGGTAGAAATTGCTCCTAAAAGAGAAATCCATATAGGAATTTTAAACTTTGGTCTGAAATCAGGACTAGACCATTGTTCTAAAAAACAAGATAAATTAATAAACAAATAAGCTGCCATGTAAAACATAGCAACCAACTCCGCTATTACATTTAGCTCTCCAATAAGAATACCAATTTCAGCAATAACAAAAGTCAGAAATAATGCATTTCTGGGTTCTTTATTTAAGCCAGATTCTTTGGCAAATATATTTGGAGTTATACTATCCAATGACATTGCTTGTAGTATTCTAGGTCCTCCTAAGATACCTCCTAAGGCTGAAGATAAAGTGGCGCCCCAAACTCCTGCAAGAACTAAAAGTGGAATAGCTCCAAACTCAATTAAAACATTGTTATTAGATCTAAGAAATTGTTCATCAATATTATAATAAATAAAGAGAGAAAGTAGTATGTAAATAATTAATCCTATAGATATAGATAACATGGTTCCCCATGGAATAGAAACCTTAGGATTTTTTAAATCTCCACTCATAGCAACACCAGCTGTAAATCCTGTTACAGCAGGAAAAAAAATTCCAAATAGATTAGCAAAACTTGGGGATTCTATTATATCAGAACCTACTTTCAAGCCTTCAGAAGAACCTAAAAAAACGGATCCTAATGATAGAACAATTAATCCCAAAATAACATACTGAATCTTTAAGGCAAAACTTGTACTTATGTAGGCAATTAAAAGGACTATAATTAATGCAATAGAACCAAACAAACGAAGTTTATTGGTAGATATTCCGTTGATAGCCCAATCTTCGTTAATTACTGGGATTATACTTTCTGAAAAACCAATTAAATAGAGAGATATGCTAAAAGCAGTTGCAATAAATATAGTTAGTCCAATGGCACCACCTATTGGAAGACCAAGGCTTCTTGTAAGCATGTAATAAATACCACCTTTGTCAATTTTTTTATCAGTTGCAATGGAAGAAACACTAAGGCCAGTAGTTATAGAAATTAAGTGTGCAAAAAATATAATACTAATGAACTGCAAAATACTGGAAGAATTACCTACAATACTACCAAGCCTCATATACATAATGACTCCCAATATTGTTAGTAAAGAAGGAGTCAAGACACCACTAAAAGTTCCAAATTTTTTCTGACTTGCCATTAAAAGAATGAAATTTATTAATAAATATGCTAAAAGGAAATTATATTACAGTCATTAATCAAAACAAATATGTTCAAGAACTTAAAAGTATTAGAGTTATCAAGTGTGTTAGCTGGTCCTGCAGTTGGAATGTTTTTTTCTGAACTTGGGGCACAAGTTGTAAAAGTGGAGAATAAAACAACTAATGGTGACGTGACAAGAAAATGGAAACTTCCAAATGAAAAAAAAAGTGACATATCTGCTTATTTCTGCTCGGTTAATTATAATAAAAACTATGTTTTTTTAGATTTCAACAACCATAAAGATAAGGCTGAACTAGAAGTTTTAATTAAAAACTGTGACGTAGTAATTACTAATTTTAAAGGGGAAGATGCCGCTAAGTTCAGTTTAGATTTTGAAGATTGTAAAAAAATAAATCCTAATATTATTTATGCACATATAGGAGGGTTTAAAACCAATCCTAATAGAGTTGCTTTTGATATAGTTCTTCAAGCAGAAACAGGTTTTATAAACATGACTGGAAATAAAGAAGAATTTGCAAAAATGCCAATTGCTTTAATTGACGTTCTTGCTGCACACCAAATTAAAGAAGGCATATTAACCGCAATGCTATTACAGTGTAAGAAAAAAAAAGCCTACAAAGTCTCAACAACATTGGAAGAAACTGCAGTTGCATCGCTCATGAACCAATCTTCTAATTTCTTAATGGCAAAACACCAAGCAAAACCATTGGGCACCCTACATCCAAATATTGCTCCGTACGGAGAAGTGGTAACAACTTTAGATGGTAAGAAGTTAATTTTAGCGATTGGAACCGATCATCAATTTGAAATGTTTTCAAATATTATTTCTATTGAAAAAAAATGGATTAATAAATTTAAGACCAATCAAGAAAGAGTTAAAGAAAGAAAAGTTCTCTTTGAAATTATAAATACCAAAACCATAGAAATATTTTCAAATGATTTAATCGGAAGATGTTTTCAAAAAAATATTCCAATAGGTGAAATAAATACTTTAGAAAAGGTAATGAAAAGTGAAATTGCGGAAGAAATGATATTGGAAGAAATCATTGACAATCAAAAAACAAGAAGAATTAAAACTGTAGCTTTTAAGTTAAGTAGCTGATTTTATTTTATTGATTTTTGAATTCAATACTTTAATTATTTTAGCACCGTCCTCTTTAGAAATTTGAGAACCAAAATTATATTCATTATCAAGCGATTTAATAATAATTGTACCTTGACCTACTATCCAAAACGAATCGTTAAAAACTTTAGAAAAAGATTTTTCTTCTAAAGGGGCCAATTTTATTTTTTTAACATTATTGGTAATAAATTCTTTTGATAATCCATAACCCCAAAGTGATTTTTTAATAGAAAATTTGTCCTCATCAATTCTAATAAATTCAATTCCAAATCTTCTCCAAATCAATACTCTTAAAATTTTATACAGAAAATATGTCCAAAAAACTAAAAAAGTATAGAAATAAATTTTTTGATCTTGAAGTTCTTGAGTGAAAAATAAAAAATAAAATATTACAAGTCCACAAGACAACCAAATCGTGAACCAAATAAGCATAACTAACATCTTCCAGTGGTCAGTCTTAGAGGAGATTATCATAGTGAAAAAATCTTTATGGTCTTTATAAGAAACTCTATTTCCAATCCATTTCATAAAACAAAATTATCAACTTCAAATTATTTATAGGATATTTACGAAACTTTTAATGTAAAAAACTGTATAAATAAATCTAAAATTTAGGCATGAAAATTGACAAGTGTTATAATATGGTAAATAAATCAAATCTTTTACTAAAAGCCATTTTATTTTTAATTGTGAATCTGTTAACTAATAATGTAATTTCTCAGACAGATAATACATATGAAGATTTATTAGTAATGTACGTAAATGAAGACTTTAAAAATTGCTACAAGAAATCTTTAAAATATACCGTAAAAGATAAAACTAAAAAGGACCCTCTACCCTATCTTTTTGTATCAAAAGCTTGTTATGAAATGAGTCAAGATCATAAATACACAGAAGAATTTCCAAAAGCTAGAAAAACAGCTTTATCATATGCTGTTAAGTATCGTAAAAAGGACAAAGAATACCAATTTAAAGAAGATTCTGAAGAGTTTATAAATAATTTTAAATTAAATATAATAGAAGAACTGGAAAATTACTTAGAGGAAGGCACAGACAAGACATACTCCAAAGCAGTGGGGCTAACTAAAAAGGCTTGCGGTATGGATCCGAATGATTATGGAGCAAAATTACTTTATTCAATACTATGTACGATTACAAAAAATAAAACTTACGCAAAAGAATCTTTAAAAATTTGTATTCCTAAATTAGAAGAATATGAAAAAAACAAATTTAGTCTAAAATATATGACTGAATCTCAACAATTATTTTTGAGAAATGCAATAATGGAGTACACTAAATACTACAAAGAAAAAGATGCTGCGAAATCAAAGAAAATGATGGAGTATGGAAAACAATTATTTTATGAAGAAAATGAATTTTCAAAAATTGAATACAATATGGATTACAAATTTCTATTTGATGATTTTAAGTAAGAAATTTTATTAAGCTATATGAGGTTAATTCTTTTTTTAATTCTTTCTATATATTCTTTTATTGGGTTTGGCCAATCCTATACTTATAAAATTGGATTGTTAAAATACAATGGTGGTGGAGATTGGTATTCTAATCCAACAGCATTGACTAATCTAATTGAATTTTCAAATAAAGAAATAGGGACTAATATTAACCCTACCTACGATGAAGTTGAAATTGGAAGTAATTTACTTTATAACTATCCATTTGTTCACTTGACTGGTCATGGAAATATTGTATTGAATCAGCAAGAGGTCAACAACTTAAGAAATTATTTAATAGCTGGTGGGTTCTTACATATCTCGGACAACTATGGATTAGACCCATTTATAAGAAAAGAAATTAAAAAAATATTTCCTGAATTAGATTTTGTGGAACTACCATATTCACATGGTATATATCATCAGAAATTTGATTTCAATGAAGGGTTACCTAAAATTCATCAGCATGACGAAAATCCTTCTTTAGGATTTGGGATTATATATAAAGGAAGATTGGTGTGTTTTTACGACTATGAATGTGATTTAAGCGATGGTTGGGAAGACTCAGATGTTCATAATGATTCTGAAGAAACTAGAACTAAAGCGCTTCAAATGGGCTCAAATATTCTTTCATACACATTTTCAGGAAAAAAAGGATTAAAGTGATTTAGATTCTTTAATTAGAATAACAATAAAATTTTGAAACAAAAGAATTTTTAATTATTAACTATAATTATTCAAAATATACCCACGGATTTTGTGAAATAATTTTCTTTACATCAATGATTTGGAGTTCTTTTAATCTTCCTCTCAGAGATTCTATATTTCTAGACGAATTCGTATACAAGTAATACCAAGAGTTATTTTTATCTTTTAAAATTTTGGATTCTAAATTATATTCACGAATAAAAATCTGTTTAAAATCCATAGCATTTTTAAGTTCTTTAAAAGAACCTATAATTACATAATATGTCCTGTTTAATTGATTACTATCAAGTTGAGAACTTTGAACTTGTTCTTTGTATATATTATTATTTAAAGTTGAATCATTAATAATATTCTTACCATAATATTTAATTATTGAATCTAAATCTGATTTTTCATATTTTAAATTTTTAATTACATTTTCAAGACCAAAAACAATACTGTTTAGACTATCTTTCAATGCATTAATACTGTCTCTGTTATTTTCAACATTTAAATTAGATTTGATTTGATTTTGTTCCATAAAATCAGTTTTTTCAAATAGTTGATTACTTTGATTCTTTAAATTTTCAATGTCTTTCATAATTAATAAATTATTGTTTTTATGCATTAAGAATTTTAATGAAATTTCATGTGAGTTAAACCCATATGATTGTAAAGATTTAGTTGGTAATTCAAAGGTATATGAGAGTTGAATAGCATCGTCCAATAATATACTTGCAGAAATACCAGAACTAATTTGATGGGAATAATTAAAATTTAAAAAGAATTTATTTTTAAAATCAAACAAAAGATTCCCTTCATAAGAAAAAGGAATTCCTTGAACACTTTGTAATAAAATTATTGGAGTTAAATGAAAATCATCTCCTTTAATAAAAAAGGTATATTGACCATGGATATTAAATTGTCGAATAAAACTATAGTTCAAATTATTTGAATTATTATCATTGAAGTATACAATAGTATTTTGAAAAATATTTTTGGTAGATGCTCCTACTATCAATTTTTCAAACCTGTAATTGAAACCGAAATCTGCATCGAAACCTGTATGCTTTTGATTACTTTCAAAAAGAATAGACTCAAACTTGTCAGAAGCAATTATTTGATCAAATAATATTCTATTTTGGAAAAAGCCACCAGATAAAGCAAAACTAAAATCACTTTTATTTGAAAATCTTACTTTATACTTATATGTTAAATAACCACTTGTTTTACCTATTATATTAGTATTATCATTTAAAATTCTAAAACCAATAGCACTTTTATTTTTATCCATTGGTGAATCAAAAGTGATCTGCTGAATTTCTGGTGCCCCAACAAAACCACTCCATTGTCTTCTATATCCAAGAAAAATATTTCTCTGTCCTTCTCCAATTAAAGATGGGTTTAGTAAATAGGGATTATAAATGTAATGTGAATTATATTCAACTTGTTGAGTTCTTGCAACAAGTGTTGTTGTAGACACTAATATCAGAAAGTAAATTTTTTTTAAAAAACTCATTATTTATTTCTTAATAAGTTAATAGAACCTCTATATAAACTATCGCTATCAGTAAAGTTAATCACATAATAATAAGTGCCATCTGGTAATTCATCATCTCCATAAAAACCGTTCCAGTCATTTTGGTAGTTATCGCTAAAATAGATTAACCTACCTCTTTTATTGTAAATGTGGACATTAGCAGTATTTAGAGCTTTAATATTTTCAATGACCCAAGTATCATTTTGTCCATTACCATCAGGTGTAATAATATTATTTACTAAGAGTTTAAAGTCGTTAATCACTGTAATAGTAATAGTATCAGAATTAATACAACCATTTACATCAGTAGCCTCTAAAATATAATTTGTTGTTTCTAATGGGGAAGCTATAGGATTGAAAATAGTATTATCATTTAATCCATCTATTGGGCTCCAATTAAAATTAATTCCACCTGGAACTAAAGACATTAATTGGACTTCATAACCCTTACTTACTGATGTATCTAAACCAGCATAAACACTGGGTAATAAAAATGCTTCTACAACTTTATCTATTGAATCAACACATCCAAAATTAGATGTAGTAAATAATCTAACATTTTTCAAACCCGATGAAGTATATATATGACTTGGATTTTCTAAAATAGATGAATCACCATCCCCAAAAACCCAAGAAAATGACAAGGGGGAACCATCAACTATAGAAGATTGATTTGTGAAATTTACATTATCATTTACGCAAGCTTCGGTAAATGTAAAGTTAGATATGGGAAATGGATTTACTACGACAGAAATTATCGTATCATTAGAACATGAGTTATTTGACACTACAGAAAGTTCAACATTATAAGTTCCATCATTTAAAAATAATTTAACAGGATCTTGAACTATAGAGTTCGTACCATCTCCAAAATCCCATAAATAAGAAATAATTGAATCTGGTGAATTTATATGAGAAGAGTCATAAAAGAGAGTATTTGAACCATAGCAAACTGGTGAATAGTTAAAATTTGCATAAGGTAAAGGACTAACAATAATATTTTTCAAAATAGTATCTGAGCATCCAGAACTAGTTATGGTGATTAATTCAATATCAAATGTATCGGATGTTAAGTATGAATGAGTAGGATTAGTTAAAGACGAAGTTCCAATATTATCTCCAAAATCCCAATTGAAATTCAAGCCTCCTGGACTAGATGAATTTTGAAAAGTAATGCTCTCTCCAAGACATATATCGTTTAAAGAGAAATTTGCATTAGGTATAGACCCTACAGTTAAAATCTTGGTAGAAATTGAAGAACAACCATCATCAGAAGAAGATGTTAAAGTAATATTGTAATTATTATTACTTAAATACAAATGACTTGGGCTGTATAAATTCGAGAAAGAACCATTTCCAAAATCCCAGTTAAAAACTAAATTAGGTGTTGATGTTGTATCGGTTAAATTTATAAATTGTGCAGAATCATATAAACAAATGCTATCTACACTAAAAGAGGTATTTGGAACAGGGTATACTATAACAGTATCAATAAAACTATCATTACACCCATTATTTGTATTAGATTGTAAATTTACTGAAAAAGTATCGGCAATTGTGTAAATATGAGATGGACTATTTAAACCTGAAATTGATCCATCTCCAAAATTCCATTGATAAGTTATTGAAGCAGCAGTGGTTTGTGAAGTATTTACAAAATTTATTGATTGACCAAGACAAACACTGTCAGCTAAAAAGGATAAATTAACTCTTGGGAAAACATTAACAACTTTAAAAATTGAGTCTTTACATCCTTGAGAAGATTCTACGACAAGTTTAACGTTGTAACTTGAGGGAGCTGGATAAGTATAAATTGCGTTACCAGAATTATTAGTTGTATCTCCAATACCATCTCCAAAATCGTAAGAGAAAAATGACGCACCTAAACTTAAATTATTCGTAAATATTACTGCATCACCATCACATCCATCTAAAAATGTAAAATCTGCAGAAGGACTAGCGTTAACACTAACATTTGTATTTCTAATTGAATCAACACAGCCAAAATTTGATGTAACAACCAATAAGACATTTTGTAATCCAGCAGAGGGAAATATTATTTGAGGATTTTTGACATTACTACCTATTCCAGAACCAAAATTCCAATTATAATTTGAAATTTGTCCAACTGAAAGAGTCGAAGTATCATTAAAAATAGTTTGTGTCCCCTCGCATGACTCTAAATAGCTGAAGCCTGCTAAGGGCTTAGGATAGATCATAATTGTTTGAGAATTACTAGTGTCATTTATGCAATTTTCATTATTTACTAAAGCTCTATAAATTGTAGTATCAGTTAAATTATTGTACGGTAAAATATTTGTATTGTTACCAGTAATATTTGTCCATGATGAAGAGTTAATTATAGATTTTTGCCATGTTATTTCACCAGTATGATTAATTAGTTCTAAACTTCCAGAATTATATCCTTCACAGACGCTATTATTTCCAATTAGATAACCTGCATCGCTTTCATTATAGATATTAGCTTTAAAATAATTTGATGTATCTGATGGGCAAACGTTATTATTTAATATTGCTCTAAAATATTTGGAATTAGATAAGGAGCTAAAAGAATAATAATTATTAATATTATTTATCTCGTTCCAAGGACCTCCGATATTATCTGAGGATTGCCAGGAACTAACTGCTCCGTTGAAAGAATTTAAAAAAATAGTATCTATTAAGTTTGAAGAAGGACAATAATTCTTTATATGAACACTACTATCAACTCCTGAACTCATTAAAGATGATAAAGATGCATTTAAAAAACCTCCTAATGATGAAGAATTTACTAAAATACTTGTTGTTATTATTTGAATTGGACAACCTGAAGGAATTGAAACTTCTAAACTATAATTTCCATCATCAGCGACAGTAGAGTTTGTAATTGACAGCGTATCTTTACCATTGAATGAAGGTAATGCAACGCCATCTTTTTTCCAAGAGTATGAGGCTGATGGATTATTAGTAGCTACTATAAAAATATCATCTCCCTCACAATAAGGACCACTATTTGAAACAGTTATTTCATCCGATACTTGCTCTTCTAAAAATTCAACATACGAAATATTGGCAGAAGAATATTTCCTAGCTCTCACCCAATCAACTGCGGCATCTGAGTTAGAACCTTGATTTATAGTACTTAAAATTATTTGATGATCTCCAATTAAAGGTGTGTTTTCAATAAAATTTGGATAGAAACCTCCGGGCCAAGATAAATATGAAGAATTAGCAAGAAATTTAGAAAAAGACCATGTCCCAATTACATTTAATGAATTAAAAATATGAGGGTCGGGAATGAAAGAAGTACTTGACCTGCAAACATTTACTGCTAATGAAGAAGAAGTCTCCAGTTCAATCATGGATGTTCCTGAGTAATCATTATATGTAATTCCCAGACCATTTTGAGATACATCTTCAATGCCTAAAAATAATTTTCCATTATTTACTGAAACTAAATCCATTTCAACATGAACTGGGTTACTATCACTAAAAATAGAATCTGAAATTATAGAAATATTTCCAGTTGAAGAAGAAGAATTCAAAAGTAAATTTCCCCCAGAAATACCTACATTACTTCCATTATTATTACATGTTGACCATTTTGAGGATAATATAGTACCATCAAAATCATCAAAAAATTCAAAAGTAGCTTCTCCATTTGATTGAGATGATTCCCCAGTTTTACCATAAAACAAATAAATGAATGTCGTGTCATTTGCAGCTAGACTATCCATCTTTACCCAGAATTTTGTGTGTGAAGTGTTATAATCATCAATCCAGAAATTTAAATCTTGATTGTTTTCATCTACGATTCTAATATCACTAGCATTAAGTTGAGCTTTAGAACTAGCCACAAGTAAATTAGTTTCTCTAGCATAATTTACTTGAAAATTGGCAAGTTTTACACCTGGATTCACAAAACCTATCTTTTGCCTGTAACTCCACCCTGTTTTACAAGGTTGTGCATAACAAACACTAATTAAATTAATTAATAGTGAAACAAGAAATATATGTTTAATTAATAATTTCAAATCTTAAACCTTTATGAATTTAATAGTTTTAATTGAAACACCACTGTATAAAGTTATAATATATACACCCCTTGGGAGAAATTCAAAATTAAACTGTTTTTGTAAATTATTTTCTACATATAATTTTTCGTTATATAAAGATTGTCCAGAAAGATTAAAAATACCTAGATAAGATTCAATTCTGTAATCATTGTTAACATGAAAATCTAATATAAAATTTCCATTATTTGGATTGGGGAAAAGGTTAATATTAATTTCAGTATAAATTGTCTGATCTTCGTTTAAAATAAGTTTATTTTTTTTATTAGGTTGGATTTCAATTAGTTTTTCAAGGTTAGCTGTACAGTTAGAGTTCTGAACAGTTAATTTAGCTGATACTGTATCACTTATTGAATCTGGATTTAAAAATGTATGAGTTGGAGAAAGTGAGTCATATACTGAGCCATTAATCATCCAGGAAGAAGAAAATGGTTCTGGATATGAGAGATTAACAAACTTAACTTTTTCAGCATTTTGAACTATTGTTTTACAAAGAAAAGCAGCGTATAATTCATTGTTAGTAGGGCTTATTATTATAGTATCAGTTGTAAAACAATTATAAGAGTCTACAATTTTGACATCATAAAAACCGGTATCTGGTATAATTAAACTACTATCACTATTAGAAATTTGATTGCCATTTTGGTTCCATGTATAACTAGAAATTGGGTATTGACTAGAAGTAGCAAAAACTTCTAAATTACTTCCGTTACATTTAAATAAATCAGGACCTAAATCAACAGTTAAAATGGGTCTAAAACTAACTAATATTGTATCACTAGACTTGCAAAATCCCGAATTTACTTCTGGTATATTTGAATATTGGCTTAAACTATCTCCAACGTGAACAATATAATTTCCTGCACTAGTAATATCTAATGTAGGAGTTGTATCTCCACTACTCCACTCAAATGTAGATCCATATAAAGCTAAATTATTAGTAAATAAAGTATCATAACTACAAAGAAGAGTATCTGAGCTACCATTCAAAAGATCAAAGACTGGCGTTTCATAATTTTCAACATAAATACTGTCAGAATTAGAACATGAAGTATATAAAACTTCACATTTGTAATAGCCGGTTGAATTTATTGAAATTGAGGAATTAGTTCCAATTGTATCAGAATTAGAAATATCAGTCCATATATAACTAGTAGGTCCAGATGAAATAGAAAGTAGAGTTACTGAATCACAAACTGCTACTGAATCATTTCTTAAATGATTAATCAGTCTTAGGTCTAATTGAGGATTAATTTGTGGATTTACTGAAATTACATTTTCTAAACTACAACCTGAAACAGTATCTAAAATCAGTACAGAAATTGTCGATAATGAATCTACATAAATCCTATTTGGTTGATTTCCTGAAGGAAGTGGAGGTACAGGTGGAGTCCAGGAGTATGAATAATTTACATCATATGGAAGAGAATCAGTAAGTGCACTGAATCCAAAGCACGGAGTTATATTATTATTAAAAGAAGAAAAATTAACAGGACTTAGATTAATATTTATAAAAGAAGAGTCTCTACCTTCACAACCATTTTGATCTCTAACTACTACTTTATAAAATCCTGAAGAATCAACTGCTAAAAGTCTTGAATTGCCTAAGGTATCATTATTTGAATCAAGCCAAAAAACAGTAGAATTTACACTACCGCAATCTAAGATAGAAGAATCACACTGACTTGAAGATTCAATAGAAGGTTTAAAAGTTGAGTTTAATTGAACATAGATTGATTTTATTGACGTGCATTGATTAAGATTAGTTGATTGTAAGGAAAAGCCACCAGAATAGTTAACAATTAAGCTATCTGCAGTTGTTCCATTTGACCAAAAATTAGTGCAATTTTGAGGAGCATCTAATACTAATGAGTTTCCACAAGTAGATATTGTGTCTGAATTGACTGAACCAAAATCTATATCTGGATTTGGATAAATAAAAACAGTATCAAGAATAGAACTTATACAATTATTATTAGTTTCTACAGTAAGTTGGATAATATGTTGACCGGTGTGAGGTAAAATTGTATCAGGTGGATTTTGACCTGATATTGGAACTGATATTGATGGATAATTAAAATTCCAATCATGATTTATTATTGTATTGTTATTTTCTACTGTAGAAAGTGAATTAAAAGTAACTGGGATACCATCGCACTGATCAGGTGGTTTATTAGTCGATGCTTCTGGCATTGGATGTACTATTATTACTGTATCTTTTGTTGAACTACAGCCATTAGTAGAAGTTTGAGATAAACTAACATTAAAAGTACCGTAATTATCAAATGTTTTAAAAGTTGAAGAATTATTAGAAAAATCACTATTTCCTAAATCCCAAATTGAAGGCATTAAGGAGTTAATTGCTGTTAATAAAATAGTATCCACTAGACAAAATTCTGTAGTTAGGCCAAATGTTGACTTATTTTGTACTTGGAATCCAACTGTTGGAGAAGGAAAAATTGTCACTGATTTATCTATTGAGTCTAAACAACCAAAGTTAGTTTGGACTCTAAGAGAAGTATTTTTAGTTCCTGAATTTGCATAAATAAAATAAGTTGAATCAGCGTTAGAAGTTGAACCATCATTAAATTCCCAATCATGATTTGTTATAAAACTAGGGCTTGAAACAGTAGATGAAGTATTAAAATAAACTGTATCATTTTCACATGTATCATTAAAAGAGAAATTAGCTGTTGGATTTGGATATATGACTACACTTTTAACTAATGTATCATAACATATGTTTTGAACACCGACTACTAATTCTACATTATGTGTATCAGGACTTGCAAAAGTATGAGTTGGATTTTGGGTACTATAGATAGTATCAGGGAAATTCCATTCATAAGTTAAGGTTCCTAAAGATGTAGAACTGTTATTATTGAAATTAACTGGGATACCATCGCAAGTGTTTTGAAAACTAAAATCTACATTAGGGTATGGATAAACAACAGCATTCCTTTCACATGAAGATGAGCAGCCTGCAGAATCAGTAATGGTAAGATTAACAGTATACTGACCTGACTGATTGTAGTTCCATGAAGGATTTTTTAAAGAAGAAGTGTATGACCCGTTATTATTATAAAAATCAAAATCCCAACTATAAGTCATTCCTGAGGAATCACTTGGTTTTGGGTTAGCTGATAAAATTAAAGGATCACCTTCACAAGGAGAGTTAATATTAAAACAAGAAGCCTCAAACTCCGGTAAATCTGAAGATTTGATTTTAATTGAATCTTTATTGATGCAACCTCTAGCATCTTTTACAGTTATTAAATACCATCCTTCATTTATGACATCAATTTCTGGAGAAGGGTAAGATGTACTGCCACAAAGAGATGTAAGAGAAGAAGAAAAATTTCCATCTTTGAACCATTCTATCGTACATCCAGGGACAATGGTGTCAAAAGTAATTATTGCACTATTTCCAGAGCAAATAGCAGATGAATCCTTTGACAAAACTACCGTAGGAAGTTCATCACAATCTTTTTCTGCAAGTGTAATAATCGATTGGTTAATTGGAGTCCACTCGTTATTATTGTCAAAATAAGTATTGCCAGTTTTATCAGCTCCTGCAGGATTAAAAGTTATACCGTCATTTTCGCTTATATAAATATCCAAACTATCACTATCATAGGATCTAATAATTCCATTCTGAAAACTTATTATCGGAGAACTAAAATTTACAGGTTCTGATATAACAAAATATCTATCAATGGAAGTGTCTGAGACTTCTGGCAGGTAAGTATTAAATCTGGTATATTCAACAGAATCACCAAATGTGTTTGAATGTATTATTGAAAGGCCTAAATTATAATCATTTGGATGATATCCAGTCCCCGAAGATATACCAGTTTGGACATTTTGAGTTTTAATTGATATTTTTTCTGTTATTGGATGATTTTCTAAGAAGTATAAAGAGTCAGAAAGAATCAACGAAGAATTTGATTCATTTAAAATACTACCGAACAAATTTGTTCTACTATAGGTAGCGTCCGCGTTGAATTTAAACATTAATTTAATATTAGCACTATCAAGATAGATATTACTGGATGATGATAAATTAACATATTCCCAAATATTAAGATTATAAATCCCTTTGGATTTTCTATTTGAAACATTTAAATAATTTGAATTTCTAATAATTAATCTTTGTGAATTGGAGTTTTTTAGAGTATTTAAATCAGTATAGTTTGATATATATAAATGCTGTTGGGAAGTTGTATTTGCAAAATTAATGATTCCCTTAGGAGGTTTAGCATTAAGTATATCAGAAAAAAATAAATTACTTCTGTTTGAGAAGCTTGAAGTAAAAGGGTTTTTACTATTTGCGGAATTATGAATTAGGTCACCATATAGATTAACTTCAACTTGATCATGAAAAAAACTAATATTACCATCCGATCTTAAATCTCCGTATATATATATATCACTTTGTATGTCAAATTGTCCACCATGATGAACAACTTGAGAGAAACTATTAAAAGAAAGTATAATTAATAAAAAAATCAGACTATATATGGATCTAAAAATCATAATTTATAAATGTAATATAGTGCATAATAAGGAGGTCTATTATCAATTGAACCAGCATCCGATCCAGTATTTGAAATATCAACACTGTGAGAATGACTGTTATTATCTGAAGAGTGAGTATGGTCATCTTTACCAACATCTCTATAAGTTCCAAGATGCCAACATGGAACAGTACCATTTATAGAAGATCTTAAAGATGATGAGGGACCACCGGATGTATGATTATGAGAAGTTGAAGTTGAATTTTCAGAAGATGGATTAATATTATGGGTATGAGAAGGACTAGTACTTCCACCCGTATCATCCAAAGAATATGAATTTCCAGAAGCAACAATAAATCTATTTCTTAAATCTGGAGTTCCATTATTTCCATTACAGATATGCCAATTTTGATTTGTAACACCACTAATTTCTGGATAATTACCACTAGCAGTACCATACCACATAATGATAGTTCCTGATGGTATTAAATCATTATTATTAGTTTTAATTGAACCATTAACATTAATATGACCACCATCATTTTGTAAATAAAGAGTAGAATTTGAATTTCCATTTTTTGCCATAATTCCATAACTATCAATTAATAAATGTTGACTTGAAGGGTCTCCTATTAATACAAATCCAGAATTTCCAGCTAATTGTGATTCTGTACCACCTTCAATAGTAAGTTTTGAGGTGGGATTTAAATTTCCAATACCTACATTTCCATTTTCTACAAAAAATAATTCGTTAGAACTGCTGCTATATTTCCATGGTGAAAAAGCATTTAAGTTAATTCCATCTTTACTGTAAAACACAAACTCTTTTACAGTGTCATAAAAAATTAATCCCTCAGGAGATGTTGGTAAAATAGTTGGAGTTGGTAAACGAAGGACTCTATTAATATTATTACTTAAATCTAAAATAACCCTACTATCAACTTGAAATTGATTTCCTATATTCACTTGACCTATTATTTCGTAGCTAAAAAGTAATATAATATGTAAAATAAACTTTTTCATAACTATCTTTTCATCATATAATATAAAGCATAATAAGGTGGTCTATTCTCAGTTGCTGATGGTCCAGTTGAAGTTGTCGCAGCTTCATCAAAACTATGTGTATGCGACGCATTTCCATCTGAATGAGAATGATTATGAGTAGAACCATCAAGACAACAACCTGTACACATTCCCTTAGTAACTTGTCTATGGCCACTGGCAGACCCAAAACTATGATTGTGAGTATTACTTCCAGATGTTTTAGCAGCTGGATTAAAACTATGATTGTGTGTTGAAGTATTTGAGCCACCAGAGTTAGTTAAAGAGTAAGAACTACCTGCTCCAACAATAAATCTATCTCTAAGATCTGGTGTGCCATTATCTCCATTGCATATATACCAATTATTATTTTCAACTCCCCCAATTACTGGATAATTACCACCAGCACTTATAGTTCCTGAAAACATAACAACTGCGCCGATAGGAAGCAAATCAAACCCATTTTGTTTTATCAATCCATTTATATCAATATCCCCTCCTTTATTTTGAAGTTGTAAAGTTCCAGTAGAACTAGAATTTGTTTTAGATAAAATTTCGTTATCATCAAAAACTAAATGTTGAGAAGATTTATTACCAACTAGTAAAAAACCAGAGTTTTGATTTAGTAAAGCACTTCCTCCATTGGATATTGATAATTGAACACTTGGTGTTGATGTTCCAAGACCAATTCTTCCCATAAAACTAATATTAGAATTAGCAGAATTATAATCCCAAAGTGAAACATAATTTAATACAGAATTACTATTTGAATAGGCAATTAAATTTTTAGAATTATCAAAATATAATAATCCAGGCAAGTTAGAAATTGAAGAATTTAATGATAATTGTAATCCTTTATCATTATTATTAGAAAGATCTAAAATAACATTAGAATTAGGCAATGATGAATTACTTAGACTAACCTGACCAAAATTATAATTAAATAAACTAAATATTATATATAATAAAAATATATTTTTCATTTTTTCATTATAAAATATAGTGAATAATAAAGAGGTCTATTATTAAAACTTTGGGAAGTAGAAGTATAATTAGCAATATTAATATCATGATTATGAGATCCTCCTCCAGCAGAATGAGTATGAGAAGATCTAGCTACCCAAGGATCATAACAACCACATCGCTTATCTATAGTCGTTGTACTTGAAGTGCTAGATAAAGAATGAGTATGAGAGGTATTTGAAGAAGTTATATTACCAAAATTCACATCATGTGTGTGATTTGATGTATTTGCTCCTCCGTTAGCATTCAATGAATAAGAAGATCCTGCACCAACAATAAATCTATCTCTTAAATCTGGAGTACCATTAGTTCCATTACATACATACCATTCCGTGTTTTGAACTCCGTTAACTAAAGGATAATTTCCTGAAATCGAACCTTCCCACATCACAATAGTTCCTGAAGGAATATAATCATCTCCCCTTTGCTTAATAGATCCATTTACATTAACCCCTTCCCCTCCTTGAATCTGAAGATTAAGTGTAGAACCTGTATTTGCATTTGATTTCGACATTATTTCATCATCATCAAATAAAAGATGATTATTATCACTACTTCCAATTAACATGAAACCATCTCCAAAAAGTTTTGAAGCATCACTTCCCCCAGAAATAGATAATTTAACATTTGGACTGGAATTTCCTATACCTACATTTCCTCCAAGATTATATGAAATATTATTGTCATTGTATGGATTAAAATTCCATGTAGATAATGCGTTTAAATTTGAACCATCTTTAGAATAAAAAATCATATCATTATCAGGATTAAAAATTGTAATGCCTGTTGGGCCAATGGGTAAGGTATTGGTTTTTGATGGAAGAAGAAGACCCTTATTACTACTATTTGTAAGATCTAAAATAACCGAAGAGTTTGGTATATTAGAATTCCCAATACTAACTTGAGAATTATATTGAATAGAACAAAAAATCATTATATGTATAATCAAAATTCTATTCATAACTTAATAATATAACAAAGAGAATAAAATTGAGGTCTATTATCAAAAGAATTACCTGAACCCGTACTTCCGACTGTATGTGTATGGTTTCCATCTGAATCAGTCTCATCGTCGATAGTATAAAATCTATCATTATCTCCATCAGTTCCCCAGTTACCATATATATTAGCATTTCCTGGTGTAGGCTCATAATCTATAGCTCCACTACTAGTAGCAGCATGACTACTTGTCTCAATATGAAAACGATCTGTAAAATCATGGTCATGCGACCCATCTGTTGTAAGAGTATGACTATGATTTGGTAAATTAGACGTAGTTAATGTTATATTATCAGATCCATTAGTATAACCAACATTATTAGCTCCAACTCCAACAATAAATTTATTAGTTAGATTAGGAAGAGTTACCCCACCAATAACTGATCCATCACATACATGCCAACCATCTGGTACAGATGTAGAAGAACCAGACCACATTATAATTCCACCTGACGGAACTGGTCCATTAAGAAAATTTGTTGGATCCCAAGTATTAGAGGTGTAATGATCTCCTATTCTAACATGCCCATTATTCCCTTCTTGAAGCTGTAAAGTTGATTCAGTGATTGGATTACTTTTAGAAATTATTTTAATGTCATCCATTACTATGTGTTGAGATCCTGCATCTCCTAAAATAAAATCTCCACCACCACCTGAACCATTAGCAGCATTATTTAAAGGATCACCAACTATATGAAGATTTGTAATTGGACTCGTATTACCAATTCCAACTTTTATACTGTTAATTAAAGAAACAATACTATTTCCGTTATATTTCCAAGGAGATAAATAATTTATGGAATTAGAATTGTCTAAAACAATGCCTAACATTTCTTCACTATCGTCAAAGAATAAATTTCCTTGAGGAGATAATATGTTAGTTGAAAAAGGAAGTAAAAGTCCTCTATTTGAACTATTTTTTAAATCTAAAATAACGTTAGAATTTGTATTTGTATTTCCAATACTAACTTGTGAAATGTATTGGTTAAAACAAAAAATTATGAAATATAAAATTAATGTTCTGTTCATAATTTAATGATAAAATAAAGTGTATAAAATTGAGGTCTATTATCAAAAGAATTACCTGAGCCCGTACTTCCGACTGTATGTGTATGGTTTCCATCTGAATCAGTATCATCGTCGATAGTATAAAATCTATCGTTATCTCCATCGTGACCTTCAGAACCATAAATATTTGTACCACTAGGTGTACTTTCATATGAAAGCCTTCCTGCATTAGTAGTACTTTGATTATCATTCTCAATATGAAAACGATCTGTAAAATCATGGTCATGCGACCCATCGGTTGTAAGAGTATGACTATGATTTGGTAAATTAGACGTAGTTAGTGTTATATTATCAGATCCATTTTTATAACCAACACTATTAGCTCCAACTCCAACAACAAATTTATTCCTTAAATCAGGAATAGTTGTTCCACCTGGATTAGCAGTTCCGTCACATACATGCCAACCATTTGGTACGGAAGTTTCAGGACCAGTCCACATTATAATTCCACCTGATGGAACTGGTCCATCACGATCATTTGTAGCATCCCAAGTATCAGAGGTGTAATGATTTCCAATTTCAACGTGCCCATTACTTCCTTCTTGAAGATGTAAAGTTGACTGTGTGGTTGAATTGCTTTTAGAAATTATCTTGTTTTCATCCATTACTAAATGCTGTGAAGATTCATGTCCAATTTGAAAATATCCTCCATTACTAGAAGTAGAAGCTGGAGAAGTTCCAACTATATGAAGATTTGTACTTGGGCTCGTAGTACCAATTCCAACTTTTATACTGTTAATTAAAGAAACAATATTATTACCATTATATATCCAAGGAGATAAATAATTTATGGAATTAGAATTGTCTAAAACAATACCTAACATTTCTTTAATACTGTCAAAGAATAAATTTCCTTGAGGAGATAATATGTTAGTTGAAAAAGGAAGTAAAAGTCCTCTATTTGAACTGTTTTTTAAATCTAAAATCACATTTGAATCAACTAAATTTAGACTACCTATATTAACCTGAGAAAAGGATTTAGTAATAGAAAAGCAAAGCAAAGGTATAATTAAATAATTTTTCATTTTTTTATTATCAATCATTTTTTATTAATTCAATACTAATTTTATCAGAAATTATAACAATACCATCTTTAGTATATGTTCTTATCTGATAATTAAATGAGCCTGGTGAAATATCATCAACAAAATTTTTCTCTTGAATTAATTTAGAGTAAGGTTTTAAAACATTATCATCAATTGATCTAAAAACGATACTTCCTTGAACAGGAATTGAATTATTATCTAAATTCCAATTTAATATTACTCTTTTCTTTTTCTCAAACAGTTCGGATTCTAAAATGATTTTAGATGTTAACTTCTCTATTGGATTAAACCCGAAAAATTCTTTAGATGGTTCTGAAATATTACCATTGACATCAATTGCTTTGATAACATATAAATATTCACTAGCAGGCATAGTTTGTCTATCTTTATATGAAGAGAAATCTTTTGGAATAATTAAATTATTTATTTTTTTAAAATCAGTGGAATCATTTTTAAATTTTCTATATAAATTATATCCTTCTAAATCATTTTCAATATTTGGAATCCAAGAAATCAGGATAATATCGTTTTTAAATTCAACATTTTTAATTATTGGATGATTTGGAGGTGTAACATCTGGCATCTGAGCTAAAGAATTAATTGAGGGTTTACTTCTATTAAAAGATGTATCAACAGCGACTACTCTGTAAACAAATTTATTTCTTACATTTTTAGATAATTTTTGTTTAAAGAAATTTTCCTTAGTTGGTTCTGAATTAATATTAATAAAATGATTGTCAGAATTATCTTCATCATTTAATGACCTTTGAATAAAATATCCTTTTAAATCTGATTCTTTATTATTATCCCAACTTAAATTGATAAAACCAGGTCCAGATTCGGAAGTTAAATTTTGAGGTGCTTCAGGCGGCATCATATCCCGAATCTGCAAATATATTTTTCCAGAATAAGATTCGTTTCCAGAAAAATCTAAAGAAGAGCAATAATAATAATAATCGCCAATTGAATTTACCTTATCAAAATAAAATGGTGTAATAGTTGGAATAATTTCATTATTTATTTTTTCATATGGACCATCAAGTATTTGACTTCTGTAAATATTAAACCCAGATAGGTCTTCTTCAGGGATAAAATTCCATGATAAATCTATAGACATCTTCGAATCATGCTTTAAAGGAATTAAATTAAATGGTTTTTCGGGTGGATCAAAATCTTTTTTTGCGACAAAAATTTCCTCAGATTCTATAGATTCTTTTCCAAAATAATCAATGGCAATAAATTTATATGTGTAATTAAATTCCTTATCAATTGCCTCATCTACATAGCATACTTCAGGAAAAGTAATATTACCTTTTTTGTCTTCATTTTTCTGAATAGCTCTTGGTGTTTTGGTTATCTTTCTAAAAGTGCTGTCATTAGTTTTTCTAAAAATATCAACACCGTAGTATCTATATATATCGGGGTTCCATTTTATATCACATCTTTTTTTGAATCTTTCAATTTGAATTGAATCAGGGGGAGGAGATTTAGTATAATTATCACAGGTAAATTTTTCAGAAATACCAAGTTCAATATTTGAACCAGAGCCAACTAATTTATATTGATAGGTTAATCCTTCTTTAGCTATTTTATCATAATATATTATTCCTATTAAGTTAGCCATATAATTATTGTAAATAGACTTTATTAAAACAAATACCTTAGGAAAACTAGTTTGAAAATCACTGTAGTTACTTTGTACTGTGAAATCATAAAGTCCCTGTTCTTCAGAATCCAAATTATTATCATTTTGATAATTTTTAGTTAAGTTAATTGGATTAGTATTTAATTTAATCCAATCAGTACCTTCTTCTCTTCTATATAAATCAAAACCATCTTCTCTATATATTGTTTTACATATCCACTTAATTACAAGACCTCGCTCATTATTAAAGTTGTTAGTAACAAAAATTTCAGCTAATTTTTCATTACTTTTTTGAAAAATGCTATCAATTAATTTAGTAGTAAAAGACTTTTTTGATAGGACTGGTGAAGAGGTTGGTTGTTTTTCTAATTCTGGGCTTTCTTGAATTGTGTCGTTATTTTTCTCAAAATTATTAGTATTGTTTTGAGAAATTAAAAACAAGGGACTTAAAAATAATATGTAAAATAAAATTCTCATTTAAAAGGTATGATCAAAGCCCATATCAAAATCAGCTTTTATTAAATCTAAAACATTAATATATCCTGCTAAAGTTCCTTGAACTCTAGTTCTACTTTCAAAATAAACATCTAAAGTTCCAGTTAATTCTGCTTCAGCAATAGTCAAACTTCCACCAATTGGACACCAAAAATCGACTCCTAATCCAACATATACTCTTACCCATACACCTGCTCTTTTAATCAAAAAGGATGGCATATATTCACCTTCTGCCCTAACTCCTAGTTCTGCTTCACATGCTCCCCAAACTTTACATCCACAAGCACTTCCTCCAATTCTTATTTCAGCTCTAGCTGCCCAACCCGCATAAACTCCAACATTAAATGTTGATGGAGTCAATCCTAACCAACCACCACCACCAAAACCAGAACAAGCAGGATATATTTGAATCATATCATTTTCTGTTCCTAAATCAAATTTCCAATAGCTAGGTGTAACTTCAATAGCCAATCCAGCATCAACACACGGAGGCATTGTAGAAGCTACAGCAGCATTACCAATAAAATGTTCTTGAGCACTATTATAATAGACTTGAACTAACCCAGACACCCTTCCATCTGTTCCTTCAGTAATTTTAGGTCCTATATATTGAGGTCCTTGCATTTCAGGAGCTGGAGTTGCACCATCTAAAATTTCAGCATTAGCATTTTGAGATTCAGTACTAGGATCGCTAAATGACAACCCCTGTTCTCCAGCTTGTAAGAAGTAATCTTGACCATTATAAGAAAAAGCTCCATCAATGTTTCTGTTCTTATCACAAGAAACGGAAACAGATCCAAATTCCTGAGATACTAAACCAACTGTTACATCTGAATTTCTTTCACCTTCAACAAAAATAGTATTGCCATCAACTGACAAATCAATTCCGGGTTTGTTTCCAGAACCTCCTCTTATACCAAATTCATAATTTCCTTGAATATATTTAAGAGCATGACTATCATCAAATAATTTTAATGTTCTTGTTCCATCAGAGAGTTCTACTTTTAAATTTTTAGATAAACTTGCAAAATATGATCCTTCATTATATGTTAACTTCTCATCTTGCGTAAGAGCTAAACTTCTAGAACTATTTCTAAGTTCAAGAAAATTTGTATTTCCTCCAATTATAAATTCATTACCATCTTTATTAAAGGTTGCATTATTATTATCAACTTTCACATAAGTTGAAGAATCAAAATCTATGTGAAGGTATTCTTGATCATTAATTGCAAACCTTTTTTTATCATAATCAACTGAAAAACCACTTTTGTTTAAATAAAATCTATCTGTTCCACTTGTTAGCTCTAAAGCTGGACTTCCACTTTCATTTAATATAGACATTGTTTTATCACCATCACTAAGAGAAAGACCAGATGAGCCTAAAGAAAAAGATTTTTGACCATCTGTAAAACTTAATGACTCTCCACTACTAAAAGATGCAGAGATATTATCATAGTTGAAATTGAATTTTTTATCAGCTTTATCTATATAAATAGACTTACTGGACCCATAATTAAGTCCAAAAGAAGATTGAGTAAGGAATAATTTATTTCCATTTTCAGAAATTGTTACTGAATCTTTAGACAAATCAATTGATCTATTTCCATCTGAGAAATATAGTGCTGAAGAACCAAGTTTAATCTCATTGTTTTCATAATTCAATTCCATCTGATCATTACTGACTTTAAATTTCTTATCACTTTCATATTGTATTTCAAGTTCATCCGGAGTAAACTTAACCAACTTACCATCTTTACTAATTTCAAGACCATTAGGGGAAACGTCAAAAACATTATTTGGATCTGAATATGAAATTTGCATTTCATTTGACAGGGATAGCGTTTTATCTTCATTTGAAACTGATAAAGTTCCATTCGTATAATCTATAGAATTTTGAGAATTATATGCTAAAAAAGCTCGGTTATTATTTAAAAGAAGTTGTTTTTCTCCTTCTACAATTGAAAGTTCACTTGGTGAAATATCATATACCCTTACATCATCAGAATAAGAAAGTTGATCTGAAGCGACAGCTAACAATTTACCATCATAGTTAATTTCTAAACCAGATTGTGGATTAATTTTGAAATTCTTAGAATTATCATATTGAAGATAAATTTCTTGATTGTTATCATAACTTAATTCTTTATCATCTAATTTTACAAGAATTCCATTATCACTTAAAGAGGTTGAATTATAACCATCATTATAGTTAAAACCATTTGTTTCAGAAACGCTTACATTATAATTTTCATATTTAACTGCCCCTTCATTCTCTGACAAAAACAATTGATAGTCATTACCTTTATTAATCTCAAGAGAATTTTCAGTCTTTTTATATTTAGCAGAATATTCATCGTATGATAAAGTATAATCAAATCCGATTTTTCCAATTGAGAAATTTTGATTTGCTATAAAACATATAATTTCTCCATCTAACATATCAATAGACTTAACATGAATAGAATCAACTCCTTTTAAAATAGTCATACTGCTATTTAATCCATCTAAGTAAATTTTTAATTTAACATCTCCAAATTGGAAAATATTGGACCAATTTACATCTGGTATTGGAGGAAAATTAATTCCTGAAAAATCTATAAAACTTAAATCAATACCTGTAAAATCAACTCCAGTGAAATCTATAGCAGATAAATCAAGTCCTGAAAAATCAAGTCCTGAAAAATCTATGCCCGATAAATCAAAGCCAGTGAAATCAAATCCAGTTAAATCTATTCCACTAAAACCAACAAGAGCAACATTAATACCTGTAAAATCTATCCCAGATAAGTCTAAACCAGATAAATCAAATCCAGTGAAATTAATACCAATTAGATCAATACCTGAAAAATTAATTCCAGTGAAATCTAGCCCATATAAATCAATATTTCCAAAATTAAAACCTGTAAAATCTATCCCAGATAAGTCTAAACTAGATAAATCTATGCCCGTAAAATCTATTACAGACAAATCTAAATTTCCAAAATCAAATCCAGTGAAATCTAAACCAGATAAGTCTATATTACCAAAATTAAACCCTGTAAAATCTATCCCAGATAAATCAAGTCCACTTAAGTCTATCCCAGTAAAATCTATCCCAGATAAGTCTATATTACCAAAATTAAACCCTGTAAAATCTATCCCAGATAAATCAAGTCCACTTAAGTCTATTCCAGTAAAATCTATCCCAGATAAATTTAAATTTGGAAGATCATTCATCGAAAAGTTTGGAATTGATGAAAAATTGATAGCTGATAAGTTAATAGTTCCAAAATCAAATCCAGTGAAATCTAAACCAGATAGATTAACTCCAGTTAAATCTATTCCTGTAAAATCTATCCCAGACAAATCTATGTTTCCAAAATCTAAACCAGTGAAATCTAAACCAGATAGATTAACTCCAGTTAAATCTATTCCTGTAAAATCTATCCCAGACAAATCTATATTTCCAAAATTAAATCCAGTGAAATCTAAACTAGATAAATCTATATTTCCAAAATCTAAACCAGTGAAATCTAAACCAGATAAATTGATGCCATCTAAATTTATTCCAGTAAAGTTTATACTTGATAAATCTATATTTCCAAAATCTAAACCAGTGAAATCTAAAGCAGATAAATCAAGTCCATTTAAGTTAAGTCCGCTCATATTAACACTAGATAGATCTACTGCTGACATATCAAATCTTGTAAAATCAATACCTGATAAATCTATATTCCCAAAATCAAGTCCTGTAAAATCTATCCCAGACAAATCTATATTTCCGAAATCAAGTCCTGTGAAATCTACAAATGATAAATCAACTAATGACAAATCAACACCTGTAAAATTAACAGAAGATAAATCTAAATTAGGAAAATTAATTTTAGAAAAATCTATATTACTTAAATTAGGAACATTAGAATAATCATAAACTTCTTCTCCATTAATATAAACTTTCTTATTTTGAATTCTTGCACTGTCTTGTCCATTATAATCTATATACTCTTTATTGTTTCCTAGAATAACTATGGAATTCATTCCTTGATATTCAATTTCTTTTAATGAATTATTAACACTTCCTATAAAAGTATGGCCATCTTTTGTAAAAACTGTTTTATATAAGGAATTATCTTTTTCAGCAGATACTGAAAAGTTTCCTGATTCCTCAAAACTTATTTTTTTTAAGCTCTGAGAATAAATAACACTTGATGAAATATCACCTTGACTATAATTAATATCAAAAGCCTTATTAATAATATCTATATTACTATTAACATTCAAATCAGATTTTTGAAAAGAAAAACTTCCAGATTTATTCACTATATCAGCAGCTAGATTAACATTAATATCATCTTTTTGAATTCCTACACTACCTTGACCATTATCTGAGGCTTCCAATGAAATATTAAATAATGAGTTCTCAAGATTAAATCTACCAGTATTTGAACTTCTTGAAAGAGAGAGAATTTGACCTTGACCTGAAAAGTAAACAGAATCATATACTTGATTATTCAATGCATGGGCTAGATATAAATTATTATCACTTGAAAAAATTCCAAGACCAATTAGATCTTGTTTTTTATATAAACCAACTCCAATACCATTGTCAATATATTCAGCAAAGCCATTTCCATCTGAATATTTTGCCATTGAAAAAGGACCAGACTTTAAATAAATTGAATCATCATAAATTGCTAAAAGATCTATAATTTGAGACTTAATATCAATAAGACCTGTATTATTTACTTTATTTCCTTTAATATTAACATATTCAGCATCAGTTCCATAAAAAATCTCACCAGCTTGTTCAGCAACATTTAAACCTAATTTTGTATTGACATCACCAACTTTAAGAGAAATTTCCCCACTATTACCATTTTTTTCGCCAGCAGCAGAAAATTCATAAATTCCTGAGGATATATTTAAAGATGCTGAATCATTAGTTATCAATCCAGAAACATCATTTCCTTCAATACTTATATCTAATTCTCCAGTAGCATCAGAACTTCCAGAGGCATAAATTCTATTGTTTCCGTTAACAAAAAGTAGTGCACCTGATTTATCTAATAAATCAGCTTCAACTTGAAAGATATCACTGCCATTTTTAAAACTCATTAACCCATAATTAGAATTATCGGTTATGACATCAAAATTATAAGATCCATAACCAAGGCTAATGGTTGAAGAATCTGAAGAAATTAATGAACTTATACTTTTATCTGCAAATGCTAAATTTAACCCACCAGTAGAATTATCTCTATCTGCAAAAACATCAAAATCTATATTGTCATCCTTATAAACCACAGAACCTGCAGTACCAGAACTATTTCCAGAAATACCAAACTCTACTGGACCATGTTTCACAAGTAAACTGCCCTGATTATTACTATCCAAAAGAGCTAGTAAACGAGTATCGCCAGTTTCAAAATCTAAATGACCAGTTTTAGCTTGCAAGTCAGTTGCAACATCAAATTTGGTATTTCCATTCTCTAGAAGAAAGGACCCTCCAACGTTATATTGTCCATTAACATTAAGTTTTAATCCAGAAGTATTTAAATTAAAAGATGCACTTTTCTGAGAAGTACTAACTGATGTAGTCATAGCAACACCATCAATATCTAAATCTAGTAATCCAGTTCCACTAGATTTATCACCTGAAATATTGAATGTATTATTATTAATTTTAAGACCTAGATAAGCTGATCCTGTAGTTCTAAATCCAGCATTAAAACTATTACTTTGATCTATATTCAAGTCAAAGCTTCCACCATCGCTTAAAACATTAAACTTTAAAGATTTATCTCCATAAGCAAAATCAAGATTACCAGTTTTTTCAGCTCTATCAATAGAAGAATTAAATGAAATATCATCAAAATTCATATTAAAAAATCCACTTTTTGTACCTGACATTCCCATTGATAAAGATTTACCATCAGATAATGAAAGTCCCAAATCGAAGTTACCATCAGCAGAGGCACCAAAATTAAAGTCGTTGTTACTGTTTTTATATGAAAAATTAACAGAAGGTGCACTTCCAACATCCCCAGCAATTCCAATTTCTAGATCATTTTTTGTGTAATTTAACGAACCACTCTTAGTGCCTTCGGCAGTAACTTTCATATTACCTCCTCCAATAGGTATATCAAGAGAGATTGGGCCAATAGATTCAACAACTTCTTCAGCTACAGCTTTACCAGCTGCTTTAATAGCTCCTTTACCTATTCCTCCCGTTGGACTTCTACCACCGTCATTAATCATTTTTAAATCCCCCTGCATATTAACTACGAAATCACTTCCAGAAACTTCTAATTCAGCTGCAATATCAGCAGCAAGCATTCTACCACCCTGAGGATCAATAATTTGCATATATAATCCAGCTCCAAAATCAATATTGGGATCTACAGTATACTCTTTATCAATTGTATCGTAGGACATATGTCGATAAATTCTTCCTTCCATTGCTGTAAGGTTAAAAGCGCCAAAGACTGAAAGTCCCATTCCCTCAGTATCATTAAAATAAGCGTCAAAATACCAATAGTCCATATCATTAATCACTCCAGCGATCATGTTTGCTCCTAAATCAACCTGGGAAGGGATTTTGATTTTACCATTTATTCCTCCACTAAAACAAGTTCCCCATTTGGGGTCATTTTGTTTTAAATTTAAATATCCGTCTAATTCAACAATTGGATTATCAACAGAAATTTTCATGTCAGCTATTGTTAATTCTTGTTCTCCAATAGCACTATCAGGAACTTCAATATCGGGTGGAGGAAGAGAGGTCCCAATAGGTTGTACATAATCAATTGTACCCGCTGATTCAACTGAAGAAATTGCTAATACAGGCGGTCCATTATCTCCATTAACATCGGACCCCATATCAATTGTTGCTTTATAAGAAAAAGCGTAGTCTCCCCCAACAAATGCTGCACCCACTTCTTCTATAAAAGTAGAGTAACCTTTATAAACACCAGCCACTTGATTTGTTAAGGGTAATGACTTATTAATTCCACCAAATCCAATCAAACCATTTCCATATACTCTAAAGTCATCAACTCCAGAAACAGTAGATGATAAAGCAGGGACCTCAAAATCAATTTCAAATTTCAAATGGTCATTATCAGAAAAAACTGCTCTATTTAATGATATATTAACTGCATTCTCTCCTCCATAAGGATTAAAATTTAGAGCTCTTTGTGTTAAATCTTCATCTAAAAAACCATCTTGTAAACCATTATCAGCTATGGGTATTTGAAAGGAAAAGTTTTCCGTTTTACTGACAATAGGAATACGTATTGAACCAGTAATGAAACTATTATTAGATTCAACATGATTATCAACAATATTAATAGTTGTATAAAGATCAGTTTTAAACCGATTAAACAAAGTTCCATCTTGACTAGTAATTGAATTTGAATATTTGAAATGAAGTCCTTGAGAATTTACCCATAATTCATTTTCTCCAGAAAGATCTTCATCAAAATCAAATATGCTTGGCAAAGTGACTTGATTTGAGGCATCATAATTGCTTTCATACATTCTAACTGTAAAATTTTCTACAAAGACACCTTTCCAAAACAAATCACCGGATAACTTTCCAGGTGATTTATTTTCTGAAAAATCTATAATAGCATCTTTAAAAAATAAACCAATATTTAAATTGTCAATTGGAGTTATTGTATTGGTAGGTGAGTAAGATGAAGTTTGAATATTATTTACCTCTATATAATTTAATTGATCTTCTGGACTTGGATAGCCAAAGTAAAATTTATATTGCATATCGTTACTAGTCTTTACAGAACTATTAATAAAGACATCTCCTAGAAGTCTTAAATCATAATTATTATCATTTAAGCTAATTTCAGAATTAGTAGATAGATCAATTCTGAAATTCATAGGATCAATTAAATCATAAACATTTGAAGAGTCTAATTTAGCATCTCCAAATAATGTGTATGTCTCCTTTACTCCAAACCATTGATAATTTGATGTTACAAAACTTTTACTATTATTAGAGACTGGATGAGGTAAAGGCCAACTAACTCTTCCATAAATATTGAATCCATTACGATTTATTCTGCCTTTTTCATAGATAAAATATGCATTACCATTTTCAAAAAGATTAGGAGACAATAACAAACTATCTCTGTCACTAAGATCAAAAATGATCTCTCCAGAATTTAAAATAAAAGTAGCTCCCTCAGCAATCTGTAAGTTACTAAAACTAGTTTCAATATAATCTTGAGAACTAGACGATAATTGAATTCTTGCCATTCCCCTTAAACTATCTAGATTATTATTTTCTAAAGAAACAACTTTAACAACTGAATTACCAGCTATAAATGAAGATAAAAATGGGGATGAATTAAAAACTAAAGTATCACTACTAGCAACTAATTGACCAGAAGAAGATGCTTGAACATACCAAACATATTTTTTACCATCGCCTAAGGATTTAGTTATGTTAAAAAATTCACCATTTGGATTTTGTGATGGAGGAAGACTTTCACTTAACCAATAAGGGTTATTTAACGCATCTGCAGGGTCTTGTCCATCATAAACTTCATAAATTTTCAACTCGTAATTAAATTGTTGTCCTGAAGTAGCCTTATCTGAAATATCCCAGCTTAGATATGGGTTATCCATTTTTTTAAAAATATGATTGTCTTCAGGAAACTTTGCAGAAATATATCCATCATCAGGATATCCATAATAAAACCAGCACCATTCTGTATATCCATCATTATTATAAATATTATTTTGTTGGGCATCTAATGCTCTTATCCTGTAAACATATTTCTTTCCAGGTTGTAGATTTGTAAATGAGGGATTAGATGAATTAAATACAAAATTAGGTGTATTTAAAAAATCAGATTCGAATATTTTTAGAGCTTTATTATTCTGAACTGCGCTTTGATAATCAGTATCATCGTCAGTTACTTGATACAAAAACAATTTGTATGTTGAATTCAAGGTAGTTGTGGGTGAACTTCCTCCAGCCATTTGCCAATTAAAAAATATATTTGGGTTAGAGGATGGCTCTATTGTAGTTTCACATTCTGGAGAAATAATAATTGGAGGCTGTTCTAAACTTAAAAATGCAGAATTACGAGTTGTTAGCGATATAGGTATGCCAGATCTATAGTCTAAAACAGTTACTGAAAAAGTATAAAAACCTTCAGGTAAATTACCTGATGAATTTATTGTTGAAGCGTCTATATTTCGAAAAGTAACGTTATTAAAATCAAAATATTCATAAAAATCTGAACCTTGTAAAATTTTTGGAACACCAGAAAACAAAGTAGTAGGAATACTGGGCTTAAAATTTGGTTTAGTAGAAATCTTAATATCCTGACTTTCAATTGAAATTGAAAAATAAACGTCCCAACTTGGTTCATTTAGATCTAAAAAACTTAGGTTTAGTTGTAAAGAATTAGAACCCAAATCAGTATACTTAGAATAAGTAATTGGATGAGGAGGATTTAATACTAAATTGGCCTGAACAGGCAAAGACTGAGAGAAATAATTTATTTGAAATAAAATAAATAATTTAATCAATAATATTTTATTTAAAAAACTCAAAATCTTAAATTATAATTTAAAGTAGTTATAGACTCAAATAAATTTTCATTATTTGAAATTTTTCTTTGAGACAATGAAGTATTTAAACTTAATGTTTGTTTTTTAGAAATTTGATAATTCAAAGAACAAACACTATTAATGATTTGTCCTGAAGATACCCATTCAACAAATGATTTAAGATAAGAAAAAGAAAAATTTGTTCGAATTTGATTTTTTTTGGTTTTAAAACTTTTTGAAATACTTAATGTTGGTCCTATGCCGCTTGAGGATAATTCATTAGAAATATTATTTACAGCGTTAATTAATAAATTGATATTTGTATTGACTTTTGATAATATTAAACTTGATCCAAACGAAGCATTATAAAAATTTGTTTTTAATTCTTGTTGGTTAATTGAACCTATATTACTTCCAACATTTGCATCTTGAAAATTAAAGGAAAAAAAAGATGATAAATTATTACCTTTTAATTTACTATTTAAAGAGTATTGTAGATTTAAACTCTTAGTAATTTGTGCAAATCGCATTGTATCTCCAAAATTAACAACAGACATTTGACTTTGAGAATTGAAATTAGAAAAACCAAAATTTAGATTCCATTTGTTATTTATAGGTGAATAATTGGAAGTTATTGAGTTAATCAATCTTATAGTTTCTGAAACTTTAGTCTTGTTAAGATTGTTCCTTTGAACACCTCCTGTTAAACCTAAATTTAATCTTCCTTTTAAAAACTTATATTTTAATGTCCCTGATATATCTTCAAAGTCATTATTTAAATATACCGACCCCATTGTTCTATAATCTGGATCAATTCTTCTATATGCTAGTTTTACATCAAACTTTTCTTCTTTAAAGTTTAAATTATAATTCATTGCCTTGGAAAGGTAAGAAGTAGTGTTTGCATAAAAAAGAAACCCTAAATTATTTAAATATGTATAGCCTTCTAATTTTGAATCTTCTCTTCTTGTATCATAAGTATAAGCGCTCCAATCAATCTCTCCGTCAAAGTTAATTTTCTTATTTATCTTATGCTTTGTTGTAATACCAAATACTAAATTATCAGCAGGTTGAGAAGTAACTAATGTGTCAAATCCAGAAATTGAATTTGAGATATCTTTTGCTTTAAATAAAATTAAACCAAAATTATTTTTATCATTTCCAATAATAGTATTTATTCCATACCCCCATCTCTCAAAAGTTTTGGAAAAATCTCCCGGTAAGATTGTATCAATAGCTTTTGCAAATCTCCCATAAATCAATTTACATTTAAAGATTCCATCTTTAGGAGAGAAATCAGTCCCAATTCCCATGAATTGATTCCCGCTTAACGAAAATTCCGAAAACTTTAAACTCCTATAACCAATATGAGTTGTCAAGCTTTTGTATTTGGGACTCATTCCAAATTGATTAAAAGGCTGTGTTACTGCAGTTTTTTGTGATTGGAGAAAGTTATCAAAATCAAACTTTTGTTGTTGACTTAGTGTTAAAGAAATAGGTATTGTGAAAATCGGAGTTGAGATATTAAAATTACCTGAAAGTTGCCAAAAAAAAGGATCTCTAAGTTTAACTGAATCTGAGCTTAAATATAATGCTGATTGGAGATTTATTGATCCTGAAAATTTATACTGATTTTTGTCTTTAAACGAACTTAATTCTTGTGAGTGTAAAAATTGGATGTTGTAAAGTGAAAAAATTACAATTAAAATAAATCTCGAAATTTTATACATTATCAAATAAATATATAAATATTAAAGAGATTATCAGTTTTAAAGTCAAAGTTAATTAACCAAATATTTATAAATTATTAAAAGTTTAAAATTTAAAATGAAATAAAATTACTAGTTTTTAAGATGCTTTAAATTCATTCCATACATCACTACAAATATCAAAGGAAATATTGATGAAACTAGTAGTTGATTAAAATCAAAAGGATTCACACCATAAGGAACCAATAAAATTAGTAATTGAACTGAAACATATCCATAGAATCCCATTTTTTTGATATTCCACATCATAAAAACAAAAGCAACATTACCAAGGTAAAGTATTAAATACCAAATGGAGGTTTTATCCATTAAATTAAAAATATCTTTGTACATATCTACCATTTCTTCATTAGGAAGAAGACTATACATTTCTTGCTTTACAGCTTCGTTAATAAATAGAGAATAAAGAGTAGAAACAATTATTTGTATTCCAGAGCCTACCCAGCTTAAAATACATAAAACCTTTAGTAAGATAGGTCTTTCATTCCTTTTCGAAGAAGTGTTTTGAGGATTTTCAAATGTTGGTACTGATTCAGTCATATAATATGATTTTAGGATAAATATATATTCAAATTTTAAAAGTTTAAACTTTTAATTAGAAAATAAAAAAAGCTCCCCATAAAAATGGAGAGCTAATGCGGACCGGACGGGACTCGAACCCGCGACCCCCTGCGTGACAGGCAGGTATTCTAACCAACTGAACTACCGGTCCAATTGGATAGTAAATTTAATTTTTTTGTCTGGAGTAACAAGTAATTAAATAGATTTTTAATATATTTTTTTTCTCTTCAACAAATATTCCAGTAAAATTTGATCAAAACCTATTTCAATATCGGCATTAATTAAGTCTACTTTTTGTTGTTTTAGCAGGTTGTGTATTTTACTTTTTACAACATTTCTTTCTGTTATATACTTTTCTTTAATTTGCTTTGGATGCATTTTAATGGATTCTCCAGTTTCAACATCAACAACATTGTAATATTTGTTTTTTAAATTTAATTGATTTTCAAGATTGTGATGAGAAACATCAAAAACTACAATTTCGTGTAAATGGTGTCTTAAATGTTTGATGGAGTTGGCAAAATCTTCTGGATTATCAATTGCCATAAAATCTGAAAAAATAAAAACCAATGAACGCTTATGAATTTTAGATGCTAAAGCATTTAGCATTTTTGCAATATTTGTTTTTTTATTTTTAAAACTTTTTTTCTGCTTCTCTAAAAATCTTTCAAGATTAGCAAGTAAAAAACGTTGATGTGTTAAAGATGATTTTGCTGGTGAATAAAAGTCTAATGCATCACTAAAAATAGATAATCCAAATGCATCTCTTTGTTTTCTCATTAAAAAAATAAGAGCTGCTGCTGAATCTATAGAAAAAGTAAATTTATTGTAAGGCTGATCTACTGGAAAGATCATTGAAGAAGAAGAGTCTATAAGAATATGACATCTTAAATTCGTTTCTTCATCATATCTTTTAATAAATAATTTTTCTGTTCTTGCTAATAATTTCCAGTCTAAATGTTTAACAGATTCTCCACTATTGTATAATCTGTGCTCGGCAAATTCTACCGAGAAACCATGAAATGGACTTTGATGTAAACCAGTAATAAAGCCCTCAACAACTTGTTTTGCCAACAATTCTAGGGATCCGAATTTTCGTGCAGTTTTATAATTTATCACCTATAATAAATCATTTGCTAGATTAGCTAATTCGGATCTTTCTCCTTTTTCTAATGTTATATGGGCAAAAAGATCATCACCTTTGAGTCTATCTATTAAATAAGAAAGACCATTACTCTGCTCGTCTAAATAAGGAGTATCAATTTGAAAAACATCTCCAGTGAAAATAATTTTGGTATTTTCTCCAGCTCTTGTAATAATGGTTTTTACCTCATGTGGGGTCAGGTTTTGAGCTTCGTCAATAATAAAAATCACGTTAGACAAGCTTCTTCCTCTTATAAATGCCAGTGCAGAAAGTGTTAATTTTCCTTGTTCTTGCATTTCTTCAATTTTTTTAAATTTTTTCTCTTTACTTCCAAATTGATTTTTAATGAATTTTAGATTGTCAAAAAGTGGCTGCATATAAGGGTTAATTTTCTCATCTGCATTTCCTGGGAGATAACCAATATCTTTGTTACTCAATGGAACTATTGGTCTAGCCAAAACAATTTGATTGTATAAATTATGTTGTTCTAGGGCACTAGCCAAAGCCAAAAGAGTTTTTCCAGTTCCAGCAACTCCTTGTAGTGAAACAAGCTTAATATCGGGATTTAATAGAGCATGAAGTGCAAAGGTTTGCTCTGCATTCTTAGGTTTTATTCCATAAGCATATTGTTTCTCAACTCTTTCTACATGCTTTTCATGTGGATTGTAATAACCCAAAACAGAACTTTTACCGTTCTTCATAATGTAAAAGCCGTTGGAAATAATTCTATTTTTCAAAACACTCAAATCTTGTGTAAGACCATCTTTATAAAGCTTGTTAATGTAATTAGAATCTATTTTATCAATTAATTGTTTTCCGTTGTAAAGAGTACTATCTCTATCAATTTTTCCAGTTTCAAAGTCCTCTGCAGTAATATTCAATGCTTTTGCTTTCAGACGTAAATTAATATCTTTTGAGACTAGGATTATGTTAGAATCTTTATTAGAAATTTTAAGACTTAAAGCAGCATTTAAAATTTTATGATCATTTTTATTTCCAAAAATATTAACAGCGTTATTGGTAAGACTTTCATCTTCCATGATTATTTTAAACTTCCCACTTTCAATTCCATTAATAGGCACCCACTCTTGAAGAGTAAAATCGTTGCTTAATCTATCTAAAACTCTAATAAATGCTCTAGCCTCAAAGTTTTTGGTGTCATTTCCTCTTTTAAAGCTGTCCAGTTCTTCTAAAACAGTAATTGGTATAGCTATATCATTTTCCTCAAAACAATGTAAAGAATTATGATCGTGTAAGATTACAGACGTATCTAGAACAAATATTTTCTTTTGTTTCTTTTTAGACATTTTCAATAAAGAAAAACATTTTAAATGTTAATAAAGTAAAATTTAACAAGCATTTTAAAGAATGTTAATATTTAATTGACTTTGAAATCAAATTCTAAAAAAGTTTTATTTTTTCTTTCATCTGAAACCTCTACTCTACAACTATGATTTCCAGAGACAACATTTGAATATTTGTCCAAACTAACTTTTAGTCTATTATTCTTAGGACTAAAGTTGGAAAGAATCCATTTATTGTCAATAAAAACATTGTATTTATCAACACCACTTTGTAATTCTAAAATTTTAAAAACAAGTTCTTGATTTTTATTTTTTTGAAAGTTATTTCCTATGTGATTGATCTTGGGTGGTATTGTATCAGTTAATAATTTAAACCTGCCAAACTTATTGACTTCAGCAGATATCCAATCCCTTGAAATATCTGCATTTTTATTAATGATATTTCCGTTTTTTGTCAATTCTCCAACGAATAATTTATTTCTGTAAGATTGTTCATTTTTGGGTAATTTGATTGATAAGATAAACTTTCTTTTTAAAGGAATATTAGGGTTGTTAAAACTGTAAATACTTTGTTTTTTCAAAGGGAGGATTGAAGAGTTATCATAAAGTGTATTGGCATCCATAATTACCAACATCAAACTATCGGATGAGTAAACTTTAATTTGCTGTTTTTGCTGAAATGAAAAATCATTTTGACAATTAGTAAGAGATTTATTTTTAACATAAAATTTTAATTTAGAAATGTTGTTTTTAATATCTCCAACAACAATTTGAATTTCATGAATCAACGTGTCTTGAAAGCAAATCAAACCATTCCCAATATTTTTCTTATAAATCTGTAACTCATTATTAGGGTGAATATACATTTTATGGATTTTCTCTCTTAGTTTTTGGTAGGCACTATAGTCTTTATGAATATTTGTTTGTCTATTAGTTTCAAAATCAATTTTGTTAAATTTTAATTGATACTTAAGTTGTTTGTCTACATACATATTAATTGAATAAACACCACATCTGTTGGAACTATTATCATAAATATCTGATGATTTCAATCCAAAACCACTTAATCCATCTAAATAAATAATGCTATCGTATTTCAAATGGTACTGGTGGTTTTTTTTAATTGTTAGAAAATCTTTTTCAGAATAACTATCTAAACTATTAAAGTTCAAAAAGGAATAAAGCTTCAATTTTTTAATTATTGGAGGCTTGTTATCCACAATATCAAAATTAAATAGCTCGGGGTTGACAGGGTATTCAGACTTAGTTTCTCTAATTTCGAAATGTAAGTGAGGTCCAGAGGATCCGCCTGTATTTCCAGAATATGCAATAACTTCTCCTTTGGCAACTCTTATATCAAAAGAATCTAAATAATAAGTTAAAGTTTCTGTTTGAAGTTCATATTGGCGATTTCTTAAGATCTTTTCTATTTTATCTGGGAAATGATCTAAATGAGCATAAACACTTGTAAAACCACTTGGATGGTCCACATATATCGCTTTGCCATAACCCCTTTTAGAAACATTAATTCTGGAAACAAAACCAGTGTCAACAGAGTATATTCTGTAATTAATTCTACCATTGGTTTTTATATCTAAACCCGTATGAAAATGGTTAGATCTCAATTCCCCAAAGTTTCCAGAAAGCAAAATTGGAATCCCTATTGGAGATCTGAAATTATACTTATTTTTTTCTTGAGAACTAATGGATAATAGTGAAAAAAAAGCAGTGAAAAAAAATAAAAATCTTATTAAGAAATTCATTAGACAAATCTTGTCATAATTAAATAAACATGGCACTATAAAATTATTTTTTTATTCACAATTAATTTTAAATTTGAATAATTCAGTTTAGCTACTAACTTTGTAAAAATGGTTTAATCCAATGGAAAAAGAAATATCTGCATTAAATGAAATCCGAAGTTTCATAAAAAGTTTAAAAGAAAAATTAAATACAAAAATTCAAGAGAATAATAAATTGACTGAAGATATCTTCTCTGCTGGAGAAGAGATAACCCATCTTAAAACTAAAATTTCAGATTTAAATGAAAATGTAAAAATTCTAAAATTAGCCAGTCAGATTGATGGAAACGAGGTTGGGTCAACTAAAGACGTGAAGTTAATGATTAATCAAATGGTCAGAGAAATTGACAAATGTATTGCATTACTAAATAAATAAAAATATGAGTGAACTTTCTATTAAAGTGGTAATTGGAGGCAGAACCTATCCATTGACAATAAACAGAGACGATGAAGAGAAAATTAGAAAATCTGTTTCTGAAATTGAAAATAATATTAAAAATCTAAAGGAGAATTATGCAGTAAATGATATGCAAGATTTATTGGCCATGACAGCTTTAGAATATGCCAATGATTCAGTAACTAAAAATAATTCTGTAGAAATTGAGAAACTTAGCAAAGAAATAATCAATCTTAGAAATGAATTACAAGATTAATTGAACTAATTAATGTCATTAGAAAATAAAAAAGTACTTGTAACTGGGGGAGCAGGATTTATTGGGAGTAATATCATAGAATACTTATTAAACAAAAACAATAAGGTTACTTGTTTAGATAATTTCATCACCGGTAAAAAAGAAAATGTAGAAAATTTTCTAAGCAACCCAAACTTTAAAATGGTAGTGGGTGATATCACCGATTTAGAAGATTGTTTAAAAGCCTGCCAAGAAATAGATATAATTCTCCACCAAGCAGCTTTAGGTTCCGTCCCAAGGTCAATTGAGAGTCCATTAAAAACTAACGATATTAATATAAACGGGTTTATAAATATTTTATGGGCAGCAAAACAAAAAAATATTTCAAGAGTTGTCTATGCCGCAAGTTCTTCGACATATGGAGACTCAAAAAAACTACCTAAAATTGAAAATGAAATTGGTTTGCCTTTATCGCCTTATGCAGTAACTAAATATGTAAACGAACTGTATGCTGGAGTATTCTCTAAACTATATGGATTAGAACTTATTGGACTAAGGTACTTTAATGTCTTTGGAAGAAAACAAGATCCTGATGGTGCGTACGCTGCTGCAATACCAAAATTTATCAAAGCATTTATTAATTATCAAGAACCTGTGATTCATGGAGATGGGTCTCAAAGTAGAGATTTTACTTATGTAGACAATGTAATTCAAGCTAATGAATTGGCTGCAACTACCAAAAACCCAGATGCATTAAATCAAGTTTACAATGTAGCTTATGGAGACCAATCATTTTTAAAAGAACTGGTTGAAAATTTAAGAGACTTACTTTCTAATTTTGATTCTGAAATAAAAAATATTGAAATTAAAAATGGTCCAGAAAGAATTGGAGATATAAAACATTCTTTAGCATCTATTGAAAAAGCACAAAAATTATTGAACTACAAACCTAGTCATAATTTAAAACAAGGATTGGATTCTGCCATAGAATGGTATTGGAATTACTTTAAAACCAATACTTAAATTCAAAATTTCATTAATGAGATGTTTGTAACATCTTATTTAGGTGAAATTATATGTCTTTAGAATACTTACTTTAGTTAAAGTAACTAAATCTTATACTAAATAAGTGGTTGATTTTTTAAAAAAAATAGATATTGAACTTTTTCTAGTTTTATTTCTTTTATCTGGAATGTTTAAAAGTTTATTTTTATCATTTTCTGAAGACAATTCTACTTTAATTCCATTCACATTAATTTTTGGGGGACTATTGGTGACTATGATATTGGTGAAAAAAGAGTTCTCTATTCAAAGACTTAAAAAAGAATTCACAAAACATGTCTTTTTAATTCTATTTTTCATTTGGTGCTTTATCTCTACATTTTACACCTCCTCAGAAAATTATGTTTGGTATAAACTTATAGCTTTAGGAACAAACTTTTTAGCCTTTTATTCAGTGCTTATTATAAATAAAATAAATATTAAAAAATTTACATTGTATTTTTCCTTTTTTCTTTTCTTTTTTAGCTTGTTTTTTTTTGTTATTAATCCAAACTCACTTTCAAAAAACTTCCCTTTCCATGCTCACTTTAATGAAATATATATCCAAGGCTGGTATCTTACTTTAGGTCAGTTTTTAGCAGCAAACATTTTTTTAATTCTTTACTTTAAAAATCATAAAAGAATTATCTATCTGTTACTAGTGACCTTTAATTTAATTATTTTATTTGCTGGAAGATTTCCTATTATAATGGGATTGTTTTCACTTGCTGTTTTAAGTATTTATCTTATAATATCTAAAAAGATTAACAGAGAAATAGTGGTACAATTAATAAAATCGGTTGTATTAATTCTCTTTATAAATGGAACATTTTATTTATCATCTAATAATTATAAAGAGATATTGAAGAGAACAGTTTTCAGGTTTGAAGTTTTATTTTCAAATACAGAAATTAATTTTGAAGAAAATGACAATCAACTATATACTAAAAACAAAAATTACTCATATAATAAAAGATTAGAATTTTTTAATTTTTCAAAAGAAAAAATTTTTCAAAATTCAAAATCTATTTTCCTAGGTTATGGCTTAGGAAGTTTTTCAAATGAGTTTAGTAATGAAGATAAAAGACTTTATCCACATAATATAATTTTAGAAATTGTCTTTGAGCTTGGGTTTATTGGTTTACTAATAATGCTGGGGTTGGTATTAGCAAATATTAAAATATTTAAAAATTATTTGTCAAACTTTGCACTTTTAGCAGTGATTATTCTGTTTTTTAATGCGATGAAGTCATCTTCAATTGTGGACTTAAGAGTACTTTTTGCTTTGTATTCAATTTCTATTTTTCACTTTAAAGAACTAAAGCCAAAGACATGAATAAAGTTGGTCATTTAAGTTCTGCTCACAATAGATTTGATACTAGAATCTTTTTCAAGCAATGCCAATCGTTAGCAAATAATAATAGGAAGGTAAGCTTGGTAATAGCAGATGGTCTTGGAAATGAAGTCAGAGATGATATTTCAATTTTTGATGTGGGAAAACAAAAAAATAGATTTAGAAGAATATTTAAAACAACTAATGATGTCTATAAAAAAGCATTAGAACTTAATTGTGATATCTATCATTTGCATGATCCAGAACTAATTAGAATTGGGTTAAAATTAAAGAGAGATGGTAAGAAAGTAATATTTGACATTCATGAAAATATTGCATTTCAAATCTTAAGTAAAGAATATATTCCAAAATTCCTAAGAAAAATAATTTCTAAAATTTACAGACTTTACGAAATTAAAAAACTAAAAAAATTTGATGCTTTAATAATTGCTGAGCATTCCTACAAAAAATATTATTCTTCTTTAAATAAAAATTTAGTTACTGTTCTAAACATGCCTAAAATAGATCATTTGAAAAAATTTTACTCTGATAATAGGACAAATAATGAAATATTCTACATCGGAGGAATATCCAATAACAGAGGATTTGATGTTTTAATACAAGCATTGAAAATTTTAAGGCTGAAAATACCAAATATTTTCGCACATTTTATCGGTCCATTTAGCAAAAAATTAATTGATAATGAGCAACTTAAAGATATAAAAGACAATTTTAAACTTTATGGTAGTTTACCTTTGACCAAAGGGTTAAAATATTCCCAAAATTCAAAAATAGGATTGAGTGTTCTTAAACCAATAACCAACTATACTCAATCGTATTCTACCAAAATTTTTGAATATATGGCTATTGGGCTTCCTGTAATTACATCTAATTTCAAACTATATAAAGATATAATAGATGAAAATAATTGTGGAATATGTGTTGATCCTGAAAACCCCAATGAGATTGCTAAAGCAATAGAACTTATTTTAACAAATCCAGAAAAAGCAAAAGAAATGGGACAAAATGGAAGTCGTCTTGTGAAAGAAAAATACAACTGGAACAATGAGGAATTTAAACTTATTAATATTTACAAGAAACTTGGTTGTTAATTAGAGAAACCCAATTTATTTAATGACAAATTCAATTGTAAAATATTTCAATAAAATAAGAATTTTAAACTTTCTTCTGTTATTGATTGCATTTCTTCTCCCTTTAGAAAAAACCACAGTACGTTTTCTTATGGTTATCTTTTCTATTGCATGTTTAATTTATGGAGATTATAGTCAACTGAAAATCAAAAAAAACTGGATTAAATTAAGCATTATAAGTCTGTGGTTGCTTCCTTTTATTCAACTGTTATTATTAAACAAAATAGATGAATATTTAGACAGTCTTATTACAAAAATCACATTATTTATACTCCCTATTTTAATTTTAATTGGTTATCAATCCAACAAAATTAATTTAGCAAGAATTCTAAAATTTTTCATCTACGGCTCTATAACTGCTACCTTATTTTGTATTCTTAATGCTATGATATCCTACTTTTTCTTAAATGATGTGGATGCTATCAAATACACTTCTCTTTCGTTATTTCATCATCCTGGATATTTCACTATGTACTTAAATTTTGTTATAGGCTTAATTTATTTAAATAATTTGAAGCCTATTAAGGATTTAAAACTTCCTAAAAACTCAAGCTTTATAATTGTAAGCTTTCTATCGTTTTTTATACTAATTGTATCTTCTAGAACTGGTTGGATAACCAATATAATAGTTAATATATTTTTTATCTCATGTATCTTTTATATTAAAAAAATCAGTAAAAAAACACTTATATATTTTCTTGTTCTTATGATACCGTTCTCTACAGTGATTTATACAAATGAAACCATTCAAAATCGTTTTAATGAAATTATAACCAATACCTTTCAGAAAAGCAAAAAGAAAAAAATAAGATCATCAACATTGGTAAGAAAAAAAACGTGGTCTACTTCCTTAATACTAATTAAAGAAAAATGGATTACTGGATATGGTACAGGATTGAGTAAAAAAGTACTTCAAGAACAATATAAAAAGGATGGTTACGATTACATGTATAAGAAAAATTACAACTCTCATAATCAATATTTACAAGTTTTACTTGACCATGGTATTTTTGGTTTTTTAATATTAGCATTTTTTACTTTTGGGATGTTGTATTCTTCTTTAAAACAAAAAGATTTTATGTATGCATTATTTTTAGTCATTATGATTTTAAACTTTATGACAGAATCGGTTCTTGAAACACAAAGTGGAGTTATTTTCTTTGCTTTTTTTAATACTATCTTTTTCTTTCAATGGTTCAATAAAAAATATTTAACAACTTGAATAAATCAGAGAAAAATCAATTTTTAAAAAATGTTTTAACAATATTTTCAGGTACTACTATTGCTCAGATCATCAACTTTAGTGCTATAATTATTTTACAACGTTACTTTTACAGCCCTGAAGAATATGCACCATTTAGATTATTCTTCGAGTTTGCTGCTGTTTTTAGCAGTGTAGCTGCTCTTAGACTTGAAAGTGGACTTATTCTTGAGAGAGAAGATAATAGAGCACTCTCTTTATTAAGAATTTGTTTAAAATATACTGTAATTATTTCTTTAATTGGAGGAGTTGTTTTTACATTCTATTTTATTAATGAAATAAAAGTTTTTCAATATGAGTGGCTTTTGATAATTCTAATGCCATTATCAATTTTCTCTAATGGAATCATTCAAATTTCAAGACAATTTTTCACTAGATCAAAAAATTTTCTTACCATAACAACTTCTAGAGTTATACACAGTACTTCAGGAAGTATAGCACAAATAGTTACTGGTTTATTAAGCTTTAATTTTACGGGACTGGTAATTGGAAGATTAATTGGCTTAGTAAGTTGTAATATTAATTATGTAAAAAAGTATTTTCAAAAACATAATTGGATTAAAAAAAATAAAACTTTAGAAAAAGAATTAATTCAAAAACACAAGAAATTCATTTGGTTCAGTTCTCCAGGCATATTTGTTGGGAACTCAATCAATCTAATTACGCTAATTTTTTTCACCCACTATTATGGAGAAAAATTCAGTGGGTTACTAGCAGCAGCAATTCAGTATCTTGGATTATTAATTATGATGTTTTCTTCCTCATTTGCACAAGTCTATTACAATGAAATTGCACAGATAAAAAACCCAATAGCATTGTATAAATCTTATACTTATTGGTTGAAAAGATTATTTATTTTTACTCTTATTGGATGGATTATTCTAGTAATAACTCCTTCCTCATTATTAACTTCAATTCTTGGTGAAAAGTGGAATGGACTAATGGATGCAATTAAAGTTATTAGCCCGTGGATGGCAATTATGTTTATTGCCTCTTCCCTATCATATATATTCATAAGATTAGAAAAACAAAAAGAAATTTTCTTTTTTGATGTTTTCCATTTGGGATTAATAATAATAACATTGGTTTCAGGCCATTACTTTTTAAATGAGAAAAATCAAATTCTATATCTATTAACTATTGTACAAAGTGTATTTTACATTCTTTCGATATCTTTAGCATTAAGATTTTTAATTTCAAATCTTAAAAATAACAATTGTTAAAAGCAAGATTAAAATACAAACCAATGAATAATAATATTTGGATTATAAACCAGTATTGCGGATCAAAGGTTCATGGGATGAATTTTAGGTCTTGGTATTTTGCTATAGAATTAAAAAAAAAAGGATATCATCCTCATATTATTAGTGCTTCTTATTCTCATTTATTTTACAAACTTCCTGTAACTAAAGGAAAATTCACGTTGGAGGATGTCGAAGGAATTCTTTTTACTTGGGTAAAAGTTTCAAAATACAAAGGATCTCAAAGTATTGGCAGAGTACTAGTAATGATTCAATTCATGCTTAATCTATTTTTTCTTCCAAAGAAAAAGCTAAATGATCCAGATGTGATAATCGTATCTTCTCTTTCCCCACTTCCAATAATTAATGCTTACCTATGGTCAATAAAATACAAAGCAAAATTAATTTTTGAAGTAAGAGATATTTGGCCACTTAGCTTAATAGAAATTGGGGGCTTTTCTAAATTAAATCCACTTGTTTTATTTTTTGGATGGTTTGAAAAATTTGCATACAAAAAAGCGGATAAAGTAATTTCATTATTGCCTAATGCAAAACCACATATGGAAAGTAGAGGAATGAGTAAAGATAAATTCGTGCATATTCCTAATGGATTTAATTTAGAAGAAATCAAAAAATCTAAAGAACTAGATAAAAGCATTTCTAATTTAATTCCGAAAAATAAATTTATTGTTGGGTATACTGGATCTCTAGGTGCGTCCAATGCAATGGAATATTTAATTGAGGCAAGCAATTATTTAGAAAAAAACGAAAATATTCACTTTGTGATTTTTGGAAAAGGGCAACATTTAGAAAAACTAAAAAATAATGCAAAAAACAATGTTTCTTTTTTAGGACAAATTGATAAAAGTCAAATTCAATCTGCAATTTCTTTTTTCGATGTTTGTTATATAGGTTGGCACAATCATTCGCTATACAGATTTGGTATTAGTCCTAATAAAATATTTGACTATATGTATGCAGGAAAACCAATTATTCACTCTGTAAACACTTCCAATGATATTGTTAAAATAGCAGAATCTGGAATAAGTATACAACCCGAAAACCCTAAAGAAATTGCTAAGAAAATAAGTAAGATTTGTAAGACACAAGATAAAAAGCTAAAAAAATGGGGCGAAAATGGTAAGAGATATGTCGAAGAAAATCATACTTTTTCACACTTAACAGAACTATTAATCTCCACCTTTGAATAATGGTTGAACTGTATTCAATAACATATTATGTTTTAATAGCCGCAGTATTAATTATTGGATTAATAATCTATTTAAAAATAGCTGAAAAATGGTCCATAATCGACCAGCCAAATTCTAGAAGTTCTCATCAAGTTGTTACTAAAAGAGGAGGTGGTATAATTTATTTAATAGCAATGGTTATTTATATGATTAGTTCCAATTGCAATATGCAGAATATTATTATTTCTAGTCTTCTTCTTGGAATAATGGGTTTTATAGATGATGTGAAAAACATTGATTTTAAGATCAAATTAATTTTTCAATGTCTCACCATTAGTTATTTCCTTTCTACCGGAAACTATATTGGATTAGAATGGTATTTATTTATTTTGATATTTTTTCTCATTATTAGTAGTATTAATATTATGAACTTTATGGATGGGATAAATGGATTAACAATATTATACTCATTATCATTTTTAATTTCATTTTATATTACAAACAGCTATATTATCGCTTTTACAGATAGTAATTTCTTGTTAATAATTATAATATCCAATTTGATAATTGGATTCTTTAACATTAGAAAAAAAGCAATTTGTTTTTTAGGAGATGTTGGAGCAATTACTATAGGTTTTCTTTATGCTGTTTTAACAATTACTTTAATGGTCAAAACCAATAGTTTAAGCCCTTTAATTTTATTTTTAGTTTATTTCTTGGATTCTGGATGGACTATTGTAGAAAGATTGATTGCAAAAGAGAATATTTTTCTCCCACATAGAAAACATCTATATCAGTTATTAGTAAATGAACATAAATTATCTCATTTACTCGTTGCTGTAATTTATTTCTCTATTCAATCACTTATAAATATAACTTGGTTAATGAATTATGATAAAGTTTTATCACCAATTATATTAATCTCAATATTTGGACTTTTTTCAATTATCTACCTATTAATTAAGAAAATTGTAAATAAAAAAATTGGATTTGGCTTAAGGAATCATTAATAAAAAAGTTCAGCCATCATACACCTCGCACTTCCTCCACCATAATTTTCAATTGTAGTAAGATCAGAAAATACAATTTCACCAAAATTCTCTAATTTTTTAAGCTGAGTTTTATTGAGCGATTCAAAAGCAGATTGCGACATGACAATAATTGGAGAGTTATTTGCACCAATAACTTGAAGCATATTTCCAGCAAAATTATTCATTTGAGCAGTGGTAATTTCAATAACTTCTTTGTTAGTTTCTTCAAAGGAATTTAAAACCTTAAACTTTTCAAATTGATCATAAATTGTCTCAAAACAAATAACAGAAAAACAATCTCCAAGACACATCATAACATTGGTATGATAAATTGGTGATTGTATATTGTTAACTGTGTGAAGAGCATTGAAGTGAACAATATTGTAATTCATTTTCTGACTAAAATCAACAAGAATTTTTTTGGATGTTCTTTCAGACAAAGCAGCATAAGCTATTTTGTTTTCTCTATCTAAAATCATACTTCCTGTTCCTTCTAGATATAGATTCTCTAACTCATAGATTGTTAAATCAACAGTAGATTTAATTTTAAAATTTAAATTCTTTTCAAGGGTGTTAAAGATTTCTAAGTCTCTTTCTTTTCTTCTGCTTTTCGCGAACATTGGGTAAAGAACTTTAGTTCCGTCTTTATGAAGAGAAAACCAATTATTGGGAAAGACAGCATCTGGATTTATGTAATTGTCCTTAGGGTCTAGTACAACTATATTAACCCCTTTAGCATCTAGTTTATAAACCATATTGTCAAATTCTCTAAGAGAATTCTCAGATATTTGTTGATGGTTTTGGGTGCTTATTGGATTTTGAAAATGATTATTTTTTGCAGTCTCCGGATTGTAAGTGAAGCCTGTTGGTTTAATCATTAAAATACTATTGGTTATTTGTGACATTACTCTCTTATTAATGGAAGAGTGGAGCATCTAAACAAACCTCCCATTTTAGAAATTTCTAAATAATTTACTTCCTCAACTAAAATATCTTTTTGTTTTAACCATTTATTCAATCTTGAAAATCTAGAATCAGAAATTACGACATTGGGAGAAATCGAAAAAATATTAGAATACATATTGTTTTTCTCTTCTTTGGAAAGATAAAATAAATTAGACTTGCCGATTAATTCTTCTAAATAATTAACATCACTTTTATTTTTAAAAGAAACAGGCGCTATTATGGCTAAATCGTTAGAAACAGGTTGAAAACAACAATCTAGGTGTAAGGTGTTTTCATTCTTATCGGTATCGGATTTAAATAGTTCAAAACTCATAACCTTCTTTTTTGGAAAATTATTTTTAATAAAATCTACAGATTCAAAATTGGTTCTAGCTACATTGTATTTTTTAAAATCAGTTAGGTTAGAAGCCCCAATAAAAACATGGTCTTTAAAAATAGTAATATCCCCGCCTTCAATTTTTGAATTAGAATCAATATTTAAAACTTTATCAGCACTCATTTGGTTTATAATATGTTCAATAGCTGGAATTTCCTCAGATCTATTTTCAATGATATTGGAAATTAAGAAAGTGTCTTGAATAACAAACCCTAAGTCTCTAGCAAAAACTTGATTAAGATTCAGAACGTTTTCTGGTCTTATAACCTCCACATTGTACTTATTTAAAACTTCCAAAAAACCTGCCATCTCCTTAGAAATATCTATTGCAGTAGGATATGAGTTGTTTTCTACATGATAAATAGAGGAAGGATCAAAGCATTCTTTAATAGTAGGAATAGAGCCAATATCGTTAGGAATTCCCAAAACAACCGATTTTAAAAATCCTGTTTCATTATTTACACTAAGAGATATTTTAGAATTTGAATTCAATTTTCTATTTAATTAACTGAGATATTAGTTAGGTAAAAATACAATTAATTATCAACTAAAATTTTCCTTAAAATATTTTGGTGATCTGTCTTAATTGAAATGAAATATTCGCCATTTTTAAATTTAAGAGAATCTATTTTAAAAATCTTCTCACCCTTTTCAATATTACCACTGTAAATCTTTTCTAGTTGTTTTTCTTTATTGTCTAAAATATTAAAGTCTATGTTTTGTTCGTCATTTAAAGTAATTCCTATTTGAATGTCTCCGTTAAATTCACTTGGAATTGGCAAAAGGTCAATGTAATTCTTACCATTTAGATTTTTGTTTTTTCTAAGAGAATAAATAAACTTGATTAACTTAACCAACAACCAAAAACCAAGAATAACAGAAACTACACCAATTGAATTTATTAAAACTCTCCAGAATACGCTAGATGACCAAAGTTCTTTCATATATCATTCAAAATTAGAAAACAAATTGGCATAGTATCATTTCAATTTTGATATTTATACAATATTTGTAACAAATATTATTTCTATTGGATTTTAAATTTAAAATAAATAAAATATTTAAGGCGTTTGATCTTCCATTACCTGCAAAAGAGGCGCATAAAGAAATGGCTCCTTACAGAAACGAAATAGAGCTAGATTTTAAAAATAAAAACCCCAAAAATGCAAGTACTTTATTATTAATCTATCCTAAAGATGGGGAAACATTTTTTTGTTTAATTGAACGACAAGAGTACGAAGGGACCCATAGCAACCAAATATCTTTTCCTGGAGGTAAAAATGAAAGTGGTGAATCTATTAAAGAAACTGCTTTGAGAGAAACTAAGGAGGAAATTGGAGTTGATCCTATTTCAATTAATATTATTGGTGAATTATCTAAAGTATTTGTTCCTCCAAGTAATTTCTTAATTCATCCTTTTGTTGGCTATTGTGATGTCAGACCAGTTTTCAAAGCTAATGAAAGAGAAGTTAAAAGAATAATTGAAGTAAATATTGAAGACCTTTTCAAAAAAGACATCATTAAGATTAAAAAGATGAGCTTCAAAAAAAGTAGTGGAAATGTAAATTTTGAAGTGCCTTATTTAAATTTAAATAATAAAATAGTCTGGGGAGCAACGAGCGTCATTCTAAATGAATTTAGAAAAATGTTACAGCTTTAATTTGTACCCAACTCCTTTTACTGTTTTAATGTATTGATTGCCTATTTTTTCTCTCAATTTTCTAATATGAACATCAATAGTTCTATCACCAACTATAATATCATCTCCCCATACTTTTGATAATATAGCTTCCCTTGTAAAAACATTTCCTGGTTTGGAGAATAAAAGTGCTAATAATTCAAATTCTTTTTTAGGCAAAGTGTATTCTTTCCCATCAGATAAAACAATATATTTATCTCTATTTATCTCAAGAGAAACTTTGTCATTTTTTATAACTTGATTAACACTAGACCTTCTTAGTAAAGCTTTAATTTTACTTAATAACACTCTAGGTTTTATTGGCTTAGCAATATAATCATCAGCCCCAGATTCTAGTCCAGCTACTTGAGAATAATCTTCGGATCTTGCTGTCAAAAAGGCAATTAAAGTACCTTTTAAAACATTTTCTTTTCTTAGCTCAACACATGCTTCAATACCATCCATCTCAGGCATCATTACATCCAATAAAATCAAGTCAGGAACAAAATATTTAGCAACAGATAAACATTCCACTCCATTATTTGCAGTTTTAACTAAATAACCTTCTTTTTCCAAATGATATTCAATTATTTCAATAATGTCTGGCTCATCATCTACAAGTAGAATTTTTGGCATCGGTTTATCTTCAAGTTTAATACGCATCAAAATTATTTTATTACAGTACTAGTAAAGTTAATTGAACATTAAATTAACATTAAAAATTCAAACCAATTAACATTAATTTAATATCAATTAACATGGAATTAACATATATATAAAAGTTTATTAACTATTTGAAAACAAAGAATTGATCAGCATTATATTCCTTTGTTATGTCAATAAAAATTACAAAAATATTAATAGTTAATAAAATGAAAAATACAAAATTTGCTTCTATTGTTATGATTATCTCATTAACAATTTTTAGTTGTCAAAAAAAAGGTAGATTATTTAGTTTAGGATATAATTATAAGTTTTAAACTTAATCTAAAAATTAAATTCTGTTTGTAATCTAAACATCATTTTATTTTCTTTTGAAGCTTCTTGTGTTAAACTTACATCTCCTTGAACCTTTAAATTATGTCCAACAACATATCTTGAAAAACCTAATGTATACTGCTTAAAATCATTATTAAGGGTAATACTTTCTGGGTTGACTTGAGTAAATCTTCCTGCAAATTCCCAATTATTTTTCATTAAATAACCCATTTGTAAATTTACTGATGAACCCGTATAGTAACTTTTATTAACAGAAATTATATCCCCTGCAATATCATAACTAGCTTCAACAATTGCTGATCCATTTTTGGTTACTCGGTTAGCATACTCACCAAAGAAAGAAAGTCCTTTATATTTAAAGTGAGCATCTAAAAATATTGTTTCTAAATCTCTTAATTCACTTAATTGTACATTTAAAAAGTCCCCCATCTGACCTCTATTTCTCATGGCATTCTGATTATAATCATAGGTAATACTGAACATTAATTTAGGAGATAATTCTCGTTTCAAATCAGACGCAAAATAATCACCTTTTTTAGTGAATAGTCCAAATGGGAGTAATTCTAATCTTCCTGTATAACCATTTCCATTTGTAGCTGATTTTTGATTTAACCCTTCGCCCTGTGAAATTGCAAAAATTTCTCTAATTACAAATTGGCTGCCAATTTTAAAATGATGCCTTAGTTGAGCACCTGCGTCTCTATCTAAAGTAAATTTAGAATTTAAAAGTGATCTATCAACTAATTGTAGCTTTTGAGATGAAAATACTCTTTCAATATTTCCTGGAAGTTTAGTTTGTCCAAACCAAACTGTCCAATTACCTGCAAAATTCCATTTAAGTACTGCATCTAATACAAATCCGTTATGAACATCATATTCAAACTTGTATTTCAATTTTGGACTAAATGCATATCCATTTCCTTTAATTCTAGCCCTTCTTACATAAGCTCTATTAATAAAAGAACCATCACTGTAATCATAAAACCCATCATATCTAGTTTGAAATCTAAAATCAACTTTAGCTTTCCAAGAAGAATCTTTTGCAAATACGTTAATAAGACCTTTACCAAACCTATTGTTAGTTATGTCTTGAGAACTAGCGGAATAAATGGATATAATAAAAAGTAAAACGATTATTTTTTTCATTTTTAGGTAATTAATTTTTAAACAAATTGAATAAAAAAAAATTGTAATAACATTAATATTGAGCAATCTTAACAATAAATTAATATTAAAATAATTTCTTAATATTTAATCATGTTAATAAAAAAATAATCTCCATAATTTACTCATTTTCAGATACTTAAATAAATTTTATGTTAACCTAATGTTAAGGTTTAATTAGGTCGTCAAATCCTATTGTTTTGATATATAGATTTGCTTAAAATAAATTATAATATGACATTTTTTGATTTTTTTATAATAATAGGCGCTTTGGGGTTTTTCATTTATGGAATGAAAGTTATGAGCGATGGTATTCAGAAAGTTGCTGGAAGTAAAATGCGAAACATTCTTAGTAGCATGACATCTAATAGATTCCTTGGAGTTACAACAGGCTTTCTTATAACTGCATTACTACAATCATCCTCTGCAACTACAGTGATGACAGTAAGTTTTGTAAATGCTGGCCTTCTTAGTCTTGTAGAATCAATAGGTGTTATTATGGGAGCAAATATAGGCACTACCATCACTGCCTGGCTAATATCCATTTTAGGGTTTAAAATAAAAATATCAGCTATAGCATTGCCTATTATAGCAGTTGGGTTTCCATTAATGTTTTCCAAAAAATCAAATATTAAAGCATGGGCTGAAGTATTGATTGGTTTCGCATTACTTTTTATGGGCCTTGATGAATTAAAACATGCTGTTCCAGATTTGAAACAAAACCCTGGTTTTTTAAGTTTTTTAGCGGATTATGCAGATAAAGGTTATTTATCAACGATAATTTTTATTGGAGTTGGTACCATTTTAACGCTTGTTGTTCAATCTTCAAGTGCAGCAATGGCTTTAACATTGGTAATGTGCTTTGAAGGATATATTCCATTTGAACTTGCCGCAGCAATGGTGTTAGGTGAAAATATTGGTACAACAATAACAGCAAATTTAGCTGCTTTAGTAGCAAATGTCCACGCAAAGCGTGCAGCAAGAGCCCACTTTATATTTAACGTATTTGGAGTAATATGGATGGTCATTGCGTTTCCTTTCGTTATTGATTTAATTGATAATTACATGACTAATTATATGGGCATGTCTCCCTTAAACCCCGAAGATAAATCAGCTACGGTGCCATTAGGCCTTTCAATTTTTCATACAACTTTTAATATTGTGAACGTAATACTCTTGGTAGGTTTTGTTCCGTTTATGGCAAAAACAGCTACCAACCTTGTTAAGTCTAAGGGAGATGCTGATGAAGAATTTAAGTTGGATTATATTACTGCTGCTGGAATTGCATTGCCTGAAGTTGCTATTCTAGAGGCAAAAAAGGAAGTGGCTAAATTTGGAGATGTTACTATGAGAATGAATGATTTTATTAAAACATTAATTAATGACCAGGACAAAAAAAATAGGAACAAAATGTTCAATAAACTAAAAAAATACGAAGAAATAACAGATCGTGTGGAAGTGGAAGTTGCAAGTTACTTGGAAAATTTGTCTACTAAAGAAGTTAGTCAAAACACTTCTTCGCAAATTAGAGCGATGTTGAGCATCACTAATGATTTAGAGAGGATTGGTGACATCTATTATCAAATGTCAAAAACTATAGAAAGGAAAGACGAAAGTAAACTGTATTTTCTTCCTGAACAAAGAGAAAATATCAACCGAATGCTTGAAAAAACTGAAAAAGCATTCAAAATTATGATAACAAATCTAAATTCTGAATATGGCCACATAATTACTGACGACGCAGAAAAAGCAGAAAGAGAAATAAATCAACTGAGAAATGAATTAAGGACATCATATCTCGAACAAGCAGAAAAAGGAAAATATAAATTTCAGTCAGGAATTATGTATAATGATATTTTTTCATCGTGTGAAAAGGTTGGAGACCATATTATAAATGTAACTGAAGCAGTTGCTGGGAAAATTTAATTTATAAATGTTATTATCAGCGTTAAAAAAAACACTTCATACTTTATCTAAAGTTAATTTCCAATTAGAAGATGGTTTAGTTATCCCTGAACATTTTCATATTACTGAAATAGGTGTAATTTCAAAGGATTTTATTGATTGTGGTGGTAATAAAAGAAACGAAAAAGTCATCAACTTTCAATTATGGTATTCTAATGATTTCAACCATAGGCTTAAACCCAAAAATATTTTAGAAATTATCTCGATAGCTGAAAATGTAATAATTTCTGATGATCTAGAAATTGAAGTAGAGTATCAAAACTCAACCATTGGAAAATATGGTCTCTCATTTAATGGTGAAAATTTTATTCTTAAGTCTAAAATCACAAATTGTTTGGCTGAGGACAACTGCGGTATTCCAAATAGTAAACCAAAAGTTTCATTATCCAAATTACAAGACGAAAATTGTTCACCTGGGAGTTGCTGTTGTTGATAATTTTCCAAAAAAGTAAATATTACTTATTGTGTTAGAAATTATATCTGTCTTTTTTAAACTCGGATGTTTTGCCTTTGGAGGACCTGCTGCGCATATTGCAATGATGGAAAAGGAAATCATTGAGAAAAGAAATTGGATGTCTCATGAAGAATTTTTAGACCTTATTGGAATTACTAATATTATACCTGGACCTAACTCTACACAAATGACTATGCAGTGTGGATACGTGAGAGGAGGAAATATTGGTTTAATATTAGCGGGTTTGTCTTTTATTCTGCCTGCTGTAATAATTACATTGTTATTTGCAGTTTTTTTCGTTAAATATGGAAGTTTGCCTATTGTAGAGCCTTTTTTTTCAGGAATTAAACCTGCAGTAATTGGTATTATTTTAATGGCAACCATTAAATTATCTAAAAAAGCATTTAAAAATAGAACTTTAATTATTTCTGGATTTTTTGTTGCATTACTATCTATATCTGGAATCAATGAATTTATTTTAATAATAGAAACTGCTCTAGTTGGGATTTTAACTCATCTTTTTAAAAAAAATGATAACAAATTAGTTTCAATTTTTCCAAGTTTTCTCTTATTTACAAAACCTGTGACTTTAGGCATTACAAGCACTTCGATATTTTGGGTATTTGTTAAAATTGCAGTTATTCTTTATGGAAGTGGTTATGTATTAATTGCCTATGTAGATTCTGAACTAGTTGAAAGATTGGCATGGTTAACAAAAGAAGAATTATTAGATGCTATTGCAGTAGGTCAATTTACTCCTGGACCAGTTTTAACAACAGCTACTTTTATTGGTTACCAATTGCATGGATTTAGGGGAGCTGCTATGGCAAGTTTAGGAATGTTTTTACCTTCTTTTTTATTTGTAGCTATTTTGGTTAGAATTATTCCATTTATCAAAAAATCAAAAGTATTATCGTCCATATTAGCATATTTAAACGCTGGAGCTGTAGGAATTATGATTGCTGTAACTTTAAAATTATCTTACAATTTTTTATTTGATTGGAGAAATGCATTCATAATGATGTTAAGTATTGTAATTTCTTATTTTTATAAAAAAATTAGCAGTGTTTGGATTGTTATTGGAGGTGCAACAATTGGCTACTTTCTAAGTCTCTTAGTTTAACAAAAATTTATATACTCAAATTCATAGTATACTATTTTTTAGTTTCAATAAAAAAATTCATATTTGCACCCGAATTAATAAACTGAGTTTAGGACTCTTTTAAAAACTGTTAATATGGCAACTAAAATTAGACTTGCAAGACACGGAAAAAAAGGAAAACCTTTTTACCATATAGTAATCGCCGACTCTAGAGCTAAAAGAGACGGAAGATATATTGAAAGAATTGGATCATACGATCCTAACAAAAATCCAGCAATCATAGATATTAATTTTGAAAGAGCTTTACACTGGGTAGGTGTAGGTGCTCAACCTACTGATACTGTTAGGGCTATGCTTTCTTACAGAGGGATTTTATATAAAAACCACTTACTTAAAGGAGTGAAAAAAGGTGCACTTACTGAAGCAAAAGCAGATGAAAAGTTTAATAAATGGTTAGAAGAGAAAGAAAGTAAGATTGAATCCAAAATATCTTCTTTAGAAAATGCAGAGCAAAAAGCTATTTCAGAAGCATTAAATGTAGAGAAAGATAAAAGTGCTGCTAGAGCAAAAGCTATTGCAGAAGCACAAGCCGTTCAAATAGCAAAAGCCGAAGCGGAAGAATCATCAGCTTCAGAAGAAACTCCAGCTACGGAAGAAGCTCTAGTTGCAGAAGAAGCTCCAGCTACGGAAGAAGCTCCAGCTACGGAAGAAGCTCCAGCGGAAGAAACTCCAGCTACGGAAGAAGCCCCAACTACTGAAGAAGCTCCAGCAGAAGAAACTCCAAAAGCGGAAGAAGCTCCAAAAGCTGAAGAAACTCCAAAAGTGGAAGAAGCTCCAAAAGCTGAAGAAACTCCAGCTAAAGAAGATAATCCAGCAGAAGAAGCTCCAGCTAAAGAAGAAGCTCCAGCAGAAGAAACTCCAAAAGCGGAAGAAACTCCAGTAGAAGAAACACCATCTACGGAAGAAACTCCAAAAGCAGAAGAAACTCCAGCTAAAGAAGAAACTCCAGCAGAAGAAGCTCCAAAAGAGGAAGAAAGAAAAAAGAAGAATAAATAAAACTTCTTAAATGATTTTATAATTTTAAGCCATGTTAATACATGGCTTTTTTTATGCAAGATAATTTAAAGGAAATAGGACATTTTTCAAGGCTTCATGGTTACAATGGTAAATTGGTAATTTCCTTTATTAACGAAAACCCTTCAATTCTTTCAAAAAAAATAACAATTTGGATAAATATTTCTGGACTAATCACACCTTTTAAGATTCAAGAAATTCAACCATTAAATAAAAACAAATTGATTTTATCTCTTCTAAATATTAATAAAGATAAAGCTGAAGAATTAAAAAATAAATCTGTATTTATCAATCCAAAAGACATTGATTTAGAAGAAGAAAAATTTGACAAAAACAATATTGTTGGATACAATTTATTTAGCCAAGAAGAAGAGAATTTAGGTAAGGTTAGTGCTGTTATTAAAATTAAAAATAATAATCTCATTCAGCTTTACATTAATAAAACAGAAATACTTCTTCCATATAATGAGAAAACTATTTTGGTTTTAGATCACTCAAAAAAAGAAATAAAAATGGATATTCCAGATGGTTTAATCGAACTCTATACAGGTGAGTAAACGTATTTACAAACCATTTAATTTCAAAAAATTTTCCATTCATCAAAATAATGCAGCTATGAAAATTGGCACAGATGGAATTTTAATTGGTGCATGGGTAAATGTTTATAAAAAATTTAAAGCCCTAGATATTGGTTCTGGAACGGGGATAATTTCAATAATGTTATGCCAACGAAATTTAAATTTAGAGTTGGATAGTATTGAAATTTCGCCTAGTGCTATAATTGACGCCAAAATTAATATTGAAAACTGTAATTGGAGCAAAAGAATAAAATTATTTCAAAAAGATTTAAAAGATTTTCACCCTGATTCTAATTATGATTTAATTGTGAGCAATCCTCCATATTTCAAGGAAAGTCTAAAACCATCTGATTCAGAAAGATTAAAAGCAAGGCATCAAAATGATTTAAAGTTGGAAGATATTATAAAGTTTAGTAGACAAAACCTAACAAAAGGTGGAAGTTTAAATATAATTCTTCCATTTGGGCAAAAAAAAGAAGCTATAGAAATTGCAAAAAAACATGGCTTAAAGCCTGTAAGAGCATGTGCAGTATATCCCAAACCTAAAAAAGCTCCAAATAGAATTTTAATAGAATTTTCTAGAAATGAAAATAAACAAATAATTAAAGAATCATTAGTTATTGAAAAGGATGGTAGGCACAATTATTCTGAAGATTATAAAAAATTAACAAGAGAATTCTATACGATTTTCGAGTAATTGTATTATTTATATAAATTTACAAAATGAGCCAAAAGCCATTTTTAAAGTCAAGATTTTTCAAACTACCACAGCACAAAATTTTTAACTTTCCTGCAAGGTATTATAACGAGAGAAAAGAGAGAGTTGAAAAGACTAAGGAAAGACAAGAAGCTGATAATTATTCTCAAAGAATAAAAAGCTCATTTACTGAAAAAAACGAATATAAGAAATGGAATCAAAACTGGGAAACCATTAGGCTAATTATAATTTTCACCATTTTAATATCTGGTTTTGCATTTATTTACGGGCAAATAGACGATGTTTTAGAAATTCTAACCAATACCAACTCTAAATAAAATGATAGAGTTACTTTCAGAACATGTTGCAAACCAAATTGCTGCTGGAGAAGTAATTCAAAGACCGGCTTCTGCAGTTAAGGAACTCTTAGAGAATGCAATTGATGCTCATAGCACAAAAGTTCAGTTAATTGTTAAAGAAGCTGGAGCTAGTTTAGTTCAAGTGATTGACAATGGGATTGGGATGAACAAAGATGATGCTGAGATTTGCTTTAAAAAGCATGCTACATCTAAGATTAAAAATACGGAAGATTTATTTTCAATTTCTTCAAAGGGTTTTAGAGGAGAAGCATTGTCAAGTATTGCAGCTGTATCCCAAGTGAAACTAAAAACTAAAAAAATAAAAAGTGACATTGGACATCAAGTTAAAATTGAAGCATCCAAAGTAGTATCATCCGAACCATGTGCATTTTCAAATGGAACAAGTATCTCTATGAGAAATTTATTTTTCAATGTTCCTGCAAGAAGAAATTTTTTAAAATCAAAAGGCGTTGAAACCAAACATATTATTGATGAATTTCACAGAGTAGCTCTTACCCACCCAGAAGTTCACTTCACCATGCACCACAATAACAATTTGGTGTTTGATTTACCAATTACTAATACAAGACAACGAATAGTTTCTATATTCGGGAAAAAATACAATGAAAGATTAGTACCAGTTGACGAAGAAACTAGTATTACTAAAATAAGTGGATTTGTTTTAAAACCCGAGTTTTCAAAAAGAACAAGAGGAGAACAATTTTTGTTCATTAATAATAGATTTATTAGAAATAATTCTATTAATCATGCAATCAAGGTTGTATTTAAAGATTTAATTGGAAATGATTCTTTTCCATCCTATTTTATTTATCTCAAAGTTCCATTAGGTACTATTGATGTAAATATTCATCCTAGTAAAACCGAAATAAAATTTGAAGATGAAAGAGCAGTTTACGAATTAGTTAAGTCAAGTGTAAGAAGTGCTTTAGGTAGAAATAATATTGCTCCTTCAATAGATTTCAATCCAGAAACTTCCTTTGATTTTCCTCCTTTAAAACTTGGAGAATCTATTAAAATACCTTCTATAAAAGTAGATACTAATTACAATCCCTTTAAAAAAGAAAATCAGTCTCAAATAAGTGGAAATATAGATTTACTTAAAGACAATTTTCAAAAAGAATTAGAAATTCCTGAAAATTTTAAAGAACAAAATGATGTACTACCAAGTTCTAACCTATTTTTACAATTTAACAAGCGTTACATTATAGCAGCTAAGAAAAACGGTTTATTAGTTATTGATATTTTCAGAGCCCATCAACAAATAAAATTTGAAGAATTTAAAGAAATGTATGACAATGGAGAGGTACTATCTCAAAAGTTACTTCTTCCTATTGAAGTGGAATTAAACCCAAGTGATTTTGTATTGTGTATGGAAATAAAAGAAGAATTGGAGAGGTTGGGAGTTGAAATAGACCAATTTGGTAAAAACTGTATTGTTATAAATAGTTTTCCTAATAAGTCGGAGAATATGGATGGTAAAAAGTTTATTGAAGATTGTTTGGAGAATATTAAAAACAGCAGCGATGAGTTCAAAAAACCTTATGATAAAATAGCTTGGAATCTATCCAAAAATTATGCACATAGTAGATTATCTGCTATGAATAGTAAAGAAATGGAGCATCTAACAGATTGTCTTTTTTCATGCAAATCTCCATTAAAAAATAGTAAAGGACTTTTTATTGTTAAAGAAATTAATCAAGAGGAAATTATTAAGAAATTTAATTGATGTTTAATAATTTAATTAGAAACATAAGTCCCGTAGTAAAAAATCTTTTACTAATTAATGTAGTTTTTTACATAGCTCAGTGGTCTATTCCATCTTTTACTCAAAACTTAGAATTATATCCAATTACATCCGAACAATTTAGACCATGGCAGTTAGCAACTCATTTTTTTATGCACAGTCCATATTCAATAGGCCATATTTTCTTTAATATGTTTGCCCTATTTATTTTTGGGACACAATTGGAAAAAATATGGGGACCACAAAAGTTTTTAATATATTACATAAGTTGTGCCTTAGGAGCATCCGTACTTCATTTAAGTGTTACTTATTTTAGAATCCAAAATATTGAAATTGGGTTATCTGCAGAGGATTTAGGACTTTTTAAAGAAAGTGCTTATGAAGCCTTCCAAAAAGGGATGAATTTTAAAGATCCTATATTGGCACAATTAAATATTCTTCATAATTCTCCTATGTTGGGTGCTTCAGGAGCTGTTTTCGGACTTTTAGCTGCTTTTGGATATTTATTTCCAAACACAGAATTAATGTTACTTTTCCCTCCAATTCCTATAAAAGCAAAATATTTTGTTATTGGATATGCAGCTTTAGAGCTTTATCTAGGAATATCTAACAATCCAAGTGACAATGTAGCTCACTTTGCACATTTAGGTGGAGCGTTAGTTGGAATTATTATTGTCTTATATTGGGGGAAAAATAGAACTAGTTTTTTTTAATGACTTTATTAGATCAATTAAAATATCAGTTTAAATCTGGAGGTGTATCTATCAAAATAATTTACATCAATGTTTTCGTTTATGTTCTATTTTTAATTTTAGGGAATGCTTTTGCTTTAATGAAGTGGAATCCTGATGGAATCAACAATATAGATGACTATTTCAGCTTTAATTCATCTCCACTTATTTTTCTTAAAAGGCCTTGGACAATTTTAACTTACATGTTTCTTCATGGTTCATTTTGGCATATTTTCAATAATATGCTTATATATTTTTTTACCGCTAGAATGTATGAAGACCTTTTAGGAAAAAAGTCTGCACTAAGCACTTATATAATTGGTGGGTTTTGTGGGGCCATTTTATACCTAATTACCCAAAACTTATTTCCGCTATTTAGAGATATGGGAGACATTCCTATGTTAGGTGCTTCTGCTGCAGTAATGGCTGTTTTTGTTGGCTTAGCTACCTACACACCAAATTTTGAAGTAATGTTATTTGGTATAATCAAAATTAAAATGAAGTATCTAGCTATTGTTTGGGTAGCTTTTGATATTGTTGGACTTTCCAATTCTGATGGAATTGCACATTTTGCACATCTAGGAGGGGCATTTTGGGGATATGTATATGTTACTAATTTTAAGAAAGGAAAAGATATTTCTTATTGGTTTCATGATTTTTTGACTAAAATGAGTGGATTAACTAACAAAAGAAAAATTAAAATTGTTTACAAAAAGAAAAAAGAAGAAAAAAAATCATCCGTAACAAATTTTAAATCAAGACAGCAAAAAGTTGATGAAATTCTAGATAAAATAAAATTATCAGGTTATGAAAGTTTAACCAAACAAGAAAAAGACTATTTATTCGATGCCAGTAAGCATATTTAATTTTGGAGTTAATAAAATGAGTTGGAAAGGTAAAATACTTGCCTACTTAACAATAGCTTTTAACTTATTATTATTCTTGAGCTATCTAGCTTTCTTTTCTGATCCAACTAAAAATTCAGGTATTGCTTTTCTTGGACTAGGCTACCCGTTAATATTTTTAATCAACTTGGTTTTATTTCTAATTTGGTTCTTTAAAAGAGATATATTTTTCTTTCCAACTTTGATTCTATTAATTCTTGGAATGTATCACCACAGTAGATTTATACAAATAAATCCTAAAATATCAGAAAATAATACCTACAATCAAAAGATTAAAGTAATGAGTTTTAACGTTAGGTTATTTGACTTATATAATTGGACTCATAATGAAGAAATAAAAAGTAAAATCATTCAGCTAATTAAAAAACAAAAACCTGATGTCATCTGCTTTCAAGAATATTTTTACGATAATAAAAAAGAATTTATAACTCGAGAAATAATTTTAAAAGAATTAGGTTTAAGCTATTACCACGAAAGCTTTACAGAAGAAAGCAATGAGAATTCATTATTTGGACTAGCAACTTTTAGCAAATTTCCTATTATCAATAAAGGAAGTTTAGAATTTAAAAATGATCGATCCAATCACTGTATGTGGTCTGATATAGTTTGTGAAAATGATACTCTTAGATTTTTTAATACTCACCTAGGGTCTATAAGATTTAATCATTCAGACTACAAAATTATTGGTGGTAAGGGTAACCCAATTTATTCTTATAATAAAATTCCTGAACAAGATATTTTTAATAGACTTAAAATTGGTTTTTCAAAAAGAGCCCAACAGATAAAAGAATTGATTCCTTTATTTGAAAAAAGTCCTTATAAAAGAATTTTATGTAGTGATTTAAATGATACCCCTATTTCCTATGCATACAATCAGCTTAGTAAACTATTTATAGATTCATTTACAAAATCTGGTTTTGGTATTGGTGGAACTTACATTGGTAAAATATCATTTTTAAGAATTGACTATATATGGCATGATAAAAAATTAGATTCTTTCAATTTTAAAACACATCAAAATCAACTTTCAGATCACAAAGCTATTTCAGTTGAAATTCTCTTAAGATAGATATTAAGGATCTATTAAACTTCTTATTTAATTTTTGTATTCTTCAATTTAGATGTATAAATTTACCAAAAAGTTAAACTGGTTCATCGCTTGCTTTGCAAGAGGAAAGTCCGGACAGCTTAGAGCAGCATGCTTCCTAACAGGAAGGGTTTTTTTAAACACAGCTAGTGCCACAGAAAAAAAACAGCCAGAGATGGCAATGGTGAAAAGGTGAGGTAAGAGCTCACCGTAATGGTGGTGACACCATTAGCAAGGTAAACCTCATGCGCTGAAAGACCAAATAAACCAAGGTTACTTTGTTGAAGAGTTGCTCGCTCAACTTGGAGGGTAGGTCGCTCGAGCTAATTAGTGATAATTAGCCTAGATAAATGATGAGCCTTGACAGAATCCGGCTTATAGGTTTAACTTTTTTTTACTTTTAGTTGATTTATTAGTTTACCTTCGCGAAAAAATAATTAAATGCTGTTTTCTGAATTACAACTCGATTCTAATATACTTAAAGGAATTGAAGCTCTTGGCTTTACTACTCCTACTCCAGTGCAGCAAGAATCCATTCCTTTACTTATCAAGGAAAATAGAGATTTAATAGGACTTGCCCAGACAGGAACTGGAAAAACTGCAGCTTTTGGTCTACCTATGATTCATAAAATTGATGTCAATAAAAAAATTGTTCAAGGACTGGTCATTGCACCAACTAGAGAACTATGTGTTCAAATATCTAACGATTTTAAAGATTATTCAATTTTTGTGAAAGGACTATCTATTGCTACCATTTACGGAGGAGCAAGTATGGATAAGCAATCAAAAGAAATAAGATCAGGGGCTCAAATTGTTGTTGCAACACCTGGAAGGCTAATGGATATGATGAGAAGAAAAATGATCAAGATAAATCATGTTTCTTATGTTGTTTTAGACGAAGCTGATGAGATGTTGAACATGGGTTTCAAAGAAGATATAGATGGCATATTAAGTCATACTCCAGATGAAAAATCAACTTGGCTTTTTTCTGCTACCATGCCTAGAGATGTTGAAAAGATTTCGAAATCTTACATGAATGACCCTATGGAAATTACCGTAGGTAATAAAAATGTAGGAGCTAAAAACATTCACCACGTTTATTACAATGTTCCTGAAAGAGACAGATACAAGGCAGTAAAAAGAATTTTAGATTTTAATCCTAATATTTATGGATTAATATTTTGTAGAACCAGAAGAACTACTCAAGATGTTGCTGATAAACTTTCAAAGGAAGGTTACAACGCTGCACCACTTCATGGAGATTTATCTCAAATGCAAAGAGATAAAGCAATGGATAAATTTAGAGATAAAACTTTGGAAATATTAGTTGCTACTGATGTCGCTGCACGTGGAATAGATGTTAACGACATATCCCATGTTATAAATTACCATTTACCAGATGAAGTAGAAAGTTACACACATCGAAGTGGACGAACTGCTAGAGCTGGAAAAAAAGGGGTGTCAATTGCGATTGTATCAAATAAAGATCAAAACAAAGTATTTCAAATCGAAAAGAAAATCAAAATAAAATTTGATGAAGGGAAACTACCTTCAGGAAAAGAAATCTGTGAGCAACAGTTAGTTGGGTATGTTGAGAAAATTAAAAGTGTTAAAATCAACGGAGATGAAATTGCCGACTTAATACCTTCAATTATTGATAGTTTTGAAGAATATTCTAAAGAGGATCTGATCAAAAGAATGATTGGGATTGAGTTTAATCAACTTTTAAAATATTACGAAAATTCTAGAGACATTGTTAAAGATAAGGGAAGTAAAGGTCCGAGAGTCAAAAGTGATGATCACCAAAGATTTTTCATTAATTTAGGTCTTAACAAAGGATTAAATAAAGGTGGACTATTAAGATTAATTTGTTCAAATACCAATATAGATTCTAAGTCTATTGGTGCACTAGACCTTTTTAATGAATTTTCATTCTTTGAAGTAGAAAAGAAACTTTCAAATGAAATTATAGGTAATTTAAAGAATAAAGAATACGATGGAAAGACTTTTTTAGTAGAGATAGCATCTAACGAAGGTTCCAAATCAAGATCTAGTGACAGAGGAAGAGGTAGAAATAGATCAAGAAACAAAGACAGAGGAAGAAATAGAGATAGAGGAAATAATAGAGATCGAAATTCTTTTCGAGGAAAAAGTGGTGGAGGAAGAAGAAGATAGAAATATTTTTTTCAGAACATTTTAAATAATGAAACCAACAGTAAATTTAGTTGGCTTATAGAAAACATTGAAAAAACCATACATCCAACATTGAGTTTTCAGTTCTAATCCAATTTTCTTTAATCCCTTTTTTAGTAAATCCAGCTCTTTCAAAAAGCTGTATGCTAGGTTTATTGGTATATAAAATATTGGCGTGTAGATTCGAAATAAAATAATCTTTAGTGCAAATTTTTTTAAGAAGGGATAATGCTTTGGTACCAAATCCCATATTTCTAAATTTTTCATCAATAAAAATTCCTACTCCAGCTCTAGAATTAACCATGTCATATTCGAATAAATCAACACAGCCTACGGGTGAACCACTACAATCAATCATAAATCTTATTTGCCGATCTAAGAATATATCTTGATCAGAAGTTAAAAATTCTTTAATCTGTTGACTTTTATAAAAAATAGGATTATTAGAAAAAAGAGAATTATCTAAATTATTTTCCCAAAAAAGAAGCTGATCTAAATCGAATAATTTCGGCAGTCTTAAAGTAACATTTTTCGTCATTTTAATTCATTTTATTAGATTAGATTTTATAAATCATAATCTCCACTAAAAACAAACTTTGCGGGACCTGTTAAAAATACTTTTTCAAACCTATTTTCTAATCTTTCAAAATCAACTTTCAGCTTTCCTCCTCTTGTTTTAACAAAAATAGAATCTTCTATTTTGTTTTCATAGGCAATAGCTAATGCTGTAGCAGTTACACCGGAACCACACGAGAGTGTTTCGTCTTCAACTCCCCTTTCGTAGGTTCTCATATCCAAAAAATCTTCTTCTACTTTAACCAAATTAACATTTATCCCATTTTGAAAATATTTGTCGTTATTTCGAATCAACTTACAATGCTTGTTGAAATCTATTTTATCTAAACTTTTTGCAATCTGTACATAGTGTGGAGAGCCTGTATTAACTTCAAAATCTCCATTACTTAATTTATCTACTAATAAAGGGCTTTTAATGCTTATTTTAATATTTTCGTTCTTTAAAACTTGTCCTTGATGAATTCCATCATTAGTAATAAAAGAACAATTTGACTGAATAATTCCTTGGTGAAAACAATATAAAACAGCACATCTACTTCCATTTCCACAAAAGCTAGAAGATCCGTCAGGATTGAAAAATTTCATTTCAAAACTATCTATATCATGATTAGAAATTAATATTAAGCCATCAGCACCGATCCCATACTTTCTATCACAAATTTTCTTTATCTGATTTTCGGAAAATTCAAAAATATCATTATTTAAGTCAATAATTACAAAATCATTTCCAGTTCCTTGATATTTAGTGAATTTTAATAGCATTTGGGTCAAAAGTAACGAAAAATATGCTTAACAATAATTAACAGCTCATAAGCAATTAAAATAAAAAATGACAATTAGTTTTATAAAAAATTTAAATGAAAAATAAATTATTCTTAGTATTCTCAGGGTTTATTATTGGCGGTATTACTTTTTCAGTTTTATACTTAAAGCCAGAAATTAATGAGAAATCATCAAAAATTCAAGATATAGAAATTGAAGAAATTCCTAAAAAAAAATCTTCTTTTACTCTAACCAGTAATGGTAATTCAACAAATAATTTAGATTTCACTCTTGCAGCAGAAAAAACAGTAAATACTGTTGTGCATATAAAAAGTGAATATATCAAAAATTACCAATCTGATCCAATGCTTGATTTTTTTTGGGGACCTAATGGCAGTAGAGGTGACAGAACTCAGATAGCTACTGGATCGGGTGTAATAATTTCAAGTGATGGTTATATTGTTACCAACAACCATGTTATAGAAGATGCCTCAAAAATTTCTGTAACATTAAATGATGATAGGGAATTAATTGCAGAATGTATTGGTACTGATCCTAATACTGATTTAGCTCTTTTAAAAGTGAATCAAAAAAATTTAGTTTTTGCTGAATTTGGAAACTCAGATGATGTAAAATTAGGAGACTGGGTATTGGCTGTCGGAAATCCATTCAATTTAACCTCGACAGTAACCGCTGGTATAGTTAGTGCAAAAGCAAGAAATATAAATATACTAAGAAGAAACTCTAAAGAAAGTATTTTTCCTTTAGAGTCTTTTATTCAAACTGATGCAGCTGTAAATCCTGGGAACAGCGGAGGAGCCCTTGTAAGTCCTGATGGTGTTTTAATTGGAATTAATACTGCAATTGCTTCCAAAACAGGGTCCTACTCTGGATATTCATTTGCAATTCCGTCTAATATTACTCTTAAAGTGGTAAATGATTTAAAAAATTACGGACTTGTTCAACGAGCTTTTATAGGAGTAATTATTGCAGATGTCACTCAGCAGGTAATGGACGAATTTAATTTACCAAACACCGATGGAGTTTTGGTAAGTGGATTATCAGATGGAGGAGCTGCATATGAAGCTGGGATAAAAGCCGATGATATAATATTAAAAGTTGAAAATATTGGAGTTAATGGTGTTCCAGAACTTCAGGAACAAATAGGAAAATACAAGCCAGGTGATACTGTTACATTGATAATTCAAAGGAAAGGAGAAAAGAAAATTATTGAGGTTAGACTGAGAAATAACAAAGGAACTACAGAAATAATTGATAAAAATAAATTAGAAAGAGAATCAAGTTTATATGGTGCTGTACTTGAAGAACTAAATAAAGAATCATTAAAATATTTAAATGTTAATAGTGGAATTAAAGTGGTTTCTGTAAAAAAAGGAGAATTTAGAGATATTGGTATAAAACAAGGTTTTATTATAACTCATATCGATAAAAGTCCTGTCACAACAACAGATGATTTAAAAACCGCTATCAAAAATAAAAAAAGCAGCACGTTAATTGAGGGTATTTATCCCAATGGTATGAAAGGTTATTTTGTATTTGATGATTAAAAAGTTGAAATTAATTTAGTCTAAGTTTATGGCCAAAACTAATATTTTGAATCCACTATTTCTTATTTGTTAATTAAAAAGATTTTTTTTAAATAAATTTCTATATTTTTGCTAGATGTACTATTTAAGATATTTTTCTTTAATAACATGTTTTGCGTTTATCTCAACAGTTTTTTCTCAAAGTAAAGGGTACTTTGACAAGGCATTATTTAATAGATACAAGCATGAATTTAATTTTGGGATTGGGATATCAAGTTGCCAAACTGACGTAGGAGGTTCTAAATACTCTGAGCAAGAACTAAGCCAAAAGTTTGGAGGAAAAATTTTTAGGACCATATATGATACTGATATTTTAAGTTCAAATTTTTCTCTAAATGCTGGGTACATTTACCGTTATAATGAGAAAATCAGATATAGGGGAAACTTAATTTTTTCAAGAATAAGTGGAAATGACAATAAATCTCAAGAAAAGTTCAGAAATAATAGAAACTTAAACTTTAGAACTGATATTTTAGAACTGTCTGCAATCACTGAATACCACATTATTAGAGCAAATACAGGTAGTAAACACAATCTGAGAAATCCCAAAGGTAAAAGAATCTCTCCAAAAATACTATCTAAATTAGGGATTTATTTACTTGGTGGCGTAGGTGGTTTTTTATATGTTCCAAAAGCAAAAAATAATTTTATATATCAACGAGATATTACAGCAAATACCAATTTCACAGATGCTGGTTATGAATTTGATAGTGACAACTCTACATACCACAAACTAAGACCTTTACATACGGAGGGGCAAGGTTATGAAGGAATAGAGTCTGGGGATGATTTCAATATTCCTGGCAAAAAATTTAAAGACGGAAAAACTTATAAAAAAGTTGCTGTATGCATCCCATTTGGATTTGGTATTCAAAAAGCTTTTGATTCATATATGGGTATTAAAATTGAATTTGGCATTCGTTATACATTTACAGATTTTTTAGACGACGTTAGTGGTATTTATTATGATAAAATATTATTGGCAGAAAACAATGTAACAAATGGAACACTTGCTGCAAACATGACAGGCACTAATTCTGGATTAACTTATTCCAATGATTTAACCCTTACTCAACCTGGTTATAGAAGAGGGAATCCAGAAAATAATGACTATTATGGTTTCCTAAGTATTAGTTTTTACAAAACTTTTATTGGAAATTCTAACTGGTTTAAAAGCATGAATAAAAATCAAAAAAGAAAGATCAGAAGATCTTTCTAAGAATATATGATTTTCATTAAAATTCTATTCTCATAATAAATATTCCAATAAATAGCTTATCAATAATTAACAGCTCTTAATCAATCATAATAAAAAATGACAATTAGTTTTAAAAAAAATGATAATTATTGTATTTAAGATAACAATTAATGAGAAACTGTTTATTTTATATTTTTTTGCTTTTACCTTTATTTTATTTTTCTCAAAATAATATTACAATAAGTGGTTTTGTAGACGAAGTTGAAAGTGGAGAAAAACTAATAGGAGCTACTATTTACGATCTTAAATCTGGTAAAGGAACTATCACTAACGATTATGGGTTTTACAGTTTGTCCCTTCCAAAAGATTCTGTAAAAATTAGAATTAGTTATATTGGTTATGTATCTCAAGTTTTTGAAGATTATCCCTTCTCAGATGTTACACAGAATTTTTCATTAAGTAATCAAATGCTACAGGAAGTCGAAATTCTGTCTTCCAAAGAAGAATTAGTTCACCAAAAATCAGAAATGAGTACAGTTAATTTGTCTATGGATAAAGTAAGGGCTCTTCCCGCCCTTCTTGGTGAAAATGACATTATGAAAACTATTCAACTACTTCCAGGAGTTCAAACAGGAAGCGAGGGCACCTCTGGTCTTTATGTCCGAGGAGGAGGTCCAGATCAAAACTTAATTTTACTAGATGGAGTTCCAGTCTATAATGCCTCACACCTATTTGGCTTTTTCTCAGTATTTAACTCAGATGCTATAAACTCAACCAAGCTGGTAAAAGGTGGCTTTCCAGCAAGATATGGTGGAAGGTTGTCTTCTGTTATAGATATTAAAATGAAAGAAGGAAATATGAAGAAATTTCATGGACAAGGTTCCATCGGATTAATTGCTTCTAAAATATCCTTAGAAGGGCCTATTATTAAAGATAAAACCTCCTTTATCCTTTCAGCAAGAAGAACTTATATAGATGTTTTAGCTAGACCATTTATAGCAGCAAATCAGCGTAGACAGGAGAGTAAAGGCGGAGGAAATACCAATGGTTCAACTACTGGTGGTTATTTTTTCTACGATTTTAATGGAAAAATTAATCATAAAATTAATGATAGACATAGGCTATATTTAAGTAACTATGTTGGCAGAGATAAAGCTTCATTAATAAATACTAACAACTACAGCTCAGACTCCACTAGCGGTTCTGATAGATCAGAGTCTCAATTAAATTGGGGTAATATAATTAGTTCACTGAGGTGGAACTACATGTTATCTAATAAAGTATTCATAAATACAACTGTTAGATATAGTAAATATGATTTTTTAATAGCCTTTGGAAATAATAGTTCAGAGACTACATTAAATCCAAATAATACTACTACAATTAATAACCAAAACTTTTCTTATGCGTACTTTAGTAATATAGAAGATTGGTCTGCAAAAGTAGATGTAGATTGGATGCCAAACCCAGATCATCTAGTTAAATTTGGTATCGGAGATATTTACCATACATTTACCCCAGGTGTGAACCAGTTTCAATTTTCTCAAACTGGAAATTCTGCATTAGATACTACATTTGGAGCGCAGAGACATTATGCTCATGAAATTTCAGCTTTTATTGAAGATGACTGGACAGTAAACAGTAAGTTAAAAGGAAACGGTGGTATTCACTTCTCTACTTTTTTTGTAGGAGATAAACAATACTCTTCATTACAACCAAGGTTGAGCTTTAGGTACTTAATTGACCAAAAATCTTCTTTTAAAATGGGTTATGCCAAAATGGGGCAGTTCCTTCACCTATTAACCAACTCAGGCATAGGATTACCAACTGACTTATGGGTCCCAGCAACAGAAAAAATTAAACCTCAGTTTTCCGATCAAATTGCAGCAGGTTATGCCAGAACTTTTAGCAATAAATTTGAAGTTTCTTTGGAAGGATATTATAAAACAATGGATAACTTAATTGAATATAAGGATGGGGCATCATTTTTTGATAATGAGACAGATTGGCAAGATAAAGTTCACATAGGAAGAGGATGGTCTTATGGTGGAGAATTATTAGTGGAGAAAAAGATAGGAAAAACCACAGGATGGATAGGTTACACATTATCTTGGACCAATAGACAATTTGATTCTATTAATTTTGGACAGACTTATCCATATCGTTATGACAGAAGACACGACATTGGAATTGCAGTAACACACGAAATCAATGATAGAATAAATATTGGTGTGGTTTGGGTTTATGGAACTGGAAATGCAGTAACCCTTGGTCAAGAATCTTATTCTTCATTTAATAGTTCGCTTGTTGATGATATTTCTAATTTTAATCTCAACCCTTCTACCTTTAATTTTGATCAAAACAATGTATATGTTTCTACTGTCAATCACATAGAAAGTAGAAATAACTATAGGATGCCAGCATACCACAGATTAGATGTTTCTATTAATATAGAAAAAGAAAAAAAATGGGGAGAAAGAACATGGAGTTTTGGTCTTTATAATGCCTACAGTAGACAAAACCCTTTTTACTTAGAATTTACAAGAAATGAAAATGGAGATCCACAACTATCTCAGTTTAGTCTTTTTCCATTAATACCATCCTTTACTTACTCATTTAAATTTTAGATATGAAAAAAATCTATTTAATTGTTATGGTTACTTTTACATATATTTCATGTGAGAAAGTAATTCCCTTTGAAGGAGATGTAAACATTCCAAAATTAGTAATCAATTCTATTTTTGAAAGTGATTCAACTTTTAAAGTTCATGTAAGTAGTAGCAGAAGTGTCATAGACACTTCCTCCTTTCAAAATATTGGAGATGCCTTAGTGACTATAAAAGATGACAATGGAAATATTATCGAAAACTTAAATCATGTAGACAATGGTTTTTATATAGGACAAACTTTTCCTCAAAAAAATCAAACATATACTTTACAAATAACCCACTCTAATTTTGCAAATATAACTTCCTCAGACTCCCTTCCCTCTCCAATAACTATTAATAGTATAGATACTTCTACCATAGTAGATCCAATAAATGGAGATAGATTACAAATAACCTTGGATTTTGATGATCCAGAAAGCTCACAAAACTATTACCTAATAGAAACCTATTCTGTAAATGAATATCTAGTAATAAAAAATTCAGACACTACTGAATATGAATTGGACACCACTAAACAATACATGATTTTAACTGACGAAGTTTTTCAAAATGGAGGCTCCCCTTGGAGAGAACAAGGCTTATTTAACGATATTTTATTTAATGGTCAAAACAAAGCATTAGAATTGGAAATTCCATACGATAACTATAGTGGCATTGAAAGTGGTTATGAATGGAGTTATAAGATACTTGGTGTTAGAGTATATTTACATAATATATCAAAATCTTATTATTATTACAGAACCAGTTTAGAACTTTACCAAAGTGCTTCTGGGAATCCATTTGCACAACCTGTACAAGTTTACAGTAATATAGAAAATGGATTTGGAGTTTTTGCAGGTTCTCAAATAAATTATTTTGACCTCTAGTAAAAAAGTTTTTAACAGTGCCCTTTATCTGTTAAATAGTAATTTTCAACAACTGTAAATATTAACGTATTTTAATTTGACTTATGAGGTAGTTTGAACTACATTTGAGAATATCAATTAGTAATTCTATTTATGAGACAACTTAAAATTACCAAATCAATAACCAACAGAGAAAGTCAATCATTAGACAAATACTTACAAGAAATTGGCAGAGAGGAATTAATTACTGCTGAAATGGAAGTAGAGTTGGCTCAAAAAATAAAACAGGGAGACCAAATAGCTCTAGAAAAATTAACCAAAGCCAATTTAAGATTTGTTGTTTCTGTTGCTAAACAATATCAAAATCAAGGTTTAACCCTTCCAGACTTAATTAACGAAGGGAATTTAGGATTAATTAAAGCAGCACAAAGATTTGATGAAACAAGAGGTTTTAAATTTATATCTTATGCTGTATGGTGGATAAGACAATCTATCTTACAAGCTTTAGCAGAGCAATCTAGAATTGTAAGATTGCCCCTAAATCAAGTAGGTTCTTTGAATAAAATAAATAAAGCTTTTTCAAAACTTGAACAAGAATTTGAAAGACCTCCTAGTAATGATGAACTTGCTACAGCTCTTGATTTAAGTGAAGAAAAAGTAAAAGATACCATGAAAATAAGTGGTAGACACGTTTCTGTTGATGCCCCTTTTGTAGATGGAGAAGATAACTCTTTGTTGGATGTAATGGTTAACAATGACAGTCCAAAAGCAGATTTAGAGTTAATGCGAGAGTCTTTACAAAGAGAAATCGTAAGATCACTTTCAACATTAAATGACAGAGAAAAAGATGTTGTAATGCTTTTTTTTGGAATAGGGAAAAAACATGGATTGACTCTAGAAGAAATAGGTTCTAAATTTGATCTTACAAGAGAAAGAGTAAGACAAATTAAAGAAAAAGCGATAAGAAGACTTAGACATAACTCAAGAAGCAAATTACTTAAAGCTTATTTAGGATAAAATATCAAAATGTCATCTAAAGAAAAATTAAATACTAGCATTGGTGCAGATGGTCAAACGCTGAGCCCTACGCTCCATGAAAACATTAAAAATTACCTTATTGATATTGATGGTACTATAACCGAAGATGTTCCTAATGAAGAACCAGAGAGAATGCTGACCTGTTTTCCATTTCCAGATGCACTAAAGGTATTAGAAAAATGGTATTTGGAAGGTCATATTATCACTTTTTTTACTTCAAGAACTGAAGCACAAAGAGAATATACTGAAAAGTGGCTAAAAATGCACAATATAAAATATCATGCTTTATTGATGAATAAGCCTAGAGGGGGTAATTACCACTGGATAGATAATCATATGGTAAAAGCAACAAGATTTAGAGGAAAGTTCACACCGCTAATTAAAACTGAAAAAGAAATAGAAGTATTCAATGATGATTTTATTTCGAAATAATTGTTTATTTTACTTACATTTAATGCAATAAAATTTAATTATGAGAAAACATAATTTGTATTACACCTTAATTTTTTCCTTATTAACAGTTATAAATATTAGTTGTGAGTCAGAAAACAACCTCAAGAGTGATGTCAAAGACAATGAAAATTTTTCTGAAAATGAAAACAAACACACTATTGAAATTGATATAGAAGAACAAGGTTTTGAATTCATGCCTCCCTCTCCAATTCAGATTGCATCAATTTTGAAAAAAGCAAATATGAATTACGAAGAAGGTTTAACAAATGAAGTTTCAAAGTCAAAACTATATTCTACAAAGTTTAAGCAGACAATAAATTTTGGAGTTTATGCATGTGATTTAGCCTATTGTGTAACTAACAATAAGTTTGCAGAAGCTAGTAAATATCTAAAAGTTTCTAAAGAATTGGCATCTAAAATAGGGATGGAATCAATATTTTCATCTGACAATTTAATAGAAAGATTTGAAAAAAATGTCGGGAATCAAGATAGCGTAATGTCAATTCTTTTTGATATTCAAATAATAACAGATGATTATATACAAGACAATGATTTAATTGACTTAAGTGTTATTTATTTTACAGGAGCATGGGTAGAAGGAATGAATATTGGAACTCATACAATTTTAGGAAACAATGATCATAAGATTAGTGTTTTATTGTCCGAACAGATGACCATTGCTAGATCTCTAATTAAAGGACTCAGAGCTGTTAAAAATCAAACAGATGATTTAATAGATTTAACAGACCATATTGAGGAAGTTGTGGATGCATATCATAATTTGTGGTCTGTTAAACAAGAAGGTGAAAACATCCAATATTTAGACGTTGAATTAAAGCATGAAGAAGCTATTTCCATTTCAGAAATGATTTTGGAATTAAGAGAAGAAATAACCATGTAATTTTTATTTTATGATTGGCAAGTACATATTTTTATTTTTATTTATTTTTAATATCAATCCAAGATTTAAAGCACAGAAAGAAAAAGATTTAGAATTAACACCTCATCAAGAACGTATGATTCTACTAAAAGATTATAGAAAAAATTGCAGAATTGCATTAAGACCTTTTAGATACGATGGTTCTCTTACTACTAATTTTACATACAAAGAATTTGACTACGCTAAAGAGGTTGAAATAGCTACTATTCAAAATGAAAACTACCGTTTATCATTTAACTCAATGGCAGTATTAGATGAGCCAATAAGTATTAAAATTTACGATAAGCCAAAAAAATATAGAGACAGAGTTTTACTCTACGAAACTAGTGAGGTTTCAAATTCAGAATTCACTACAGAAACAAACGAAATGATAGAAAAACTCAAAGAAGCTAAGTCTAAAGAGTTAGCTGAAAAAACTGACATTTCTGAAAAAGATAGATCCTATCAACAAAAAATAATAGAAAATATTAGACTTAAAAAGTTATTTATAAATTATATAATCCCTTACTCAGAAAGAGAATATAAAATTGATGAAGAAGGAAATGAATCAAGAGTTTTTACCAAAGGATCTATCATTCTAGCTGTTGGTTACAATAACCTCTAATCGTAAAATTTCTTAATTAGTATTTTTTTGAATTTAAAGAGTTCGTCTCTCAGAACTGCAGCTTGCATAAAGTTTTCTTTCTTAGCTTCTCTTTCCATCTGCTTTTTGATATTATCTATACTTTTCTCCAACTCTACTCTTCCCATATTCTCTACAACGGGGTCTTTAAGTAAAGGATCACTTGCAATAACTAAATCATTTATTTCTTCTTTTTCACTAACTCTGCCAAGAAGAAGATCGTTTTCATTAGATTTAATTATTTGAGTAGGTACAATACCATTTAATCTATTATAATTACGCTGTTTTTCTCTTCTTCTATTGGTTTCACTAATAGTAATTTCCATTGCTTTGGTTATTTTATCTGCATACATAATAACACGTCCATTGATATTTCTTGCCGCTCTACCTACAGTTTGTACTAAGGACCTTTCTGATCTTAAAAACCCTTCATTATCTGCATCTAGAACAGCAACTAAAGATACTTCTGGTAAATCCAAACCTTCTCTTAGCAAGTTCACTCCAATAAGCACATCAAAAATACCTTTTCTTAAATCTTGCAAGATTTCTACTCTTTCTAGTGTATCTACATCCGAATGGATATACCTAGACCTAATTCCAATTTTTGCAAAATACTTGTCTAGTTCTTCTGCCATTCGCTTGGTAAGAGTAGTCACCAATACCCTATTTTCTTCCTGTACTACTTTACGAATTTCTTCTAAAAGATCATCAACTTGATTTAATTTCTGTTTCACTGTAATCTCTGGGTCTAATAATCCTGTTGGTCTAATTAGTTGTTCTGTAACAATTCCATCACACTTACTTAGTTCATATTCAGCAGGTGTAGCACTTACATAAATAATTTGATTATGAATTTGTTCAAACTCTTCAAATTTTAAAGGTCGATTGTCCAAAGCTGCAGGAAGTCTAAAACCATAATCTACTAAATTTACCTTTCTTGACCTATCTCCACCATACATGGCTTTTATTTGAGATATTGTAACATGAGATTCGTCAATTACCATCAGAAAATCTTTTGGAAAATAATCTAATAGACAAAATGGTCTTTCTCCAGGCTTTCTATTGTCAAAATATCTTGAATAATTTTCAATTCCTGAACAATATCCTAACTCTCTTATCATTTCTAAATCTAGCTCTACCCTATTCTGGATTCTTTTAGATTCCAAATTTTTTCCTATTCCATTAAAAAATTCTATTTGCTTTACTAAATCATCTTGAATTTGAAAAATAGATCTTTTCACATCTTCTTTGTCTGTTACAAAAATATTTGCAGGATAAATAATATACTGATCTTGATTTTCTAAAATTTTATTATTGACCAAATCTAAAATCCCAATAGAATCAATTTCATTCCCCCAAAAAGTAATTCTAATTCCAAAATCAGCATAAGCTAAATGAATGTCTATAGTATCTCCTAATACCCTAAAGTTTCCTCTTTTTAAATCTGTAGTAGTTCTCGAATATAGATTGTCAACTAATTGTCTTAAAAATAAATTTCTGGCTATTTTTTGACCTACCTCTATAGTTACAACACTATTACTAAAATTAACTGGATTTCCTATCCCATAAATACAAGAAACTGAAGAAACTACAATAACATCTTTTCTGCCAGAGAGTAAGGAAGTTGTAGTACTTAATCGTAATTTCTCAATATCATCGTTAATTGAAAGATCTTTTTCTATGTAAGTATCCGAAGAAGGTAAATAGGCTTCTGGTTGATAATAATCATAATATGAAACAAAATATTCAACTGCATTTTCTGGAAAAAAGGTTTTAAATTCTTGGTAAAGCTGGGCAGCAAGTGTTTTGTTATGAGACAGAACTAGAGTGGGTCTTTCAATTTTTTCAATCACATTAGCAACTGTAAAAGTTTTACCAGAACCTGTAACTCCTAAAAGTGTTTGAGCGGCAATTCCATCCTTAATTCCTTGAACCAAATCTGCAATAGCTTCTGGCTGATCTCCAGTTGGAGAAAAATCTGATTTTAAATTAAATTTCACGCTTCAATATTACTTAATAATATTAGAAGATTCCCATATGTTCCAGGCTTTAAGTGCTTGATGAACTAACATTTGGTAACCATTTAGAATTTGAGCACTTTTTAAAAGTGATTTTTTTAAAAAAAGAGTTTGCTTTGGATTGTATATTAAATCAATTACTAAATGCTTGGAAGTTAAATTTTCATATGAGATTTTGATTTCTTGATCAATATTTGGATACATCCCTATGGGTGTAGTATTAATAATTAGATAATGTCCAGCAACCATATAGCTATTTAATTGGTCCCAAGTAAAATAATTATTTAGGGAAAGAGTTTTCTTTCTTGATATAAAACTAACTTCAATATTGTAAGCATTTAAAACATAAGCAACTGCCTTTGAGGCACCTCCAGTTCCTAAAATCAGAGCTTTGGTATGGTGAGATTTTAAATATGGCTTTACCATTTGTTTGAAACCATGAACGTCGGTATTATACCCTTTTAAAGTAACCAACTTATTATTTTTAAAGAATGGCTTTATAGTATTTACCGCACCAATTTCGTGAGATATTTCATCTAAAGAATCTAATTGTGAGATTATATTTTCCTTAAATGGAATTGTGACATTAAGTCCAGAAAGCTTAAGATCAGAAAATAAATTTCTTATACTTGAAATATTCTCTAATTCAAAATTTGAATAAAAGGCATCAATATTTTCAGTTTTAAACTTTCTGTTAAAATAATCCATTGAAAAAGAATGAACCAAGCTCTGACCAATAAGTCCAAAATTTCTCAAGTAGTTGGATTTGAATTAATTTTTGAACCTAAATATTCTATCAACCAAACAATAAAAACCCCTAGGAAGATTAAAATAAGACAGAAAATATTTTCAGTAAGAGATAAATCAGGGTAAACCCAACTATATGATACTACTTTAAGGTCTCCTCCTCTAACAACAATAGTTTCTAAAGGAATTTTCCAAGGCCAAATAATTAATAACGAACCAACAACAAAACCTGTTAATAATGAAATTGTAGAGTTGTAGAATTTTTCAAGAACAAAACTTATACCATGAGACAATCCCAAGAAACCAATAACAGCTCCTAGTATAACAGGTGTCAAAATATTCAAATTTGAAATAGGGTCTGAAACAGATTGAAGCATAATTAACTGATAATTCCCCATTAGGATTAAGACATAAGACCCTGATAGACCTGGCAGTATCATACTAGCAACAGATACTATTCCACAAATTACAAGATAATAGAAGGAATCATCTTGTGAAAAAGGTTTTAAAAATGCCAAAGAGGCTGCAAAAAAAATCCCTAAAAATAGAGAAATAAAGGTAGAAATATTCCATGATTTTACCATCTTTCCAACATAATATATAGACGCTATAATTAAACCAAAAAAGAAGGACCAAACAAGTTGTTCATTTTTATAAAAGAAGAACTCAAGTAATTTAGCTAAGGTTATAATGCTTAATGCAGTACCTAAAAAAACTGAAAATAAAAACTTAAGTTGAGTATGTTCAATAAAACTCTTAAAATTACCAGACAACAAAAGTTTAACAGCTTTAAGATTAAAGGATTTCAAAGAATTTATTAACTGTTCATAAATTCCTGTGACTAAAGCGATTGTCCCTCCAGAAACTCCCGGAATAACATTAGCTGCACCCATGCCAAAACCTTTAAGAAGTAAAATTAAATAGCGCTTCATTAAATTGAAATTGCATGATATCCTCCCTCTAAATTGAAATAGTTTTCCATATATAAATCATTTAATATTAAAAAATTCAAAATGCTTTCTGATCTTTTGCCAGAACTACAATGAAAAATAACTGGACAATCTAATGGTAGTTCATCTAGTCTATCTACCAACTCACCAAGTGGAATGTGGATTGAATAATTTATTTTTCCATCAATTTCTAATTCATAATTCTCTCTTAAGTCTATTAAAAGAAAATCAGATTTTTTTTGCAGAAGCAAATTTAAGTCATTTGGAGAAATTCTATTTAAATTCATAACTGAAAATTAAATTACTTGGGCTTTCTTTTTTTAACAATATCTTTTGGAAGAAAATTAAAAAAAGTATCTCCTCTTAAACCTTGTCTTAGCGTTTCTAAGGGCAATACATCTGAAGGAGATATATTTCCTAAATTAACATTTTGATCAAATAAATTTACAAACCAAGTCTGCTGTTTTTTTGAAGGTGCCTCCCAAAGTATTTGATTTGGGTCAATTTTAGATATTATCATATTGATGAGCATAGTATGAGGCTTTCCATTTGGTCTAAAAATACCTACAGAACCGCTTTCTCTACCTTCAGCAATAACTTTCCATGAACCAGCTTTTAGTTCTTTTGACATCATTTTAATCCATTTTGCAGGGCTAATTAAAATCCCTTCTTCTTTGGAGCCAACTTCGCTTAAAACAGTATAATTCTTAGAGTATTTATAAATTAATTCACACTTTTCATCGTGTTCTAAGACTATTGAACCATCGGAAATCTCTATTGTTTCTATACCAAAATTATCTACTATTTTGAAATAGTCTTCCTCTTGGTTTCTCGCATAATACAATTCAAACATAGTTCCACCAAAATATGGTTTAACATCAAACTGCTTCATTAAAGAAACTTTTTCTTGGATATTATTAGAAACAATTGAAGTACCAAATCCAAATTTTATAATATCGGTATAGCTTGCACTACTGGACAAGAAATCTTCCATTTGTCTTGTGCTTAAACCCTTATCCATAATCATTGTTAGACCAGTATCTCTAGGAACAGTAGTTCTTTTTGGAATATGAGATAAGGTCATTTGTTAAGATTATCTTTGTAGGGCTGAAAAAATTGATTCATTTCTTCTACTTGTAAAACTTCAGGATATATATCAATTAGCTTTTTAAAAGTATTTTGATCGGAGTTTTGCATTTTTGATAAACTGCTTTTAGCCTCAGACAAATTGCCAGTCGAAATTTGCATTGCCACAAGTCTAAGTTTTAAATCTACTTGATTATCATTGAATTTAATAGCTTTTTTAACTTCTTTAATAGCATTAGACTTTGACGTGTTATCAAATAAAAAATTGGAATAATCTATCCATGCATCTATATTTTTAGGGTCCAATTGGATTACCTTTTTAAAAGCCAATTCTGCCTCAGAGTTTTTATTAAGCTTGACAAGAATTTCTGCATATAAATACCAATAGTCAGGGTTTTCAATATCTAAATCTATTGCTTTTTTAATAAACTTAATTGCTTGAACTGGTTGATTATTTAAATCTCTTACAACACCAATCCCAAGCCAAGATTCATGAAGAGAATCGTCAATTTCTAAACTTTTCTCATAAAACATAAGCGCTTTTGAATAATCACCAATTTTCTCATAACATTCGCCAATACTACAATAGGCATATGCATGAGGACGGTCATAAACAAAGGACTCATTAAATGACTCTATTGCTTTTTGATATTCTTTTAAATGAATGAAACTATTGGCTTTTCCATAGTGAGCAGCAGTGAATTTCTCATTAATTACCAGACACATTTCGTAAGCAAAAATAGCTTCCTTCCAGTCATCATTAACATTGTAAATAGTAGCTAAATTGAACCATGCTATATGACTATATGGGTTACTATCAATCACCTCTTTAAAATAATTCACTGATTCTTTAAATTTTCCTGACTCATGGTAAGCAACCCCTAGTTCCATCATAACAGTTTCGTCATTGGGTTTAAAACTTAAGATCTGTTTTAAAACTTTAATTGCAGAATCAAATTTTCCTAATTGAATAAACTCATAAGACAAATCTTGTAAATGGTCGTAATAAGAAGAATCTAATGATATAAGAATGTGAGCATGGTTCAAATATTTAATAGCATATGACTTATTTTCCATAAGCGAATATAATCTACCAAGTCCAAGGACAACTTCAATATTATTGGGGTGAAATTTATTTAAATTATTTAATAAAGTGAGAGATTCATCAAACCTTTGTGAAGAATTGAGGAATTCAATTTTAATTAATGTAAGTGCCAAGTCAATAGGATATTGTTCAAGTGCGATCTCAAGGGCTTTTTTGGCTTTCTTTTTAAAATCAAGCTCTAAATAGTATTCAATGATTAACTCAAAGTCTTCAACATCAAAGAAAGCAAAGGTTTCGCCTTTAATCATTGATTCGAAAAGAGCGACCTTCTCAATAACGTCATTACCTTGGTTAGAATCTAAAAGCATAAATTAATTCACTTACTAACAAATATACCCTATAAATTTTCTTGAGAAAATTATGTACAACCCTTTTTTAAACAAAAAAAAACCATATCGAAAAATATATTATGAAACTATGGAAAAAATCAATAAATAATTGACGATTTAGGGTTCAATATTTTATATTCGAATAGTTAAATATTTATTTGCTATGACTTTAATAAAATCTATTTCTGGAATAAGGGGAACAATTGGGGGAAATCCAGGTCAAAACCTTACTCCAATAGATATTGTTGAATCAATTTCTGCTTATGGTTCTTGGTTAAAGAACAACCATCTTAACAAAAAACTAAAAATTGTGATTGGAAGAGATGCAAGAATTTCTGGTGAAATGGTAGAAAATATTTGCATTGGCACTCTTCAAGCAATGGGGATTGATGTTGTAAATATTGGTTTATCTACCACACCAACTGTAGAAATTGCTGTTCCTTTAGAAAATGCAGATGGAGGAATTATTCTAACTGCCAGCCACAATCCAAGACAATGGAATGCTCTGAAACTACTTAATAATAAAGGAGAATTTATTAGCTCAGAAGATGGAAAACAGTTGTTAGATTTTACAGAAAAAAACCAATTTTCATTTGCTAGCGTAGAAGAACTTGGTGTAGTTACTTTTAAGGATAACTATATTGATGAACATATTAATAAAGTGTTGAGAATTAACCATGTAGATGTTAATGCAATTAAAGAAGCTGAACTAAGTGTTGTTATTGATGCAGTTAACAGTACTGGTGGAATAGTAATTCCTAAATTATTAAAAGCATTACAATGTAAAGAAATTACAGAAATATATTGCACTCCTAACGGTGAGTTTCCTCATAATCCAGAACCACTTCCTGAACATCTTGAAGACCTTAGTAACAAGGTGAAAGAAAAAAATGCAGATCTTGGAATTGTAGTAGATCCAGACGTAGACAGATTAGCATTTGTTTGTGAAAACGGTGAAGTTTTTGGAGAAGAATATACCCTAGTTGCAGTTGCAGACCATATAACAGGTAAAAAAGCTGGAAATAGTGTTTCTAATTTATCTTCAACAAGAGCACTTGCAGATGTAACCATTAAAAATGGTGGTGAATATTTTGCTTCTTCAGTAGGCGAAGTTAACGTTGTTGAAATGATGAAAGAAAAAAATGCGGTTATTGGAGGAGAAGGTAACGGAGGAGTGATATTTCCTGAATTACATTATGGAAGAGATGCTCTTGTGGGGATAGCTTTATTTTTAACCTACTTGGCAAATAAAAAATTAAAGATGAGTGATCTAAAAAGTTCGTTTCCTCAATACACAATCAGTAAAAACAAACTTGCTTTAAGTAACACCACCAATATAGACTTGCTTTTAGAAAAAATTTCTCATAAATATAAAACTGTAAAGCAAAATAAAATTGATGGTCTAAAATTAGAGTTTGAGAACGAATGGGTCCACATGAGAAAATCAAATACTGAACCAATTATTCGAATTTATGCAGAAAGTCAAAATCAAAAATCTGCTCACAGTCTTGGGAAAAGGTTTGTTGAAGAACTAAAAAGTTTGATTTAATTATATTTGAATATTATTATGAAAGTATACTTAGATAATGCAGCAACAACTTCAATAGCTAAAGAAGTTATTACAGAAATTGAACCTTATCTATCAACTTATTTTGGAAATCCATCTAGCACTCACTCTTTTGGAAGGAAAACCAAAAATGCTATAGAAATAAGTAGAAAAAAAATTGCTGATTTTATCAATGCCGATAATAGTGAAATCATTTTTACTTCCGGTGGCACTGAAGCTGATAATATGGCTATTAGACGTGCTGTTATAGATTTAAATGTAAAAAGGATTATAACCTCTAAAATTGAACACCACGCAGTTGGGCATACAGCTGAAAATCTAAAAAATTCCCACAATATTGAAGTAGCTTACTTAACAACAGATAATTACGGAAATCCATCTATTGAGGAACTGAAAGAACTTTTAAAAAAAGATGTTAAAACATTAGTTTCCTTGATGCATGCAAATAATGAAATTGGGACTTTACTGCCTATAGAAGAAGTTTCTTTGTTATGCAATAAATATGAAAATGTATATTTTCACTCTGATACTGTTCAAACAATGGGGCATTATTCATTCGATGTTAAAAAATTAAAAATTGACTTTTTAGTTTGTTCTGCCCATAAATTTCATGGACCAAAAGGTATAGGTTTTCTCTATGTCAATAAAAAGCTTCATTTAAACCCAATTATTACTGGTGGATCCCAAGAAAGAAATCATAGAGGAGGAACTGAAAATATGTATGGAATTATTGGCTTAGCAAAAGCCATGGAGTTGGCATTTTCAAACTTAGAAAGCCATCAAAAACATGTAGAAAAACTTAAATATTACATGAAAGAAGAATTATATAAAATGGATTCTAGAATTATTTTTAATGGGGAAACAGATCCAAATAAAAGCCTGTATACTGTACTAAGTGTAGGCTTTCCTAAAGATATTTGTAACTCTATGTTGTTATTTAGTTTAGATATTTTTGGCATTGCTGCCTCTGGTGGAAGTGCGTGTTCATCAGGGTCAACTAAAGGTTCTCACGTACTGGCTGAACTACCTTTACTGGAAAACTTTCAAACCGTAAGATTCTCGTTATGTAGATACAATACTATTAAAGAAGTGGATTACACATTAGATAAAATTAAATCTATTGTTCTAAAAGGGAAATAAAATGCAAGTTACCATAACTGGATCAGGAACATCTCAAGGGGTACCAGTAATTGGTTGTAATTGTAAAGTTTGCAAATCAAATGATAAAAAAGACAAAAGATTTAGATGCTCGGTTCATATTTCATACAAAGGGAAATCTATTGTTATAGATACTGGACCAGATTTTCGCCAACAAATGTTGAATGCTGAAATAAAATCTTTAGATGCAGTCCTATTCACCCATGAACACAAAGATCATGTTGCCGGTCTTGACGATGTAAGGCCTTTTAACTTTTCTCAAAAAAAACCCATAGACATATATTGTACAGACCAAGTTTTTAAATCTTTAAAAAGAGAATTCCATTATATTTTCGATTCAAAATTTCAGTATCCTGGAATTCCTAAAATTAATAGATGTTCAATTAATAAAAATGAAAATATTTCAATTGCTGATATTAATATTGAACCTATTGAAGTAATGCATTATAAATTACCTATTTTAGGATTTAAAATTGATGGATTTGCTTACATAACAGATGCAAAAACAATTGAAGATTCTCAGAAGAATAAATTAAATAACTTAGATGTTTTGGTAATAAATGCGCTAAGGATTAAGGAACACATTTCACATTTAAATTTGGAGGAAGCAATAAGGTTAATAAAAGAATTAAAGCCAAAAAAAGCAATACTTACCCATATATCACATTTCATGGGTATTCATCAAGAGGTTCAAAAAAAATTACCTAAGAATATTTATTTAGCATACGACGGACTTAAAATTAATTTAAATAAATAAGTATGCGAATAGACATAATATCAGCAGTTCCCTCACTTCTTGAAAGCCCATTTAATGACTCTATTTTAAAAAGAGCAAAAGAAAAAAAATTAGTAGATATTAAAATTCATAATTTAAGAGATTATTCTTTTAACAAACAAAAAAGTATAGACGATTATGCTTTTGGAGGTGGTGCGGGTATGGTCTTAAGTATAGAACCATTTGCAAAATGCTTGAAAGAACTAAAAGAAAAAAGAAGTTACGATGAAATTATATTCATGACTCCAGATGGTGAAAAACTAAAGCAAAGTCATGTAAACCAACTTTCTCTTAACAAAAATATAATTATTCTTTGTGGGCATTACAAAGGTATAGACCAAAGAATAAGAGATTACTTAATTACTAAAGAAATATCAATTGGAAATTACGTACTCTCTGGTGGTGAGCTACCTGCAGCAGTACTTTGTGATGCCATAATAAGACTTATTCCTGGTGTTTTAAATAATGAGACTTCTGCTCTCACAGATTCATTTCAAGATGATCTACTTGCACCACCAGTGTATACTAGGCCAGCTAAATTTAATGAATGGGAAGTGCCTGAAATATTAACTTCTGGAAATCTTAAAGCAATTGAAAAATGGAGAGAAGAAAAAGCGGTAGAAAACACAAAAAAAAGAAGACCAGATCTAGGTGAAAATAAATAGGAATAAAATTATAAGTTCTCATTTAATAGAATATTAAATTTTCTTTGTAATATTGCAGGCCTTAAATCAAGACTCATGGATATAATTAAAGAGATTTCAAATGAACTTAACGAATCGAAACAATGGCCTTCTTTTAGTTCTGGCGATACAATAACTGTTACCTACAAAATTAAAGAAGGTAACAAGACAAGATTGCAATCATTTCAAGGAACTGTTATCCAAAGAAGAGGTTCAGGATCAACAGAGACTTTTACAATCAGAAAAATGTCTGGTGGTACAGGAGTTGAAAGAATATTTCCACTTGGATCTCCTTTTTTAGAAAATATTGTGGTTAATAAAGAAGGTTCTGTTAGAAGATCTAGATTATTTTACTTAAGAGAAAGAACTGGAAAATCTGCCAGAATTAAAGAAAAGAAGTACTTTTCAAAGAAAAAGTAATCTTTACATTCTTTCAGGCATTTCGATACCTAATATTCCCATACCATTTCCAATTATTTCTGCTACTAACTTAGACATTTGTATTCTAAAGTTACGCAAAGCATCTATCTTTTCTGTTATTATAGGATGATCTTGGTAAAAAGAATTATAAGACTTAACTAAAGTATATAGATAGTTAGCCAATAAATATGGAGATAGCTCTTTGGCAGACTGGGCCAAGACATCCGGAAAATTTGAAATATATTTTAACACTTCATGTTCTTTAGGATTTAATTTTAAGTCTTCCATCATAAATTCAGTATTCAAATCTTCAGACTTATTTAACAGACTCTTAATTCTAACAAAAGTATATTGAATAAAAGGACCTGTATGTCCAGAAAGATCTATAGTTTCTTTAGGATTAAAAGACATTTTCTTTTTTGGATCAACTTTCAAAAGAAAATATTTCAATCCCGAATTACCAATCTTTTTACAAATACTCAAAATTTCTTCCTCCGATAGTTCTTCTAAAAAGCCCCTGTCAGATGTTAAAGATTTTGCTTCATTTATTACAGAATTTAGTAATTCATCTGCATCTACTACTGTACCTTCTCTAGATTTCATTTTACCCTCAGGAAGTTCAACCATCCCATAGGATAAGTGAAAACAATTTGAAGCCCACTTATAATTTAATTTTTTTAAAATATTAAATAGAACTTTGAAGTGATGGTTTTGTTCATTTCCAACTGTATAAATAATTCCCGATAGATTTGGATAATCGTTATACCTTTGAACAGCAGTTCCAATATCTTGTGTCATATATACTGAAGTACCATCAGAACGAACTAATAATTTATCATCTAGATTATCCTCAGAGAAGCTACTCCAAATTGAACTATCTTTCTTTGAATAAAAAACCCCTTTTTCAACGCCTTGTTGAACTACATATTTCCCTAAACGATAGGTGTCGGATTCGTAATAAAGATGGTCAAATTCTACATTTAAGTCTTTATATGTTTTGTCAAAACCACTATATACCCACTCATTCATTTTCCCCCATAAAGCTCTTACCTTTAAATCATCATTCTCCCACAACAAAAGCATTTTTTGAGCTTCTAATAAAATAGGTGCTTTTAGTTTTGCTTCTTTTTCAGACATCCCACCAGCAATTAATTCCTTTATCTCCTGCTTGTATATCTTATCAAAAACAACATAGTACTTTCCAACTAAATGATCCCCTTTCAAATTAGTAGACATAGGAGTTTCACCATTTCCATATTTTTGCCATGCAACCATAGACTTACAAATATGAATTCCTCTATCATTGATAATTTGGGTTTTAACTACTTTATGACCCGCTGCTTTTAAAAGAGATACTACGCTGTCCCCTAAAAATATATTTCTTAAATGCCCTAAGTGTAATGGCTTATTGGTGTTGGGAGACGAATATTCTACCATGTAAAGTTCACCAGTAGGTTTGGAAACAAAACCATAATTATCTTCACCTAACCAACTTTTAAAAAAGGTAAGCCAGTATTTTTGCTTTATTTTAAGATTCAAAAAACCTTTGACAACATTAAAGTCTTCAAAATAAAGTTCGTTTTCAAGCAAATAATCCCCAATAGATTCAGCTGTTTCTTCAGAGGACTTTTTGCTGAACTTAAGCAAAGAAAAAACTACCAATGTTAAATCTCCCTCAAAATCTTTCTTTGTGTTTTCAATAACAATTAAATCTTGGATATTGTCACCTTCAAATAAAGTATGTACTGATTTAACAATAGATTTTTTAATTGTAGAAAAGTTGATCATTAAAATTTAATTAGTTTAGAAATTCAGATATGGACAAAGTTACTTGTTATTTGTTGGAGATTTATTTCTCAAATATTTTTTTATACTTTTCTATTTTAGGCTGAATTACAAATTGGCAATAACCTTGACTTTTATTATTATTAAAATAATTGTGGTGGTAATGTTCTGCAGGATAAAAAATATCAATTTTTTCAACTTGAGTAACTATAGGCTTGTCCCATACTTTTTCAGCCATTAATTGTTTCTTGAATTTTAATACCTCTTCTTTCTGAGAGTCTTTAACAAAGAAAATAGCAGACCTATATTGAGTTCCAATATCGTTACCTTGTCTGTTTAAAGTTGTTGGATCATGGGTATTCCAAAAAACTTCTAAAAGATGAGCTAAATTAACTATTGATTCATTAAACACAATTTTAGCAACTTCAGCATGTCCTGTAGTTCCGGAGCAAACTTCATTGTAAGTTGGGTTTTTAATTTCGCCTCCACAGTAACCTGGAGTTACCTCTTCTACACCATTTACTTGCTGAAATATTGCCTCAACACACCAAAAACAACCAGCTCCAAAATAAATCGTATCTAAATTTTCATTTTGCATATCCAAACTTTTTAAATCATTGTTATTATTTCCAAGACAATTATAAAATGGTAAAAATATCAATAAATATAGGCATCTAAACAATGTTGATTTCATAAATTATATATTTAGCTGAAATTAACTATTCTAAGACAAAGAATTCAATTTGATGAAGAAAATTGGCATTATTTCTGATACTCATAGTTTTTGGGACAACTCATTTGAAAAATATTTTTCAAATTGCGATGAAATTTGGCACGCAGGAGATATTGGCGATTTAAAAATTACAGATAAGCTTGGTGAAATTGCTCCTCTAAAAGGAGTTTATGGAAATATAGATAATGATAAAATCAGACAAGAATTTCCATTAAATCAATACATGGAATTTGGGAATCACAAAGTTCTAATGACTCATATTGGAGGTAAACCTTACAATTATTACAAAAACTGCAAACAGGAAATTGAAAAATTTAAACCAACTATTTTTGTTTGTGGACATTCTCATATATGTAAAGTAATCTATGATAAGAAATTCAATATGCTATATATAAATCCGGGGGCAGCAGGAATTGTAGGATTCCATAAAACAAGAACAATAATTAGGTTTGAACTCCACTTGGAAACCATAAATAATTTGGAAGTAATAGAATTAAAAAAAAGAAGCGATCTATCTAAGTCTGTCTAATGAACTAACTAATTTCTCATCTTTTTTAATAGCTCTATTGGCTAGAAAAATGATTGGTAAGCATGCTAATAATAGATACATACTAAAAGAGTAATTAATAGACTGTAAAGAATTATTTTCATTGCCCAATAAAAATTCTTTAGTACTTGACAATTCTAAAAACATATACACTAGAGTAATTAAAACACAAAAATAAGAAAGCATACCATATCTTAACTGTTTTGGTCTTTTCTTAAAATTAACCAACATTAAGATTCCAAAAGCAACAGCCACTAAATAACCAGAATAAAATGGATAAACTTTAAATCCTTGCAAGGAAGATTGACTCTCCCACCCTGTTGGATAGAAATTATAAGTAGATTGATCTTCTAAAACTATGCTGGCAAATGGCAGAAAAGAGGCTGCAAACAAGACAGCGCAAAATAATATTATATAGATAGTTTGTATTCTTTGTAACATAAAATGTAAAAATTAAGATTTAAATAAATTATTTAATTGTAAAAATAGTTATTAAGATCAATGCAAAAAATTTTTTTAAATAAGATACTTTATTATATTTGACATGTCTATCGACATTATTCCACTTTATTTCTTAAGAAAAATTCAAAAAATAATTTATCCTTTTAAACAAATCTTCTATAGATGTACGATATTGAAAAATTAAATAATAAAAAAGTTACTGAACTTAGAGAAATTGCAGAAAAATTAAATATTTCCAAGGCTGATAAACTTAAAAAACAAGAGTTAGTATATAAAATCCTAGACGAACAAGCTCTTAAACCATCATCTGAAAACGACATTAAAGAAACTAATACGCCAAAGGTAGAAACTAGTAACACTACTGTAAAAAAACCTGAAAAAACAACAGAACCTAGAAAAAAGCCTGTTCACTCTAACGATAGAAACAACAATAGAAACAGCGAAAGAAATAACGACAGGAATAAGGATAGAAATAACGACAGGAATAAGGATAGAAATAACGACAGGAATAAGGATAGAAATAACGACAGGAATAAGGATAGAAATAATGAGAGAAATAATAAACGCGAAGATTACGAATACGATTTTGCAGGAATTATAATTAGCGAAGGTGTTTTAGAACTAATGCAAGATGGCTACGGTTTTTTAAGATCAGCTGATTATCATTATTTATCCTCTCCAGATGATGTTTATGTATCTCAATCTCAAGTTAAATTTTTTGGACTTAAAACTGGAGACACCATAAAAGGAATCGTAAGACCTCCTAAATATGGTGAAAGATACTTTCCATTAGTAGAAGTTGATAAAATTAATGGAAGAGATCCTGAATACATTAGAGACAGGGTTCCTTTTGAATCTTTAACCCCTTTATTTCCTTCTGAAAAATTTAATTTAACTGGACACAACCAAGAATCTATTTCTACTAGAGTTATGGATTTGTTTTCTCCTATTGGAAAAGGACAAAGGGGAATGATTGTTGCCCAACCTAAAACTGGAAAAACTGTCTTACTTAAAGATGTAGCAAATGCTATTGCTGCTAATCACCCAGAGACCTATTTAATGGTTTTATTAATTGATGAAAGACCAGAAGAGGTTACAGATATGCAAAGAAGCGTAAAAGCAGAAGTAATTGCCTCTACATTTGACGAACCAGCAGACAGACACGTAAAAGTGGCCAACATAGTTCTACAAAAAGCCAAAAGATTGGTGGAGTGCGGTCATGATGTTTGTATTCTTTTAGATTCAATTACAAGACTTGCAAGAGCATACAATACAGTAATGCCAGCTTCAGGAAAAGTATTAACTGGTGGTGTTGATGCCAATGCGCTTCATAAACCAAAAAGATTTTTTGGAGCAGCCAGAAAAATAGAAAATGGAGGATCACTGACTATTTTAGCAACAGCACTTACAGAAACTGGGTCTAAAATGGATGAAGTTATTTTTGAAGAGTTTAAAGGAACTGGAAACATGGAATTACAATTGGATAGAAAAATATCTAATAGAAGGATTTTCCCAGCCATAGACATCCTTACATCTGGAACAAGAAGAGAAGATTTATTAATGGATAAAGAAACCTTACAAAGAGTTTGGATTCTTAGAAAACATTTAGCGGATATGAATCCTGTAGAAGCTATGGAATTTATTAAAGATAGACTTAGATCTTCTAAATCTAATGAGGAGTTCTTGGTGTCTATGAATGGATAATGTTTAAGTACATAAGAACTTCTTTTTTTGCCATTATTATTTCGCTAGTATTTGAATTATTAATTCACCTATCGAATCTTGAAATTGATTTCCAATTGAGCTTAATTAGCTTTATTTTCCACTCGTTAAATCTAATTATAGCAATTGTATTAGCCGTAAATTATCAAAACCCAACCATTTCTAGATTAGATAATTTAAAAAAAGGCATTTTAATAAGTATTGTATTCTCCTTATCGATAAGTTTTTATTTCTACAGTTACCACGAGTGGATAAATCCTGAGTTTTTAGAAAATAAAAAACAATCGCTAATCGAACTGTCTGAAAATTCTGAAACCTTAAGACAAGCAAAACTTAATATAAATTCAAATCCAGACTTTTATAATGGAAAATCTGCAGAAGACCTATTAGAAATGCAACAAGAAAATATCAATGATATATTAAAACCAGGAAAAGTATTTCCTATTAGTTTGTTCTCTTTTTTGTTTTTAGGGATGACATCTTCCTTAATAATAAGTCTTTTAACATATTTACTTCAAAAGAAAACTTAAATTATTTTATTGGCTATATTATCGAAATCTAAGCCGTCAAAATTCCCACTACTCATCATTAATAAATTAGAATTATTCCAATTTTCTGAAAACAATTGATTTTGTAAATAATCAGATGAAGTAAAAACTTTAACATTAGGAGTTCCAAAAGCATTATAAACGTCTTGTTCTGTAATATTATCAAGTTTTTTATGCTTAATTGTTTCAATATTGTAATAAACATAAGCTATATCAGCTGCAAGCATACTTTGAGAATATAACTTTAGAAACTCTGCGTTTAAACTACTAAAAGTATGTAACTCCATGCAGGCTACTAGTTTTCTATTTGGAAATTGGTGTTTTAATGCGTTGGTTGTTGCCTTTAATTTGGAAGGTGAATGGGCAAAATCCTTATAAAATGCAGAATGATCATTGGCCTTTACCAATTCCATTCTTTTTGATGCCCCTTTAAAATCCGAAACAGATTTATAAAAGTCTTTTTTATTAATTCCAATTTTCTCACATACTAACTGAGCAGCTTTTAAATTTTGAAGATTATGAATGCCAAAAATTTCTATTGGATGTCTGTTATTTTCCTCATCTATAAGTAAAGTATTGGATTTTTCTATTATATGGTCATGGGTTCTATAGGGAATTAATTGGCATAAATATGAATTTGAATTGACCATATGATTTAGGTTTTTATCTTCTTCACAAAATATTAAAGCACCCCCATCTTTGATACTTTCGGTGAAAATATGGAACTGTTTTATGTAATTTTCAAATGTTGGAAAAACATTGATATGATCCCATGCAATTCCACTTATTACAGCAATATTTGGCCTATATAGATGGAATTTAGGTCTTCTATCGATTGGAGAAGATAGATATTCATCCCCTTCAATAATTGCTATTTTAGAAGATTCTGATAATTTAACCATACAATCAAATCCCTCTAATTGGGCTCCAACCATATAGTTATGGTCTACATTATTTTTATTCAAAACATGAAGAACCATGCTAGTAATTGAAGTTTTCCCATGACTACCTCCAATCACAACTCTTAGCTGATTTTTAGTTTGATCATATATAAATTCAGGATAAGAAAAAACTGGAATTTGAAGTTCTTTTGCCTTTAACAATTCAGGATTATCAATTCTAGCGTGCATTCCAAGAATTATGGTATCTACCTTTTCATTTATATGAGCTGGGTTCCAACCAATTTTTTCTGGTAATATTCCATATTTTTCTAATCTTTCTTTGGATGGACTAAAAATCTCATCGTCAGAACCAGTCACCTGTTCACCCTTTAAATAAAGTGCAATTGCTAAATTATGCATAGCACTGCCTCCAATAGCTATAAAATGAAAATGCATTAAATAATTTTATTTAAAAATGTAATAAATTAAAACATGATGTTGGAAAACTTGAATAATTTATAAACACTAGAACATTAAAATTCAATTATATTTATGATAAAAAAATTGGAAGTTCCTCTTATACCGCTTGCAGAAAGAATAAGACCTATAGATTTTGAAAATTTTATTGGTCAAAGTCATTTGATTGGGTCAAATGGGCCAATTAAGAAAGCTGTTAATAATGGTACTGTTCCTTCCATGATTTTTTGGGGACCTCCAGGTGTTGGCAAGACTACATTAGCTGAAATTATAGCCAATAAATTAGACAGACCGTTTTATTCCCTATCTGCTATTAGTTCTGGTGTTAAAGACATTAGAAATATCATCAATAATGTAAAAAATCAAGGGATATTCGGAAAGGGAAATGCACTACTATTTATAGACGAAATTCACAGATTTAGTAAATCTCAACAAGATGCTCTACTTTCTGCTGTCGAAAAAGGGCAGATAACTTTAATTGGAGCTACTACTGAAAATCCATCTTTTGAAGTCATTCCAGCACTAAGATCTAGATCTCAAGTTTTTGTATTAAAAAATCATAGCAAAGAAGATTTAATAAAGTTTTTAGATCTGGCATTAAAGGATTCAGCAATTGAAAAGAAAAAACCAGTTCTTAAAGAAACTGAAGCTCTACTAAGAATTTCTGGTGGAGATGCCAGAAAATTACTAAATGCTTTTGAATTGGTGGTCTTAAATCTGGATGAAAATAAAGTTGAAATAACTAATGAACTTGTGCAACAATCTATACAACAAAATATAGCTCAATATGATAAAAAAGGGGAAATGCACTACGACATTATATCTGCTTTCATAAAATCAATTCGTGGAAGTGACCCTAATGCAGCAGTTTATTGGCTAGCCAGAATGGTAGAAGGTAATGAAGACCCTAAATTTATAGCTAGAAGATTAATTATTTCTGCTGTTGAAGATATTGGCTTGGCAAACCCAACAGCATTGGTAATTGCAAACAATTGCTTTGAAGCACTTCAAAAGATCGGATGGCCAGAGGGAAGAATTGTTCTATCACAATGTGCTATTTATTTAGCTCTTTCTCCCAAAAGTAATTCGGCATATTTAGCAATAAATAAAGCCCAATCTATTGTCAGAGAAAAAGGAGATTCTAGTATTCCATTATCGCTTAGAAACGCACCAACTAAACTTATGAAAGAGTTAGATTACGGAAAAGATTATTTATATAGTCATGACAATTTAGATAAACTTCACTTGCAAGAATTTCTTCCTGAAGAAATAAAAGGAGTTTCTATTTATAAACCTAAGCAAAATAAAAAAGAATTAGAGTATGGTAAGCTAATACAAAAAATATGGAAGGGGAAATACTTATGATTAAAATAAAGATCTAATAAATTGAATTGACTAATTTTAGTTCGTGAAAAATATATATTTCATTTTTATAATTGCAACCATCATTTCCAGCTGTAAAAAAAGCAGAAACTCAGTTTCATGGAATACATTTTATCAGTTGCCAATAACCTCTGACACATTAAATCTAAATAGATTTATAAATCAGGACAAACTTTATTTAAGTAATGATGAAACTTATCTATCTTTTAAAGACACATTTAAATTATATAAACTAGGACAGGATATTATTGACCAAAGTATTCAATTAGATTTTGTAGACAGCATTAAAATTCCTAGTATACTTTCTGGAATACAATTTTCCCCTGGATTTCAAATTCCATATCAGTTTACAGAAAGTCATTTTTTTGATTTTAATTCTATCCAACTGAAAGAATTACATTTTGACTCTTTGATTTTTAATTACACTGTTGAAAGTAGTATTGGTGAAAAAATAGATATCAACTTATCAATTTTAGATGCTTTTAGTCCAATTAACAATAATTTTAACGCACTTATATCTACACCTGTTAACCAAAGTGTTTCTTCTGGAAAATTGAACTTGAATGGTTTTAAATTTGATTTAACTAAAAACGGGACTTCATTTAATCATATTTCAACCATGTTTACAATTGGAATTTCTTCAAATAATACCCAGGATTTAGTATTTCAAGATAACGATTATATAGTAATAAAATTTGAAATTTCTTCATTAAAGATTGCTTCTGCATTAGGATATTTAGGCAGTGAAAAAATTGTAGATAGTACTGAAATTAAAATTCCATTCATGGGAAATCTAAACTCTAAAAACTTTGAAATAAATGACTCTGAATTTGAAATATTAATTAAAAACGGGATTGGTATAGATGCACAGTTAAAATTAAATAAAATTGAGTTTAGAAAAGGAAACCAAGTTCAAGCTTTAGACCACTTATTAATAAATCAAAATATCAATATCAATAGAGCACTAGATCTAGGACACGATTTTCAATATAGTATAATGAATATTAATTTCAACAATAGCAACTCAAATCTTCCCCAATTAATATCTATTTTTCCGGAAGAAATAAACATCAATTACGAACTACTTACAAACCCACTAGGGAATCAATCTGGATACAATGACTTTATATACCAACAAAATCCACTTTCACTAGATCTCTCTGTAGATATCCCATTAAAACAGAACCTAGATTCTATTTTATTTATAGATACTATAAGTTTTGAGTTGCCAAAAAATATAAATGTAAACGATGCATTAATAAAATTAGATTTTACCAACGAATTCCCATGGAAATGTAGTGTCAATTTAAAACTTATGTCAGGAGATGTATTAAGCTCATCACCTATTTACATTAATCATTGTCAAGTTGATAATTTAGGAAATTTTATGATGGCAACAAATTCAATAAATGAACTGGATTTGGGAAAAGATTTACTTATTGAACTTCAAAACGACAATAGGATAATATTAGAATTAGTAATTTCAAGTCCTGACACTATTAACTATTTCCCAATTCTTGGAAATCAGAACCTCTATTACAGTATAAATATGGATGTGAATTCAAAAATTAACTTGAATTGAAATATTTAACTATTTTATTTTTGATATTCACCCAGATTAAATGCTACTCTTTAAAGCAGGATTCTATTCCCAAAAAAACAACCAAATTTGAAGCTATTAGTTCGTTTTATAGTTCTATTGGCTCAACGCATTTACCAGTTAATTTTTTCAATAAAATATACTTTGGGGGATTTATAGATGAAAGAGAAAAAGGAAATTCATATTCTATTGATAAAAATCAAAGATCAGGTTTTGAAACAGATATGAATTTTGGAGTCAATATATACCAAGAAAATAGTGAACTAAATGGTTGGTATTTTTCTTTACAAAAGAAAATAAGTGCAGCAGGAAAATACCAACAAGGACTACACGATTTAATTTTTAGGGGGAATGAAGATTTAAATCAACAAATTTCTCTAGAAAATACTAAGTTTCATTTCAGAAATCACCAACTAATTAATTTTGGGAAGTTTTATAAAAATTTCTCTTTTGGTTTAGTAATCGCTAATATTCTTCAAGAATTCAATGGTAGATTTGGAGAAAACGATTTAATTAATTTTAACAACAACTATAATTGGAATATAGTTGTAAATCCAAATATTTCTTTTGTTAGAAACAACAATAATTTTTTTAAAAAAAATGGAAATAGTCTTGGATTAAATTTTAGAATAAAAGATAATTATAAGATGACTAATTTAGAGTACGAAATAGAGATAAAAAATTTAGGAGTAATGCTTCTTCACAGTAATATTGAAACTATTAACTACGATACATCTTTTAGTTATTCTGGGTTGTCATTTGATCAAATAACAAATATCACCAATTTCAGTAGTGAAATTTCAACTCAATTTCAAGCATACTCTTCTAAAAATAGAATTATCTTAACTACCCCATTTGAATTTAAATTCAATGTTGCAAAATCAATAAATAACTTAGAGCTATTTGCAGGAGTATTTTACAGAAACAATTCACAATATTTGCCTAAATCCTACTTTGGATTTAATTATATAAATGAAAAGAAATTAAATTATGGATCTAACTTAAGTTACGGTGGTTATAATAATTTTCAGTGGGGAATAAATACCTCCTACAATACTGAAAAAATAAATGCTCAAATCATTCTTCAAAATTGCTTAGGGTTAATACCTTCTTTAGGAAGATCTTTTGGAATTATTTTAAATTTAAAATGGGAAATTAGATGAAAAAAAATATTTCAATATTCTTTTTAATACTTTGCTTTTTAAATGTAAATGGTCAAAGCACCTTCTTTCAATCTTATGGAGGAAATGGAAATGACTATGGAGAAAGTATAATTTCTTGTACTGATAGTGGATTTGCAGTAATTGGTGCTACAGAGAGTTATGGCAATGGCTTAACTGATTTATACATAATAAAAACAAACAATATCGGAGAAATAATGTGGCATAAAACATTTGGAGGACCAAATATAGATTATGGCAATAGTATTGTTGAAACTATAGACTCTGGTTTTATTGCATGTGGGTATTCCAATAGTCAAAATTTAAACTACGATGTTTTTATTGTTAAGGTGGATAAAAATGGAGATTTAGAATGGTCTAAAAGATATGGGGCAGCAGATTGGGACTTTGGTAGTAAAATAATTAAATCTACAGTAGATCCTAATTATTTTTATGTGGTTGGACAAACCTACAACTATGGAAGTATAAATGGAGATGGGTTTATTCTAAAAATTAATTCACTAGGAGACTCTCTATGGATGAAAACATATGGTGGAAATTCAGAAGACAAACTGGAAGATATTGTTCAATCTGAAGATGGTAAGTTGTTTTGTATTGGAAGTAGTTACAACTTTAATCTTGAACCTACCCTATGGATTACTAGCTGTAAAGAAAATGGAGATACTTTATGGAATTTTTACAGCGACAGTATTTCAAGTAAAGGGAAGTCAATCACCAAAATAGACAATCAAATTATTTTTTGTGGAAGCATTCAATCATTACAGCCAACCAATATTATTCCAAAAACTTATTATTTAGTTGGAGGAATAGATACTGCAGGAAATCAACTTTTTTATGCAGATTTCAATTACTATTCAGAGAGTGAAGAATCCTGTGTAGAGGTAATTAAGAAGCCTAGTTCCAACAACTACTATCTAATTTCAAATATTCACCAATTTTCAAATAATAAGATTTTTTGTGCAGAACTAAATAACCAATGGATTCAAGTAGGAACCTCCAACATTAATGGAAATATAAATGACATTGTAAATGGTTTAGATACTCTCCAATATAGCAATGGATTTGTAGCAATAGGCAATACTCAAGAAACCAATAATGGAGTTACCGATATATTCATATCCAAGACCAACAACGGTTTATGGGACAGTAATTATGGCAACAATCTCTTACTTAGAAATAGTGAAATTGATTTTAAAAGATCTGAAATTTATCCAAACCCGATAAGGGATTTTATAGAATTTAAAAATATTAAAATTGGTAGTAAAATTTCAATTTATAATTTAAGTGGGGAATTAGTTGAAAAATATATTTACAACAGTTATAAACACAATTTAGAAAATATTAAAACTGGAATTTATCTACTAGAATTACAGCAAAATTTAAAGAGGGAGTACTTTAAAATTATCAAACTTTGAACATCGCGAGAAAGTAATATTCTTTGTTTCTCTGATAGAGATCATTGAATTTATCTTTTGATAAGGGGGAAGATTCTCTAATAAATCCTTTTAAAGTAAAAAGAGAATATTTAGAATTTTCAAAAAAATCAAAAACATCTTCTGAACTTGTGTTGTAGTAGTCAGAGGCTCCTAGCCCATGCTCAAAAATAATAACGGGATGAAATTTTTCTATAACTTTTTCTGACCCTATTAATACCCCATACTCTCCCCCTTCAACATCTATTTTTATCAAGTCAACTCTTTTCTCGTTTAGTAGCTGATCGTCTAAAGTGGTGGTCTTAATTTTAATCTTACTTATCTTTTCTATTTTTGGATAAGATCTTTTCTTAATTCCACTATATGCAGGATTGGAAATAACATGATGAAAATCAGAATTTCCTGAATTATCAGAAATAGCAAAGTTTTTCACAACACATTTATTTTTGTACTTCACTTTTAATTCATCATATAGGTCTGGAATAGGTTCGTAAGCAAAATGACTACCCTTCGAAGAAATCTTTAAAGCTTGGTCCATTACTTCTCCCTTGTGACAACCAACATCTACAAAAGTTGATTCTTTTTCCAAAACAATTTTCATTATTTTAAATGTCCGTAAATCATAACGCATATTATGCGTAAATGGAAATGATTTTTTTATTGTATTTTTTATGAAATCTAACATTATTCAATAATTGTAAGTTCAGTTCTTCTATTCTTGGCTTTATTCATAATAGAATTATTTTCCTCAATAGGTTTGGTTTCTCCATAACCTTTAAACGATAGTCGATCTTTATCAATATTATTTTCTATCAACCAATTCACAACAGATTTTGCTCTATTAATAGATAATTCTAAGTTAGAATCATCGTTTCCATCGCTATCGGTATGACCGCTAATTTGAATTTTTAAATCTGGATTAAATTGTAGTAATTTTAAAACTTTATTAAGTTCAACCAAAGAAGATTCTTTAAGGCTGGACTTACTCTTTTCAAAGAAAATATTTTCTAATACAAAAGTTCCTGGTTTTACTTTCTCCAATTCAATTATTAAAAAACCATCTTTTGAAAGACTTAAATTATCTCTATAAATATTTCTAGAATAAAACATATATCCTTCTTTTTCAGCATGTAAGGCAAAATCTATACTTTTTGGTACGGTAATCAAAAATTCACCATTTCCAGCTTTGGATTGCATTTGAGAAATTACATTGTCTTTTTCAAGATCTGACAATTGAAAAGATGCTGTCAAAGGTAATTTGGTTTCTGCATCAATAATTTTCCCTTTTAAATAAGTAATTGGTTGGGGTTTAAATTTATCACTTAAAATAAAGCTATATAAATCTAAATCTCCAAAACCACCTTCTCTATCAGATGAGAAATAACCTAAGTCACCATTAGGAGAAATTAATATAGAATTTTCATTTAAAAAAGTATTTACAGGAAACCCCAAATTTGTTGGCTTAGACCATGAATCGTCCTCCAATTTTCTAGACATATAAATATCCAATCCTCCCATACCAGGATGTCCATTACTTGCAAAATATAGAGTCTTTCCATCTGGATGAATCTGGACAGATTCTTCTCTGTATGGTGTGTTTATTTTAGAAGATATTTTTCTAGGAGTTGACCATTCTCCATTTTCTAAAATTTTACTTACATATATATCTTGATTATTGGGATTTCTTCTTTGCCTATCGTAATTCATACCTCTAATAAAATAAAGTGTCTTTCCATCTGATGAAAAAGATGGTTGGGTTTCCCAATGTTTAGAATTAATTTTTGGCCCTAGATTAACTGGTTTCGACCAATTTGTACCATTATTTTGACTATAAAATAAATCACAACTTCCATAGCCTTTTCTATCACCACCATATTGATAATCTCCTTTTGCACCTGTTTCACAACCGACAAAAATAATGTACTGACCATCAGAACTAAAAGTTGGAGCACCTTCGTTATACTCACTATTTATATTATTACTCACCAAATAACTTTTTGACCAATTATTTTTTAGATTCCTTTTAGAAACAAAAATATCTTCTTGTTTACCACCTGGTGCTGAGATATCATTTACTCTTCTAGTAAACATCAGAGTAGAATCGTCAGCAGTTATTGATGGAAAGTATTCAGGTAATTCAGTATTTATTGAGCTACCTAAATTTATGGGACTATAATCTATTGGATTTTTAACAGCTTCAATAGCAAATTGACAATTCACAATCATTTTATCAATTCTTTCCAGAAATCTTTCGTCAGATAATGGGGAGTTTTGATATCTTACAGCATTTTCAAGACATTTTTCATAACTGCCTGTAGCCATGTACATTCCTGCTAAATAAAAATATTCGATAAGAGGAATCTTTGGATTAACGGCCATCATTTTTTCTTTATAAAAAATCGCACTATTAATATCTCCCTTATTGACTTTAACTTGTGACAATAACAAATATGCTTCTGAAAATGTTGAATCTTTTGATAAGGACTTTAGGAGATATTCTTCCGCACCGTTGAGGTTTCCTTTCCCATTTAAAGGACTAATATCTCGATAACATACTATGGCTTTTTCGTAAAGCTTAATTGCTTTCTTATTGTAAGAAGAATAAAGTGCACTTTGACCAGAATAGGATATAAATAAAAACAATGAAATAATGAGTAATAATAATCTATTCATAAATTAAGAAATATTTAAAAATTTATGGGATTGTATCGATAATCTCCACCTAGGATTTTGTTCTAAAAATTCAAGGATAAATGGGAGATTCATATCTTTTTTTGACCATTCTGGTTGAATATACAAATTGCAATTTTTATTCGTTAATTTTTTTTCATGCTCGAGAGCCCAGTTCAAATCACTTTTTTGAAAAATAATTACTTTAAGTTCATCTGCAACTTTATAGGTTTGAGGAATTGGATTTTTAAATTTCTTAGGACTAAAACAAACCCAGTCTATATTATTGGGCAGCGGGTTGGTTCCTGCTGTTTCAATAGCAGTATAAAAGTTTTTTTCTTTGAGTTTGTCTACCAGACCATTTATGTTGTGTAGCGTAGGTTCTCCACCAGTTATAACGGCAAACTTTGTTTTGTAATTTAGAGCTTGACCTACAATTCTATCCTCCGAAATACTTGGGTGCAAATTTGAATCCCAGCTTTCTTTAACATCACACCAAAAGCAACCTACATCACAGCCAGCCAAGCGAATAAAAGTAGCAGGTTTTCCTGTATGAAAACCTTCTCCTTGTAAAGTGTTAAATAATTCCATTAAAGGAAGCTCATGCACTTTATTTTTCATCTTCAGCTTTCTCACTTTATTCTTTTTTATTTTTTTGTTTTGATTTCTTTGCTTTTTTTCTTTTTCTATTTCTTGATTGACTGGCCTCAATGGATGACTTATTTTTTAGCATCTCGTTAAATTTAACTTCTTCTTCATGGTCTTTAACTACACCAAACCTATCAAATTCTAAAACCATCCATATATTACCTTTACTAAATAAGGCGAAGTCAGTTTTATTACCATTTTCTTGATAATGCTCCCACTTTCCATCTTTCATTCCATCTTTCCATTCTCCTTTTTTTTTTAATTGACCGTTTTTATAAAAGAACTCCCATTTGCCAGTTTGTATTCCTTCATCCCAATGTTTCTCAAATGATTTTTGACCATTATCATGAAAACTCAACTCTTTACCATCAACAATACTATTTTTATAAAATTTAGACATTTTAAGAATACTATCTGGATAAAAAGTAGTGTATGAACCATTAAATCTTCCTTCTTTGTAGTTGATTATCTTCTTTGGATGTCCATTGTTGTAATAATAGCTTTGAGTACCGTGTAATAAATTGTCTTTATATGTCAATGATTTTGAAGATTTACCATTTTCATGAAAATACAACCATTCACCTTCTTTACTTCCCATATCGTAGGTATTTCCCCAAGCAACTTGACCATCCTCATACCAATATCCCCAAGTTCCATTTTCGACACCTTCTACATAAATAGATTTTACTTTTACGTTTCCATTTTTATGGTAAGTGAAACACTCTCCATTTTCCTTACCTAAAATAAAGTTTGTTTTTCTTTCTAATTTTCTATTATCATAATATGCAACACAAGTTCCTGTATAAGGTTTTCCAGACTTTTTATGAAAGACAATAGTAGTTCCCGGTGACCATTCCAAATCTTTATTACAGTCCAAGGCCTTTCGTTTAGAAACATAACCCATATCTTTTATATTTTTAGACTCTTTGACTATAAACTTTGGTTCTCCTTGAGTATGAATTGAGTTAAATAGAAATAAAGAAATTAAAAACAAGTATGCTTTCATATTTTAAAATTAGTGGTTTATATAATAAATACGATAAAAAGCTATATATATTTGTGGAATGAGTAATGATTCGTATAAATCTGAAAGTATTTGTGCTATTTCAAGTCCACCAGGTATTGGAGGAGTTTCATTAATCCGAATTTCTGGAGCTGAATCTTTTTCCATAGTAGAAAAAATATTTTCTAAATCACTAAAAGATGCTAATGGTTACCAAGTTCTATACGGTAAAATAATTAAAAAAAAGCAAATAATAGATGATGTGATAGTCACTGTTTTTAAAAATCCTCATTCGTTTACAGGTGAAGATACGGTAGAAATTAATTGCCATGGATCTACATTTATACAACAAAAAATTATTGAATTACTAATTAATAAAGGGGCTAGACTTGCTTTGCCAGGAGAATTTTCTAAACGTTCTTTTTTAAATGGGAAATTAGATTTAAGTCAGACGGAAGCAATTGCAGATTTAATCAATTCTAAGTCAAGTGCTGCACATGAAATTGCAATAAAGCAATTAAAAGGAGGAATATCATCTGAGCTTAAAATCTTAAGAAATAAATTAATTGAATTTGCTTCGCTTATTGAGTTAGAATTAGATTTTTCAGAAGAAGATGTGGAGTTTGCAGACAGAAAGCATTTAAATGAATTAATTCAGAATTTAATTGCTCATATAGACCAACTAAAAAAATCTTTCCAGTATGGAAATGCTATTAAAAATGGAGTTAGTACAGTAATTGCGGGTAGACCTAATGCTGGAAAATCAACATTACTTAATAATATTCTTAATGAAAACAGAGCTATTATTTCTTCTATTGCTGGAACTACAAGAGACACTATTGAAGAAATAATTACCATAAATGGGATAGACTTTAGACTGATAGACACAGCTGGTATTAGAAATACTGAAGATGAAATTGAAAAAATAGGAGTTGCTAAAACCTTAGAAAAAATCAACCAATCGTCTTTGGTTATTTATATATATGATAGCTGGTCAACTACAGAGAAAGAGGTGAATGAAGATTTAAGAAAATACATTGAAAACAAAGTCCCTTGTTTGGTAATTGCCAATAAAATAGATTTGGTTAAAAGTTCTAAACAAATTCCGAAAGACCACTTATTAGCTTCATTAAAAACCACTCCAAATTCAGCGGAAATAAAGGAAAGTATCTTTGAATTATTTGAAAGGAATAATATCCATAACGAAAGTGTAATAATTAGTAATATGCGACATTTTGAAGCTTTAGAACTTGCTTATAATGAGTTAATTAAAGTAGAAAAAGGACTTCTCGAAAATATACCTGGAGATTTAATTGCTATGGATATTAGACAGGTGCTATACTATATTGGAACAATTACAGGAGATATTTCTAGTGATGAATTATTGGGAAATATTTTTGCTAATTTTTGTATTGGAAAGTAACCACTACAAAACAAATTTTCTTAATTAATCTTTATTAAAAGTTAATAATGGAATAAAAGCGAGAATTTTGATGAGTAGGTTTAGTATTTAAATCCTTTTTAGATAATTTTTTATATTAGTAAAAATGGTTTAAGAACCACAACCTATGCAGTCAAAATGGGAATCTTCAGGCTTTACACCATTCTTCTTCATTTCTAAATTATGTATCTGATCTCTTATTTCCATATCTTCCAACATATTGCCCGTTAGTTTAGACTTTAAAGATTCTATTTCATTATTTAGATTTGAAGTTGCTTCCATTTTATTAGTATTTAATTCTAAAATAATTAGAAACTTTTAAATTCTGTCTAATTGTTTTCAGAAGTTTTTAAAATAATTTTCAACAATAGGTTTTAGCCTTAAAATTTATCTAAAAAATCAATAAATAACATTTATTTTTTATAAATTAAAAATCCAAGCCTAGACAATTGACACAATGAAAGCTCTATTATTTATATTTTATTTTTTAATGATTAACACAACCATAAGCCAAAATTTAATTCACAAAAAAAATATACAGCTTGTTTACCAAACAACAAGTATTGAAGCAGCTAAAAAAATTGAAAAATATATAGACTCAATCCCTGAAATAAAAAGCAAATTTCTAAATATTTACTCCAAAAAATTTATATTACTTACTGCAAAACAATACGAACCAATTCTAAAATATGTAAACGAGTTTAGTAGTAAAAGTCAAGACAAAAAAAATGAGTTCCTAATTTTTAAAGAGAAATGGTTTGATAAATATTATAACATTGACAAAGTATTTGATTTATGAACAGTATTTCTAAAAATACTATTAGAAATTTTTTAATTGTAATAATTATTACAACTGTTCCTAGATTTCATTATTCACAATGCAATAATGGAAGTAACTTTTTTCCAACTACAATCCAAACTCCAACATTAAATCAATGGTGGTCAGCAACGGCCAATAATTGGGCAGGAGAAATCATAAAAGTTGGAATCATTTCAGGTGAGAATTATCAATTTTCCACATGTGCAACTTATGGAAATGTTCAAGCTAATTACGATACAGAACTAACTTTGAGAGATCAAGCAGGTACTCTCATAGATTTTAACGACGATTATATAGGATGTGGGAATACATCTTACATAAATTGGACAGCCACCTTTAGCGGAGAAGTACATCTTCATATTAATGATCAGAACTGTGCTTCCAACTCCATTGCAACTGAAGTAATGATTTTTAGATCGCCTTTAAGTATTTGTAATCCTCCAGTTGCAACATATAATAAAATATGCCAACCCAACTCTACCTACAATGTTGATATTAACCTATCCTCAACAGGAAGTGCTTCCTCTGTAGTTATTTCTGTTACAGACAGTATCTATTTTAGTAATGTTCAAAGTGGAACCTACTCACTCAATGGTTTGTCTGGGATATCTACTATCATAATCTCTGACTTTAATGATTCTACTTGCTACAGCTCTCAAGGGTTTTCAATTTGTAATCCATGCACCAATATTTCAGCACCTAGCGATTTGCCATGTAATGCCCCAAGCTTGAATCTTATGGACCCTTTTTATGGGTCAACTAATTGTGGATATTCGGTTTTATCAGGTGGGAACTCTAACGGACCAGATAATTTTTGTGGCAATTCAAACAACGACTCTTGGTTAGTTTTTACAGCATCTAACGATACTATTGTTTTGGATTGGAATATAATTTATGACCCAATAAATGGTTGTGATCAAGGTGTTCAATTTGCAATACTTGAAGGAAGCTGCAATAATGAAGACCAAATGGTTGAACTAGCGTGCTACAATCCAGCTGGAGTCTTTCAAAATACTGGAACTTTTACCATTCCAGATGTCTCCACTTCTCCAAACCCACTTAACGTTGGACAGGACTATTATATATATATTGACGGATATTCTGGAGACTTGTGCGATTATTATTGGCTAGCTCAGTCTGGAATAGCAACCAATCTAAATAATGACTCTTGCGGAAATGCACAAACTGTAAGTTGTGGATTCATAGATAGCTCTAACAATATTCTTTCCAGCAATACCAATATTCCACCAACTTGTTCTAGCTTAATCCCTGGAAAAGGAGTTTGGTATAAGTTTACTGGAGATGGTTCTAGTCTCACTACTTCTACTTCTAATTCAGAAACAAATTTTGATACCCAAATTCATGTTTATCAAAATACATGTGACAGTTTAATTGTAGTGGGATGCGATGACAATAGTGGCATAGGCAATACTTCTGAATATTCATTTTTAACAGTTAACGGAGTTCAATACTATATTTATATAAATGGAAATGGCACTGAAACTGGTCAATTTGTTGCTTCTTTCTTTTGTCAGTCCTGTGATTTAAATGTATCAACTAATATAAACTCTGAGACGTGTGAAGGCGAAAATGATGGGGAGGTTTTTATTGACCTACAAGGCTCTAGTTTGTACAATATTGATACCAATGGAACAACTGTTTATAGCGCTGTTGCTGCAAATAATTTTACTATAAATAGTTTAAAAGATGATAATTACAATCTAAGTATTTATGATTTAAATATTTTAAACTGTGACACTAATTTTTCTTTTACTATCAACGCTGGAAATAGTATTTACAATGTAAATTTAGATACTGTTATTTGCAATGGTTCATCCGTTTTAATTAACAATAATAACTACAACGGAAATAATCCAAACGGATTGGAGGTTCTTAGTTCCATAAATGGATGCGATTCTACAGTTAACATTACCATCAGCGAATTGCCCGATATTTTCTACAATTTGGATACTTTAATTTGTGAAAACGACTCCTTTATATACAACTCTCAAATTTATAATCTATCTAACCCTAGTGGTCAACATATTTTCACTGCACAAAATGGATGTGACTCTTCTGTTAATGTAAATTTAAATTTCTTACCAGTTCCAAATATTACCAGTAATTTTAGCGATACGACCGTCTGTGAAGACGATACTATTTTAATCTATGGCATTGGAGCAAACAACTATTTATGGAACAATAACATTCAAGATAGTATTCCATTTATTTCACCAGTTGCTGGTCTGTTTATTGTTTCGGGTAATGATTCCAATAATTGTATAGGAATTTATAGTTTTCTTCTTGATACTGAATTTTGTCCAAGAGAACCTTTTTCTATTCATATTCCCAATGTGATAACTGCTAATCAAGATGGTTTGAACGATGTTTTTATGGTCTCTGGAACTTCCTACGAATTTATTTCCATGCGAATTTTCAACAGGTGGGGGCAGGAAATTTTCAGTGATTTTTCTGGAAGAGGTTGGGATGGAAGGTTGCCTTCTGGTCTCAAAGCAAAACCAGGTAGCTACAATTTCATTCTAGAAATTCAACCTTTGACTAGGCCTATATCTAATGCGGCTATTTACAAAGGAAATTTTGAACTGTTTAATAATTGATTTCAAATTTTAACTTCTAAAACATCTTTAAACCTAGTAGTGTAGCAAGGCGATAACTTCTCTTGTTTTAGTCGCCATTTCCTATCAAAACCTTGGACAGCTAATCTAACCTTATTTCTACCCATTTTTCGGTTTATATCGTCCATGGCATTCATTATATTCTTGGTTTTAAAAATATTCTGGGTATTAAACAAACTCAACTGTCTAAATTCCTCAGAAATAATATCTCCAACAATAACCCCTGCTTTTTTATAATTAAATCCATCTTTATAAATCCTTTTCAGTATCGATAGAGCCTGACTAGTAATTTCCATACTATCATTGGTGGGAACATCTAAAACAACTTTTTGACAAGGACTGTATTGGCTATTGAGTTCCTTAAAAGGATTGGTTTTAGCAAATACTAATATGGAAGAAGCAAGACTTTTTTCTTTTCTTAACTTCATCGCGCATGTAGATGCATAGGAAGCTATCGCTTCTTCTAATTCATGAAGTGTCTTTACATCCATTCCAAATGATCTTGAAGTGCAGATGTTTTTTTTTCTTTGGGTTTCATATTCCAAAGCAAGGCAAGGAATTCCCTTTAGTTCTTTAATCATTCTAAGACCATTTACTGTCATGTTGTTTCTAACCCAAGATTCACTTGCATTTACTAGATCATAAGCAGTTTGAAATCCTCTTTGAGATAAAAACTTAGAATATTTTCTTCCTACTCCCCAAAGTTCATCTACCCCAATATACTTAAGAACACGAGTTATCGTAGCTGGTTCTTTCATTAAAAAAACACCATCTTTCTTATACTTTTTAGCCATTCGATTAGCTACCTTGGCCAAAGTCTTGGTAGGTGCAATACCTATAGAAACAGGAATTCCTGTCCACTGCCCTACTTTTTTTCTTAAGTCAAGAGAAAATTTATTTAGCTTTTTTATTCCCTTTAAATCTAAAAAAGCTTCGTCTATAGAATATATTTCAATTGCTGGAGATTCCTGAGAAATTATTTGCATTACTCTCTTAGACAAATCCCCGTATAAAGCAAAATTAGAAGAAAAAACATAGACATTGTGGTAATCAAAAATAGATTTCATTTTAAAAGCTGGAGCTCCCATTTTTATACCCAAAGCCTTGGCTTCGTTACTTCTAGCAATAACACATCCATCGTTATTAGATAAAACTACTATGGGCTTATTTTCTAATTTCGGCTGAAAGACACGCTCACAAGAAGCATAAAAATTATTACAATCAACTAAAGCTATCATACTTTATGTATAATATGTGTTACTACTCCCCAAACTTTAAAATCTATTTCTTCGTTAATTTCAATAGGTTTGAAATTTTCATTTTCTGGATTTAAGTATAGTGAGTCTCCCTTTTTATGAATCCTCTTAACAGTAAATTCTCCATCAAGTACTGCCAAAACTATGGTTTTGTTCTTTGGCTCTAGAGCTCGGTCTACCACCATTACATCGCCACTAAAAATACCTGCATTTTGCATAGAATCGCCTGTAACCTTAACACAAAAAGTAGCAGAAGGATGCTGGACTAAATACTCTTGTAAATTCAAATCTAAATCCATAAAATCTTCAGCTGGAGAAGGGAAACCAGCAGGAACATTAGATTGATAAAAAGGAATGTCTAAAACCTTTCCTTCTATAGAGTAGAAACTTAATTCTTTACTAGCATGTGTGCGTTTTAATTTTCTCAAAAAAAGTGATTTATTAAGTGGGAAGTAAATTTCTTTTTTTATTCTGAAAAAAATGAATTAATTCATCTAATTTTTTTCACAATTAAGATTATTTTTCTTTTGATCTAGTCATCATTAGTTTCATCAATAAATTCAATGTTTGCTTGAATTTCAGGTATCTCTCTTATTTGGATTTCTTTTTTTATTTGAGTAGACTTTTCTTGCAAATCTTTGGTTAGTATTTGCTTATTCCTTTTCTCCATGGGCGGATTTAATCTTTCCGCTTTTTCAAAACCAATAACACTTTCCAACATTTCTCTAGGCAATTGAGCCCCTGCTTTTTGTAAGGTTTGTAAAAACTCTTCGGCAAAAAATTGATCTATTTGAATTCTTCTTTTAGTAGTATGGGCAAATTTCCCTATAATTCTACAAACATTGTCTCGTTCTTCAGGACTTAATTTATCTACAAATTCGTACTCTTCTATTTTCTTCAAACTTAAAATAATAGGCTCTAAAGAATCTTTAGTTATTACGTATACATTGTAATCACCAATATTATAACTGAATTGCTTAATAACATGTAGCGTATTTGACGGAATTACAAGAAATAAATCCTTTTTTACATCCCGATGCTTGGCATATTTCTTTAAACTTTCTGTTTGTAATTTTATATACCTGGGGAAATTATTTAAATCATCATTGGCAGGACTTTTTGCATCAAAAACAATAAGTTGATCCATTATTTCAATGGCATTATCTGGCTTATTTCTTGGATGAGGAAAATCTTCTTGACTTATGTATTTAATAACATGGTTATTACATATTAATTGTAAATGGTTCTCAACATCTTTTTCGTGTTCTCTCCAAGTTTGTTTTTGATTTTCTAGTTCTTGCTGTGCTTCTTTTACCCTATCATCATTGATTCTTTGTTTTTCATTTTCAAGACTTTCTTGCAGAGTATTAGTGGATTCAATAGATTTTCTAAGAGTTATATTCCTGTTTTCTTCTTCTTGAAGAAGTATAGTATTCGCATTTTTTAGGTTATTCCTTTCAATTTCAATTAGCTTTAGCCTCTCATGTATCTGAGTTTTTTCTGTCTTAAGCTGTTCCAAAGAATTGATTTTGGTATTGGCAATGTCAATATTTTTTTGATGATTGTTTATCTCCACTTCTTTAGCAGCCAACTTTTGTTCTAAATCTGAGATTTTATTTCGCTCCGTTTCAAGAGATTCTTCTAGAGAACTAGTGTCATCACTTTTTTTGGTTCTAAAAAAAACAAAGACTGCTAAAAGTAAAATAAGTATTGACACAAGAATATCCATAAATAATATTTAGAACTAATTTAATTATTTATGAATATATAAAAGAAGAACATAAAGTATTTAAGTTCTAATTAACAGAATAAATATGTAATTAGTACATTGGGGAAAAAAATCATGGCTAAAAATAAAAAACCAATCCTAAATGAACTCTTCGAAACAAGAAATAGCCATTCAGAAGAAGCAGAGGAAATAAAAAAAGAAGATTTTATAAAAACAATAAAAAGCAGAAGAAGTGTAAGGAACTACAACGACGAACCAGTTTTAGAAGAAGATATGAAAGCTTGCTTAGAATTGGCATTATTGGCCCCCAATTCCTCCAATTTACAACCATGGGAGTTTTACTGGGTTAGATCCAAAAAAAAGAAACAAAAACTTGTTTCCTATTGCTTGGGGCAACCAGCTGCGGCAACAGCTAAGGAATTGGTAGTAGCTGTAGCAAGACCTGATTACTGGAAAGTCAATCAGAAAAGAATGTTAGAATTAATAGACGAAATGGGGGAAAAAGCACCCAAATCAGTCAAAAAATATTATAGACGGATAGTTCCACTGGCTTACCAACAAGGACTATTTTCTCTGAGAGGATATATAAAAAAAATAGTTATGGAAATTCGTGGAATGAAAAAACCTACACCAAGAGAACCATACAATAAAAAAGGGATGGCAGTCTGGGCGCATAAATCCACTGCTTTAGCTTGTGAAAATTTGATGCTATCGCTAAGAGCTTATGGGTACGATAGTTGTCCAATGGAAGGAATTGATTCCAAAAGAATTAAGAAACTATTAAATTTAAAAAGTCCTGCTGAAATTTCAATGGTAGTTAGCGCAGGTAAAAGAGCAAAAAATGGTGTTTATGGAAAGCAAGTAAGATTCAAGAACAGCTACTTTATTCATGAAGTTTAAAATTAATAAATCCATAATATTAGTAACCTATATTTTTGTTACCTATTCACTTTTTTCACAAAATAATTCATTGAAAAGAGAGATAATAGCAAACATTATTGACTCTATAGATGCACATAACCAATTAGAATTTGAAATGTTTCGAAGTGAAAGAAATGAAAATAATGAATTTGTCAGTGGCAAATTTTACGCCAAGATGAATAACAATCCATTGAAAATTTATATAAAAAATGAAGAACCAAGAAAAGGGGCTGAGATATTATATGTAGAAGGAAAAAATGACAATAAAATATTAATAAATCCAAATACTTTTCCTTACATAAGCATGTCACTCAGTTCTGAAAGTAATCTTCTATTAGCTGGTGGTCATCACTATATAAAACAGGCAGGTTTTAGTCAAATATCTAAGACCTTTAAACTTTACAAAGAAAAGTATGGAGATAATTTTTTAGAAATGATTCATTATGAAGGTATATTTAACTGGAATGACAAAAAGTGTTATAAAATAAGAATAGAGTACGATGATTACCAACCAATTGATTATTACGCAAAAAAAGGGGAAACATTGTATGAAATATGTGAAAACAAATTAATCAATATTGCAAAAATCAAAGAACTTAATCCTAAAACTAGTATCAACGAAAGTCTTTTTGAAAACCAAAAAATTACAATAACCAATCATTATTCTAGAACATCTATTTTATTTATTGATTTAGAAAACTATTTCCCAATTTATCAAATAATGTACGATGAAAATGGTCTTCACGAAAAATATATATACACAAAATTAGTTTTGAATAAGAAAATTAAAAATGAGGAATTCAACAGAGATTTCAAAGCCTATAATTTTTAGATAAAAATAAAAAAATCAGAATTATAAAATTTATATTTGCATATGCAAATTCAAATTCTCAAGTCTAAAATTCATCGAGTAAAAGTTACAGGTGCTGACCTAAACTATATTGGCAGTATTACTATTGACAAAAATCTCATGGAAGCATCTAATATAATAGCTGGCGAAAAAGTACAAGTAGTTAATATTAACAATGGTGAACGTATTGAGACTTATGTAATTCCGGGTAAAAAATCAAGTGGGGAAATTACGCTAAATGGACCTGCAGCAAGAAAAGTAGCTAAAGGAGATATTATTATTATAATAGCATATGCCACTATGGATTTTGAAGAAGCTAAAAGATTTGAACCGTCGGTAATTTTTCCAGATGTAACCGACAATTCATTAACCTAATGAACACCGGAAAACTACGTATTTTTAAGAAAAAATAAATTAAACTAAAATCTGTCTTAAATTAATTAAATGAAAAGAAGAGATTTCGTAAAATTAAGTGGTTTAGGTACTACAGCTATTATTTTAGATGGATGCAAAACAAAAAAAAGTTCAGAAAAAAAACAAATAATCTATCCAGTTACTTCAAAAAATATAAAAGTCATTTCTACTTGGAATTCTGGTCTACAAGCAAATAAAGTTGCTTTTAAAGTATTGGAAAACAATGGAATGGCACTAGATGCGATTGAAAAAGGGCTAAATGTTACCGAATCAGATTTAGAAAACACTAGTGTTGGGATAGGAGGATTGCCAGATGCTAATGGAGACGTAACATTAGATGCTTGTATCATGGATCATGAATTTAATTGTGGGTCTGTTAGCTATATTAAAAATATTGAAAATCCGATTTCAGTAGCTAGAAAAGTAATGGAAGATACTCCGCATGTTATGCTAAGTGGTAAAGGTGCCTATGATTTTGCAATACAGAAAAACTTCAAACACAAAGAATTACTTACAGAAAGCTCTAAAATAAAGTGGGAAGAATGGAAAGAAGAAAATAAAAATGTTCTTCCAGCAATTAACCACGAAAATCATGATACTATCGCAATGATAGCTTTGGATGAAAAAGGAAATTTCTCTGTTGGATGTACTACTAGCGGATGGGCATTTAAGTTAGGCGGAAGAGTTGGTGACTCCCCTATTATTGGTGCTGGTGTTTATTCTGATAATGAAGTAGGTGCAGCATGTGCAACAGGAATGGGGGAAGCAATAATTAAAATTTGTGGAAGTCATGCTATTGTAGAATTAATGAGAAATGGATCAAGCCCACAAGAAGCTTGTAGAATAGCTATTGAAAGAATCAAAAAATCAAATAAAGATTTAAAAGACTTACAAGTTGGATTTATTGCAATGAATAAAAAGGGAGAAATTGGATCATATAGCTTATATTCAGGATTTAATTATGCCTATCAAGATGCCCAAGAATCTAAAATTATTGACAGCAAATATGATATTGAATGGGAAGAATAAATGGTGTTTAATTACTGTCATTTTATTATTATTTAGTTGTCAACCATCCTCAAATAAAAATTCATTTAATCCCAAAACATCTATTATTCCGATGCCCAGTATGATGGTGCAAAAAAAGGAATTCTTTGAAGCTAAGTTTTTAAATTTAAAAAATGATTTTAAGATCAGAGAATTTGTATTCTTTAAGAAACAACTAGAGAACTACTTTCCTGAAAAGACAATTTTCTCAAAATCAACAAATTATAAGAATTTCGAAATTAAAATTGATGATACTATTGATGAAAAGTCTTCCAATTATGAATTGTCAATTGGTCAAGAATATATAGTACTTAAAGGTGGTAAAAAAGGAGTTTTTTATGGTTTACAGACTCTATTTCAGTTAATTGCATTGAATAACGATAGTATTTCAAGTTCTATTAAACTTCCGTGTCTAGAAATAAAAGACAAAAACTCTTTTGAACACAGAGGATTTCTTATGGACTGTTGTAGGCATTTCTTCTCAGTTAAAACAATAAAAAAATACATAGACTTATTATCTCTCTATAAAATGAATGTTCTTCATTGGCACTTAACGGAAGACCAAGGTTGGAGAATAGAGATTGATAAATATCCCAAATTAAATACTATAGGTTCTTGGAGAGAAGATTCAACTGGAAAATACGGCGGATTTTACACCAAAAAAGAAATTATAGAGATTGTAAAATATGCTAAAGAAAGATATATTGAAGTAATACCAGAAATAGAACTTCCTGGACATTCTCAAGCTGCAATAGCCTCCTATCCAATCTTGTCTTGTGAATCTAAACAAATCCAAGTGGCTAATTCCTGGGGAGTTTTTAAAGATATTTATTGTGCTGGCAGTGATTCAGTTTTTATATTTCTCGAAGATGTTTTTCAAGAAATAACCGAGTTATTTCCTAGTAATAGAATTCATATAGGTGGAGATGAAGCTCCAAAATTTAGATGGGAAAATTGTGAAAAATGTCAGAAAAGAATGGCCCAAGAAAATCTTAAAGATGAACATGAACTACAAAGTTATTTTATTGAAAGAATTGCCAAAGTTTTAGAAAAAAAGAATAAAAGTATTATTGGCTGGGACGAAATAATTGAAAGTAAAATTAATAGCAATGTAACCATCCAATCTTGGAGAGGATTTTCTGGCGGTATACAAGCAGCAAAAGAAGGGAAGAAAACTATTATGTCTCCAACATCTCATTGCTATTTTGACTATGATATTAATAGTATTGACCTAGAAAAAGTTTATAATTTCAATCCTATTCCATCTGAATTAGACTCTTTGGAGAGTGAACTAATTATTGGAGGAGAATGCAATCTATGGTCTGAAAGAATACCTAGCGAAAAAGAATTAGATAGAAAAACCTTTCCAAGATTATTAGCTATTAGTGAGGTTTTGTGGACGTATAGAAAAGATAAATTTGAGAATTTTCAAAATAGGGTTGAAGACCACTACCCTATTTTAAGTCGGCTTGATGTGCATTATGGAATTGAATCTTCACCAGTTAGCTTGTCTTCAAAAATAATTAATAGAAAAATTAAAGCTGTTGTAAATTCAAAAATTAAAAATTTAGATTTCAATTATCAATGGAATAGTGAGGAAGCAAAACCCATAAAGAAAAATGAGGTAATAGAAATAAATAAGTCTGGTGAATTAACCCTTCAAGCATATAAAAATGGTAAAAAATATGGAAATCAAAAAGTAGAAAAATTTGCTGTCCATTTAGGATTAAATTCAAGTATAGATTACCAATATATGTATAGTTTAAGCTATCCAGCAGAGGGATTATACTCACTTATTAATGGAAGATTGGGGAGTTTAGACTTTAAAGATGGTCAATGGCAAGGATTTTCAGGAAAAAACTTAGATGTGATTATTTCTCTAGACTCTCTTGCCAGCATTAATAAAGTCTCTATGAATTTTTACCAATATATTAACTCTTGGATTTTTGTTCCTAGCTACATTTCAATAATGAGTTCTAAGGACTCTATAAATTGGAAAATTATTAAATCTGTTGACTCCATTGTTGAGATAAGAAAAAGAGGCAAATTTATAAGTAGTGTATCCTTTGATAGTCTAGAAACAGACGCTAAATACTTAAAAATATTTGCCAAAAACTATGGAAAACTTCCTTCTTGGCATGAAGCTGCTGGTGCTGAAAGTTGGCTATTTATTGACGAAATTATTGTTGAATGATTTTAGAAGCTTGTATATCTACAATTGAGGGCTTAAAGGTCGCTCAAAAATTTAGTCTAGACAGGGTTGAAATTTGTAAAGATTTGCATTTAGAAGGCCTTACTCCATCTCTAGAAATTCAGTCTCTCGCCCATAGTTTATATAAAGGCGTAAGATATGTAATGATTAGGCCACATAACAATGGTTTTCAATACAATCAAATGGAAATCAAAAAAATGAAAAAATCTATTGAAACAGCAAATAAAAATGGAGCTCATGGAGTAGTTTTTGGAGTTTTAAATAAACACAAAATTGATTTTAAAAAAAACGAGGAATTAATAAATATTGCAAAAGATTTAAATCTCAAATGTACTTTTCATAAAGCATTTGACCAATGTCAGAATATTGAAAAAAGTTTAATAGAATTATCTGAAATAGGATTTGACTGGGTACTAACTTCAGGCAGAGAAGAAAATGCAGAATTAGGTCTTAATAATTTAAAAAGTCTGGCCTCTATTAAAAATAAAAAGATAAAAATATTAGCAGGAGGAGGAATTTCTGAAAAAAACTGTACAAAGTTTTTAGGTATAGGATTAGATGGCATTCATTTTAGTATTGACAAAGACAAAAAAATTGATAAAAGTAAAATAAGCTCTATCTTAGAAAAGTTAGCTTTATAAAATAGTTATTTCGTCAAAAAACAACCAACTAGTTCCACCACTTCCAAGATGCCATTCAGGGCATTTTCCATAATTTTCTGCTCTAACTTTAATATATCTAGCCTCAACAGGTGTTTTTAATTTTAATTCAAACTGCTTTATTATAGATTCGGAGGAATTATCAGAAACAGAGTGCATTAAAGTCCCAATAGATTTAAATATTTTTCCATCTTTGGAAGTAAGAAATTCAACTTTTTTAGGGAGCCAAATCCATGAGCGAACATCTTGAATAGCTCCAATATTTAAATAATTAACTGGCTCTTTAGAACCTAAGTCTACTATAGATTCAAAATCCTCTCCGTAAAACCCTTGCCATCTTCCAGTAAGATAATTATTTGGTCCTCTTAGACCATCCACCAAAGCATCTTTACCACCAGCATCGTACTGGTTACTGAAATTAGTTTCTAGACTTATAGATCTTTTTTTATTGAACTTTAGAAAATAAGCAGACTCTAATTTACTTTTCTTATTTCTAAAACTAGAATAACAATAAACAGTATCTGAACTGTATAAATAAAAAGGAGAAGTATATAGACTATAATTGGGTTCATTGGATTTCTTGTAGAAAACTTCTTCTTCATTATTTACTTCAATTTTGATTTCTAAAGAATCTTTAAAAGTATAAGATGAAGAAATAATTCTTGGAATTGTTAAAATACTATTTGCAGTATCAATAGACGTTTTATAAAAACTCTCAGAGCTCCATTCATCGTTTGGAAGACTAGACTTTTCTATTTTAAGAACACCTCCATTTAAAATTTCGTCAATATGAAGATAATTCCGTTCCAATTTCTTACCATTTAGAAGTACAGATTTTATATAAATATTAGATGTATCTCCTACCTCATTACATAAAATTTTAAACTTATTTCCATTTTCTAAGTTAAGAGTTACTTTATCAAATAACGGCGTATTTATTATGTAATATGGATCTCCAGGATTTAGATCAAATATTCCAATGGAACTCAGTACATACCATGCAGACATTTGTCCACAATCTTCGTTTCCAACAATTCCACTTGGTTGAGCAGAATACATTTCATTCAAAATTTTATTGACCATCTTCTGTGATTTAGGTGAATTTCCAATCATATTGTATAGATAAGCCATGTGGTGACTAGGTTCATTTCCGTGAGCATATTGCCCAATTAACCCAGTAATATCGGCTTGTTGCCTGCCTGCTAAAGTAGAATTGACAGTAAATAATTCATCCAGTTTATTTTCAAAACGTTCTTTTCCTTGGTGAATATTAATTAATCCTTCTACATCGTGAGGAACAAAAAAACTATACTGCCAGGAATTAGCTTCGGTATAATTATAGTTTACTTCAGAAGCAATAAATCCAGATTTCCAATTTCCATTTGTTTTTGGTTGCATCAATCCCGAACTTAAATTGAAAATATTTTTATAGGATTGTGCTCTTTCAACATAAGAATCAATGGTCGTTGAATCGTTATAGATTTGCGCCATTTTGTAGATGCACCAATCATTGTAAGCGTATTCTAAAGTTTTGGATACCGATTCCGGCTCTTGGAATGAAGAAATATACCCTTTATTTTTATATTCAGATATTCCCAATTTTTCTCTGTTAGATATTTCTTTCATGGCTGAATATAATTTTGGATAATTGTCAAAATCTATAGATTTTACATACGCATCTAAAATGACAGATACCGAATGATAACCTATCATACACCCAGTATAATTGGCACATAATTCCCATATAGGTAATTGTCCACCAAACTGGTATTGATTTAAAAATGTATTAAGAAATAATGCAGTTTTTTTTCTTTCAATAAGATTATAAAGTGGATGAGTGGATCTAAATGTATCCCACAAAGAAAATACTGTGTAGTTAACAAGACTATCGTTATGGACTTTCATATCTGTAGCTCTATAATCTCCATTAACATCGCTTAAAAGATTTGGAGCAATCATTGTATGGTACAAGGCGGTATAAAATATTTCTTTTAAAGAATCGTTGTTGGTGGATATCTCAATTTTTGAAAGTGCTTTATTCCAATCTATTTTTGAATTTGTCAAATACTTTTCAAAATCCCAATGAGTTGCTTCAGCCAATAGATTTTCTTTTGCATTTTGGGAACTAACTACAGAAACACCTACTTTAACCATAATTTGATTATTAGATAAATCATCAAAGCTCAAAAATAATTTAGTTGGGTTCTCCTTGTTATTAAAACTAGGATTAAAATCCTCAGAGAATTCCATATGAAAATAAAAATGTTGCTCGTCTGCCCAGGATTTTGAAATTCTTTTTCCTGATATTTCACTAGAATTAAGAACTTCAATATCCCATTCCAATAAAATATCTCTATGTTCCAAATCCAAAACAATAGCTGGGTTTTTAGTAGTATCGGAAAATGAATATTTGTGAATTCCAACTCTTTTTGTAGTTGTTAATTTACAATCAATCCCATATTTATTTAAGTGAACTTGGTAATATCCTGAAGAAGCAGTTTCTTTTTCTTTTGAAAATTTAGATGAATAATTATTCTCATTACTATTTTTATAGCCGTTGTTAAAGCACTTTTCACCCATTGTAGGCATCAGTAACAAATCACAATAGTCTCCAATTCCTGTTCCACTTAAATGGGTATGACTAAATCCAAAAATTACAGAATCTGAATAATGGTATCCTGAACAACCGTCCCAACCTTCAATTCTGGTGTCTGGACTTAATTGAACCATTCCAAAAGGAGATGTTGCACCAGGAAAAGTATGGCCATGAGCCCCAGTTCCTATAAATGGATTAACGTATTTGGCATTCTCTGAAATATTATTGTTACAACTTATAAAAACAAAACTGAAAACTAATACTTTAAAATATTTCATTTACTAAATAATTGATATTTTGGTGTTGAACTAATGGCTCAAATCTTCTGGATTGGATATTAAATTCACGCCCTGCTTTTTTAATTTTTTATTGACTGTCCAAGCGAAGAAAAATAAATAAGCAAAACAAGCTACACCAACCCAGTAAGAATGCTGAATTCCTAATAAATTATTATTAGCAAGCGCACCTTGCAATGTAGAAATAAATCCTCCACCCATAATCATCATAATTAATAAACTCGAAGCTGTGTTTGTTTTTTCTTTCAAACCAGCTATCCCTAGGGTAAAGATGCAGGGCCACAGAGTACTGCAAAATAAACCAACCGAAATAAAAGCAAATACACTTATAATACCATTGGCAAAAATACCAACTATTGTAGCTAAAATTCCCACTCCAGAATAAATCATAATCTGATTTACAGGATTTCCTTTACTTAATTTATCTGCAATTATTAATAAAATTACCAGACCAATATATGGGAAGAATTGTTGCATTTCATTTCCAGCTAGCCAGTTAACAAAAAGAAAAATTCCGAATGCAACAAAAGGCAGTACAAAACCCAATAATGATTTTAGTTTATTTGAAATATTAAAAGCTCCTGCAGCAGAAGTCCATCTTCCAATCATTAAACTTGCCCAAAAAAGAGAGACAAAAGGAGCTACACCACTTTCGGCAGTTCCCAATTCTTGTTTCATAAACTCAGGGAGATTACTTGCAGTAGAAACTTCAACACCTACATAAAGAAAGATAGCTATCATTCCTAAAATAACTTGGGGATACTTTAATGTTTCTAGAATATTTCCATTGGAAGAACTATTGTCACCATCGTCATTAATCCTGTCTGGAACAGATGAAAATTTAAAAAAAACAGCGGCTATTACAAATGCGGCACCAAGAAAGAGATAAGGAGTTTGAACAGCTTGTAAGTTCAGTTCCGTTTCCCCAGAGGAAAGACTACCGAAAATAGCAAAAGATACAATAACAGGACCTATTGTTGTTCCTACATTATTAATTCCTCCCGCTAAACTTAGACGCATATTTCCTTTAGATGGATCACCCATTTGAATCGCTAAAGGATTTGCGGCTATTTGTTGCAAAGAAAAACCCAATCCCACAATAAAAAGTCCAGAAATTAGAAGTGGAAATGATTCATTATTGGACGCAGGAATAAATAGAATCGTTCCTAATGCAGAAATTATCAGTCCAAGAGACAATCCATTTCTATAGCCTATTACATTAAGTATATCTTTTTTTAAAAAGGAGGAGATTCCAAAATACATAAGGGAACCTACGGTATAGGCAATATAAAATGCTAAGGATATCAATTGAGATTCAAGTTGACTTAGACTCAAAGCTTTTTTAAATACAGGAATTAATATGTCGTTACTAGCTGCTACAAAACCCCAAAAGAAAAAAATGGAGATTAGGGTGGTAAATGCACCAATATTTACTTTTTTACTCATCTTAATTTATTTTACTTAAAAAAACAATAATTTAATTGAAATACCATCATAATTTGAATGTAATTCAAAATCAAATCCTAATTTATTTCATTTGTTTAATTTATATCTGTCTATATTAAACAATATGATTAATAAATCTTTAATTTGCAATTGAAATTAATTAAAGCATGAAGAATAATAAAATCATCAAAGGATTTTCGAAATTATCCAAAGAAGCGAAAATTGAATGGATAACAAAAGAATACTTAAATGATGAAAAAGAATATGTAAATCTTCTTAAAAGCTATTGGCATGAAGATCCAAAAGTTCAAAAAATTCATGACGAATTTATTGAAAACACTATTACTAACTTTTATATTCCCTTTGGAATCGCTCCTAACTTTTTAATAAATGATAAAGTTTACTGCGTTCCAATGGCAATTGAAGAAAGTTCAGTAGTTGCAGCAGCTTCAAAAAATGCATCTTTTTGGATGGAAAGAGGAGGTTTTAAATCTACGGTAATTTCTACCACCAAAATAGGACATGTTCATTTCGCATGGTATGGAGAATACGAAATTTTAAAAAACTTTATCAACTCCATTAAGCAAAAGTTCTTTGACGAAACTAAGCAGATTACTAAAAACATGAATGAAAGAGGTGGTGGTATTTTAGAGATTGAGTTGATTAACAGGGCAGATTTAGAACCGAATTATTATCAGTTGCAAGCAAAATTTGAAACTTGTGATGCAATGGGTGCAAATTTTATTAATAGTTTACTTGAAAAATTCTCAAAGATTCTAACGAGAGAAATTAGTAAAAGTAATCTTAGTGAGAATGATAAAAAAATAGTTATCATAATGTGTATTCTAAGCAATTATACTCCTGAATGCATTGTAAGATGTGAAGTTAATTGTAGAATTGAGGAATTATCCAATGATCCAAATATAGACAATGAAGAGTTTGCTAAGAAATTTGAACAAGCTATTCATGTTGCCAATATTGAACCTTATAGAGCAACTACCCACAACAAAGGAATATTCAATGGTATTGATGCAGTAGTTATAGCAACTGGGAATGATTTTAGAGCTGTTGAGGCTTGTGGTCATACTTATGCCTCAAGGTCTGGACAATACAGAAGCTTAAGTAATGTTGAAATTAAAGACGGTAAATTTCGTTTTTGGATAGATCTTCCTATTTCTGTTGGTACTGTAGGTGGATTAACCACGCTTCATCCAATGGTTCGATTTTCCTATAAATTATTAGCAAATCCCAATTCAAAAAACTTGATGAAAATTATTGCAGCTGTTGGACTTGCTCAAAATTTTGGTGCAATTAGATCATTGGTAACTACAGGAATTCAAAAAGGACATATGAAAATGCATTTATTAAATATTTTGAATCAACTTGGTGCAGATCAAAATGAAGTAGAAAAAACCAAGGAGTATTTCAAAGACAAGGTGGTAGAACATAGTGCAGTGGTCAACTATTTTAAAGAATTAAGAAACGTATCCAATTAAAAATTAATTTAAATTGAAATCTTTCCATTCCAACGGCAAACTTTTAATTTCAGGAGAATATCTTGTTCTTGATGGCGCTTTATCCCTGGCCCTTCCTTGCAGGTATGGACAGTCTTTAAACTTTACAGAAGATTCTAATGGAACTTTAGAATGGATTAGTAAAGATACGAATGATACAATCTGGTTTTCAGCTTATTTTGAAGCTAAAACACTTCAAGTATTGAAAACAAATAATTATAATACTGTGAAATGGGTTAAAAAAATCCTAGAATTCTGTAATAAAAACTCACTTAAAAATAAAAATTTACAGGGAAAAATTGAATGTAAATTAGAGTTTCCAAATAATTGGGGACTGGGCTCAAGTTCGACTCTTTTAAACAACTTGGCTAGTCTTTATGAGATTAACCCTTATGACTTACATTTTTCTACTACTAATGGCAGTGGATATGATGTTGCTTGTGCTGGAAGTAATAGTGCTTTAACTTACCAAGTTTTTGCAAATACTCCCAATGTGAAAAAGATTGACTGGTCTCCTATTTTTAAAGATGAAATACTATTTGTATTCTTAAAAAAGAAACAAAAAAGCAATTTAGAAGTAAAAAGATTTAAAGCATTAAAAAAAGACCCCGATTTGATTAGCAGAATATCTAGTATTACAAAAGAAATCATTCATTCTAAAACTATTGAAGAATTTGAGTATTTAATAGATGAGCATGAAGCAATTACTGGTCAATATATTAAAAGTCAAACTGTTAAAAGTAAATATTTTTCTGACTATGAGGGATCTGTCAAATCATTAGGTGCCTGGGGCGGAGATTTTGTACTTGCTACAAGAAAAAATAAAAATTACTTTTTAGAAAAAGGATTTGATACTATATTATCTTATTCAGAACTAATCAAAGAATCCAAATTTAAAACAGTTTCTTAATGTTAGACCAGTTTATATACAAGCCCATTCATCCACTTCCAGAATCAGGTGAAATTTCTGCAAAAAGCCCATCCAATATTGCCCTTGTTAAATACTGGGGAAAAAAACCTATTCAAATACCAACCAATCCTTCCATTAGTTTCACTTTAACTAACTGTTTTACTAAAACCACTATTTCTTTCAAAAAATCTAAAAATTTTTCCTTTAATTTTACTCTTAAGGGGTTAGAAAAACCTTCTTTTGTTTCTAAAATAGAATTTTTTTTGGAAAGAATTAAAGAATGGTGCCCCTATATTTTTTTATATCAAATAGAGATAGATACTGAAAATACCTTTCCACATAGTAGTGGAATTGCTTCTTCGGCATCTGGGTTTAGTGCACTAGCTCTAGCTCTAGTAGAACTGGAACAAAAAATAACTGGAATGTCTAATGAAAATAAATATTTAAAAGCATCTTTCTTAAGTAGATTAGGTTCTGGAAGTGCTAGTAGATCGTTGTATGGTCCAACTGCTATATGGGGACAACACAAAAATATTCCTTCAACTAGTGACCAATATGCTATTGCTTACAACGATTTACACGAAAATTTTAAAAATTACCAGGATACCATTTTATTAATAGACAAGGGAACTAAAAAAGTCAGCTCTACTATTGGTCATGAATTAATGCACAATCATCCTTTTTCAAAACAAAGGTTTTCACAAGCTAATAGCAATCTAGAAAGTATGATCAATGTTTTAAAAAATGGAGATTTAGACGAGTTTATTTCAATTTCTGAAAGTGAGGCCCTCACTCTTCATGCAATGATGATGACTTCAAACCCATATTTTATACTGATGAAGCAAGGAACTCTATCGACTATTGAAAAAATATGGTCTTTTAGAGGTGAATCTAAAATCCCATTAAGTTTCACTTTGGATGCTGGAGCTAATGTACATTTGCTTTATCCATTGGCTTATAAACAACAAGTTCTTGATTTTATAGGTAGTGAATTAATTGTTTTTTGTCAAAATCAGCAGTATATTTGCGATGTAGTCGGTACTGGGGCTAATATAATAAGTGCAAGCTATGCTTAAAGATTCTTTGTATTACAGCAAAATCCTTCTCTTTGGTGAGTATGGAATAATTGAAGATTCAATGGGTCTGTCTATACCCTACTCAGACTATAATGGAAAATTTTTAATTTCTAACCAAAGCAATTCTAAATCTAGAAAATCTAATCAACAACTATATAGCTTTTATCAAAATTTAGTAGAACTTGAAGCTTCTAATTCTCTTCCTTGTTCTTTAGATCTTAAAGCATTTGAAAAAGACTTAAAAAACAACATATATTTCGATTCTTCAATTCCTCAAGGATTTGGTATAGGAAGCTCTGGAGCTATTGTAGCTGCTACTTATGATAGATATTGTAATAAAAGCAAAATAGATTCAGCTAAAGAGATCCAAAATGAATCTATAATTAAATTAAAATCCATATTTAGCAAACTAGAAAGCTTTTACCACGGCACTAGTTCTGGTTTAGATCCACTAATTTGTTATTTAAATCTTCCTATTTTAATAAAATCAAAAACAGATTTAGGAACAGTTGGTATTCCTAATTCAAACAACGGTAAGGGAGCTGTGTTTTTATTAAACACAGGTGAAGTTGGCAATACTCAGCCACTAGTACAGCATTTTTTAGAAAGATGCAAAGAAGAAGGTTTTAGAAAAATGCTTAAAAACAAGTTTAAAAAATACAACGATGCCAGTATTGATGCTTTCTTGAAAAATGAAGTTAAATCACTGCTTAAAAATGTGAAATCTCTTTCTAGGGTTTTATATGAAAATTTTCAACCTATGATTCCTAAACTATATAGGGATTTATGGAAAGAAGGAATCGATACTAATTCTTATTATCTAAAACTTTGTGGCTCTGGAGGTGGTGGATACATTTTAGGGTTCACTAAGGACTTTCATGAGGCACAAGCTAAACTTAGCAGCTACCAACTTGATGTTATCCACAGATTCTAGTAATAAAAAAGTTAAAAATTCCAACTCAACTTTCGTTAAAATATTGGCAATTTTTTCAATTGCAAGATGGTACAATATATTTCTAATTACAATAAGCTTATATGCAATTCAAATATTTATATTTGAAAATTCTATTAGTTTTTTAATTTCGTCCAATGGAATAAATCTGCATTTATATGTGCTTTCAATTGACTTAATTGTCATTGGTGGTTATTTAATCAATGCCTTTTACGATTTTGAAAAAGATATGATTAACCAACCGGAAAAAACTTACTTTGACAGACTAGTTAGTAAAAGAAGCTGCCTCAATATTTACATGTTGTGTAATGTTTTTGGACTATTAATTGCATATTTAATTTCTAATAAAATTTTACTATTCTCGGCTACATTAATTTTAGTATTATGGATATACTCTCATAAACTGAGAAAGAAAGTCTTGCTTGGTGAAATAAGCGCCTCATTATTACTTATAAGTTTGTTTTTAGGCTTAGGTATTCTAAATCATAAATTTGATCTTACACTTGCAATTTTTAGTACTTATATTTTCACTATTGATTTAACGAGAGAAATCGTAAAAAAAATGATTTCTTTAAAGGGCGATTTAATTGTTGGAGAAAAAAGTGTTCCTATTTATTTTGGAATTAAAAATTGTAAATACATCATATTTTTTCTAATGATTAGTTCTATGGTTGCTATCTTAACCCTTCTTCCGATTATCATTTACAAACCTTTTTCCTACTATTTCATTATTGCTTTTTTTATTATTTCGATAAGTATTTATTTACTACATTTTGCTAAAATTAAAAGCCAATACGAAAAAATTAATAGTATTTATAAACTACTACTTGGTTTAGCTATTATTTCAATTACTTTATACTAAATATATTATGAGAATATACTTCTTCATTGTTTTAATTATTTTTGCCAACTGTGAATCAAAAATGAAAATGAAAAACAACTCACCTATTTGCAAGAAAGAGCCTAAATTTATGTCCATTCATAACCAAGAAAGAACAGACGATTATTATTGGCTAAATAATCGTGAGAATCCAGAAGTAATAGATTATTTAAACCAAGAGAACGATTATACAGATTCTCAGATGAAGAATACTGAAGATTTTCAAAAGACTCTTTTTAACGAATTAAAGTCAAGAATTAAAGAAGAAGACCAAAGTGTTCCTTATTTATTCAACGGTTATTATTACTGGAGCAGATATGAAAAAGGTTATGAGCATCCGCTATATTTAAGAAGAAAAGAAAATTCTGAAAAAGAAGAAGTTATTTTGGATGGCCAGAAAATGTCGGAAGACTATGAATATTTCAATATTGGAGATTATGATGTTTCAAGTAACAATGAAATAATGGCCTACAGTTTAGACACACTTTCGAGAAGAATTTACCAAATTAAAATTAAGAATTTAGTCACCGAAGAATTATATCCTGAAACGTTAGAAAATACGACAGGTTCTATTGTATTTGCCAATGATAATCAAACCATTTTCTACGGTAAAAAAGACCCTACCACACTTAGATCATTTCAAATATATGCCCATAAATTAGGAACTGATCAATCACAAGATACTTTAATATTTGAAGAAGAAGACGAAACATTTTCTTGTTATGCCTACAAGTCTAAATCTATGGAATATATTGTTATAAATTCTTCTAGTACATTAAGTGATGAATATAGGCTTATACCTGCAAATGATCCGCTAAAGAAACCTAAAATTTTTCAAAAAAGAGAAAGAGGATTAGAGTATAATATTTACCACCATCAAGATAAATTTTATATTCTAACTAATAAAAACCACCATAATTTCAGTGTAGAGACTTGCAGTAAAGATAGCACTGGAAAAGAAAATTGGAAAGAATTTATTTCTGGAAGAGAAGAAGTTTTAATTGAAGGATTGGATGTATTTGATCAATTTCTAGTGGTTTCAGAAAGAAAACAAGGTCTACTCGAATTGTGTGTAATGAATTTTAAAAACGATTCTATGCACTACATTCCATTTAACGAACAAACTTATGTTGTTGGAACAAATTCAAATTTAGTAATGAATACTTCTGTTTTAAGATATTCTTATAATTCCATGGTAAATCCAGGAACTATGTTTGAGTACAATATGGAAACCAAAGAAAATAAAATATTAAAAGAAAAAGAGGTCTTAGGAGGCTATGATAAAAATGAATATGCTTCGGAAAGAGTTTGGGCAGAGGGAAGAGACGGAACTAAGATTCCGATGTCCATGGTTTATAAAAAAGATATAAAAAAAGATGGTAAAAACCCTACACTTTTGTATGCTTACGGATCCTATGGATATAGTATAGATCCTACTTTCAGTACCAATAGATTAACCTTGCTTGACCGAGGATTTATTTTTGTTATTGCCCATATAAGAGGTGGAGAAGACTTGGGAAGAAAATGGTACGAAAATGGAAAACTATTAAAAAAGAAAAATACATTTTATGATTTTATAGACTGTGGCAAGTATTTAATAGAAAATAGTTTTTGTAGTTCTGAAAACTTGTATGCAGCAGGTGGAAGTGCTGGAGGTTTATTGATGGGAGCAGTTATCAATATGGCACCAACTTTATTTAATGGGGTAATTGCACATGTTCCATTTGTAGATGTTGTAACAACTATGTTAGACGAGTCTATTCCTTTGACTACAGGTGAGTACGACGAATGGGGAAATCCAAACGAACTAGAGTATTATAATTATATGTTGAGTTATTCTCCTTACGATAATATTCAGAAAATGAATTATCCCAATCTTTTAATAACAACCGGATTGCACGATTCTCAAGTACAGTACTGGGAGCCTGCAAAATGGGTAGCAAAATTAAGAGAATTAAAAACTGATGATAACCTTCTTATTTTAAAAACCAATATGAAGGCTGGGCATGGTGGTTCTAGTGGAAGGTTTGAGTATCTAAAGGAAATAGCTTTAGATTATGCATTTCTATTTAAACTGGAGGGAATTACTCAATAAGCAAACTTATTTCACTAGCAATTTCCTCAGGGGTTTTACATTCTGTTTTTACTACAAAATCAGCCTCATAATAAATCGGTTCTCGCTGCTTAAGTAAATTTTCAAAAGAAATAGCATCTTTAAATATTGGTCTTGAAGAATTATTTTTAATTCTGTTATTCAGCAACTCAATGCTGGATGTCTTTAAATAAACAACTTGGCCAATATCTTTTAATTTATCAATATTTCTATTAAAAATAGGGAATCCACCTCCAGTAGAATAAACACATTTTCTATTGTCGAATTGATTAATTATATCTCTTTCAATATTTCGAAAATAACTTTCTCCAGTTTCCTTAAAAATAGCTTCAATAGTTCTGTTTTCTTTCTTTTCTATTAACTGGTCTGTATCTAGAAATTTGTAATTAAGCGTCTTTGCAAGACATCTTCCAACGGTGGATTTTCCTGTACCCATCATTCCAATAAGAAATACTGAAGATTTGGACACTATAATTATTTTTTATTGAAAATTTTCAAATAATTGATAACGTGTTTTACATATTGAAAGTAATCTTTAGGATCTGTTTCAATCATTAAATCATAAAAGGGTTTCTTTTCTTCTGAAAAACTACCAACTTTAAATGGAGAATTGGACATGTGCAAAATAAATCTAAGAGGAATGCTCTTGTCTTCTGTTAGGTCTAGGAGAATATCAAATCTTTCTGAGATAAAATTTTTAACTACTGATTTATTAGGGAAAGCATGGTAATTAAGATCATAAATTGTAAAAAAATCTAGTCCTAACCTACTCTTTAAAAATTCAGGATCGTCTTTTAAAGGGTAAAAGGCTAGAATTTTAATATTAGGAATTTTAAATTCGTCCTTTATCATTTTTATTATTTTGACTACCGATTGGTAGTCAGACTCGTTTTTAATTACGCAAATCATACCCATTGATTTGGCGTCTTCTATGTTACAAGAGCTTACTTGTCTAGCATTTTCTTTTTTAATTAATCTTTGCAGAAACTTTTCTCCTAAAAGAAATTTTATTTTTAAGAATGTAAACTTCATTTATCATAAACTTACAAAAAGCCTTTAAAAAAGCTCTCCTTGTTGGTATTGTTTTGAATCTTCATTTGAATTTTCTTCACTAAGTAAGTTAAGAAATTCATCTTCATTCAAAATAGAAATATTAAACTTTTCAGCTTTTTCAAGTTTGGATGGCCCCAAATTTTCTCCTGCTACAAGTATATCAGTACTTTTACTTACAGTGCTTGAGTTTTTTCCTCCATTGATTTCAATAGTTTTTTTCAATTCATCTCTAGAGAGATTTTTAAAAGTACCTGAAATAACAATTTTCTTATTTTCTAAAATAGTAGATTTTAAAATATTTTCAGAAATATCTGAAGTCATGTTAAGCCCATTTTCAATAAGTAAATCAATTATTTTATTGTTGTAATCGACAGAAAAATATCGTACAATAGATTCTGCTATTTTATGTCCAACTTCATCTATACTACACAGTTCTTCAAAATTTGAAAAACGCAATTGGTTGATATCTTTAAAATAAGAGGTTAATTTCTTAGCAACAGTTTCTCCAACATATCTTATTCCGAGACCAAAAAGCACTTTGTAAAAAGGTGCAGACTTACTTTGTTGAATACCGTTAATAATATTTTCAGCAGACCTTTCTGCCATTCTTTCTAAGGGAAGCAAGTCTTGTTTTTTCAGAGCAAAAAGATCTGCAACATTTTCAATTAGCTTTTCATTATACAATTGTTCTATGGTTTCTTGTCCAATTCCGTCTATATTCAACTGCTTTCTTCCTATAAAGTGATTTATCTTTCCTTTAATTTGTGGAGGACAAAGATTAGAATTCAAACAGTAGTGATGGGCTTCTCCTTCATCTCTGACAAGTTCAGATCCACATTCTGGACATTTCGAAGAAAATACAAATTTACTACTATTGGCATTTCTTTTAGAAAGATCAACTCCTGTAATTTTAGGAATAATTTCACCACCTTTTTCTACAAATACAGAATCATTAATTCGTAGGTCTAGCTTTTCTATTTGATCTGCATTATGGACACTTGCTCTTTTAACAATAGTTCCACTAATTTCAACAGCCCTCAAATTAGCAACTGGCGTAATTGCTCCTGTTCTACCTACTTGGTAAACTATATCTTCCAAAATAGTAGAAACCTGGACTGCTTTGTATTTGTAGGCAATTGCCCATCTTGGAGATTTAGAAGTATTGCCAATTTCTTTTTGAATATCTATTTCATTAACCTTAATAACAATTCCGTCAATTTCAAAGGGAAGATCTTCTTTTCTTTCTTCCCAGTAGTTAATAAAATTCATTATTCCACTAACATCGTTTACTTGCTCTACATACTTATCTTCAACAGACGGTACTTTAAAACCAAACTGTGCTAAATAATTGTATTGCAAAAAGAGACTGTTTATCTTATGGTTATCTAAGAATACAGCATATATAAAACAATCTAATTTTCTTTTTGCAACAATGGAAGAATCTTGCAGTTTAAGGGTGCCTGAAGCAGAATTTCTAGGATTTGAAAAAAGGGCAAGTCCTTGTTTTTCTCTATTTTGATTTAATTCCTTAAATACCGATTTAGAATACATTATTTCTCCTCTTACTTCTAAGTTTTCTGGATAATCTCCAGTAAGGACAAGTGGAATAGAAGAAATGGTTCTTACATTATTGGTTACATCTTCGCCTTGAGTTCCATCTCCTCTAGTAATAGCTTTTACAAGATTGCCATTTTTATAAATTATACTAATTGCAACTCCATCGTACTTTAGTTCGCAAATGTAAGTTAGTGGAACATCAATTATCTTTTTAACTCTTTGGTCAAAATCTGCAATATCGTCTTTGGAATAACTATTGGAAAGTGACAACATTGGATACTTATGGGGAACAGTTTCAAAAGTCTTAGTAATGTCACCACCTACTCTTTTAGTTGGAGAATTGGTATCGTATAGTTCTGGATATTTGATTTCTAACTCCTCCAGTTCCTTTAAAAGCTGGTCAAATTCATAATCAGAGACTACAGAAATATTATGAATATAGTACTGAATATTGTAAGAGTGGATTAATTCTCTTAACTCTAAAATTCTATCAATGTCTATTTTACTCATTTTTAGTTGCTACAACAAACCTTTTTTTGCCTTGAAAGTCTTTATGCACAGAAGATTTAAAATGTTTTTTAATAGATAATAAATTTACAACATCGTTGGCAAAATCCTCATGAATTTCAAAGTAAATTTTACCATTTTTTTTCAAATGATTCCATGCAAAATCTGAAATTATTTTATAGTATTTAAGTGGATCTTCATTTTCAACAAAAAGTGCTTGTAATGGCTCGTTTTGAACAACATTAGGATGCATATATTTTTTATTTGAGATAGGAATGTAAGGAGGGTTACTTACTATTATATCCAAGGATTTTTCTTCATTTTCATATTCCAATATATCTTTATTTATAAAATCTATCTCCACTTTGTTGAGTTTAGCATTTTCTTTAGCAGTTCTAATAGCATCATTTGAAATATCTATCGCTGTGCAGTAGGTAGTAGAAAGTACTTTTTTTAAAGCTATAATTATACATCCAGAGCCAGTTCCAACATCTAATATTTCTTTTAAAGAATCTTCCTTGTGGTTAGTCAAAACTAAATGAACTAGTTCCTCTGTTTCTGGTCTTGGAATTAATACATTAGGATTAACTTTTATTAATAAATTGCAAAAATTTGCTTGTCCAGTTATATATTGAACAGGCATATTTTTAGAAAGTTTTTCTAAAGAATTCTCAAAAAAAGAAACTTCGTTTGGACTAAGCATTTGAGTTTTATTTAATAAATAGTCTACTCTTTCCCACTTCATTTTAAAAAAAAGTAACTCAAAAAATATATTTTCTATTTCTCTAGAAGAGAAGTTCTTCTTAAGAGAATCTAAAAATATTTCTTTGCATTGATTAAAGTTTTTCATCTAGAAAATCATAATGTTAAATTTTCAAAACATTCAATGCGCGCATTCAATGTTTTTGTATATTACATTGTAAAATTATAGTATAAAAAACAATGAGCATCAAAGGTGGAGATTTTATAATCAAAAAAACTGAATCCTCAGCAGTTTTTGTTCCTGAAGAATGGAATGAAGAAGAAAAAATGTTAAAACAAATGATACATGATTTTCTAGATAAGGAACTTCATGTACTAGAAAGCGAACCAGAAGCATCAAAAGACCTTCCTCAAATTGTTGAAATGTTGGACAAAGCGGCTGAATTAGGTCTTTGTGGAATTGCAATTGAAGAAAAATATGGAGGGTCTGACTTAAGTTTCAATGCTGGTTTACTTTATATGGAAGCATTTGCTTATGGTTTTTCTTTTGCTACTACAATAGGCACCCATGTTTCCATTGGATCGTTGCCCATCGTCTATTACGGAAATAAACAACAAAAAGAAAAATATTTACCCAAAATAGCAACAGCAGAAATTAAAACTGCTTATGCACTTACAGAGCCTTCTGCTGGTTCTGATGCAAATTCTGGCAAAACAAAAGCTACTATAGATACTAAGAATAATTGTTATTTGATTAATGGGCAAAAAATGTGGATCACCAATTCTGGTTTTGCAGAAATATTTATTGTTTTTGCCAAAATTGAAGATGATGAAAAACTTTCGGCTTTTATTATTGAAAAGTCTTTTGGTGGAATTACTTTAGGTGAAGAAGAAAAGAAATTAGGTATAAAAGGTTCTTCAACTAGACAGGTATATTTTGAAAACTGTCCTGTGCCAATGGAAAACCTTTTAGGTAAAAGAAACGACGGCTTTAAAATTGCACTTAACATACTTAACTCAGGAAGAATTAAGCTTTCTGCGGCTACAATAGGCGGTTCAAAATTTGCTTTGTCAAAAGCTATTCAATATTCCATTGAAAGAGAACAATTTGGAAAAAGTATCGTTGAATTTACCGCCATGCAGTACAAAATTGGCGAGATGGCTAGGAAAATATTTTCTGCAGAATCAGCTATATATAGAACTGGGAGAAATATAGATTTAAAGGAAAAAGAATTAAAAGAAGACAATATTCCTGAAAATGAAATAAAATTAAAAGGTCTTAGGGAATATGCCATAGAATGTTCTTTAATGAAAGTATACGCATCGGAAGTATTGGATTATTGTGTAGATGAATCTCTTCAAATTCATGGAGGAATGGGTTACAGTGTTGAGACTAAGGTTGAAATGGGTTATAGAGATGCTAGAATAACTAGAATTTATGAAGGCACCAATGAAATTAATAGAATGCTTTCTTTTGCTGAGTTAATGAAAAGAGGGTTTCACACCAAAGAAATTGATTTAAAATCATTCACCAAGAAAATACCATTTGAGATTATTAAAAGTACATTAGGTTTTCATAAAAAATCAAATTCTCAATATTTAGAAAATTTTAAATATTTATTTTTCACTCTCACCAAATATGCAACAGATGCTTATGGAAGAGCATTGGAACATGAACAAGAAATAATTATGGATTTAGCAGATATATTAGCAGAAATCTATGTCCTTGAATCTACTTATTTAAGAGTTGAGAAATTAAAAACTAAAGAAAGTAAAGATGCTGAATTAAAAACGAAGCAAAAAATTTGCGACTTACAGTTTTATGAAGCCAATTCAAAAATTATGCAGCGTGCAACTTCCATTTTTGATAGTCTTCCCAAAAGACACCCTTTTTTAAAAAGAGTGATTAAATCGTTAGCAATTAAAGAAAAAGTAAATCCAATGGTACTAAGAAGAGAAATTGCAAAGTATTTAATCGCCAATAGAGAATATTCTTTATAAAGCTATTTTTGTTTTTTCTATTTCTATTATTTCTGAAATAGCATCGTTTACTTTGTAAAAAGCATAAAGATCACTTGTGGATATTTTATCCTTAATGCTTTTTTCTAAGTGAAATAACCTCTCCGCTGCTATGTTTCTAAGCTTTAGTCCATTTTCGGTTAGGCATATGTAAACTTTTCTTTTGTCTTTGGTGTCCTTTCTTTTAAATATCAATTCTTTTTTTTCCAAAGATTTGAGCAACCTAGATAAACTATTGGGCTCCATCCCCATTCTTGGTGCAATTTTAGTTACTTGAGTACCAAATTTTTCATTGATGGTCAGTAGTACAAAAGCGGTTGAAAGAGTACCTATTTCTTTAGAATTTTGTTCGTTGTAAAATTTAAAAATCTCAATCCAAGAAGATCTAATTCTATTTACAACTATTCCATTGGCAATTTTTTCGTAATTATTCATTGTTTACAAAATAGTAATTTATTTCACATTGCATTGCATTTAAAAAGATCAAAGATGTTTTTTTATGAAGAATTGGTTAAATATTATTAAAAAAGTTTATTTTAATAAATGCATGCATAGAATTTTCATAAATTTCTAAAATAAAGTATCTCATGAAAGAAAAGATTGTAATCGTTGATGGTTGTAGAACCCCGTTTTTAAGATCTGAAACCGATTTTTTAAATACTATGACTTATGAACTAGGTCAGTTATCTATCAAAGGACTAATTAATAAAACAGGAATAGACCCAAAAGAAGTAGATAGTGTTATTATGGGTTGTGTAATTTCTACCCTTAAAACAAGCAATTTAGCAAGAGAAGCTGCTTTAACAGCTGGAATACCCTACTCTACTCCATGCCATACGGTAAGTCAAGCTTGTATTTCTGCCAACAGGGCAATTGCAACTGCGATTGGAGAAATTGCAACTGGGCTGTCTAATGTAGTTATTGCAGGTGGTGCAGATAGTGCTTCCGAAACCCCGATTGGTTATAAAAAGCAAATGAGAACCAAATTGATGAAGGGAACTAAAATAAAATCTTTTTCTCAAATGATTAAATATGCATTAGGTTTTAAATTAAAAGATTTCTTACCAGAAGTTCCCTCTATTTCAGAATATACTACTCAAAAAACAATGGGAGAAGACTGCGATATTATGGTGGCTAAACATCAAATTCCAAGAGAAGAACAAGATTTATTTGCAATTAGATCTCACGACAATGCTGAGAAAGCATGGCAGAATGGTCATCATACAAAAGAGGTTGTTGCAGTACAGGTAGATCCAAAATTTAATATGATTCAAAAAGACAATGGAATAAGGAGTGGGTCAAAACCTGAAAAGCTGGTAAAGCTCAGACCAGCATTTGATAAAAAACACGGAACGTTAACTGCTGCCAATTCTTCCTTTTTAAGCGATGGTGGTGCAGTATGCTTACTTATGACAGAATCTAAAGCTAAGGAGTTAAATTTAAAGCCAAAAGCAGAAATTATAGATTATTGTTTTACTGGTCAAAGGTTGGAAGATGAATTATTACTAGGTCCTGCTTTTGCCATGAGTAAATTACTCAAAAAAACAAAATTAAACTTAAAAGATATAGATGTATTTGAAATTCATGAAGCTTTTGCTGGACAAGTACTTACGAACTTAAAATGTTTGAACGATAAAGAGTTTTGCAAAACTCGACTAAATAGAGAAAAAGCAGTTGGAAAAATAGAACTAGATAAAGTAAATAAGTGGGGGGGATCGTTGTCTATTGGTCATCCTTTTGGTGCAACAGGGGCAAGACTTTTAACCACTGCTGCAAACAGATTAATTGAAGAAAGTGGTAAATATGCTATGTTGTCTGCTTGTGCAGCTGGTGCTCATGGACATGCTATGGTTATAAAAAAATACGAAGAAGGATGAAAACAGATCTTTTTAGGTTAGAAATTGAGAATGGAATAGCTACTATTTGGATAGATTCTCAAAAAGACAAAATGAATATTGTATCTCCAAGTTTAATTGGAGATTTTGAAACAGTATTTGAAGAAGTAGCCAATAACAAAGACGTTTTAGGTGCGGTTTTAATAAGTGGCAAGAAAGACTTTATAGCTGGAGCAGATATTAAATCTTTTAAGGGAGAAAAAGTTGGAGATTTTCAACCTTTTAGTAGAAAAGGGCACGAATTATTGCAAAAAATTGAAGATTCTAAAAAGCCTATTGTGTCTGCAATTCACGGTACTTGTTATGGTTTGGGGGTAGAACTATCTCTTGCTTGCAATGCTAGAGTCTGTTCTAACGATTCCAAAACAAAGTTGGCTCTTCCTGAAGTGAAGTTAGGATTACTTCCTGGTGGAGGTGGCACCCAAAGATTACCAAGATTAGTTGGACTACAAGCCTCTCTGGATATGATGCTTACAGGTAAAAATATTTTTCCTTTTAAAGCAAAAAAAATAGGATTGGTGGATGAGTTAGTGCATCAAAGTAAATTACACAAAGCTGCAAAAAAAATAGTTTTAGCTATAGCGAACAATAATTTTAAAAGAAAGAAATTAAAAAAGAGTTTAGTTACCAAATTATTGGATGGCACTTCCATTGGCAGATCCATTGTATTTAGTCAAGCTAAAAAAACAGTATTGAAATTGACCCAAGGGAATTATCCTGCACCAATAGAAATTATAGAATGTGCTAAAATTGGTTTGCAAAAAGGATTGAAAGCTGGATATGAAGCCGAGATAATTAAGTTTGAAGAGTTAATACTATCCGATGTTTCTTTAGCACTTAGAAATTTATTTTTTATCACTACTGATAAAAAGAAAAACCCATACAAGATAGAGTTGAAAAATACAGAAAAAATTGGGGTTATTGGAGCTGGTTTTATGGGAGAAGGAATAACAGAAGTTTCTATCAATTCAGGAATGGATGTTATTTTAAAAGATTTGGATGATAAAATGATTCGTCAGGCCAGAAAAAACATTTGGAAAAATCTTTCTAAGAAGGTAAAAAGAAGACAAATGAGTAAAGTTTTGGCTAAGACTACTGCTCAGCGAGCTATTGGACAGTTAGATTATAAAGGTTTTGACAAGGTAGATGTAGTGGTAGAAGCCATTGTAGAGAACATGTCTGTAAAGAAAAAACTTATAAAAGAGCTAGAAGGTATTTGTAACGAAGATTTTATTTTTGCATCTAACACTTCTTCTTTACCACTAACAGAGATGTCTGAAGATGCCAAAAAACCAGAAAATGTAGTGGGCATGCACTACTTCTCACCTGTTACTAAAATGCCACTATTAGAAATTATCAAAACAAGCAAAACTTCCAATCAAGCAATTGCTACTTGTTATGAGATAGGAAAAAGACAGGGTAAAACATGTATTGTAGTAAATGATGCGCCAGGTTTTTATGTCAATAGAATTCTTTGTCCATACTTACTCGAAGCTTTAATACTTATTGAAGAAGGAGTAAGAATAGAACAAATTGATAGAGCGCTTAAAAATATGGGAATGCCAGTTGGTCCGGTAGCTCTAATAGATGAAGTAGGAATTGATGTTGGGGTACATGTAATGAGTGGAAATATGACGGATTTAATCAAAGATAGAGATGGAATTAGATTAAACTATTCTATGCCCAAAATGTTAGAAGCAGGTTTAGAAGGGAGAAAGTCTAAAAAAGGATTTTACCATTATGTAAATAAAAAAGGAAAAGTAAAAAAGGGAAAGGTTAATGAGGGTGTTTACCAATATTTTGGTTCTCCAAATGTTAAGAAAATTAGCGATAAAGAAATTACTGATAGGTGTATTTTAATACTTTTAAACGAAGCAGTTTGGGCTTTGGAAGAAGGAATTATTGAAAATGTAACCGATGGGGATATTGGAGGTGTATTTGGTATAGGATTTTTGCCTTGGTCTGGCGGACCATTTAGCTATATGAACCAAATGGGACTTTCTAATATATTGGATAGAATGAAACACTACCAAAATCTATATGGGAATAAATTTGAGCCAAGACCAATGCTTGTGAAAATGGCAGAAAAAAATGAAAAATTTGAACTATTTACATAAGGAAAATAAACGTAATACGTTTATCTCATCGTCGTAGAACATTATGAAAAATATAACTCTAATTCTAATCTTAATCACTCAATTGAATGCTTTTGGGCAGGGTCAAGTCAATTGCTCATTGCTGCATGTTACTGATGTTATAATTGACAACTCAAACTTGTCCATTGATTTTGGTATATACAATGCGGACACAATGGATAGTCATTATCCTTATATAGCCTTAACAATTGATAATAGTGGTGACACAATACAACATGGGGATATTAATTGGTTTGTTACACCCGCTCTAGATACATCTTGGTATAACTATAATCTACCTGGTCCAACCTCCCCTTCTTATCCTCTGACTATTTACTTTGTATACTCGAACTTAACAGGGAGTAATCCGGGATCAGACACATGCATGCTTAACTATTCACAAACAACAACCTCTCTCATCGAAATAGATAATCCAATAGTAAAATTATTTCCTAATCCTTCTGATAATATTATCAACTTTAACATTAAGCATCATACTCATGGTCAGATTATTTTAAGTGATATGCCTGGAAGAGAAATGATAAGAAAAAAAATTAATTCTAATGACGTCCAAATCAACTTAAATAACTTAGCATATAAAGGAACTTATTTTGCTAAAATTATTGACGTTGATGGCAATATAATTGCAATTAAAAAACTGATCTATCAATAACGGATCTACAACAAAACCTAAACTTCATTAAAACGCAGTTTAGCCAGAACGTTGTAGAATATTTGAATAAAACTCATCTTATATTACAATCTGGAATAAAAAAAGTACTTAAAAGAAATAAAATCAAATAACAACCCAACAATTAACAAGCTTTGATTTTAAGACTTTCAGCACCTACCTTTCGGTTACAATTTTACATCACTAGTATTACTTTATTATTAACTTAATAATAATTAAATCAGATTTTACAAGAAATGAAAAGATTTATCCTAGCTAAAATTTATTTAGTGGTTATAATATTTATCTATTCACCAAACCTAATTGCTCAAAGCTATAATATTTGTCATATAAGTACAGACTTTTACGACAATGCTAGAAATAGAAATATTACCACAGAAATTTTTTATCCATCCGATACCAATGGCGATAACGTTTCTATTTCATTGGGCAACTTTCCAATAATAGTTTTTGGACATAGTTTTTTAATGAGCTGGGACAGCTATGACAACTTTTGGAATTCTTTAGTTCCTCAAGGTTATATATTGTGTTTTCCAACAACAGAAATGGGCTTTGCTCCAAATCATCAGTTTTTTGCAGAGGACTTAAGTTTTATCGCTTCTAAAATGCAAATGGAGTCTCAAAACAATAGCTCTATCTTCTATAACTCAGTATTACCAAAAACAGGAATATTGGGACATTCTATGGGTGGTGGAGCTAGTTTTCTTGCTGCTGAAAACAATCCCAATATCAATACTCTTATAAATTTTGCTGCAGCTGAAACTAATCCTTCAGCAATTTCTGCTGCTAGTAATATTACTATTCCATCTCTTATATTTTCTGGGGACGATGACTGTGTTGCTCCTCCAATCAATCATCAAAACATTATGTTTGATAGTTTAAACTCCAATTGTAAAACACAAATTAATATTATAAATGGAGGGCATTGTTATTTTGCAAATGAAAATGTACTGTGTAGTTTTGGAGAATCTTCATGTAACCCAAGCCTTAGTATTTTAAGAGCTGAGCAGCAAAGTGTAACGAATGATTTTTTAAAAATTTGGCTCAACTATTCTTTAAAATCAGATCAAAGTTCTTTTACAATTTTCAACGACTCATTACAATCTTCTAACAGAATTACATATTCTCAATATTGTAATAGTATGGGCATTGAGGACCAAAATAAATTAGATGAAATAAATATTTATCCGAACCCAGTGATTGAAATATTAAATATTGATGTGCCTTTAGAACTCATCGATGGAGAGCTTGTTTTATTAAACATGTTTGGGCAAGAACTACAAAAAAAAATAATTTCCAACAAATTAACCGAAATAAATCTATCTAATTTTGAAAGTGGAAGCTATTTTATATTTATTAAAAAAGAGGCTGTGGTAAAGAAATATAAAATTATAAAAGTTGTTAACTATTGATGAAATTTTAAAATTTGGAATTTAAAAGACTATCCTATCGAAATAAGAATAATAAATTTCTTTACTATCTAAAAAACTATTTAAAGCAATTAATTCCGTCAATATACTTTCAAAAAAAGTTAATTACTCAATTAAATAAATTTGAAAATTTAGATTCCAAAAAACAAGATCAATTATTATATAGGGTCAATTACTATAATCAGCTAACTGAAAATAAACCTCTTTCTTCAAAGGCTTTACAACTTTCTAAGATTAAGCTATTAAAAAATATAAAAACCTACTATTTTGATCTATATGATTACAGTAGATATTTTAAAAATAATTTAAAAGGATTTTTTTTATTTGGAGATATTACTTACGTACCTGTTGAGCCCTCATTTGTTAAAAGTAGACCCATAAATGAAGACAATATTAATGCTGTCATTTTAAAGTGGAATAAAATAAGACATTTCAGTTTTATAGCTAATGATTCTATTTCGTTTTTAGAAAAGAAAAGTCAACTACTATTTAGAGGGAAGGTACATGCATCACAACCACAAAGAATAAAATTTTTAGAAAAATATCATGGGCATAAAATTTGTAACATTGGGAAAGTCAATTCGAATTCTTTAAACTCAAACTGGATGGCAAAAAGAATGACCATTAACGAACAACTTCATTATAAATTTATACTTTGTTTGGAAGGGAATGATGTAGCAAGTAATTTAAAATGGGTCATGTCTTCTAACTCCATTGCTGTAATGCCTAAACCTAAATTTGAAACTTGGTTTATGGAGGGAATTCTAGTAGCTGATTATCATTATATATTAATTAAAGATGATTATTCTGATTTAGAAGAAAAACTTAATTTCTACATAGAAAACCCTAAAGAAGCATCATCAATAATAGAAAATGCTCATAAACATGTGTCCCAATTTAAAGATCAACAAACAGAGGACTTACTTTCCCTCATGGTTATTGATAAATATTTTAAGAAAACCAACTTTTAAAATGGAAAAACCTAGCTCCTATTGTGAATACGTGGTTAATCTTAAAAAGGAGAATCTTCATAAAATTTATCATGATACACAATATGGCTTCCCTATTTTAAATGATAATGAATTATTTGGTCGCTTAATTCTAGAAATAAATCAAGCAGGATTATCGTGGACCACAGTTCTTAAAAAACAAGTAAATATTAAAAAGGCATTTTCAAATTTTAATATTGAAAAAATAGCCAATTATGGGGAGAAAGAAATAAATATTCTACTTAACAACCCTGGAATTATTAGAAATAAACTAAAAATAAACGCTGTTATTTATAATGCCAATAAAGTATTAGAAATTCAAAAAAATCATGGTTCATTTAGCAATTGGTTAGATATAAATCTAATTACAAAAATAGATGTTTGGGTCCAACTATTTAAGGAGAATTTCAAATTTACAGGGGGAGAAATTACCAAAGAGTTTCTTTTCAGTACTGGACATCTAAAAGGAGCTCATATTGAAACATGTCCGATTTATAAAAAATTGAATAACTTGAACCCTAAATGGAAGAATAATTATTAATAGTTCTATTGAATTTATTGCAACAAAATTTTTCTATATTCTTATAATATTTAATTTTATTTAAAACACTCTAAAATGAAAAATACTATTTTAAAAATCACTGGTTTTTTTGCTCTTGCAGCATTACTAGTTTCGTTCACAAATAGCCCAAAAATCAATAGTATTAAAATTGGAAAAAAAGCACCAATGACCAACTATGAAATGAAAAATGTCTCTGGAGAAGATTATTCATTAGAAAAATTAGCTTTCGAAAATGGAATATTGGTTATTTTCAGTTGTAACTCTTGCCCATTTGTCGTAGGAAACAAAGAAATGGAAGGTTGGCAAGGAAGATATAATGAAATTCATGATTTATGCAAAAGAAATAAAATAGGAATGGCATTAGTTAACAGCAATGAAGCTAAAAGAACTGGAGCTGATTCATTTACTGAAATGCAAAAACATAGTCAGGAACAAAAATACGATGCTGCTTATCTTATGGACGTGAATAGTAAGTTGGCAGACGCTTTTGGAGCAAGTACAACTCCACATGTTTTCTTACTTGATGGTGATTTTAAATTAATCTATAAAGGCGCTATTGACAACAGTGTAAAGTCAAAATCATCTGTCACAGAAAATTGGCTTAAAGATGCCATTATTTCTAGTGGCAAAAAAGAACCTATTCTTCTTTCAGAAACAAGAAATTCAGGTTGCAGCATTAAAAGACTTTAAAATTTAGAAAAAACATGCCAAAATTATCTAATAAAGGCAAGGTTATGCCTTCTTCACCAATAAGAAAACTGGTACCCTTCGCTGAAAATGCTAAAGCTAAAGGAACAACCGTTTACCATCTAAATATTGGCCAGCCAGATATTGAAACACCTGAAGTTGTCTTAGAAGAACTACAAAATATTGATAGAAAAGTTATTGAATATAGCCATAGTGCAGGGTTTATTTCATACAGAAAAGGATTGGCAGATTATTATAAAAATATTGGCATATCGTTAAATCCAGAAAAAGAAATAATGGTAACCACAGGAGGTTCTGAAGCATTGATTTTTGCTTTTCAGTGCTGTTTTGAACCAGGTGATGAGATAATTATTCCAGAACCATTTTATGCAAATTACAATGGTTTTGCTACTTCGTGCGGCATTAAAGTAGTTTCGGTTACAGCAAAAATAGAAAATGGATTTGCACTCCCACCGATAGCGGAACTTGAAGGGAAAATAACTTCCAAAACCAAAGGTATTTTAATTTGTAACCCTGGTAATCCAACTGGATATCTCTACAAAAAATCTGAAATGAATGCTCTTAAAGATATTGTTAAAAAACACGATCTTTTTCTTTTTGCAGATGAGGTTTACAGAGAATTTTGTTACGACAGATTAGAACACCATTCAGCATTGAAACTTTCTGAGATTGAAAATAATGTAGTGTTGATTGATTCTGTTTCTAAAAGATATTCTATGTGTGGTGCAAGAGTTGGAGCGTTAATTAGCAAAAATCACGATTTTATGGAAATGGCCCTTAAGTTTGGACAAGCCAGACTTAGCCCCCCCACATTAGGTCAAATTGCTGGAGAAGCTGCTTTAAAAACTCCTTCTACGTATTTTAGTGAAGTGATTGATGAGTATGTGGAAAGAAGAGATATAGTGGTAAATGGATTAAATAAAATTGAAGGTGTGATTTGCCCAAAACCTCAAGGAGCGTTTTATGCAATTGCTCAGTTTCCTATTAAAGATGCCGATCATTTTTGTCAGTGGATTCTTGAAAGCTTTGATTATGATGGAACTACTGTCATGATGGCTCCAGCATCAGGTTTTTATGCCAATAGCAAAATAAAAAATCAAGTTAGAATTGCTTATGTACTTAAAAAAGACCTTTTAGAAAAAGCAGTTCTTTGTATCGGAAAAGCTTTAGAGGTTTACCAAAAAAGTTTCTAACTAATTAGGTTTTTTTATTAATCTAATTTCTGTTGCTCCATACCCAAACTCATCATAGGAAGCATCGTAATATTCAAAATATGGATGGTAAATATCCAACTCTTTCCTTATTTCATGTCTTAACACACCTTCCCCCACTCCATGAATAATTACAATTTTTCTTTGTTTTTTGTTAATAGATTTATTTAAAAAGGACTTAAAATGAGTCATTTGTATTTTTAAAATAGCACTATTGCTCATGCCATTATGGGAATCTATCAAATTTTCTATATGAAGATCTATAACTTCCCTTTCTTTAGATCCATAACTCTCTAAATGTCTAAACTTTCTTTTTAAATCAAAATTTTTATTATTTGTTTTTTCAGAATTTAATTTTGACTTTATTTCTTGATCAAAGGCTAGATTTTCGGTTTGATAATCTTCTTGCTTTCTTTCTGGAACTAGTTCAGAGATTTTATACTCCTCTAGAAAACCATAATTGTTCTCCAACTCTACTCTTTCTAAATCTAGAATTTTGGTAATAATTCCATGGCCATCTGAATTTAGAAATCTTACTTTATCTCCAATTTTGAAATTCATTAACCAACTAATTCTCCATACAAATCATAGTGATCAGATTTAGTAATCTTCACTTTAACAAAATCTCCTATTCTACAATAGGTATGTTCATTTTTCTCTATTAATACTTCATTGTCAACTTCTGGTGAATCGTACTCACTTCTTCCAATAAAATACCCATCTTCCGCTCTATCTATCAATACTTTGTATTCTTTACCAATTTTTTTAGTATTCAATTCAAAAGATATTCCAGATTGTAAATCCATTATAGAATCTGCTCTTTCTTTTTTTAGTTTTGAAGGAACATCGTCCTCAAAATTATAAGCATGGGTATTTTCTTCATGAGAATAAGTAAAAATTCCGAGCCTGTCAAATTTCATTTTTCCTACCCAATCGTACATTTCCTGAAAGTCTTCTTGAGTTTCCCCAGGATAACCAGCAATCATGGTTGTTCTAATAGCAATATCGGGAACCATAGCTCTAATATCCTGTATTAACTTAGTTGTCTTTTCGCGACTGGTACCACGTCTCATTGCTTTTAGTATATTGGAAGAACCATGCTGAAGTGGTATATCTAAGTAATTACAGATTTTTTTCTCTTCTTTCATCACCTCAATTACGTCCATTGGAAATCCTGTTGGATATGCATAATGTAATCTTATCCATTCTATTCCTTCTACCTTACAAAGTTCTTTTAGCAAATCTGCAAGAGCTCTTTTTTTATAAAGATCAAGTCCATAATACGTCAAATCCTGTGCTATAAGCATGATTTCTTTCACACCCTTTTTTGCCAAAGACTTTGCATTAGTTACTAAGTTTTCAATGGGAGTAGATCTATGTTTACCCCTCATTAATGGAATAGCACAGAAAGAACAAGGTCTATCACAACCTTCAGCTATTTTCAAATATGCATAATGATGTGGTGTGGTTAATAATCTTTCACCAACCAACTCGTGTTTGTAGTCGGCATTTAGTGTTCTTAAAATATTTGGAAGTTCTTTGGAACCAAAATAAGCGTCAACATCCGGGATTTCATCTTCAAGCTGGTCTTTATATCTCTCCGATAAACAACCAGAAACATATACTTTTTCTACTAAGCCTTCTTTTTTAGCATCTACAAAATCTAAAATGGTATTGATGGACTCTTCCTTTGCGCTTTCAATAAATCCGCAAGTATTTATAATTACAATAGAAGCGTCATTTATCTTAGACTCGTGCTCTACTTCAAACTTATTGACTTTTAACTGAGCCATCATTACCTCAGAATCATAAAGGTTCTTTGAGCAACCCATGGTTACCACATTTACTTTGTTTTTTTTTAAAGTTTTGGTCTTCATTAATTAGTATTAAACGAAGAACCACTGAATAGTGATTCAATAAATGCGTTGGTATTAAAAACTTGTAATTGATCTACTTTTTCCCCTACTCCAATATATTTAACGGGTATTTTAAACTGATCGGATATTCCTATTAGAACTCCACCTTTAGCGGTACCATCTAATTTTGTAATAGCTAAAGCATTTACTTCTGTTGCCTTTAGAAACTGCTCCGCCTGTTCAATGGCATTTTGGCCAGTAGAACCATCTAAGACTAATAATATTTCATGAGGAGCATTAGGAATAACTTTTTGCATCACATTTTTAATTTTAGTAAGCTCGTTCATTAAATTAACTTTATTGTGGAGTCTTCCAGCGGTATCAATTAAAACAACGTCGGTATTATTTGCCTTGGCACTCTGCAGTGTGTCAAAAGCAACTGAAGCCGGGTCTGAACCCATATTTTGTTTTACAATTGGAACACCTACTCTTTCAGACCAAATTGTTAATTGTTCAACAGCAGCTGCTCTAAAAGTATCTGCAGCTCCCAACAAAACACTTTTTCCGTTATTTTTATATTGATGGGCTAATTTCCCAATAGTTGTAGTCTTACCTACCCCATTTACTCCAACTACCATTATAACATATGGCTCAGTAGAGGATGGCGTTTCGAAATTTGAAATATCTTCGATATTATTCTCCGATAACATTTCTATAATTTCATTTTTGAGCATATTATTTAACTCATTTACCCCTACATATTTCTCTTTTTTTACTCTTTGTTCTAATCTTTCTATAATCTTCAGAGTAGTTTTAACACTAACATCGGAAGATACCAATACTTCTTCAAGATTATCTAAAACTTCATCATCCACTTTAGATTTTCCTGCAACAGTTGTAGCAATTTTAGAAAAAAAACTCTTCTTGGTCTTTTCTAAACCTTGATCGAGCTCTTCTTTTTTTTGCTTGGTAAAAAAACTTTTCCAACTCATGATAACTATATTAAATAAAAAAGCTCTTTCCTTTATCTAAAGAAAGAGCTTAAAATTAAAACTTTTTTTTTGCTTTTATTAAAACCAGTCTTTTACTCTGTCGTTATGTACTATTTCTTCTTTAAAGGTATAAGAACCACTTTTTGGGGACTTAACCATTTTAATAACTTTGGTATGTTGTTTCCCTCCTCCTTTTTGAAGAGATGCTACTGATTTCTTAGCCATGATTTAATTATTTAATTTCTTTGTGTAATGTGTATTTCTTAAGAATTGGATTGTATTTTTTTAACTCAATTCTGTCCGGTGTATTTTTCCTGTTTTTTGTGGTAATGTATCTTGAAGTACCTGGAACTCCACTTTCTTTGTGCTCTGTGCATTCTAAAATTACCTGTACTCTATTTCCTTTCTTGGCCATTTTCTTAAATTATGGGTGGCAAATATAATTTATTTATTTTTATTCACAAGGTTAGATTTGTTTTTATTTACTTGTATAATTCAATAGTTAAACTCTAATGAATATATTTGAAAAAAAATTATAAATGAAAAATATTTCTTTACTCTGCTTAGCTATTACTTTATTTTCTTGCAATAACACAAATGAAAATCCAATTTTAAATTCCAAAAGCGATTCACAATCCTATAAATTTTATGGAAAAGTTATTTCACAAGATTCTATAAAAAACTTAGAGTTAGAGAAAGAATCTTTAATGAGTACTGGAATTAAAACAAGCAAAATATCTGGAAAAATTGTAGAGACATGTAGCAAAAAAGGCTGTTGGATGACTTTAGATACAGGAGAAGACACGTTATTTATCAAATTTAGAGATTATGCATTCTTTGTCCCTACAGACAGCGTAGAGGGTAAACAAGCAATAATCCAGGGAGATTTGTTTCTAGATACTGTTACTGTTGAGATGTTAAAACATTATGCAGAAGATGCTGGAAAGTCTGAAGAAGAAATTGCTCAAATAACAGAACCTAGTTACGATATGGGATTTACTGCAGATGGTGTAATTATTGCTGAATGAAATATTCTATTGGAATAATCTTATTGATTCTAACTGGATGTGCTAATAAAACATCCTCAGAAAATTCCCCAAAAGTCATTCTTGATCCAAACCCAACTAGTGAAATGGCACAACAGATGCGAGAAATGACCAAAGAATTGGAGGCAATAAAAATTAAACTAGAAAAAAACGAAACTCTTGGAACAAACCTTCTAAATTTTGAACTAATTCACCACCAGCAAGTAACCGATAGTAGCTTTAACAAACCTCATATTGAACCAATGTCAATAGCTTATGATTATGCTGTTGGAGAATTCAATAAAGAACCAAGTATAAAAAACTATTCGTCAATTATTAATAATTGTAGTAGTTGTCATCAGCTTTCTTGTCAAGGACCTTTGGTTAAAATAAATAAAATGATGATTAAAAATCTTTAAAAATTAAAGGCTGTTTTTTCATTACAGATTCAATTTCCTTAATTGTTCTTGGAACACATCCAGAGAGATTTTCTGGTTCACCATCAGTAATTAAAATATCATCTTCAATTCTTACACCAATATTCCACCATTTGGGATCACACGGAGAACCTTCCTTTATGTAAATTCCAGGTTCAACTGTAATAACTGTATTGGGTTGAAATTCTCCATAAGTGCCTGGGTCATGAACATCTAATCCAAGATAGTGAGAAGTTCCATGCATAAAATAACGTCTTAATTCAAATGGAGATTTTATTAAACCTATCTCTTGTAATCTTTGAGAAACTACTGTGGTTGCGATGGTATTGGTAATATAAAATGGATTACCCGCCTTACACTCTGCAATTGCTTTGTTCTGGGCTTCTAAAACAATATTATAAATAATTTTCTCTTCCTTGGAATATTTACCATCTACAGGAAGGGTTCTTGTCACATCAGCTGTATAACCATGGTATTCCGCACCAACATCACTTAAAAGTAAATGATTTCCTTTCATAGTTTTTCTGTTGGTAGTATAGTGTAAAATACAAGAATTCTCAGCAGCTCCAACAATAGATGGATAACCAGGATATTCAGCCCCATTTATTTTAAAAACTGCCTCAACAACAGCCTCCGCCTGAAACTCTTTCATATCTGGCTTTAGAACTTTCATTAATTCATTTTGAGCATCACATGTTATTGAAATTGCTTTTCTTAAAAGAACTAGTTCTTCCTTAGTTTTAACCTCTCTAAGTTTTGCCATCCAATTTTTTATTTCATTAACGTTTAAATCCTTTTTAAGAATATTTTTTAATAAATCTAAATCTGGATAACGATTTTCTTTAAAAGGTTGGTTTGTAAAAACTGTATCTATGCTAGAAAAATCTATTTGGCCCCAAGTAAACTTATCAATATTAAAGGACTTTTGAATAGCAAGAACTAGCTCAGAGCCTTTGACTCCCAACTTTTTGCCAACCCAAGTCTCTGAATTTTCATTTCTTTCCTTAATTAATAAAAGTTCACTTATAGTATCTGTACCAAATATTTGTGGTTTTTTAAAAATAATTAATGCGCTGTTGGACTCGTTTAAGCCGGTTAAATAATAAAAGCTAGGGTCTTGATGAAATTCATAATCTACATCATTTGCTCTAACCATATTTTTTCCAGAATAAAACACAGCCATTCCTCCACTAGGAATAAAGGTTTTTAAAGCTTTTCTTCTATCAGCATGAAAATTTGAAGACAAAAGATCTAAATCGTATATACCAAGAGTATCTAACCTTAGGTTTATAGATTGATTTTTAAACTCTTGGGAAAAAGAATTAGATAAAAAATAAAATAAGAAAAATATATATAAACAATATTTCATGAATCCTAAACTACAAAACTAATAGGATTTTTATGAAATAATTACATAAAACCGTTTGCTTTAGCTTCTGCTAAAACAGTAGAAATACCTTTTTTGTTAATAGTTCTAATAGCAGATGCAGATACTTTAAGAGTTACCCACTTATTTTCTTCAGGAATAAAGAATTTTTTAGTTTGAAGATTTGGATAAAACTTTCTTTTTGTTTTTCTATTAGACTTAGAAACATTATTCCCACTTATAACTTTTTTTCCTGTAATTTGGCAAACTCTAGACATGGTATTAAAAATTTGAGCTGCAAATTAAGTTCATTTTTATGGGATAAACAAATATCACCTCCTCTTTTTCTGTTGTTGCTTGGCAACTTCTTCTAATCGTTGCTGAAAACGAGATTTCTTTTTAATTTTTTTCTTGTTTGACTCAATCTTAGCTCTAATTTTATCTTCATCAATAAGAAACTTTTTAATTCCCCACATTATACCAATATTCATGATATTTCCACAGAAGTAGTAATAGCTAAGACCAGCAGAATATTTATTAAAAAAGAAAATAAACATAATTGGCATAAAATACATAATGACTTTCATATTAGGCATTCCGGGCTGGGTTTGCGCTGTCATTTGGCTAGAATTAGTAATAGTGTAAATTAAAGTAGATCCTGCCATCAGAAGAGCAAATAGACTAACATGGTCTCCATAAAAAGGAATTTCAAATCCTAAATCTAAAATTGAATCAAAAGAACTTAAATCTTCAGCCCATAAAAACCCCTTATGTCTTAAAGATAAACTTGCTGGAAAATATCTAAAAACAGCAATTAAAATTGGCATTTGGATAATCATAGGTATACAGCCAGCCATTGGGTTTACGCCAGTTTGCTTGTATAAAGCCATAGTTTCTTGCTGCTTTTTCATCGCAGCATTTTTATCCGTTTTTCCTTCGTACTTAGCTGTGATTTTATTCATTTCAGGCTTAATAACCTTTGTTTTTGCAGTTGACATATAATTTTTATAGGTCAAAGGCATAATAACAATCTTAACAATTATGGTTAGCAATAGAATAACCAAACCTATCGAAAACCCAAAAGAAATTAAAAATTTAAAAACTGGATCAATAAGGTATCTATTTACCCAAGCGAAAACACTTCCTCCTAAATTAATAAGATCTTCCATTTCATAATCATAAGATTCTAATATGTCGTAATCATTGGGAACAAATAAAAACTTCAAAGGGACTCTCCCTATAGATGGAATAGAAGTTCTTGAAGCATAAGATTTGGTGTAATTATTATCCTCTAAATTACGTTGAACAATTTTTGTTTTACCAAGACCATCTTCACTTAATAGAATTGAGGAAAAGAACTTGTGTTTAAAAGCTATCCAATTTATATTACTTTGGAGATCGGCCTCTTCGTCTGACATCTCAGAAAGATAATCTCTTGTATTACCAAAATATCTATACATAATAGTACATATATTTCTTTCATCCTCAGCTAATTTCTCAGTAGACAATCCTTTCATGGACCATTTTAAATCAACGTCAGACTTTATATCATTTTCAATATTGTGGTAATTAATCTCAAAATCAACATCGTAATTACCATTAGACAGACGGTAAGAAAATTCGAGATATTTATCCTCAGAACCAGCATTTGCTCTAAACACTAAAAGACTATCGTTACTTTTAACCAAATCAAAAAATAAATCACTAGTCTCCACTGGTATAACTTTTTCAGCATCTACTAAAGTAAGGCTCATTTGAGAGGTTTCCTTTTCAAAAAGAGAAATAGGCTTATTTTCATCACTAAAAAAACTATTGTAAGTCCTATACTTATAGTTGCCACTTTCATCTAACTCCACCATTTCAGCATTGGTAATTCTTGCTCCTTTGGATGAAAAAGAAAGTCTTATTTTATCGTTTTCAAGTAAGTAATCTTTTTCCTCACCTTTAACTGAACCATAAAAAATTCCATAATTCTCAATTAGTTTCTCATTTTCTTTTTGAGCTAAAAGTTTTTGAAAAATAATATTGTCTGTAGAATCTATTTCTATTTCAGAGTCAGAACTGGAGGTGCTTTCTAACTCTATTGATTCAGTCCTATTTACATCAGAAACAAATTCATTAGATTGATTAACTGGGCTAGTAGGATTTGGTTGCTCGTTAGGTTGATTCAGAAACATGAAAGCCATAACTACGGCACCAATTAAAATTAAACCCGTAGTAGTATTTTTATCCATTAATAGAAATTTAGAGCACAAATATATTTTTTCTTAATCAAAAATGGGAAGAGAATAACAAATAATACAAAGAATTTATTTAATAAGTTTTAATATCATCGTTGATAACTTTGTGAATAAAGGATATAGCTCTAATTACTTAAATTAGGGAACATCAAATATTTTTGTTTAAATCTAATTCTAATAATGTTTGCAACTCTATTTGTAAAAAAAAGAATAACTCATAAAGCTTTAGCAAAGCAATTTGTCCATAAAACACTTCATGCAATAGATGAAACTTTTGAAGATTTTCTAGATGCAATTTACAATGATTCAGAATTAGAGTCCTACCCAAAACTAAATTACAAAGATCCTTCTGTTCTTATGCTCATAATAATAGCTGGAAACATGAAATTTTTTGAAAGAATACTTTCCAGTCATGAAGAAAATGCGATTTGCAATTCTATTATTAAGGAAATGAGTATGGTTTTTGAGATTGGTTTTAATGAAATGAAGGAGAAATTAGAAAATTACAGTTCCTTTATTTCAAGAGTTAACCACCCATCAAAAAACATATTATACGGCATGTCTAAATCTGTATTTTTTAAATTTAAATTAGGGAAGTACCAAGATGATTATTTTGCTCAATTGAATACCCCTAATCCTATTTTCTTGAAAAAAATTGATTCCTTAATTGAGAATTACATTTGGGATTGGAAATCGATTTTTGAAAAATCTAAAATAACTTACTAACTAGTTTAGTGCAAAATTCTTAATAGCTATTTCTTTTATGTCATTTCCTATTGCTAAACAAGCAGTCGCTGCAGGAGATGGTGCGTTTAAAACATGAATACTATTGGAGGTATATTTTATTCTAAAATCATCTTTTGTGTCTCCATTTTGACTTAACAACAAAGCTCTTACTCCAGATCTTCCAGGTTTAATATCATCAATGGTTAAAGAGGGAATTAATTTCTGTAAAGTTTTTAAAAATAATTTTTTTGAAAAAGCTCTTCTGTATTCATTAATACCATAAGAAGCATTTTTAAAGAAAAGTTGCCAAGTTCCTCTATAAGTCAAGGCGTCAAGTGAGTCATTTAAACTAAAATCAGTTTTATTGTAACCTTCCCTTTTAAAACTAAAAACTGCATTTGGACCACATTCAACATCCCCATTAACCATTCTTGTGAAATGAACTCCTAAAAAAGGAAAAGCAGGATCAGGAACAGGATAAATCAGATTATTTACTTTATTTTTTGCATGGTCTTCTAGTTCGTAGTAATCTCCTCTAAATCCAACAATTCTCTCCTTTAGTGGTATATCATCACTTTTGGCAAGCCTATCTGCTTGAAGCCCTCCGCAAACTATAAGATACTTTGATTTTAAAATCTTATTCTGTGTTCTAATAATTTTTATATCTAATTGGTTTTCAATAGATTTTACTTCCTCAGAAAGCAAGACATCACTATTCTCATTCCATCCAAGAGCAACATCTACCATTTTTTTAGTTGCCATTACATAATCAATTATCCCTGTACAAGGAACCCAAATTCCAGCAATTCCATTAACTTCTGGCTCAATATCTTTAATTTGATTGGCATTAATTTTTTCAATCCCTTCAGTATTATTTTCCAAACCATTTTTATAAATCTTATCTAAAAACTTAAATTCTTTTTCATGAGTAGCAACCACAACCTTTCCGCAGATATCATGAATGACCTTATGCTCCTTTGAGAATTTAACTAACTCATGTCTTCCCAAAACACAATTCCTAGCTTTATTAGATCCTGGTGTATAGTACAATCCAGAATGAATCACACCTGAATTACTACCTGATTGGTGTTTGGCTAACTGATCTTCTTTTTCAATAAGAACTAGATTCTTGTTAGGGAAATGCTGTTGTAATTTGTAAAAAGTTGCCGCACCAACAATTCCTCCTCCAACAATAGCTATATCGTATGTTTTATCCATAGTTTTCTATAGAAATCTCTTCTTTAGGCACTTGAAAAAGCAAAAGCAAACCAACTATAAAAAAAACTACTAATGCCACGATTGAATTCCTCATGCTTCCAGTAATCTGTTCTATAAACCCGTAAGAAAACATTCCTATTACAATGCCTAATTTTTCTGAAATATCATAAAAGGAAAAGAAAGAAGAAGTGTCTTTGGTACCAGAGGGAATATATTTTGAATAAGTACTTCTTGATAAAGACTGAATACCACCCATTACTAAACCAACAAAACCTGAAATAAGATAAAAATGAATGGGTTCATAAACTAGAAAGGCGCTTAAACATAACAAAATCCAAATGAATACTACCAATTTCAATGCAAATAAATTACCTTTGAAATTAGAGATTTTTGAAAGTAGAATAGCACCTGGAATTGCAATTAATTGAATTAGTAGAACTCCAATAATTAAGCCCATCTTGGCATTTGCACCTTCTCCCCAATTTACTTCTTTAGTACCAAAATATACGGCAACCAACATTATAGTTTGTACTGCCATACTGTAAACAAAAAAAGAGTAAATAAACCTTTTAAGCCTCTTAGTTTTCATAATGTACAACCTTACCTTATTAAGTTCTAAAATTCCTTTTTGATAAGTAGATTTGTCATTAATTCTAATTTTCTCTCCTCTTGGTAGACTTTTAAAAGTAATTTGAGAAAAACAAAACCACCATAAGCCAGTTAATGCGAAACATAATCTTGTATAGAAAGCACGCTCACTTTCTTGGGAGTTAAAAATTAAGACCAAACAAAGCACTAGTAAAATAACACTACCAAAATAACCCATAGAAAAACCACGAGCAGACAAGCTATCGTGGTCTTTTTTTTCTGCTATTTCAGGAAGAAAGGCATTGTAAAAAACCAAACTACTCCAAAAACCTATTCCAGCCATTACAAATAACAGCATACTTATCTCCAGGTGGTTTTTATCAAAGAAAGAAAGAAGCACACAACAAAAAGAACCCAAATAACAAAAGAATTGCATGAAAGCTCTTTTGTTGCCAGTAGAATCTGCAATACCTGATAAGACAGGAAGAATTAGAACTAATAACAGAAAATATCCTGAGCTTAAAATAGTGATTAGAGCAGTGTTGATGAACTCAAAACCAAAGAAAATAACTTTCTCATCAACATAACCTTCATAAAAAACAGGAAAAATTGCACTGGAAATTACCAAAGGATATACTGAATTTGCCCAATCGTAAAAAGTCCAGGCTTTTTGAATTTTCTTATTTGATTTTAGCATTAAATTATTTGATTATTATAAACTCAACTCTTCTGTTTTTGGCCATATTAAACATAGAAGTTCCCTTGGAAGCGGGTTGGTCAGAACCTAAATCTTCAGCAGTAATTCTTTCTGAAGAGATTCCATTTTTTAACAAAAAATCCTTTACAGATTTTGATCTGTAATTGCCTAAATTCTTTAAAATATTGTTTTCTGGATCATCATTAATAGCTTGTTTTTCTAAATTATCAATATGTCCATTTAACTGTAATTTCAAATCTGGATTATTCTTTAAAATATCTATTACATTATTTAAATTGTTGTCGAATATAGGGTCAACAGAAAAACTCTCCACATCAAAATATATTGAATACTTTTTAAGTTTTATTTCAGTTGGTAATTTTTCGTCAACTTCTACATCAAGATGATAGACGATTGATTCTCTCTTCTTTTTTTGACCTTTATTACAATCACACAAATCAGGATCTTCTACTAAAACTAGCTCAACATTATCTATATAATAATAAGCTTCAGGAAATTGAATTCCAGGAAATTCATCAGACTTAATAAGTTTTTCATATTCTGTATCCTTATTATTAAAAAAATTACCTATTGTTAGGTACTTTTCTTTTCCATCTGCTTGATAAATCCCACAAATAGTTTCCCACTTATATCTTGACTTGTAAATTTTACTTTTTTCATTGGTTACTACAGCAGATAGTTTAGTTTTGTCATTGAAAATAATATCGCCTTTTTTATCCAATGTAACAGGCTCTTGACTAATGTAAACTCCTATTTTGTCAATTGCATATTTACTTAGATCTGATAAGCTTACATGAATATTTACACAGTAGTTAAGTCCACTAGCAAGTGGCTTAATAAGCATTGATTGAAGATATGTTCTAGGTTTCTTATTATTGTAGCTATAAGTTAATATCCCAGCATAATTTTCACCTTGTTTAGGAAATTCCTTTCCATAAATATTTTCAGGTGTACCAATATCCCCAGGAACACTACTTGAAAAAAGATCTGCTTTTAAAGAGGTAGGAGAATACCAATCATTGGCAACATTAATTTGATTTAATTTTCTAAGTTTTCCATCTATACTTTCAAAACTTGGGTTAAGAACCAAATTATCATTTTCTTGACATAAATAAGAGCTTAAAGATAATAAGATGAATAGGAAAAAAAATAATTTAATTCTCATTTTTATTTGTTTGATTTAACACTTTCTATAAAACATTTAACTTTTTCTGGATTGGTATCTGGATATACACCATGTCCCAAGTTAGCAATATGTCTATTGCCAGCAAATTTATTAAGCATTTCTTTCGTCTTTTTCTCTATAAGATTAAAATCTCCATACAAAACACAAGGATCTAAATTCCCTTGTAAAGTCTTTGTATTATCGAACAAGTTAATTGCTTGATTTATATCCATAGTCCAATCTAAACCGATTGTATTACAATTTAAATTCTTCATGCTTTCAAGAGCAAAAAAAGCACCTTTACTAAAAACTGTAAGTGGAACCTCATTAATTGCATCACATATTTTATGGACATATTTCATGCCAAATTCGTTGTAATATTCTGGAGATAATATCCCTGCCCAAGAATCAAAAATTTGCACCAAATCTACTCCTGCATTAATTTGTAATTTTAAATACTCAATTGTAGTAATCGTTATTTTTTGCAAGAGCATATGAGCTAGTCCTGGCTCTCTGTATAAAAAACTCTTTGCTTTACTAAATGTTTTAGAACCTTGACCTTCTATCATGTAGGCAAAAATGGTCCATGGAGCACCAGCAAAACCTATTAATGGAACTCGTTGAGAAAGTTCATTTTTGGTGATTTCAATTGCTTCAAAAACATAAGACAAATGTTCTTCTAAATTGGAGATGTTTAAAGAATCAATATTGATTTTGGATTCTATAGTTTTGGGGAAGTAAGGTCCTTTATTTTCTATCATTTCGTAAGGCAAACCCATGGCTTGGGGAATTACCAGAATATCAGAAAAAATAATTGCAGCATCCACTCCTAGAATATCTACTGGTTGAATTGTAACTTCAGCAGCCAAATGAGGAGTTTCTACCAATTCTTTGAACCCACTTAATGAATTTCTTATTTTTCTATACTCAGGAAGAATTCTACCCGCTTGCCTCATCAACCAAACAGGTGTTCTTTCAATATTTTTACCATTTGCGGCTCTTAGTATAAGATCATTCTTTAAATTCATGGTGTAAATGTATAAAAGACTCTCATTAAAAAATATATTGCATAAAACTAGTTCAATAAATTTTATTGTTTTTTGGTCTTTTTTCTTAAGCTTCCAAAATAGCTGGTGTCAAACTAATGTAATAAATAATTATTCTAATGATACTATTGTAGTAATAATTACTAATGAAAATAAGGAATTTAGAGGTTTATTAATAAGTGAAGATTACAATTCATTAATTATACAAATTGCCAATGAAAATAAAAATTTTAAAAAAAATGAAATTAAATCCTACAGGTATATTACAAGAAGTCAGATAAAATCTATTAAAGAATTTAAAAACCCAAACCCTATATATACTAAGTATTGTTATTTTCCATCGGCCTATATAACTGAAAAGGGAAGTGTGAACACAAACTCACACTATTTTATAACAAGTAATTCAAAAGTAGGAGTTCATGAGAATTTTGAAATTTCAGTAGGAAATATATTTATATATAATGTGTTTTCTTCACTTACCTATTCTAAAAAAATAAATAATTCCTTCACTACTGGAATATCCCTTATTGGAAGTATAAATCTACTAACTAATTTAAATGGAATTAATGAATTAAATAGTTGGGGGTTTTTGCCTAGAATAACTTATGGAGATAATTTTCAAAATACAACTATTGGAATGATAGGATATCATCTTCCAGTTTTAGAAGAGTTTTATTACGGAGGATATTTAGCAAGTCAAAAAAAAATTGCAGAAAGGTTTACTCTAGCAGGAGAAATAGTTGGAATTACTGTAGATGGCCTCCAATTAGGGTTGATAAATAATATTATAATAAATTTTGCAAGAAATTTTAGAGAAAACTGGAGTATCGGAATTACGATTATAAATATGGAAGCAATTAACAACGCTTTAGGAATTGATGCAATTGTCCTTCCATATTTAGGATTGCAAAAAAAGTTTTAGCTATTTAGAAAGTAGCACATAACCTTTCAGACTCTTTTCCTCACCTGAAGAGATGTCTACTAAATCAATCTTCCATATATATGCATCTGATGATAATGGATTGTTTTGATACGTGCCATCCCATTTTTCATTGAAGTCATTCGTACTAAATATCAACTCTCCCCACCTATTAAATATCTTAAAACTATAATTCTCCACTGATATCTTATCTCCAACTGGAAAAAAACTATCGTTCAAACCATCCCCATTTGGAGTAAAAGAATTTGGCAAGAAAAAAGCATACTCACCCTCCACTATCTGAACTCCGTAAACAGTGTCAGAACATCCATTCTGATTCTCAACATACAACCGAATGTGATAATGTTGCTCTTCAATACCCGAAAAATTATAAATTGGATTCTGAACATAATCACTACCAATAATTGTATTAGTGCTATCGTAAAATGTCCAATCAAAATATACTACATCTGCACTTGATGTATCTAAAAACTGAACCGAGGGAGATAGTATAGAAGCAGGGTTAGGACTTGAAGTAAAACCAGCTTCAGGATAGTCGTAAACATCTATGTAATTGAAATAAGTAGTATCATTATCACAACCATCCGAATTCGTTACATCTAAAGTAACATGATACGACCCTGGAGTATTATAAATTGTCACCACAGTATCTAAGTTATTAGAGTAAAATCCATTCCCTAAATCCCATTCACAACTAGCTACCTGTGAAACAGTTGTTTGATTATAAAAATACACCTCTACTGGCCAACATCCACTCGCTCTATTAGAGGAAAAATCAACCGTAGGCAAATCATACCAACTAACTAAAATAGAATCAGAATTCTCCGGTGTCTCACAATTATCACTAATAGTCAAATAATAATAGGTAGTACTACTAACAGGTGATACATTTATACTGCTTTGAGAACTGACAGATATTCCATTATCCATTGTCCATCCATAATTATATGGACCTCCGTTTCCACCATAGGTAGCAATTGTGATATCTAAACTATCATAGGGACATACAGAAACAGATGACAGTAAATTAGTTAATATTGGTGGGTTAAGAGCAACTAATACCGAGTCGAAATCAGACACACAGTTGAATGAGTCTGATACGCTAACTTTATAATATTGTGAATAAGTAGGGGAAACATCATGAGGACCATTGCCACTTATACCATTCCAACTGTTACTGTAGGGAGGTCTTCCACCTGTCACCGTTACATCGACTGTCGCTGTACCTCCAATACAAATTACAGTATCGTTACTCATCGAAAGAACCATTGGAATACCATCTGGAATAGTTATCATAGTATCTGCATAACACCCAGTAGTATCTAAAGATCTTATTACATAACTACCAGCACTTAAACTATCAAATAAAAAAGAAGATGTAATATTGCTATCAGAAAAAAGAATATTTGTATAATTTCCATCTATTAGCTGAACAAACCATGGAGGACCATCTGTTCCTCCAGGAACACCAGAAATAGAAGCATCGCTTCCACCGTAACAAGTCAAACTATCCAAAGTTGGGATTGGAGCAACACAAGGACCCGGACAAATTGGTTCAATGAATGAACTAGTGGATAAACTGCATGAGTTATCATCTGTAAAATAAGAAGTTAATACACAGTTTTGATTGCCACTACTGTAAATATTATTTATATTATAATTTAATGGGCTATTGAAAGGAGGATTATAAATTACGGAGTCTCCAGAGCAATTTTTAACAACTAACGAACCAAAAACAGGTGCATTATTAAATTCTACAACACCACTAATATCGTAGGTCCCAGACAAAGAATCACAAGATGTAACACTTGCATTAATATAAGTCATGTCGCATGGATTCAAAACATTACAATTTGTACTTCCAGAACCACCTGACTGAACAAGAGATATATTTTGAACTACATTTGCGTAATTGGTTACTAAAAGGACATAAACCTCACCAGCTAATGCATTAGATATAGAAGGTGTTTCAATATTAGAAATAGAAAAGCTACATCCTTGCTGAGTACAAGTAGGAATAAAGCCACAACCTGCTGGTAAATCTGGAACTATATCAGCCGCAGAATAGGAATTACAATTTGAAATAGCATTTGCTAAATTTGGAAAAGGACCCCACATAATAAAATCTATATCCTGAGCTGCTGAAAGTGTCATTGAAAGACTCCCTGATTGAGATATTTGCAAGTAATACCATGCAGGATTAGGTGAAGAACCCAAACAACCATAATTATTTCCAGGATTAGAAATACTAGCAGCAGGAACACCGCTATTTGCTTGAAATGTTAACCCAGTATTTGTACAAATTCCAGACATATTTGCACAATTTACATTGTTTTGACCTTTTAAATTAAAACAATATATAACTATGAAAAATAGTAGAAAAGATCTCATTGTTTGGTTAATTCTAATTTTCTTTGTCTTAAAAGTACAAGTTCATATTTAATTCTTTTTACCCAAAATTTATTATTTATATCATTAGTATCTATTGACGATATTTTAGAACTATAGGCTTCTATCATCGAATTTATATGGTCTAATCCAAAAGATTTAATATTTTCTTCCACAGAACTATAGGTTTTTCTTTCTCCCCTCTCAACAAATATTAAAGAAGATGGCTTTTGTAGATTAGTTTGCGAAAAAGCAGAAATATCAGATAAGTTATAAAAAAGTAAAGAGATTATTATTTGAATTTTAACAGAAATATATTTGAACTTCATGCTATAAATATACTGAAACTCAGTTATTAAACATTATCTATCTTGACAATAGCACATAACCTTTCAGATTTTTTTCTTTGCCTGTTGAGCTATCTACTAAATCAATTTTCCAAATATATGCATCTGATGATAATGGATTGTTTTGATATGTACCGTCCCATTTTTCATTGAAATCATTTGTGCTAAATATCAATTCTCCCCATCTGTTAAATATCTTAAAACTATAATTCTCTATGGATACCTTATCTCCAACAGGAAAAAAACTATCATTCAACCCATCTCCATTTGGTGTGAAGGAATTAGGTAAGAAAAAAGCATATTCACCCTCTACTATCTGAGCTCCACTAACAGTATCTGAGCAACCATTCTGATTCTCTACATACAGGTGTATATAATACTGTTGCTCTATTATTCCCGAAAAATTATAGGTCGGATTCTGTACGTAATCACTACCAATTACTGTATTAGTGCTATCGTAAAATGTCCAATCAAAATACACTACATCCAAACTAGAAGTATCTACAAATTGTACCGAGGGATTAAGAATTGAAGCAGGGTTAGGACGGGATATAAAACCAGCAACTGGGTAATCGTATATCTCTATGTAATTAAAATACGTAGTATCATTATGACAGCCATCCGAATTTACAACTTCCAAAGTTACATTGTAAGAGCCTGGAGTATTGTAAGTCATCACAACAGTATCTAAATTATTCGAAAAAACCCCATTTCCAAGATTCCATTCACAACTTGCGACTTGAGATATATTGGTGTTGTTATAAAAAAGAACCTCTACTGGCCAACAACCACCTGAAGTATCAGATGAAAAAACTACCATAGGCAAATCATACAAACTGACTAAAACAGAATCGTTATTTTCTGGAGTCTCACAATTATCACTTACTGTGACATAATAATATGTGTTAGAATTAATTGGTGAAACATTGGCGGTTGTCTGATTACTTAATTGTACACCCAATTGATTTGTCCATGAATAATTATAAGGTCCTCCATTGCCACCAAATGCCGTAACACTTAAATCTAAGCTGTCAAATGGACAAATGGAATCAGTTAAAGTATTAATAATTATTGGTGGAAACAAAGCTACCAATACAGAATCATAATTTGATTCACAGCCAGATGAGTCTTGAATATTTACTTTATAGTACTGAGAGAATAATGGATTAACAATATGTGACATAGTATTACTTAAACCTTCCCAATTATAAATATAAGGTGATGTGCCTCCATTTCCAGTGACTCCGATAGTAGCATTTCCTCCAATACAAACTATTGTATCATTAGTCATAGTTAAACTAATTGGTGTTACGTCATTAATTGTAACCAAAGTGTCTGCATAACAACCTGAGGTATCTAAAGAACGTAAAACATATTGATCAGAAGTCAAACTATCAAAGAAAAAAGTGGTTACAACATTACTATCATAATCAAGGACATTATAACTACCGTCCAATAAATACACTATCCAAGGAGGGCCAAAAATGCCTGTTGGCGAACCAAAAATAGATGCATCACTTCCTCCATTACAAGTTAAGTCGTTAATTAAAGCCGATGGTTTACGACATGTATCACAAATAACATCAATATATATATCAGCTGAATCTTTACATCCTCCCGAATTATCTGTCACTAAAACTTGATAATTAGAACTCACCATTGGAACAGCATTGGGATTTTGTTCAGCTGAATTAGACAAGAAAAAAGAGGGAGACCAAACAAATGAAAAGAAGCTAGCATCTGGAATCATTGGACAAGTTCTAAATTTTGTTACTGGGCGTTTATTAGAAGAACCAGTTATTGGTCCATTATAAGAACAGGATGGAGTTATATCATCTTTAAAATAAATCGATGAATTAAAAGGCGTTTGGGTATAGTTAGTAGACCAATTAAAGTTTAAAGTATTTTGATTAATATTAGTATAGCAAATTTCAATAACTAAATTTGAAATACCATCCCATTCATAAGCATTATCCAAAACAATATCATTCCATCCTAAAACAACTGAGAAATTTTGTTGATAAAAAACATTGGACAATCCTGACTCCCACGAATTTAATGAATTTAAACTTGTACAACCTATTTTAATGGTGAAATCATCAATATTATTTGAAGCGTTATTACTAGAAATAGTCTCCCATGAAATTTCAGTGATTTTTCCGCCGTTAAAACCTGCGGATTGAAATTCATTTGCTCTGTATAAATATTGTTGTTTAACATTTTTAAAATAATTTCCAAATGGAGTAGGATATGAGATATTTGTATTAGTTCCAATGTTTGATCCAACGATTTGATTTGAGGATAGAGAATTACATGATGTTGATCCGCTAGGAGAACAAGTTGCAGGATTATTTCCTAATAAATTCACATTCATAAATACAGAATCACCACAAATTACAGCTGTATCACTTGCAGTTAATTGAATATTTGGGGAATATGCAGGTAGAACATTTATTGATAATGAATCATTTTTAACACAACCTTGGGAATTAGTTATTGTAACATTGTAACTCATGAAACCCGACATTGAAGAACTGAACTCAGGATTTCCAATTTGTGGATTGTTTAGAAAAGAAATAGGATGCCATTGATAAGTGTAGTTTCCAATTCCTGAGGGAGAAGCTGTGAAATTGACAAGTGAATTAAGACAGGCAACGGTATCTGACTGAGTTAAATTATAATTAAAATTTGGAGCCACATTAACATTTACAGTATCTACATTTGAACAACCTCCAGAGAGATTACTAATAACCTTGTAAACTGTAGAAAATGCTGGACTCGCGATTGGGCTGGAACATCCGTTACAAGAAAAATTATTACCAAAACTTATTGGGTCTCCACTTATTATAGACCAGTTAAAATTTGAACCACCTGATGCAAAAATTTGGGTTGACTCACCTTGACAAATAGTAACATCTTGACCAGCATAGGTGTTGGAAATTACTGTGACATTAATTAATGATGAAGTAGTTCCCATAACCGGACATCCATTATCATTTACATTAAAAGAGATTGAACTTAAAGGATTTGAACCCGGTAAAACTTCAAAACATATTGAAGCAGTTGCTGGGGAAAAAAAACTATTTTGAATGAAACTGGCACCTGGAAAAATTTGTGTTACATTTGAGTTTATGTAAATTGAATCTAGAGGATCAACGTCTAAAAATTCCACATCAAAACAAACACTATCACCTTCGCATGCTTGTATTGAATTTCCTCCAAGATAAATAGCATTTCCGGAAAAATTTATAAGTGGGGAAACTGGTAAAGTTGGTCCATTATTAATACAGTTTTGGGTAATTATTTGGAATTGAAAATCTTGCATTATATAGCCAAGAGATGTTCCAGAAGAGTCAAATTCTTCAATTTTAACAACTACAACAAATGCACCCTGAATTGTTGGTGTAAAGGTAATTTCTCCAGTATTTGGATCTAAGGAGATGCCGTTAATTGGACTAGTTGGTGAATAACCGCCTGCATATGCAACAGAGATAGGTCCAGCTCCTCCAAAAACAATTTCTGATGCGGCAACAAAAGAATAATAAAGAGAATCTCCATCGGGTTCTGTTACTTGAAAATTATAAGCAACTGGAATATTAATACAATTATAGGGAACTGGATTTGAATTAATTATTGGAGATGAATTACACTGAGAATTAGAATTATTTATAACTGCTTCAAAATAATATCCATCTTGATTAGCTAAATTAACAGCAGTATTTCTACAACAACCGTCCCAAGATAATGTCCAGTCATTACAATTTCCTGGTAAGGTGATAGGATTAATTGTATCACTGTAGACATGTTTTTTGATCCCAGGCAAAAATCCTCCATTACATGTAGTATTTGGTAATTGAGGGTAGCAAACTTGACTTATTTCGTTACCATAAGATAAAACTGGAAGTGTTATTTGATTTAAAGTACTAAAACCACAACTATTAGTAACTGTCAGTGTTTGTGGAGTATTTGGCACTGTAACAGCACCACTACAATCTTCAAATACAGTAAGGGTTATTATATAGTTATTACCACCTAAACACTTATATGTAATATTCCCGCCAGGAACATGAGTAGCCTTAACTTCTCGAGTAAATGAAATTATAAAGATTAGAGATAAAAGAAGTCTGTAGTATTTATACACTCAATAAATTTAATGAAAAATAACATTAATTTCACAGTTATTTAACTATAAAGTTACATTAAGTATTGAAAGTAGATAAAGTAGGTTATATAATTATTTTATTAGTCAGTTTAAAAAAGATTACTGTTTCTTACTATTTTTATTTTTAGAAAGCTCTTTCCCTACAAAAGTTCCCTCAATTATTTGTTGTTGAAAATCTTTCATTCCACCTGGTGTGTGTGGAACCATAACAGTATTATTATTTTCATTTGCACCAATTGAAGTTAAAGTATCGAAATATTGAGTCATCAAAACAAATTGCATGATTTCTTGTGGGTCAACTTCTTGTAAAGCTTTTTGAAAATCTTCTACAGACTCTTTAAAACCCCTAACAATTTCTAATCTTTGTTGTGCAATTCCCTCTCCAGATAATCTCTTAGAGTCAGCTTCAGCCTCAGCTCTTTTTACAATTCTAATTTTTTCACCCTCTGCTTCTTGAAAAGCCGCTTCCTTATCTCTCATAGCAGCATTAATTTTATTCATGGATGCTTTAACCAGTTCATCTGGATTTATATCTGTAATAAGTGTTTTAACAATTTTATAACCGTATTGATCCATCTGAGAAGAAATATTATCTCTAACTGCCAAAGCAATATCATCCTTTTTACCAAAAACATCGTCTAACCCCAACTTTGGAACTTCTGCTCTTACTTCGTCGAATATATAGGAAGCAATTTGACCATGAGGATCATCCAGCTCATAAAATGCTTCATAAACTTTACTATCAATAACTCTATATTGAACAGAAATTTTTAAAATAACAAAGACATCATCTAAAGTTTTGGTTTCTACATCTACATCCAGCTGCTGAATTCTTAAATTCTCCTTAGAAGCAATAACTTCTAAAAAAGGAATCTTAAGTTTTAAGCCCGGCTTCGAAATCCTGTTAAATTTCCCTAGTCTTTGAATAACCCAAGACTGACGTTCAGGAATTATCATAACAGATTTTAAAATTAAAAATACAGCTATAGAATATAAAAATATGTTGAAGTATATCATAAAATAAATTTACTTACAAATTAGTAAAAAGAATTAGAGTTTAATAACGTTTTCAGATATTTCTTTAAAACTATCTACAGAACCAAAACTAATATTATCAACCACAATATCTGCAGCTAAAGTTACCTGACCTAAAGAAATGTAAGGAACACTACTTAAATCCATTTCATTTATAAATGATTCTAATAGGTTATTTTTTAATGTCACTATTACTCTTCCTTGAGACTCTCCGAATAAAAAAGCGTCTTTTCTAATTGTGTTTTCTGTAGCTATTTCAAATCCAAAGTCAGAGGCCATTGCCATTTCAACTAATGAAACAAATAGCCCACCATCTGCACAGTCGTGAGCAGCATTAATTATTTTTTTACTAATGATGTTAGAAACACATTTATGAATCTTATATTCTTCATCCAAATCAAAATATGGAGCTGGAGAAGCTTTTACTTTATGAAATTTCACTAAGTATTCAGAAGAAGCAATATCCTCAACAACTTTTCCAATTAAAAAAATATGGTCAGAATTAGATTTAAAGTTCAAGCTCATTATATTTCTAACATCATCCATTAGGCCTATCATTCCAATGGTAGGAGTTGGAAAAACAGGAACTTCTTTTCCATTGACAATAGATTGATTGTAAAAACTTACATTTCCTCCTGTAACAGGCGTTGAAAACTTCTTACATGCTTTTGACATTCCTTGAACAGCGCCAACAAATTGCCAATAGGATTCTGGGTGATACGGGTTTCCAAAATTTAAACAGTTGGTAATTGCAGTTGGTTTCCCACCAGTTACTACAATATTTCTAGCAGCTTCTGAAACTGCAATTGCTGTACCTTTTTCTGGATCTGCATGAACATATCTTGAATTACAGTCTACTGACATTGCAATACCTTTTTTTGTGCCTTTAACTAGAGCAACTCCTGCATCTGATGGATGATTGGTAGAAACATTATTAGTTCCAACCATACTATCGTACTGCTCGTATATCCATTTTTTTGAAGCAATATTAGGTTGATTAAAAAGAAATTTTCCAACTTCAACAAAATCATCTGGCTCTTTCACATCATTTATATCAAATTCCTGGTATTTTTTAAAATAAGAAGGTTCTTTATATTCTCTTTGATATTGAGGAGCTCCTCCACCCAAAACTAAAGAAGATGGAGGCAAACTAGCTACACAATTACCATCTTTATAAAACTCTAGTAAATCACCTTCAATTACCTCCCCAATAAGTTCACAATTTAAATCCCACTTATCAAAAATTTCTTTAACTATATCTTCCTTGCCATTTTCAACCACTACAAGCATTCGTTCTTGAGATTCAGAAAGTAATATTTCCCAATCTTTCATATCAGATTGTCTTGTTGGAACCTTATCTAAATCTATCTTCATTCCAACATTTCCAGCAGCACTCATTTCAGACGAAGAACAAGTGATTCCAGCAGCACCCATATCTTGCATACCTATCACTGCATCAGTCTTAGATAGTTCCAAAGAGGCTTCTAGTAATAATTTTTCTTGAAAAGGGTCTCCTACTTGAACTGCTGGCAAATCATCCATAGAATCTTCTGTCATATCTTTCGATGCAAAAGCTGCTCCATGAATTCCATCTTTTCCTGTTGAAGAACCAACTATAAACACTGGATTGCCAACTCCAGTGGCAGTTGCTGAAATTAAATCATCAACACTCATTATTCCCGCAGAAAATGCATTAACTAGAGGATTTTGGTCATAGCTTTCGTCAAAAGAAACTTCTCCAGAAAGAACAGGAATTCCAAAAGAATTTCCGTAGTCACCAATACCTTTGACCACACCTTTCAAAAGCCATTTAGTTCTAGCATTATCAAAAGGGCCAAATCTTAAAGAATTCATTTGAGCAATTGGTCTTGCCCCCATTGTGAAAATATCTCTATTAATACCACCTACACCAGTTGCTGCCCCTTGGTATGGTTCTAAAGCACTAGGATGGTTATGAGATTCAATTTTAAATGCACAAGCAAGACCATCCCCAATATTTACTAAACCTGCGTTTTCTTCACCTGCCTTTACCAACATATGAGGACCATCTTTTGGTAGTTTTTTAAGCCAATAAATTGAGTTTTTATAAGAACAATGTTCAGACCACATCACCGAATAAATACTAAGTTCTGTAAAGTTAGGAATTCTACCTAAAACTTCACATATTTGAGTGAATTCTTCTTTTTTCAATCCCAACTCTACTGCTTGTTCAACACTGGATGGATTATTTTGAGGATTATTAGACATATTAAAATATAAGCAACAAAAATAATTAAAGAATGAAATGAAGCGCTCAAAATTTTATTGATTTACTAACATTATATTAAGGATTGTAATTAAGTGAAAAGATTAGATAAATATTTTATTAAAAATAGTGGCAAAATGAGATACAGTTTATAAATATTAAATACTATTATATAAGGTTTGCTTATTTTTTTTAAATTGGATGAATTAAGAAATTCCACTGAGTCCTTTAATTTATATCTGCTTAATTATAATTGCAATTTTTAAACTAAAATTTTTCAATTCTGAAAGTATTTCTAGGACTGAAATTATTAGTGCTTTTGCCGTGAAACTTTCTGGTGGCTTAATTCTGTATTATATCTATACTCAATATTATAGTCAAAGACATACAGCAGACATATTCAAATATTACGATGATAGCTTAGTACTTTATCATTCTTTCTTTAAAAACCCAATAGATTTTTTTAAAATCATCCTTGGCCTGGATTTAAATAGAGAATATTTTTCATTTAATTATTACATTGAAATGAATAATTGGGATACTTCATACAAAAACTCATTAATGAATGAATCTAGACTCTTAATTAAAATAAATGCAATTTTAAATTTAATAGGGTTTAAAAATTATTTTTTCAACTCCATCGCATTTATATTAATGGGTTTTGTTGGGGAGTTTTTAATATTTAAAAGTTTAATGACAAAATTTAAATTTAAATATCCAAAGTTTTTATTCTGGTCAATAGTATTGTTTCCAAGTGTTTTCCTTTGGAGCTCTGGAATATTAAAAGAACCATTGATAATTTTATCATTTGGCCTAATACTTAATTCCCTAATACTTAAAAGAAAAAGAAAATGGATGAATATAAGTTCATTTATTGTGGCAATATTAATTATTTTTAAGGTTAAATTTTATATTTTTATTTGCATTTTTCCAGCTTTAATTTCTTACATAATTTCTGAAAAAACAAAATTAAAACCCCAAAGAATAATTTTTACAATTTGTGCAATTATGGCTGTTATTATTTTCGTATTAGGAAAAATGAATAACTCCTATAATCCATTAAAAATTCTTTCTCAAAAGCAGAATGATTTTATAACTTTAAGCGAATTATTTGATACTGGAAGTGCTTATAAAATAACTCCAATTGAACCAAGTATAACTGCACTACTCAAAGCAATTCCAAAGGGAGCAATCAATGGTTTTTTTAGACCTTTCCCAAATAATATCAATAATTTATTGCAGCTTTTCCCATTAATAGAAAACTTGTTGTTGTATTTAATAATTTTATATCTATTTTTTAAAATAATTTTTTTTAAAATTAAAATTAACCAAGATGTTAAAAATGTCTTATGGAACTCTTTATTTTTCATTACCATGCTTTTTATATTAATTGGTATTTCTACACCAGTTATTGGTGCACTTGTTAGATATAAAGTACCTGGTCTATTGTTTCTAATAATTGTAATAAATTTAATGTATGATCAATTTAAAAAACATCCAACTAATTAGAACAGTTGTAATTCTTGCACTATTTTTTTTAGTAGCATGCAAAGAAAAAATTGAAGTAGACATCATCTCTCACAATGGCACTATTTTCTCTATGGATGATAATTACAACGTATATGAGGCAATAGCGATAAAAAATGGGGAAATTTTAGATCTTGGAAAAAACGATCAAATATTAAATAAATATTCCTCAAATGAAACCATAGATTTAAAGGGCTTATTTGCATATCCTGGATTTATAGATGCTCATTGTCACTTTCTAGCCTATGGTCTTCAGCAAGGAATGGTGGATGTTTCAAGTGCCAAATCTTTCCAAGAAATAATTGATGTTCTCAAAAGAAACATAGATAAACAAAATAAAAACTGGCTAATTGGATACGGATGGGACCAAAACCAATGGAAAGATAAAAACTGGCCAAATAACGATCTATTGAATGAGCATTTTAAAGATTTAAATATAGTTCTTCACAGAATAGATGGACATGTTATTATGGTAAATGAAATGGCTATTAAAACTGCTAAAGTTTCATTAGATAAAACAATTGAAGGAGGGTATATTGAAAAAATTGATAAAAAAATCACTGGCTTATTTGTGGACAATGCAATGAATTTGATTTTGGAAAAAATTCCTAAACCAGATGAATCTTCTAAAAAAAAGGCATTACTTAAAGCACAAGAAGATTGTTTATCCCTGGGACTAACTACAGTAGATATTGCAGGGCTTAATAAAGAAGATGTAGAACTTATCGACAAACTCCACAAATCTAAAGAATTAAAAATAAAAGTTTTTGCAATGCTTTCTGATAATGAGAATAATTTCAAGTACTACTTAGATACTTTAGCAGAGCCTTATAAAACAAATAAATTAAATGTTCGTTCTTTCAAGTTTTTTGCAGACGGATCTTTAGGTTCTAGAGGAGCTTGTCTTTTAAAGCCCTATTCTGACCAGAAAAAAACTTACGGGATGCTATTGCAAAATCAAAAAGTTTACCAAGAAAAACTTGCTAAAATTAAAGATTTAGGGTATCAAGCTTGTACCCATGCAATTGGAGACTCTGCCAATAGAACAGTTCTAAAATCCTATGCTAAAATTCTAGAATCATCCAATGATTTAAGATGGCGAGTAGAACATGTTCAATGTATCCATCCAAATGACATACACTTTTTCAATCAATTTAATATAATACCATCCGTTCAACCAACCCATGCTACTTCAGATTATTCATGGGCTGCACTAAGACTTGGTGAAAAAAGATTAAAAGAATGTTATCAATACCAATCACTTTTGGAACAAAATTTTTTAATTGCTCTAGGAACTGATTTTCCAGTTGAAAAAATCAACCCGATTTATACATTTTATGCTGCGGTTTTTAGAAAAAATAATACAAGAAAACCTTTAAGTGGATTTCAAAAAAATGAATCTTTAAGCAGAATTAATGCTCTCAAAGGAATGACTATATGGGCTGCACTTGCAAATTTTGAGGAAAATGAAAAAGGCAGCTTGGAAATTGGAAAGTCTGCAGATATGGTGGTTTTAAATACAGAGATTTTAAGTCAAGATGAAAATGATATTTTAAAAACAAAAGTTATCTATACTATAATTGATGGTGAAAATGTCTATAATTACTAATAAGATTTTTTTTAAATGTTAAATATGTCTTAAATACAACTCTGATTTCTTTCACATAGAAGTATTTTTCTAAATTTGCAAAACTTTTATTTTTTCTATGCTAAATAATAATGAAAAATTTATTGGTGAAGGATTAACTTTTGACGACGTACTATTGGTACCCGCTTACTCTGAAAATTTACCTCATGAAGTGAATTTAGGATCTAAATTCACCAGAAATATAACCATAAATACGCCTATCATTTCTGCTGCTATGGACACAGTTACAGAGCACGATCTAGCCATTTCTATTGCCCAACAAGGTGGAATTGGAGTAATACATAAAAATATGTCAATTGAAAGGCAGGCTAATGAAGTTAGAAAGGTCAAAAGATCAGAAAGTGGAATGATATTAGACCCTATTACACTTAACGAAGAAGCTTTGGTTGGGGATGCATTAAGATTAATGGCAGAAAACAAAATTGGAGGAATTCCTGTTATAAATAAGGAAAAAAAGTTAAAAGGTATTGTAACAAACAGAGATTTAAGATTCGAAAAAAAGTTAAATAAAAAGATTGCTGTTGTAATGACTACAGAAAATCTAGTTACTGCAAAAGAAGATGTTGATTTAATAAAAGCAGAGAATATTCTTCAAAATCATAAAATTGAAAAATTACCGGTAATTGATGAAAATGATTTTTTAGTAGGTCTTATTACATTCAAAGATATTATTAAAGTAAAGCAACATCCAAATAGCTGTAAGGATAAATTTGGTAGATTAAGGGTTGCTGCTGCTGTAGGAGTATCCAAAGATGCTTTTGAAAGAATTGAATCTTTGGTAAAATCAAGTGTTGATGCAATAGTTATTGATACCGCACATGGACATTCAAAAGGGGTTATTGATTTATTAAAAGAAGTTAAAAAAGAATATCCGAAACTAGATGTTGTGGTGGGCAATATTGCTGCTGGAGAGGCAGCATTAGATCTTGTTCGAGCAGGAGCTGATGCCATAAAGGTAGGAATTGGACCAGGATCAATTTGTACAACAAGAATTATTGCTGGTGTTGGTTTTCCTCAACTTTCAGCCATCATGAATGTTAAAAAAGCCCTTGAAGGTTCATCAGTCCCCATAATTGCGGACGGAGGAATAAGATTTACAGGAGATATACCTAAAGCAATTGCTGCTGGAGCATCTAGTGTTATGATGGGTTCAATGTTTGCTGGAACGCAAGAATCCCCAGGTGAAACAATAATCTTTGAAGGAAGAAAATTCAAAACTTATCGAGGAATGGGTTCTATTGAAGCGATGCAAAAAGGTTCTAAAGACAGATATTTTCAAGAAGATGAAAATGACATCAAAAAGTTAGTTCCAGAAGGTATTTCTGCTAGAGTTCCATTTAAAGGTTCTTTAAAAGAAGTAATGCATCAATTAATTGGTGGACTTAGAGCAGGAATGGGATATTGTGGTGCAAAAAATATAGAAAATTTAATGGATGCAAAGTTTATTAAAATAACTAGCTCTGGAATGGTGGAAAGTCATCCTCACGATGTTACAATAACTAGAGAGTCACCAAACTATAATTTAAGATAAATAAATAAATAATTTAATAAATGAAACTAATCAAAACACTTGGAATTATATTTTGTTATGCAACATTTTTTGGACAGGGTAATACTATTTTAAAAATTGATAATCAAACAGTTAACAAAACAGAATTCGAACAAATTTATTGGAAAAATAAAAAAGAAAAAATTGCTACAAAAGAAGATTTAGACGAATATATTCAATTATTCATCAACTTTAAACTTAAAGTAATAGCTGCTGAAGATCTAGGATTAGATACCACAAAGAAATTTATTGATGAACTAAGTGGATATAGAATTCAGTTAGAAAAACCTTATTTAATAGATACTTCAATAAATGAAGATTTAATAAATGAAGCATATTACAGAACAATTAATGAAGTTAATGCAAGTCACATAATGACTAAACTTGGACCAAATCCATCTTCAGGAGACACATTAAAAGCATACAATAAAATATTAGATATTAGAAATAAAATTATTTCAGGAAATATGGGTTTTGAGGAAGCTGCTGAAGAGTTATCCGAAGACCCTTATGCAAAATCAAGCAAAGGAAACCTTGGATATTTTAATGCATTTAAAATGTTATATTCATTTGAATGTGCAGCCTATAACACACCTGTTGGGAAAGTTTCTGAGATTGTAAGAACCAAGTATGGTTACCACATAGTTAAACCAAATTCTGTAAGAAAAGCTAAGGGAAGAGTAAAGACAAGTCATATAATGATTACCACAAATTTAAAAAATGAAAATAATCTTTCTCAGAAAAAAATAGATTCCATATACAAGGATTTACTTGAAAAAACCAAAACTTTTGAAGAACTAGCTATTCAATTCTCAGAGGACAGAAAATCAGCTAAAAACGGAGGAGAGATAGGATGGATAAATTCAGGTGGAAATTTTTATCCAGAATTTGAAGAAGCGGTTTTCTCACTAAAATCTGATGGTGAATACTCAAAGCCATTTAAAACTCCTAATGGTTGGCATATTGTAAAAAGGCTTAGCTATGAACCAATAGGCGACTTGAAATCGATGAGTTATAATCTTAAAAATAAAATCCAAAAAGATGCAAGAGCTCAAAAAACAAAATCATCTTTTATTAACAAGTTAAAAACAGAATATCAATTAAAAAGCATGTTTAACATGAAAGAATTAGTGGGTATATTAAAAAATAAAAAATATAATTATATAAACATTGAATCAAATAAAGAGGTAAGAAATATAAATAATATAGTCTTAACTTTTTCAAATGTTTCCTATACCAACTTTGATTTCATCAAATATCTAGAGAAATCAAAACTTATTGTAAAAGACAAAATTGAAGAAAACTTAATAAAACAACAGTTTATAAACTTTACAAACCAAAATTTAATTGCTTTTGAAAAAACCCAACTTGAAACCAAACATCCTGATTTTAAAGCTTTGATGAAAGAGTATCGAGATGGTATTTTACTTTTTGAGATTTCTGATCAAAATATATGGACAAAAGCTATAAAAGACACAACTGGTTTAAAAGAATTTTACAATTCAAACATAGAAACTTGGAAATGGCCTAACAGAGTTAGCGGAACATTATTCACTTCAGAATCTAAAAAAACCATTAATAAAGTCAAATCATTGAAATTGAAAAAATCACTTAGCAATGATTCTATTATGTATATTTTAAATTCTGACAATCTTTTTAATTTAAAATATGAAAACAAAATAATAGATGATTTTAAAAAATATAATCTAGCTTTTGACGATTTACAAAAAGGCTTCAATGGTCCATTTAACCACCAAGAAAAATGGATCCTTATCTATGTTGAAGATAAATTACCACAAAGAAATAAGGAGCTAAAAGAAGCTGAAGGCATTATTGTTTCCGCTTATCAAAATTATTTAGAAAACCAGTGGCTCTCTAGTCTTAAAGAGAAACATAAAATTTCTATAAACTTTGAGACCCTTTACAGCATTAAACAAAAACCTTAATATTTGACTAATTCAATGCCAACTCGTTTTATCTTTTTTTGGATAGTCTTTCTTTCTGTTTCTTGCAAAAGTGAATCCAACGAGAAAAAATTGGCTAGATTTAAGGATGTTTATTTAAATGAGACGGATATTATAAATGAAATTCCAATAACCTTAGACCAAAAGGATAGTGCAATTTTTGCAGATAATTATATTCATAAATGGCTGGTTAACCAAATGATTATGGACAAATCAGAGGAAATGATTCCTAATGAAGTTCTAAAAGTTGAAAAGAAAATAAATAAATATAAAATGTCTCTTATTTCGTATGAGTTTGAGCAGTTTTATATCAATAAAAGATTAGACACTTCAATAAGTAAGTTCCAAATAAGAAATTATTATGAAAACCATTTAGATGATTTTGTTTTAAATGATTACGCAGTAAAGTGTATGTATTTAAAAGTTCCAAAAAAATCTAAATTCATAAGAGAAATTAAAAAAAATTACTATTTAAAAAATGAAGACATGATCGATGAAATAATGAAAATTGGTCAAAACGAGGAAGTTTCACTTTATTATAGTCCCGAAGAATGGGTGCTTTTTGATGATTTAATGAAACAAATTCCTATTTTGGAAAAATATTCCAAAATTGAATTTATCAAGAAAAAAATGAAGGTTGATTTAAAATTTCAAAATTATATTTATTTTGTTAACGTGTATGATTTTATCATTAAAAACGGGACATCTCCATTAAGTTTTGAAGAAAATAAGATTAAAAGTATAATTCTTAATCAAAGAGCTAAGGGATTACGAAAGAAATTAAGACAAGACATATACAACGACGGAATTAAAAACAACCTTATAGAAAAAATTAGAAAATGAAAAAAATAATTCTAATATTTCTTCTAAGTATTTCTTTTCAATTATCCTATGGTCAAGAAATTATAGATCAAGTAATTGCCATTGTTGGAGAAAAACCAATTCTTTATTCTGAAATCCAAGGTCAAAAGCTTCAAATTATTCAACAAGGAATGGAAATTGAAGAAGATATGGATTGTTATTTAATGGATGAATTTATGATTCAGAAACTACTTATTCATCAAGCAGAAATTGACAGTATTGAAGTTACAGAAGACATGGTTAAAGTTGAGTTAAACCAAAGAATACAATATTTCTCAGCGCAAGTTGGAGGTACTGAGGCTCTAGAAGAATTTTACGGAAAATCTATTGAAGAAATAAAAGAGGAGTTCTTTGAGCAAATTGAAGATAAAATGAAAGCTCAAAAAATGCAACAAGAAATAACAGGAAATGTGGTTGCTTCTCCAAACGAAGTTCAAAAATTTTTCAATAATATTCCTATTGACAGTATACCATATATTAATAGCAAAGTCAAAATTTCTCAATTAGTAATGGCTCCAAAAATTAATTACACCCAAAAGACATCTACCAAAAAAAAGCTTCAAAACATTAAAAGAAGAATATTATCTAACGAAATATCTTTTTCTGTTGCTGCAGAGTTTTATTCAGACGATCCAGGATCTAAATCTAACGGAGGAAATTTTGGCTGGGTAAACAGGGGTGATTTTGTCCCAGAATTTGATGCAATTGCCTACTCAATTCCTTTAAATACAATTTCAGATATATTTGAAAGCCCATTTGGATTTCATATTTTAAAAATTGAAAAACGTAGAGGTGAGCAATATTATGGTTCACATATTCTTATTAAAAATGAAATAAGTGAAAACATATTATCAGATTTAAAAATTAAATGTGACTCTATTTTAACAGAACTGAAGAATGAAAGAACAACTTGGAAAAATGCAATATTTCAAAATTCTACAAACCCAAGCGATGGAGGAATTATATATAATCAAGCATCTGGGGATATGTATTGGGATATGAAAAATTTAGAAAAATCTTTATTTGTTGGAATTAAAAATTTAGAGATTGGGCAGTATTCAGTCCCCCTTTATTATGAAGATGAAAAAGGAAATATTGGGTATAGAATTTTAAAATTATTAGATCAAACAAAACCACACCTAGCAAACTTAAATGACGACTACGGCTTTATTCAAAAATATGCAGTTAATCAAAAACAAATAAATGAAATGGATAAATGGGTAACTAAAACAGCAAAAAATACGTATATAAAAATTGAAGAATTGTATAGAGGATGTCCAAATATTTCAAAATGGAATATTGAATTTTAATTTTATTCTTAAAACCAACCTTTTTACTTTTAAATCGTTTTATTGTTTAAAGTTATTTAAGTTTTGTTTAATTTAAGCATTTAAAAACTAAACAAAAATTAAATTTATTATATTTATGCAATTAATTTTTTTATGAAAGTATTTAACATTGTAACTACACAATTAATTCTATTATGCCTCACTTTTGGTTTTACCTTAGATGATTTTCACTCTCAAGCTACTTACCACTATGTAGGAACTAATAATTTACAGAACACCAATTCTTCGTTTCCATCAATATATGGTAATTTTTTTAGAGGAGTTAAGCATCAAATTTTAGTTAAAGCAACTGAACTTCAATCAGCAGGGGTTTCTGCAGGAAATATCACTGGATTAGCATTTGACATAGTTTCTAACAGTGGAAATGTCTTAAATGGGTTTGAAATTGAAATAACATCCACGACACAACAATCTCTGAGTACCTGGAATAATAATAATTTAGTTACATACTATGGGCCTTCATCTTATACAGATCAAATCGGATGGAATCAACATGATTTTTCTTCTCCTTTTTATTGGGACGGTACATCAAATATTGTTATACAAACTTGTTTTTATAACAATAGTTGGTCTCAGAACGCAGTAATGAATATGTCCAATTACGCTTATAACTCTTTAATATATCGAAGAAGAGACAACTCTTCACCCTGTAATTCAAATTGGATAAATGGTGTAGGAACTCAAAAACCTAATATTAGATTTTCATGGGTTGATCCTAGTAGTCCACCAATAACAGATTTCTCAACTAGTGGAACTAGTACATGTAGTGGTTTAGTCAATTTTTACGATCAAACATCTAACTCTCCAAATAATTGGTTTTGGAACTTTGGAGATGGGAATACATCAACTCAGCAGAATCCTACACATGCCTATAATTTTTCAGGCAATTATACTGTTGAACTTATTACATCCAATTCATTTGGAAGCGATACTATTACTTACAGTAATTTAATTCAAGTAAATTTAACAAATACTCCTCCAATTGCACCTTCTTGCACACCAACAACAGGAATCGCTGGATCGATTGGCAACTACGGTATTACAGAATTTAATTTCGGGAATTTAAGTAACGTATCAGGCTCTTCTGTAGAAGGATATTCCGATTTTACCTGTGATTCTTCACTATTTTATATTGGTCAAACTTATAATTTAAGTGCTATTCATACTTCTTTAATTCCACAGAACTTTTTTGCATGGATAGATTTTAATAACAACGGGGTTTTTGAAACTTCTACAGAGCAAATTGTCTCAAATTTAGTCAGTGGCGACTCTACTTCTACAACAGTTTCAATTCCTTCATTTGGGGTTGTTAACACTCCCCTAAGATTAAGAATCATGTCAGATGCTTCTTTTTCTGGACAATTAAGTCCATGCACAGATCCTGTATATGGTCAAGCAGAAGATTACACTATATATTTAGCTTACAATTTTAGTCCACCAGTTGCTGATTTTGAAAGTAACATAAATTATTCGTGTGATGGAATTGTTGAATTTTTAGATTTATCCACAAATGTTCCTTACGCATGGTTCTGGGATTTTGGAGATGGCAACACTTCAATTTCTCAAAACCCAACTCATAACTACATCAATAATGGAATATATGATGTCACTCTTATATCAAGTAACTTTTATGGAACTGACACAATTACTTACAATCAGTACATAGAAATTGATTCAACTAACTTGGTTTTATCTGCTGGTCCTAATCCAACGACAATTAGTTATTGTTGCGATTATGGGATTTCAAGAGTACAATTTTCTAATGTGAACAATCCATCTCTAGATGGAATTGATGGATATAAAGACTATTCGTGTGAATACCAAGCATTTGTAGATCCTGGAACGAATTATGCACTGAGAATATATACTGGTCCTACCAATTCTCAAGATACACGAGCATGGATTGATTATAACAATGATGGAGTTTTTTCTAGCAACGAAAAAGTTATGGAAAAAATTAATCAATTTGATCCAGTATCAATAGTTCAAATTCCATCTAATATGCCAGTAAATACACCAATTAGATTACGAATATCTAGTGATGAAGTAGGAAATAATAATGGACCAACAGATAATGTAAACAGAGGACAAGTAGAAGACTATGCAATAATAATAGCATCATGCTCAGACCCTGGTAATATTGTCATAGGCCAAGTATCAAATTCTTCTGTAGAATTAAACTGGCAAGCTGGTGGCAACGAAGATTCATGGAATGTAAGATATGGTCCTGAAGGTTTTGGTGTTTTAAGTGGGCTTGGGGTTACTGTAAATAATATTTTTGTAAATAATTATTTTGTTACAGGTCTTGAAGAATCAACTAGCTATGATTTTTATGTTCAGTCAATTTGTAGTATTAATAATAGCAATTGGATTGGGCCATTAAACAGCACTACAACAAACATTATTACTAATTTAGACTCTGAAAATGTAAGCGTATATCCAAATCCTAATAATAAAATTTTCAATATTCAAACTACTAAAAAGATTACGAAAATTGAAGTTTTGGATATCCTTGGAACTCAAACTAAAACCATTCGGCAAAATACTAATTTTGCTGAAATTAATATTTCTGAAAATCCATCTGGTGTTTATTTTTTAAGAATATCACTTGAAAATGGAAATATTGTTACTAAAAAAATTATTTGTAAATAAATTTAAAAATGATTAGAATAGTATTTTTATTATTAATAAATATTCTTTTTTTAGGGAATTATTTTGCAACCCATCTTGTTGGAGGTAACCTAGCATATGAATTTGTTGGAGTACAACCCAATGGTGACTTCAGATATACCCTAAAATTAAATTACTACTTTGATTGCGGGTCTAATTCAAATTGGCAGCCCCCTGGAATTCCAACTAATATGTCTGTTGGTGTCTATGCCCACAATGATCCTAGTGATATATTTCCTACAACTGCAGGTAGTTACCCTAAATATGGATCTACTGATGTTGATATGGTTTACAACTCTACTGTTCAAGAATATTTCGAAGTTACACCTAATAATCCGAGTGGGTGTACTGTTGGAACTTCAACTTGCGTCTATACTGTACTTTACATTGGACAAATTGATTTAGCACCAATAAATCCATCAACTGGCCAACCAGTGATAGGAGGTTACTTTTTAATTCATGAAGCTTGTTGTAGAAATGGTGGAGGAAATGGAATAGATAATATACAAGACCCAGGTAGTGCAGGAATGGCATTTTATGCCTATATTCCTCCTTATGGATATGAAAATAATAGTCCGATATTTACAGATAATCCCGTTCCTTTCATTTGTTCTGGAGATACAACAACATTTTTAAATACTGCAAATGATCCAGATGGAGATGAACTGCTTTTCAGTTTTACAGCTCCACTTGATGGAAATCACTCTGGTGGTTGGGGAGGATCAAATAATGTAAACACCCCTGGTGCTGGTGCTGGTCCAGGAAATAGCTTGACGTGGTATCCAAACTCATACCCGTGGCCAATTGAAGAAGTCACCTATGCTGGTGGGTATTCATATCAACAGCCATTTGGCCCCAGTGGCTATTACTATATTTCTGCTAATAATGGATTGACAAAATACAAATCCAATAACCAGGGAAAATATGTAGTTGGATTAATGATTAAAGAATACAGAAATGGGACTTTAATTGGAATATCAACAAGAGAAGTGCAACTAAATGTTATTGCTTGTCCCCCAAATACTGCACCAAATTTAAATCCTGCAGCAGGATCAACCAATACATCATTTTCAATTGAAGAGGGTGATAATTTATCTTTTAATTTCGGATTTTTTGATCCGGATACGCCAGTTGATAGTTTGACTCTAAGAGTTAATGGACAAATTTTTGATTCAACATTTACATCCCCAGAAGCTCAAGTAGGTGGTTATTATGACACATTATATAGTGACCCAATCAACGGAATTGATACAGTAGGAACAACATTTACATGGAGTACCGGATGCGGACAAGCTCAAGCGCTTCCCTACTTTTTTTCTGCATCCGTTTCTGATAGAGGGTGTCCACCTAAAACAACGGATGTTGTCTATGAAATAACTGTAAATAAAACAGATCCACCAGTAAATATTTATGGTTCATTAATTGAGTGTCAAAATGCTGAAGCTACATATACAACAGATAACAACCCAAATATTTCAGGCTACACATGGGATGTATCAGCAAATGGTATAATCACTCAGAATTATGGAGACAGTGCCAAGATACTATGGACAGCTCCAGGAACAGGCAGTGTATTTCTCAAAGCTATAAATCAATTTGGCTGCGAATCTGATCCAATTTTAATAAACACTACTATTACTCCTGCACCTAGTGTAGATGCTGGTAGTGATGTTAATATTTGTCTTGGAGACAGTGTATTGCTTAATGGAAATACAACAGCTCTGCCTGGTTATATTTCTTTATGGCAGCCCAACACAAATGTATCAAATCCTAACAATATGTCTACTTGGGTCAACCCAACTGTAACAACATCATATTATTTGTTGGTTCAAAGAGGAACATCTTGTATTGGTGGAGATAGTGTTAAAGTAACTGTTGATGTCGGAAATATTGATGCTGGGAATAATATTTCAATTTGTCTTGGGGATACAGTTTCCTTAACAGCTTCTGGATCCGGAAGTAATTTTTCTTGGACTCCTAACAATAGTATTTCACAAACAAATACAGCATTCACTCAAGTATGGCCAAATATAACCACACAATATAATGTACAATTTACATCTTCCAACAACTGCCAAGCAGAAGATTCAGTAGTTGTTTTTGTAAATCCCACACCAGGTTCTTCTCCCAATTTTACTTTAAATGGTAGTGCTACTTCACTGGGTAATAACACCTATCAAATGACAACTACTGTTAATAACGATTTTGCTTCAATATGGAACAACTCAATGATTGACTTGAGTCAATCATTTCAGATTGATGCAGAATTTAATTTTGGTACTAAAGATGCTACTGGTGCAGATGGTATGGCATTTGTATTGCAACAATTTGGCACTAGCTACAGTCCTTTAGGCGGAGGACCTGATTTTGCTAATTTAATTCCATCTATAATTGTAGAATTTGACACATGGAACAATCAGAATTACAATGACATTAATGATGACCATATCGCTATTTTAAAAGATGGTTCCTCAGACCATAATATCAACAGCTTACTTAGCCCTGTTTCTCTAGGAAATATTGAAGATGGAACATGGCATACTACAACTTTAAACTGGGATCCCTTATCACAAAACCTAACTGTTAATTTTGACGGGGTTCAAGTAGCTACTTTAAATTATGATATTGTTCAAAATATCTTCAACAATAATAGTGCAGTATATTGGGGATTTACAGCAACAACTGGTGGAAGTAATAATAATCAAAGTGTAAGATTTACTAACACTTCTACATTTAATCCAATCAATGATTTTGTTATATGTGAAAATGATACGATATCAATAAATTCACCTATAACAACAAATAATTATTTATGGATTCCTAACGTTTCTATTAATGATAATACTATTCAAACTCCTAATTTTAATCCTTTGACTTCTACTACCTATTATTTCACTGGAACTAATAGTTTTGGATGTTTTATAAAAGATACTTTTCAAGTTACAGTTAATGATTTACCAATTGTAAATGCAGGTAGTGATCAAATAGTGTGTATTGGTGATTCAGTTACACTAGACGCAACTGGCAATGCACCAAATTTTAATTGGAACAATAGTATTATTGATGGACAAATTTTTGAAGTTACCAACACACAAAACTATATATTAACAGGAACATCTTCTGACGGATGTGTTAATACAGATACTGTATTAATAAATGCATTGACATCGCCTTCAACTGATGCTGGCAATGATATAAATCTATGTATAAATGACTCTTTACAATTACAGGCTTCAGGTGCAGACGATTATTTCTGGACTCCAAATACATTTTTAAGTGCTTCAAACATATTTAATCCATGGGCAATTCCAACAGTGAATACAACTTATATTTTAACTGGTAGTTTAGCAAATGGATGCACAAAAAATGATACTATCTCCATTGACGTTAATCCCCTACCCGTTCTAACTACTTCTAGTGATGCTGTAATTTGTGAAGGGGATACAATTCAAATTGAAGTATTTGGAGGTAATTCTTTCAACTGGTTAACAACTAATAATATTTCTAATTCTACAGTAAGTAACCCACAAGTTTGGCCTAATACTACTACTACTTATAGAGTTTTAGCCGCTGATATTAATACCTGTGCTGATACTGCTGAAATTACTATAACAGTGAATCCTAAACCAACAGTTAATGCTGGATTAGATCAGGATATCTGCTTTGGGGATTCTACATCACTAAATGCTTCAGGAAATGCAGTGAGCTATAGCTGGACTAATGGAATATTAAATGGAGTTTTATTTCAATCCATTATTACCAAAGACTATATCTTATCTGGAACGGACTTAAATAATTGTAACAATCAAGATACCGTCACAATTAATACCTTAAGTTTGCCTATAATTGATGCTGGTCAAGATGAGACAATATGTATTGGAGATTCGGTACAACTTTTAGTAACTGGAGCTAATAATTATTTATGGAGTCCAAATAATGACATCAATAGCAATACAATTTCAAACCCTTTTGCATATCCAATAATTCTCACAGAATATATTGTTACAGGAACTGATTTAAACAACTGCTCTAATAAAGACACTATCAACATTAATGTCAACCCCTTACCAGTACTTACTACATCTAATGACTCTGTAATATGTGATGGAGACACTATTCAAATTGAAATTTTTGGAGCTAATACTTTTAATTGGCTGACAACTAATAACATATCCAATATCAATTTAAGTAATCCTCAAGTTTGGCCAACTTCTACCACAACCTATAAAGTTTTAGCAAGTGATGTAAACACTTGTTCTGATACTGCTGAAGTAACAATAATTGTAAATCCTAAACCAAATATTAATGCTGGAATAGATCAAAATATTTGTTTTGGAGACTCTACTTTATTAAGCGCATCAGGAAGTTCCGTGAGTTATTCTTGGAATAATGGCATTACGGACGGAATACTTTTCGAGGCTAATACAACTCAGGACTATATTGTAGTAGGTACTGACATAAATAACTGTACCAATCAAGATTCTCTTACAATAAATATTCTAAGTCTTCCTGTAATTGATGCTGGGCAAGATAAGACAATATGTATTGGAGATTCAGTACAACTTTTAGTAACTGGAGCTAATAATTACTTATGGAGTCCAAATAATGAAATCAATAGTAATACAATTTCAAACCCTATTGTATATCCTGTAAATCTAACAGATTATATAGTCTCTGGAACAGATTCAAATAATTGTACTAACCAAGATACAATCCAAGTTTTGGTAAATGATTTACCTTCAATTGCTACTTCAAATGACTCATCCATTTGTTATGGTGATAGTATAATTATTTCTGCAAGTGGTGGCGTCTCTTATAGGTGGTTAAATCAAGATTCAATTAGCAATAATAATATATCAAATCCGGAAATTTGGCCTTCTTTAAATTCAATTTATGAAGTAGTTGTTATTGGAATTAACAATTGTATTGATACAGCTGAGATAAATATTCAAGTTAATAGTTTACCTACATTAGACGCTGGTAATAATCAAAATATTTGTTTTGGAGATACTGCTCAAATCAGTGTTTTTGGAGCGATTAATTATCAGTGGAGTCCTAATATAAATATTTCATCTAATAATGCTAGTACTATAAATGCTTGGCCTGAAGACACTATAAATTACATTGTTTCAGGTATTGATGCTAACTTTTGCATAAATACAGACACTATTAAAATTAATATTTTGAACTTACCTATCGCAGATGCTGGTGAAGATTTGTGGATATGCCCTGGAGGATCTTTGACTTTGTCTGCAACAGGTGGTACGTCTTACAACTGGTTTCCAGATTCTACACTTAGTTCTTCATTTGGAGCACCTACAGCTAGCCCATTTGATAATGAAACTTATGTAGTTGAAGTTATGGATATAAATAATTGTATAAATTATGATACTATCGTTCTTAAAGTTGAATCTGATGTTCCAACAGAAGCTGGTTTAGACACAATAAATATTTGTGGTTCGACAAGTGTAGTCCTAGGTGGTAACCCAACTGCTCCTTTTGGATCTTCATTTCTATGGACTTCTTTATCTACTATAATTGGGCCAACCAATGCAAATCCAACATCTCAACCAAGTGTTCCAAGTTGGTATAAAGTTGAAACAACTAATGATACTTGTACAGGAATTGATTCTATATTTGTGGACTTTTTCAGTGATGTTGTGGGGAATTCATCAATTGATACTTCAATATGTTTTGGAGAAAGTACATCCTTATCTGCTTATGGAGGCAGTTCCTATTTGTGGAATCCAATAACCAATTCACAAGGAGACACCATTCTTTTAAATGAATATTCTGCTAATCCAATTGTATCTCCCAGCGAAACAACATTTTTTGAAGTTTCAATATTTGACACTAATGGATGTTATATAATTGATACAACAATTATCAATATTAAACAACTACCAAGCTTTGATTTAGGAGCAGATTTATTTTATTGCATAAATGACAGTATTGAACTTTCATCGCCTGTTGATCAAAACTATTCTTACTCTTGGTCTCCAAATTATGCAATTTCAAGTACCAATATTTATAATCCTTTCGTATACTCACTAACAGATACTAATTACATACTATCTCTAACAGATACCTTAAACTGCACCAATTACGATACCATTGGTATAAGCATTTATTCTTTACCAAATGTGACCATTAGCGGAATTGATAGTATATGTTTTGGGGATTCAACAATACTTAATGCTTCAAGTTCTGCATTAGTAACAAATTACAACTGGTCCCCTAACACAAATTTGTCTAATGATTCGATATTTAATCCAGTAGCTTTCCCAAATTCTAGTTACTCATATTTTGTAACAGCAACAGATCTTAACGGTTGCTCAAATATGGATTCTTTATTTATAAATGTAATCTCGCTACCATTAGCCGATGCTGGGGAGGATACAGCAACATGTCCCGGTGTTTCTTTACAATTAAATGGTTCTGGTGGAAATATTCCAGAATGGATAAATACAACAACTCTTTCAGATCCAAATATCTACAATCCAATTTCTTCTCCAAGTTCCTCAACTAGTTATATTCTTAAGGTGACAGATGCATTTGGATGTATAAATTTTGATACAATACTAGTTGATGTATTTGCAAATGTTTTAGCAAATGCAGGTGCTGATATTGATACTTGTGCTAACGTTCCTATTCCACTTCAAGCTTCTGGCGGAGTTAGCTACGTTTGGTTGGACAGTTTATATATAAACCGTCCATTTGTTGCTTCTCCACTCGCTTTTCCAAATGACGATATAGAGTTTATAGTTCAAGTAACTGATAGTAATGGCTGTGTTGGTTATGATTCTGTTAAAGTATTTTTATTTCTTGCTAACACATCAAATGATACGGTAATTTGTAATGGTGATTCATATCAACCAAATATTTATGGAGATTTACCATCAACAATTAATTGGACTCCTTCATTTGGGGTTTCAAATCCGAATATTGGTAATCCAATTTTATCTCCAAATTCAAGTACCTCCTACTTAGTAAATCTAACAAATTCAACTGGGTGTGCTTTGGTTGATACTTTAAACATTGAAATACCTATAATAGAAGCAACTTTTGATACAATTATAGAGCCAGGCTGTGAAGGAATAGAAGTAACTTATTACAATACTTCTGAAACAGAACTTGATTTTTATTGGATATTTAGTGACTCTGATAGTTCGATAAACAATGAAGTAGTCAAAATCTTTCCTTTCGATTCTGATTATTATGGAAGTTTATTTGTAAAAGATACCAACGGATGTATAGCAAGCTTTACCTACAATGGTATTGAGTTAAATTTTGATGATTGGCTTGGAGAAGTTAGAAAACCAAATGTTTTTACACCTAATGAAGATGATATGAATGATGAATTCACCATTGAAATACCAGAAAAAGTAGAAAAATGTGCTGAACTAATAATATACAATAGGTGGGGACAAATAATATATTTTTCAACTGGAAATAATTTGAAGTGGGATGGAAAAAATAGTGTTGGTAGTAAAACTCCTACAGGAACCTATTTTTATACACTTACCATTAAAGACCAAAAATTTGAAGGAAGTTTAAATCTAATGAGATAATAAAATTTATAACATTTAAAATAAGAAACCTATCCTTAATTAGAGTTAATTAAAAATATTATGGGTGCTTTTATAAATCTCAAATTATATTCTATTATAATACTTTCTTTACTATTAAGTTCAGCTGTAATGGGACAAAATGAATATAAAATTTTTGGTCATAGAGGATGCAGAGGCATTTATCCAGAAAACACAATTAATGGATTTAAAAAAGCAATTCTATTAGGAGTTGATGGAATAGAGCTAGATGTAGTTGTAAATAAAAACCAAGAATTAATTATTTCTCATGAGTCCTACATTGACACCAACTACTGCTTGACTAGCAAACTAGATGAGGAAAGTCTAAATATTTATAAAATGAATGTTTCTGAGATTCAAGAAATAGACTGTGGCAGTAAGTTTATAAAAGAATTCCCAAATCAATTAAAAATAAAGGAAACAAAACCAACCTATAAAGAATTTAAAAAAGAACTTATTGATTATCAAGGAGATATTTTGTTTGAAATTAAATGTAATTATAACTTAGTAAATGAATATTTCCCCGATTATGAAAATTATGCAAAAATAATATTTGAAGAAACTAGATATAATAAACATTTAGAGAAAATATGTTTTATGTCATTTGACTTTAGAATAATTAATGAGCTATATAAAATAATGCCTAACTCAAAATACATCTTTCTATCAAGTAATAAAGAGTTCAGACAGGAAATGAAATTACTAAACTTTGAGCCATTTGGTGTTGGCCTAGACTATAATATAATAAATCAAGAAATAATAGACTTCGTTCATAATAAAAAACAGGTTATCTATGGATGGACAATAAACGATGAAGAAAATTCTAAAACTCTTACTAGAATGGGACTTGACGGAGTTATTACAGACTATCCAAATAAAATTAAGAAGTAACTTCTACTAATTCTTGATTAAACACATAAAGTAAGAAGGCTCTTACCTTGACAAATCCGCACAAGTTAATATTGGACAAATAGTTACTAACTTGACTAATATCATTCTCCCCCCTTGAAGTTTTATAATCAATTATTATTGCATGATTGTCTTTAATAATCAATCTATCTAATCTTAAAACTTCACTATTTGAAGATATAAATTCTCTTTCATTATAGATAATTTGATTTGAGTCATAGATAAAACTTAAGGACTTGTTTTTCTGTATTTCATTCAGAATAATTTTAGTTTTATCTATGTAATTTACATCTAAGTTTAATTGATTTGATAAAGTATCTAAATAATCAAATCCAGTGGAAAAATCTGAGTATACTTTACTGATAACATTGTGAAAAAAAGTTCCAAAATTCTCTTTTGAAGAAAAATTTAGATGGCCATGAATATTATGGTAATAATTGTAGTCATTATCAAAAATCAAATTATAAGGTTTACTTACAGATTTAAAGTCAGAAATAAGTTTACTTGCTTTTTCTTTTTTATTAGAAATTAAAAGTTTGTTATTCTCTTTATTAAAAGAAAGATTTTTTTTAAGTGTTGCAGTTAATAAATTGGGCAAATTCACTTTCTTATCAGAATTTTTAAAAGAAACATAAAGCTGATCTATTGCCCTAGTAAAAGCAACATAATATAAATTTAAAGTGTCCAATAGAACTTCTTTTTCTTCAATTTCATAAACCAACTTTTTGTCAAGATGTGATAAACTTCTATTAGACATCTCCCCAATATATAGATCAATATTTCTATCCTCTAAATTGACATTTTCTACCCAAGTATATGGAATGTCTAAATTACTTTTTGAAGCCCAATTAGTAAAAGGAACGATTACAATAGGGAATTCTAATCCTTTAGATTTATGAACTGTTAAAATTTGTATCGCATTTTTTGGAGCATTTTCTACAGATAATTTATTAGCTTTTTCCTGAAAATAATCTAAAAGCCGAATTATTGAAAAGTTTTCTTTTAAAATAAGGTTATTGGACAAATTCATAAAAAAATCTACATAGGGATCAATAGGATTTAGATGTAATATATTCAAAACAAAACTAAACTTTTCAAAATCAAAAAAGTTAGAATAGTATTCAAAATCAAAAGTCCTAATATTGGTTTTTACAATTTCTAAAGTTGAATGTTCTGAAGAAAAGTGATTTTCCAAAAAGTGATTTAAAATTAACAAGTCTCTATCTTCCCTAAATTCAAAATAATTTAATGCTGAGATTAAAATTTTATAAGATAGTGAGGTATTTAAAAATAAACTATCCTCAGAAATAAAAGGAATTTCTAAAGATTCACCATTTACAATTACTTTATTGGCAAGTAAACTATTTATAATTTTCAATGCATCTTTTTTTGACCTTACTAAAATGGAAATATCCTTAAAACTATAACCAGACTCAATTGCATTTAGAATATTTGATTTTAAAAAATGATCCAAATCAAAATCTGCCTTTTCAGAAATTTCAATACTTACCAATCCTTTAAAACCTCTTTGACATTCCTGTTTTAGATTTTTATAAGCTTTTTGAATACTTGGAAAATCTAAATCTTTAACTACTTGAGTAAAAAACCAATTATTAAATTCAACAATATTAACAGCAGATCTCCAATTATTATCTAGCTCTTTCTCAATAAAGGAATTATCAAAAAGAGACTCATAATTATGCTTTAAGCTTGGATCATGAATTTTCGGAAGATCTATAAACTGACTAACATTGCCATTTCTCCACCTGTATATTGCTTGTTTAGCATCTCCCACTACTAGATTTTGACCACCAACAGATAAAGATTCATGGACTAAAGGAATTAAATTATTCCATTGTAAAGTAGAGGTGTCTTGAAATTCGTCAATTAAAATATATTGGTATTTACTACCAATTTTTTCAAAAATAAATCCAGCTGGTTCATTTTTGATGATATTACTTACCAAATCATTAAAATCTGAAATTAAAATTGAATTTTGAGAAGCTTTTTCAATATTAATCCTTTCTATTAAAGTCTGAACCATTGAAAAAGGGACTAAAAACTTATGAACTTCAATTAGTTTGAGTCTATTAGAAATCTCCTTAACAATAGTTTTAATCTGGGTAATAATTGAATCATAAATAATATTTACTGCGGCCAATTCACTTTTATTTAAAGACTTTTTAAACCATTGATCTTTTTCTAACCAAGAATTCCATTTCTCTATATCCTTGTAGCTTAGATTGGATAGTTGATCTATTGAATTAAAAATAGTTTTCACTCTACCATAGGGCAACCATTCATCTGGAATTTGATGATCAAGAAGAATTTTCTGACCTATCCCACCAGAATCTTTTAATTTTTTCTCCGAAAGATATAACTCATCGAAAACAAAGCTTCTTAAAGCAGCTATTTCATCAACAGTCATTGGATTTGTAAACTGCGAATTAGATTTGAAAATTATTCTTTTAAGTTTATTTAATTGTCGTTCAATATTGTTATTTACTCCCAGCTTAATAGACTCATCTATCATCTTTTCAAGAATATCTAATTGGTTTTTATTTTTGGATACTTCATCAATATACTTGGAAATAACATCCTCTAGAAATTCATTTTCTTCCAAAATAATATTGTAATTATTTGAAATCCCTAATTCTTTAGAAAAAGATCTTATGACTTTATTAGTGAATTTATCAATAGTCATAAGATTAAAATCTTTGTAATTATGCAAGATTTTCTGGGTGATTACTTTTGATCTTTCAACTAATTGAGTGATATCAAAATTATTTTCTTTGGAAATCTCAACTGCAAGCTTGTTTTTTTTACCATCATTTGAAATATCATCTAGAGCTGTTAAAACTCTTTTTTTCATTTCCTCAGCAGCTTTATTGGTAAAAGTAATAGCTAAAATTTGCTTAAATCCGAAGTTAGATTTTATTTTAAATAATAAAGAAAGATAAGTTTTAACAAGCGTATAAGTCTTTCCCGAGCCAGCAGATGATCTATATACTAAAAGTTTCTGCATTTATAATTATACGAATTTTGAAGACTCTTTATTTTGAAGCGTAATTAGTGTGATTTCTGGGTAAATACCTACTCTTCCAGGATAAGCTAAAAAGCCAAACCCTCTATTAACATTAATAATTTTTCCTAATTCTTGGTAAATACCTGCCCAATGTTTGTATCTATATTTTGCTGGACTCCATTTAATAATTCCTGGAATTTCTATCCCAAATTGCATTCCATGGGTGTGACCAGAAAGTGTTAAATCTATATGTTGATTGTGAGTTAGCACTTTTTCTTTCCAATGAGTAGGATCATGAGACATTAAAATTTTAAAATCATTGGAGTTTGTATTTAATAAAGCTTTATCTAAGTCTCCTTTTTGCTTAAAACCACTTCCCCAATTTTCAACTCCTATTAAGTCAATAGTAGATTGATTTATCTTAATTTTTTCAACTGTATTTTTTAAAACTAAAAATCCCATTTCTTTTTGAAGATCAATCAGTTTTTTTAAATTGTTAACTTTATCATCGTCACTGTCCCAAGCTTTATAATCGCCATAATCATGATTTCCTAATACTGCATATTTTCCGTGTGGTGCATTTAAAGAAGAAATAAGTTCTTTCCATGGTAAAATTTCGTCTGCTATATTATTGACCATATCACCGGTAAATAAAATAATATCTGGTTTTTGTTTATTTATTAAATCAATTCCATGGCTCAATTTTTCTTTATTGTCAAAACTTCCACAATGAAAATCAGAAATATGAACGATTTTAAATCCGTTAAAATCTTTAGGAAGTCTTTTAAAGGAAAGTTGGTGTTTAATTACCTTGTAATTATACTTCCCTTTAAGCATGCCAAGAAATAAAGCACTTGCAGGAATACTAGCTAATAAAATTGAAAGCTGAGAAATAAAAAGTCTTCTTGATGGAATATAGCTTAATGAGTTATCTATTCCATTACCAAAAATGCGATAAACCCAGACTGGAAAACGTATAAAATCTTCCATAAATAAAAAGACTATTACTGAAATTTGAAAAGCTATAGATACTAATACCAATCCTAGAGAATAGAAAAAGTAAGTAGAAAAGTTTTTAAGGGATATTTGAACTGTAAAATTTAATATAATTAATAAATTAACTAATAAATATGCGTAGTAAATCCAAGGATTTTTAGTAATAGTTTTTACAGCTAAAGAAGAATACCAGTTGAAGCTAATAATTACTAAAAAGAAAATAAACCATCTAAAAATCATAACGGATAAATTTAAACAAATCTTTTTCCTTTTTTAAAATAACTTAATTTAGATTAATAAAATAATTATGAACCATACTTTTTATCTCTTAGTATCGTTATTTAAGTATAATTTATACCCTATGATTTTAAAAAATATTAGAATTTTCTTAGCCCTTGCGTCATTATGCCTTTTAGGCTCTTGTAATGAAGGCTGTTTGGACCCAACTGCAACTAACTATAATCCGAATACTAGAAAGTCTAATGATGAACTTTGTCAATACGATTCTTATTCAAAGAACCCATTAAACTTAGAGGTTTTTCATTTATTTAATGACAATAAGTTTTCTTTAGATTCAATTTATTACGATGATTTTGGCACTATGATAAAATTTAACAGAGCAAAAACCTATGTATCAAAAAATTGTTTCTTTAATTCCAGTAATCCTTGTTTTGACGATACTCTTAAATATTTAATTTTTGACCCATCTATCTCAAATTATTTCATTGGATACTTAGAAAAAGAATTAAATAATATTTCTGTAGAATTTCAAGTTGGAGTCGACTCCGTTTCTAACCATACAGACCCTGCAAGCTACCAAAGTGAGGAACCTCTATCCTATCAAACACCTAGCATGCATTGGCAAATGGGCTCAAATCCAATGGATTGGAGTTATTTATTTGTAGTAGTTGAAGGGTTTGCAGATTTAAATTCCAACGGAATTTTTGATGCTGGAGAAATATTTGTTTTTCACTTAGGAGGTGATGATTTTAGAAGTAACCCCAAGAATATAAGCTGTGATATTTCAGAATTTTCTAATGAATCTAAAATTAAAGTAAACCTAAATTGGTCTAAAATAATTGAAGACATTGATATTAAAAATGAAAATTTCACCCATACAATGGATAATATTCCCTTAGCTATTAAAATTTCTAATAATTCCAATAATTTTATTTCTGAATACCATTAAACTTTTTGAAAAATTTAAAACTTCATATTATAACTTTAATATTTCTGAATCTTTTGATAAATAGTTGTCAAAAAAAAGTTGCTATTGAATCGTATTTTAACCCAACTCCAATTACTATTGACATTCCAGATAATTTCCCCACTATTGAACATCCCTCTGATAATCCTCTAACTCAACAAGGAGTTAATCTTGGCAGACATTTGTTTTGGGATAGAAAACTAAGTGGAGATAATACTATTTCATGTGCAAATTGTCATTCACCTCAACATGCTTTTACGGATCCCAATACTTTTAGTACAGGGATACATGGAGATTTAGGAAAAAGAAACTCTATGGTTCTTCAAAATTTAGCTTGGTCCAAAAATTTCTTTTGGGACGGAAGGGCTATTTCATTAGAAAATCAAATTTTAGTTACAATATTAGACAGCACTGAAATGGATGAGACTTGGGATAATTTTCTTTCTGAAGTAGAATACGACAACAACTATAGAAATATGTTTTTTGAAGCATTTGGCACTCTAGAACCAGATTCTATTCATGCAGCAAAAGCAATAGCACAATTTTTAAGAACAATGGTTTCTACAAATTCTAAATACGATAAATTTTTACGAAATGAAACTGTTTTAAGTCCTGAAGAAAATGCAGGTTTGTCCTCATTTAATAGTTTAAATGGAGGAGATTGTTTTCATTGTCATGGAGGGATTTTAGGAACTGATTTGTCTTTTAAAAATAATGGTCTCGATGAAATTCCGGTTGATTCTGGCAGAGGAATTGTTACTGGAAGAAATGAAGATAATTTTAAATTTAAAGTACCTTCTATAAGAAATGTAGAATATAGTTCTCCATATATGCACGACGGTAGATTTAATACATTAGATGAAGTAATTAATTTTTATAGTATTGGAGTACATCCAAATTCACCAAATATTGATCCACTTATTGAGTTTTCTTCACAAGGAGGAGTTCAATTAAATCCTCAAGAACGGCAGGAACTTAAAGCATTTTTATTGACTCTTTCAGACCCAGACTTTATAAATAATAGTAACTTTTCTAATCCATTTTAAGATATTGAAAAAGAAAAAAGATATAATTAACCCAATTGATAAAGACAACATTACAGAAAATCCCGGTTCGCTTACCTACGGACATCACCGAGGAAGCTTTCCTGTGATACCTACCAAACAAGGAACTATCAAAACCAAAGCAATTTCTGCAATGGAACATCAAACAGAAATGCAACTAGACCAGATAAAACAGCAAATGAGTCTTCTTGCAAAACAAGCAAATACTATAAAAAAACGAATTGAAATTTCTGAAATGATATACCACGCAGAAATAAGGTTTGAGCCATTGATTTCTCATATTTATTATTTGTATAAAGATGAAAACATGAATTTCTTTTTAATGATGATTGGAGAAAAGGATTGGGGAAGAAAAAAATGCCCTTTTAAATTTATAAGTTCAGTGAAATTATTAGCAGATCACACATGGGAAGTTATTGAATAAGTAATTAAAAGTTTTAATTTTAGTTATGGAAAAATTCCTAACATATGCTACAAATGAAATTCTAGGAAATTATGCACTCAAAGATCTTCACCTTTTAACAATAATTGTTCCATCTGAAAGATCAAAATGGCATTTAAGAAGTTGCTTTAAAGAGTCGATTGATGAAGCAGTTTTATTTCCTGAATTTAAAACCATTCAAAATTATTTCAACTCAATTTCTAAATTAAGTCCTATTTCTAACATAGAGGCAAGTTTAATGATTTATGAACAAGCATTGAAATTAGATAAAGATCTTAACTACAATGAATTTCAAAATCAATCTAGCACCTTAATTAAGAATTTTAACGACGTTGAAAGGAACATGATTGATCATCAAAAATTATTTCAAGAATTAGACAATATTAATGGTATAGAAAACTGGAGTTTAAACGATAAAAATCTTTCTAAAAATCAAAAGAACTTTATAACTCAATTCAAAAAAACAGGAGAACTCTATAAAATATTTAAGAAAAGACTCATTGAGAAAAAAAAAGGAACAACTGGTTTAATAACAAGAACTATAGCTGAGAGTCCTCAAGATTATTTCAAAGATGATAAAAAAATTTGTTTTATAGGTCTAAATGCACTTTCAAAAAGTGAAGAAACTATTGTAAACTATTTAACAAAAAACAATGGTTCTAAAATAATTGTGGATGCAGATGAATTTTACACAATGAATGAAGACCACGAGGCAGGTTTTTTTTATAGAAAACACTTCACAAAACATTACAACAAACCATCGAATAAAATATTAAAACATCCAAAAGAAATTAATATTTATTCCTCATTTTCTAACAATCAACAAATCAATATTGCAGAAAACATTGTAAGAAATAGCAGTAAAAATTTTACAATTATTTTGATGGATGAAAACCTTGGCCCTCTACTCTACCAAAAACTCCTTAAAAATGAAAAAAGTATAAATTACTCATCAGGACTTAAAATTAAATATTTTGAAAGCAATAAATTAATTAGATTTCTATTGGATACAAATCCTATTTTTGGGAAAAATAAAATTAGTTTTCAATGGATTGAGGCCTTACTCAATTTTAATGCGATTAGTAATAATATATCAATAAAGGAGGTAAGTAATTTATTTATCGAAAAAGGAAAACATGCATTTGAAATTAAGAGTCAAAAACTAAAGAAAATCCATCCTGATTTAGACCAGATAATTACATGTCTGGAGGAATTGCACAATTCATTACCAATTGAGATTCCTCAAAAAGTAACAAAACTTATAAGTATTGCAAAAAAAATATACACTAAAAGTAAAAACGATATTTTAAGTTTAGAAAAAATAAAAGAAACGATTTTAAAGATTAGCGATGAGTTAAATAATTACAAAATAGAGCTTAACTCTTCACAATTTCTAAAACTTTTTTTAAAAGAAATAAATGGATTAAGAGTAGTTACAAAAGGAGAAAACGATGCAAGAATTCAAATTATTGGACTTTTGGAGAGTAGAACTTTAGACTACGAAAATGTAGTTTTTCTATCGTGTAATGAAGAGTTTTTACCACCCAAATCTAATTCTACAGATCTTTTCCCTGAGGATTTAAAAAAGTTTTTTGGTATTCCTTCAATTTATGAAAGAGAAGCATTGTCAGCTTATTATTTCTTCAGAAATTTTCATTATGCAAAAAACATAGATTTATTATTTGTTAAAGGAGATAATAAAGGACTTAACTACAATGAACCCAGCAGATATATTAGACAAATAGAAAAGGAATTAGGAGAGAAAAAGAATTTTAAAATAAAACATCATCATATAAAAATGGATATCTCCCAAAAAATCCATAAAGTAAAAAGTAGTAAAAAAACTAAAGAAATTCTACTCAAATGGATGGAAGAAGGTATTTCAGCATCATCAATTCAAAAATATTGCACATGTCCTCTTGATTTTTATTTCAAATATATTTTAAAAATAAAGGAAAAGAAAAAAATAAATCAATACTTAGAACCTAGTGATTGGGGAATTGGCATTCATAAAACTTTAGAAAAATTATTTTACAAAGGTCGAAAAATAGATATCCATGAAATAAAAAAAATTAAAACTGAACTTAACGATTGTATGAAAGACACATTCGATCAAATATTCGTTGATAAAAGATTTATTAATGGTAAAAATGCTCTAATTTATCACCACTTTAAGAAATGTGTTGAAAATTTACTACATAAAGAAATTCCAGAAATTAATTCATTTGGAGAATACAAAATATTAGAAACTGAAAACGAACTGATTTCTAAATATCCGAATAGTAAAGTGAAATCAATTAATAAAATAAAATTATTAGGCTATGTTGACAGAATAGATTCAACAGACCAAGGGATAAGATTGATTGATTATAAAACAGGAATGGTTCTACAAAAAGATTTGAATATTTTTGATTTTGACCAATTAACTAAAAAACATAAAGCTCTTCAATTGTTTTTTTATGCGTTATTGTGGAATAATTCTAAAGAAAAAACAGAAAATTTAACATGTCAAATTATATCATTGAAAAACACCTATCAACCGAAGCTTAATTTAACTTTCAAAAAAAATGATAGTATTGATAACGAAATGGTCTCCAATTATTCCAACTGGCTAATAAATATTATTGAAAAAGTTAAAAATACCGAAGTATTTAATCATAAAATGGATAGTTCTTATTGTGAAATTTGTTAGGGTGTAAATTTATAACCAACTCCTCTTACAGACTTAAAATAGGTAGATGATGGAAGATTTTTTTCAAAAACTTTTCTAAATAACAAAACAAAATTATCTATGGTTCTTGAGGATGGATAAACATCGTAACCCCAAACTTTTTCTAAAATTTCTTGGCGACTTATCACTTGGTCTTTTTTCTCAATAAATAACTTTAATAATTTAATTTGTTTATGAGTTAATGTGAAGTTATCTCCTTCAATATTTTGAATAACAAATGATTTAAAGTCAACATTACAGCCAGCTATATAGAGTTTATTTTTCTTGTCGGATTCTTTTTCGTATTGAGTTCTTGAAATTAAATTTTGAACTCTTAACATAAGTTCTTTAAGATTGAATGGCTTCGTTAAATAATCGTCTGCAATTCTTAAACCAATTAGTTTGTCTTCATTGGAAGATTTTGCGGTAAGAAAGAGGATTGGGACTTTAGAGTTTTCTAATCTTATAGATTCACAAATGTCGAATCCATTCATTTCTGGAAGCATTACATCTAAAATTATTAAATCAAATCTACCTTGACGAAACTTTGAAATGGCATTTTTGCCATTATAAACCGATGTCACATTATAGTTTTCTAATTCTAAATTTAATTTAATTGCTAAATGTAAATTTTCTTCATCCTCGACCAACATGACTCTCTTCATATTAAAAATTTAAAACTCTTATTGACATAGTACTAAAAATTATAATTGTTTTTTTTGTAATTTTATATTACTATGAATTACACAAAAATAAATTTAATTTCCGTATTAACCATCTTATTTTTTGGAAGCTATCAAAGTCAAATTTCTCAAGGGGGAACTCCCTTTTCATTTACTCACAATATTAATGATCCAATAAATGAGTTTTTGATTGATCATCCTTCTTCAGAAGACATTGAGTTCGCCAAAATAGATGAGAAAGAAACATATAAAGTAGGAATTATAAAATCAACCAATCTTTCACTTTTGAAGAATGGAACATGGATAAATCATGCCAACGGTTCTAAATCTGGTCTTTTAAGAATAAGAAGTAAATCTGCTCTAGGACTATCTCTATTTTTTGACAACTTTAGTATTCCTGAAGGTGCTGAAATGTTTATTTATAATTCCAATAAAAAACACCTGATAGGTAAATTTAATTCAACAACAAATTCTAATAATCTTTTAACTCACACACAAGTAGTTGAAGGAGAGGTTATTACAATTGAATATTTTGAACCTAGTTATGCAACTGGGGATCTTAAAATTGACATTCATAAAGTAGGCTACATATTTAGAGGATTTGAAGATTATTTAGAACCATTTGTAGAAAAATCTTCCACTTTTTTTCCTAAAATAGCCGAATTTTGTCAGGTTGATGTTGCATGTTCTCCTGAAAATATTGGCTGGTCTGAACAAATTGATGCTGTTGTCCATTTTACTTATACTGACCTAAACTATATTTACGTATGCTCCTCATCTGTTATCAATAATACATCGCAAGACTGTAGTCCATATATACTTACCGCTTGGCATTGTGATGAGCAAACTGCTAATCAAAATTTAAATGGTTATACCTGGTATTGGAATTATCAAAAATCAAGTTGTCAGCCAAATTCAAATTCTTCTAATCCATCTAAAGGGAGCCAAACTATGATTAATGGTACAGTAAAAGCTACATCGGGGAGCGGGACACTTAACAACCCTCCTTCTACTAATCAAGTAGCTGGCTCCGATTTTACTTTAATTGAACTTAATACTAATATTCCTATTACATATAATGCCTATTTTGCAGGTTGGGATAGATCAAATACTTTAGCAACTGATGGCGTTGGAATACATCATCCAAATGGAAGTGCAAAAAAAATATCTACTTTTAACAGTAACCTTTCAAGTACCAGTTACAATGGTGGAGCTTTTAATGCACATTGGGAGGTTTATTGGGACGCAACTACTAATGGGCATGGGGTTACAGAAGGTGGATCATCTGGCTCTCCAATTTTCAACCAAGACAAAAGAATTGTTGGCCAATTATCTGGAGGTTCATCAATTTGTTCAAATCCGAGTGTATTTAGCGATGAGTATGGAAAGTTCTCTACAAACTGGAATAGTAATGGCAGTACAGCTGGATCTCAGCTAGAACCTTGGTTAGACCCTATGAGCCTAAATATAACTAATTTAGATGGAACATATTCACCATGTGGTGGCAATAGTCTAAGTTGTATTCTTGCTTTTAATACGGATTCTATTGGTCAAGGCGATCAAATAGATTTTTTTGGAGCAAGTAATTCTGGAACAGCTTCATACAGCTGGAACTTTGACGTAAATGGATTAGGAGGAGTTAGTCCATCGACTTCTAATAATCAAAATCCAGCCGGAGTCGTCTTTAATACAGCTGGAGTTTTTGATGTTCAAATTACAGTTTCAAGTGGCCAGGGGGTTTGCACAAAAGATACTTTAATTACAGTAACATCTAATACTAGCACAAACAACTATGAAGATTATTTGAAAATTATATTTCCAAATCCTAACAAAGGAATATTTAATTTAAAATTATCTGCCCAAGAATTTAATAAGCTTGGAACTGGATATATTTTTAATAGTATTGGAGAAGTAGTTCGTGAAATAGATTTGAAATCATCTAATAATATGCTTATAAATCTTAAAGAAAATAGCCCAGGAATATATTATCTCAAATTTGAAAAGAAACCTTTCATTTCTCATAAAATAATTATTATAGATTAATGATTTCAAAAGATATAACGTTAAATGAAGTGAATTCATTTTCGAAAAACACCTTGTTGTCACATCTAAATATTGAATTTACAAATATTGGTAATGATTATTTAGAGGCCAAGATGCCGGTAAATCATAAAACTATCCAGCCTATGGGCATACTTCATGGTGGTGCTACAGTTGCCTTAGCAGAATCAATTGGAAGTGTAGGATCAAATATGCTTATTGATCTCAAAAGTGAATATGCTGTTGGTCTATCAATAAATGCAAATCATGTAGGAAGTGCAACAAATAATTATGTAATAGGAATAGGGACTATTGTTCATAAAGGAAGATCTACCCACGTATGGAATATTGAGGTCAAGGACAATAATGAAAAACTAATTTCTGTATGTAGATTAACTATAATGATTGTAAAAAGAATAAAATGATCCACCTTTCAGGGAAGGATAGCTTTGTAATCTATCAGGACGCTATTTCAAAAAAAAATAAAATAGCCATAGGGGAATGGCATTTATTTGATTTTAAAAAAAAAATATCTAAACCTTCTTTTGTTTGCAATGTTTTTAACAGAGAAACTTATTTAATAGATTGTGAAATTTCTAACCTAGAAAAAGAAGTAATTATTGAAAAACCTAAATTATTTGACGAAAAAAGTATTTCTAAAGAAGATTATAAAAAATCTATAGAAAAAATAATAAGTTATTGCAATGATAATATTATTGAAAAATGTATTTTAAGCAGAGTTATTAAATCAGACTTTGAAATTTCAAACTATTTTGAAGTATTTGAAAAACTCTCCAAAACCTACTCAAATGGGTTTAAGTATATTCTTAATCATCCAAAATATGGAATGTGGATAGGCATCTCTCCAGAAACATTAATTAAGGGGGATTTAGAAAATGGGTTTTTCACCCATGCTTTAGCTGGAAGTAAATCAAAAAATGAAAATTTAAAATGGTCAGAAAAAGATTATCAAGAACACAAATATGTAGTTGATTTTATAGAAAAAAAAATTCGAGAAAATGGATATATAACCAAAGAATCTGAAATAAAAGAGGAAATTGCAGGTGACATAATACACTTAAATAAAGATTTCAATTTTAATTTAGATATTGATTATCTATCATTTGTTAAAACTCTTCATCCAACTCCTGCAATTGCAGGTGTTCCGTTAGATAAATCATTGGCAATAATTCAAGATTTAGAAGTCCATAACAGAAGACTTTACTGCGGATTTCTTGGAACAGTTGATAGTAAAAATTGTGATTTAAAAGTTAATTTGAGATGTGCTCGGTTTTCAGCTAAAGAAGTTCAAATATTTGTTGGTGGAGGAATAACAAATGAGAGCAATCCCAATGATGAATTTAAGGAAACTGAAATAAAATCACAAACGCTATTGTCTGTGATTAAAAAAAAATAGAACTTCGCCCAATGACATCCGCATCATTTAGAGTACAAGTAGTTGTTGATCTATTAAAAAAACACCAAGTAAAAAATATTGTTTTCTCACCAGGATCAAGAAATGCACCACTAGTAATTGGATTCAATGGTGACAATTATTTCAAAAAAAAGTTGCTAGTAGATGAAAGGTCCGCCGCATTTTTTGCACTTGGTATGGCTCAGCAATTGAAACAACCTGTGGTAATTTGTTCTACTTCAGGAAGTGCCGTTTTAAATTATTCTCCTGCAATAGTAGAAGCATTTTATCAAAAAATTCCATTGATAGTAATAACTGCTGATAGACCTCCAGAATGGATCGATCACGGTGAAGGCCAATCTATGAGACAATACAAAGTTTATGAAAATTTTATTGCTGAAAGTTATAATCTTCCTATGCTAGACCATCCAGATGCTTTATGGCAAACTGGGGTAATGACTAACGAAGCTTTTCATGTATCTAAATTACTTTCTAAGCCAGTTCATTTAAATTTTCCTTTTAGAGAACCACTATACAAAACTGTAGTATATCCAAGTCAAAATGGAAAAAAAATAACTCATTTTAAAACTAAAAAAACAATAAGCAAAGAGCAGTTAAAAAGTCTTCAAAAAAACTGGGGGAAACACAATAAAAAAATGATCGTATGTGGTTCTCTGCAGAAGAGCAGCTCTATGAATAATATTTTAATAGAACTAAATAAGGATCCTTCCGTTTGTATTTTAACAGAAACAACCTCCAACTTATTCCACGAAAAATTCATAAGTTGTATAGATCGAACTTTAGAAAGAATTAATGATAATGCTAAATTTTATCCTGAAATTGTAATTACAGTTGGCAATTCTATAATTTCTAAAAAACTTAAAAGTTTACTTAGAAAAAATAAACCAAAGGAACATTGGCATGTTGAAGAAGCTAATAGAGCACAAGATATATTTTCTTCTTTAACCCATTTTATTCCAATAGACCCCAAAGATTTTTTAAAAGATTTTTTGGATGGATACCAATCTAATAAAGATTCCAATTTTAGTAATGATTGGTGTTTAGAATTTCAGAAAAGTGAAGAAAATCACCTTCAATATCTTCCATTAAGTAAATGGTCGGATCTTAAAGCTCACTACCTAGTTCAAAAGCAATTAAATGGTAAAAAAGTTAATTTACAAATGGGCAATAGCACCAGTGTTAGATATATTCAACTCTTCAAGCAACAAAAAGATTTAAAATACAATTCTAACAGAGGGGTTAGTGGAATTGATGGATCCTCCTCCACAGCAGTTGGAGCGGCAAGTGTAACTGATGAATTGACAGTTTTAATTACAGGTGATCTTAGTTTTATTTACGACCAACATGCATTATGGAATAAAGAAGTTCCAAAAAATCTTAAAATTATAGTTGTAAATAATCAAGGTGGCGGTATATTTAATATTATTTCTGGTCCAAAAACTACTCCCTACAGTAAGGAGTTTTTTGAAACTAAACACGAAATAAGTTTGGAAAAAATTGCTGCTACTTTTGAAATAAATTACCAAAAAGCAACCAATGAAGTTCAAGCAGCTGAATGTTTGAATAATATTTTCAAAAGTAAAGATGTGGAAATAATCGAATTATTTACCGGGAATATTGAAAACGAAAATATTTTGAATGATTATTTTAGAAATATAAAAAAAGACTAATAGCACTATGGATTGGAATACAGTAAAAAATTATGAGGATATCACTTTCAAAGTTTTCAATGGAGTTGCTCGAATTGCTTTTAATAGAACTGAAGTAAGAAATGCTTTTCGACCAAAAACTGTAGATGAATTACTTGATGCACTTATAATTAGTCATGAAAGCCCTGAAATTGGAGTAATACTTCTCACAGGAGAAGGTCCATCTACAAAAGATGGTGTTTGGGCATTTTGTTCTGGAGGAGATCAACGTTTTAGAGCCAAAAGAGGATATAAAGGGCTGGATGGGGTAAGTAAATTTAATATTTTGGACGTTCAACGCCAGATACGATTTATGAATAAAGTAGTAATAGCCGTCGTTCCAGGATGGGCTGTTGGAGGTGGACATAGTCTACACGTAGTTTGTGATCTGACTATTGCCAGTAAAGAACATGCTATTTTTAAACAAACTGATGCAGATGTTGCAAGTTTTGATGGTGGATTTGGTTCAGCTTATCTTGCTAGGCAAATTGGTCAAAAAAGAGCTAGGGAAATTTTCTTTTTGGGATTTAACTACTCTGCTGAAGACGCATATGAAATGGGAATGGTAAATAAAGTTGTTCCGCACAAGCAACTTGAGAAGACAGCTTTTGATTGGGCACAAGAAATAATTAAGAAAAGTCCAACTGCAATTAAAATGCTAAAGTTTGGTTTTAATTTAATTGATGATGGACTAGTAGGCCAGCAAGTATATGCAGGAGAAGCAACCAGACTTGCCTATGCAACTGACGAAGCCGAAGAAGGTCGTAATGCGTTTCTGGAGAAAAGAGATCCTAACTTTAAAAAATACCCAAAATTTCCCTAAATATTATTGTATATTTTTACTACCAACTCCTCGATTCTTTTTCTAATTAAATAATCATTAGAAGTGAAATTATTTACCATAATTGTAAATGGATAATATTGCGCATTTTTACGCAAATAACCAGAATAACACCTTACCCTACCCATTGAACCACTTTTACCAAAAAATTCATTTTCAAATACCGATTCATCTCCGAAATATTTGAGCGTTCCTGATTTACCCGAAATTGGTAAAGATTTAAAAAAAAATTCTTTTCCTTTGGACAGCTTTTGATCCAATTCATAAAGTAAAAGATCGTTAAAAGCATTTGCAGAGCATAAATTTAACCTTGACAGTCCACAACCGTCTTTGAATATCATTTCTTTTAAACCAAATTTTTCTTCCCAAAACAATTGTAAATATTCAGCGGTCTCATTAATATTAATATCCTTATGATTTAAGGATACTGATTTCATTAAAAGATGTTCTGCATAATTATTATTGCTTTTAAAATTCACACATTTAACTAGATCCATAATAGACGGAGAACTATAAACTAGTAAGGTATCTAAATGTAAATTTCTATCACTTTTAATAGAATTGTTACAAGTTAAAACACCTAATTCAGTGCAGACATTTTCTATTGCATATTTTAAAAATATTTTTGGATCGTGCATAGATATTTTAACAACATAATTTTTCTTATTTCTTGGTATAGTTCCAATTAAGGTTCTATTCTTTTGCATTGGAGCACCAAAAGCATAGGATAAATCTTTGTTAGATTTACCAACTAAAACACTATTCTCCAAAAAAAATGAATCTGCCATTGGATCAATTTTTACAATTTTAGTGGAAGAACCAATTTCATTACCAGAATTAAAGGAGACCTCAACATAATTGTCTTTAAAAGAATGTGAACTATAGCCAGAACCATAATAGTTACCCAAATCACTCCAAAGCCACTGATTATTTACTTGATAATTATCAAAATCAGGATAAATTTTAATTTTTCCAGTGATTGAATTAATTTTTAATTCTAGTAACTTTGATTTTAAATCACTAATAAAACTTTTAGAATTGAAAAATCTACTTTCTAAACTCGGATCACCAGATGTATATATTATTAAATTCCCTTTTAAAGTTTTAGAATTTGTATCTAAAGACCCTGAGTATAAAACATAAGTTTTATATACAAAGTCTTTTGACAAATGATCTAATACGTAGGAAGTTGTAAAAAGTTTTTGCAAAGAGGCGGGAACTAGTAATTTGTCAGAATCATAACTTAACAAAATCTTACCAGATTGATCTTGTAGTTTTAAGCCAACAGACGAATTTTTAATCTCTTTACTATTTAAAAAATCAGATAATGCTCTAGAAAATAAATTCTGAGAATGAAAATTACACGTAAAAAGAATTTGAAAAACAAATATTAAAAATCTCTTATTCATAACTACTCTACAAGATATAACCATTATTGAAACCATTGGTTAATTTAGCTAGAAATGAAAAAAATTATTAGAATAATTAATCGTTTTAATTTAGGTGGTCCTTCGTACAATGTAGCATTTTTAACAAAATATTTAGAATCAGATTATGAAACTTTACTAATAGGTGGGCAACACGAAAAAAATGAAAAAAGTTCTATGCATATCCTAGATGATTTGGATTTAAAACCTATTATAATTCCAGAAATGCAAAGATCACTTAATCCATATAAGGATCAAATCGCATATAGAAAAATTCAAAACATCATTAAAGAATTTAAACCAGATATTGTTCATACTCACGCAGCAAAAGCTGGAGCTTTAGGAAGAAGAGCTGCTTACAAATTGGGAGTTAAGCAAATTTACCATACATTTCATGGACATGTATTTCATTCTTATTTTAGTGATTTTAAAACAAGAATTTTTAAAGAAATAGAAAGAAATTTAGCAAAAAAAACCACTAAAATAATTGCCATTAGTGAAATCCAAAAAAAGGAATTAAGTAAAATTCACGGAATATGTCCAGAAGAAAAGATTGAAGTAATTCCTCTGGGTTTTGATCTTGAGAAATTCAATATTGACAAAGACTCTAAAAGAAAAAAATTTAGAGAAAAATGGAAAATAAAAGAAAATGAAATTGCTATTGGAATAATTGGAAGATTAGTACCAATTAAAAATCATTTTTTTTTTATTGATGTAATTCAAGAAGTATTAAAAAAAAATGAGGTCCCAATTAGAGCATTTATTATAGGGGACGGAGAAGAAAAACAAAATATCATAAATTATATAAAAAATAAAAATTTGGACTACAGTTTAGATTATTCAAAAGCCACATTCCAATTAACATCATGGATTAAAGAAATTGATAGAGTTAATTCTGGGATGGATATTATTTGTTTGACTTCACTAAATGAAGGAACACCAGTTAGTTTAATTGAAGCGCAAGCAAGTGGGAATCCGATAGTGAGTACCAAAACTGGAGGTATTGAAAATATTGTTTTGGAGAATAAAACAGCACTTCTTTCAAAAAATAATGATCTGTATGATTTTTCTAATAAATTACTAAGTCTTGTAAATGACTCTGAAAAAAGAAAGTTATTCTCAAAATATGGGCTGGAAAAATCAAAAGATTTTCACTATGACAGACTAATTAATAAAATAAAGAAATTATATAAATAATTACTTTGTAAAACAAAGTACTTTGTTTTAAAAAAAAATATAGTAGTTTTGTTCTATGAAATTAATTTTAAAAGCTGTAATATTTGCCAGTTGTCATATTATATTTTATTCCTGTACTATAAATTCTAATAGGATGTTAAGAACACCTAAAGATTATGAATTTGATAAAATAGAATCTGAATTAAATAATATTGAATACAAAATTGATATTAATGACCAATTAACATTTCAGCTTTACACTAACAATGGAATTCAATTAATTGAAAGGTTTATTGCCAATAATATTGGAAATAATCAACCTCAAAGAATGATACAGCAGAATAGTTTAAGGGCTCAAAGCGGATCACTATATTTAGTAAGGCAAGATAGTTTGGTTAATTTTCCAATAATTGGAGATATTAATATTGTAGGCAAAACCATTAAAGAAGCAGAAGCTCATTTAAAAAGTATATTATCCAAATTTTATGTAGATCCATTTATTGTATTGGGAGTATCTACTAAAAGAATTTTTTTATTTAACGGAGCAAGTGGTGGAGAGGCAAGAGTAGTTAATTTAGATTACAATAACATGACTCTTTTTGAAGTTTTAGCAACTGCAGGTGGAATAAGTAATACCAATAATTCAAAAAAAATTAAAATAATTAGGAAGACAAAAAAAGGGATTAAAATATTCAATGCAGATCTTTCTAAAATAGATGGTATAACTCAAGGAAATATGATAATGCAATCTCATGATATAGTCTATATTACTCCTAACTTTAACTTAGGTAATGAAATTATTCAAGATATTAATTCAATATTTTCTTTTATTTCAACTATTTCCTTGGTTTGGCTAACAATTTCTCAAATTAATCTTTAATGAAACAAGAAAATTTTGTACAAACGGAAGAAAGCATAAATAGATATAAGGAAAACATTACAAGTTTAACTCAAGATTTTGAGTTAGGCCTTTTTTTATATCTAATAAATAAAATAAAATGGGTTTTAGTAACTATCCTTATTATTTTTCTTTTCGGTTCACGCATTTATTTGAGATATAAACCTGAAATTTATAAAACTGAAACTAGATTACAATTAGCAGTAAAAGACGAACCATTAGAGTTTATGCAAATGAATCCCTTAAGTTCTAATTCTACTAATTTAAAATCTGAATTAGCAATAATTAAATCTCAAAAATCAATTCTTAGATTAATTAAAAGATTAAAATTAAATATATTATACTATAACGAAGGAGAAATCATATCCAGTCTACTTTATAAAAAAAATACTTACAAACTAGAAAATTTACACATTAAGGACTCTTCAATTATTTCACAAAAAATACACCTTAAATTTGAAAAAAACTATTTTTCACTAATAAATGAAGAAAATGAAAAAATATATGCAGAACATATTGAAGCTAATAAATATTTTTCATCGAAATATATTTCTGGTATATTAAAAATAGATAAGAAATTAGAAGAATTTAAAAAAAAATTAGAAAAGACAAATTCCTATTTTATAATTCCAACTATTAAACAAATTAAAAAAGAGTTATTAGGTGGGTTGGAAGTCAATATAATAGACCGATCTGCACATACTGTTAACATTATTCATAAACACTCAAATACATTTTTTTCGAAAGATATTTGCAACTCACTTGCAGATATTTATATTGATTATGACTTAGAGAGAAAGCAATTAAGCTCAGAGAAGATTGTAAAGTTTATTAATAATAGAAAAGACAGCGTACAAAAAAAAATAATTTTAAACGAAAAGAAAATTAGAGACTTTAAAAAACTAAATGACTTTCAAAACAAAACTATTTTAATTGAAAATCAAACAAAAAGAATTGAGGAAATAGAAAAAGAATTAACTGTAATTAATTCGAATATTAATCTTCTTAATCAATTTGATTTAATGTTTGATGAAAATCTATCTTCTAAAATAACTACTAGTTCTATTAAAAACATTAGTTTACTAACAAATATATTTTACGATGATGAGTTGATAAAAATAATGATTACTCAGCTTCAAGAAGATGTATTAAAAAGAGATTTATTGCTAAAAGAAGTAACAAAAAACAATAAAAATTTTATACAACTAAACAGACAAATTGAAGAAGAAATTTTATATATCAAAAAAGCTGTAAAACTTTTAAAAGAAAGGTATGAAAAAAACAAATTAAAAATTATAAAAAGAAAAGATCTTATATTTTCAAAAAATAAAATCATACCTGAAAGCGAATTAGAGTTAATGAAACTAGAACAAATTTCAGAAATTAATAGCAAATATTATTCTCAACTCTTACAGAAAGAAACAGAACACGAACTTAGTAATGCTGGAATTACTACTTATAATGAAATTCTTGAAAGCGCACAGTTAAGTGAAATTCCAATTTCTCCTAATAAAACTATAATCTATCTTATATCCATTATTTCTGGTATAATAGTTTGTGTAGTTTTTGTTCTGATAAAATACATAAGGCATGATAAAATAACTGCACTTCATGAAATTCATAAATACTCTACGACTGAAATCTCAACCTTAGGATTTATTCCATTTGTTAAAGATAAAATGGAGGTTTCTCAATTAATTGTGGATAAAAAACCAAAATCGATGCTAACAGAATCTTTTAGAGCTATAAGGACTAACCTTCATTTTATTAATAATGATGTAAATTCAAAAACAATTGCAGTTAGTAGTACAATTTCTGGTGAAGGAAAAACTTTTATAGCTATAAATTTAGGTGGAATTATTGCTTTTACGGGAAAAAAAGTGGTTGTTATTGATTTAGATATGAGAAAGCCTAAAATTCATTTAGCATTAGGTAGCAAAAACGAAAATGGAATGAGTGAAATTCTTTCTAAAAAAAATAATATTGAGGATTGTATTAAGACTAGTTCTCTTGAGAATTTAGACTTTATCACTGCAGGAACTCTTCCACCCAATCCTTCCGAGTTAATTGTTAGTGAAACTTTTGACAAGGCTTTAAATAAACTTAAAAAAAATTATGACTTTATTATCATTGACAATCCACCTGTAGGGCTAGTAACTGATGGAATTCCAGTCTTACAAAAAGCAGATTATCCGATCTATATATTCAAAGCCAATTATTCAAGAAAAAACTTTGTTCAAAATGTGGAAAAATTAATAAAAGAAAACAAATTGAATAAACTTTCCGTAGTACTTAATGGTGTAGATTCTAAAAGAAATGAGTATACAAATAAATATGGGTACGGATATGGTTATGGTTATGGTTATGGTTATGGTTATGGTTATGGTTATGGTTATGGTTATGGTTATGGTTATGGTTATGGTTATGGTTCAGATTCCTATTATAATGAAGGGGATTCAAAAAAAGAAAAAACTATATTTGGTAAAATTAAATCCTATTTTAAAAGTTGAAAATTAAAACTACAAGTATCAAAGGTGTATATTTAATTAAGCCTACAAAATTTAAGGACAAAAGAGGGGTGTTTTTTGAATCCTTTAACGAACAAATATTCAAAAAAAAAATAGATTGTAAAATAAATTTTGTCCAAGATAACCAATCCCTCTCTTACAAGGGAGTTTTGAGGGGATTACATTTTCAAAATCCACCATACGCTCAAGCAAAATTAGTTAGTGTTGTTAAAGGAAGCGTTTTAGATGTAGTAGTAGACTTGAGAAAGGAATCTAAGACATTTGGGAAGTATATTGCAGAAGAGCTTAACGAATATAACAACCATCAATTATATATTCCTAAAGGCATGGCACATGGCTTTTTAACTCTTGAAGACAACACAATATTTACTTACAAATGCTCAGGATTCTACAATAAAGAATCTGAAGATTCTATTTTATGGAATGACAAATCTTTAAATATTAAATGGCCTAATTCTAACCCTATTTTCTCCGAAAAAGATGGAAATGCAAAAAAATTTACTTCTTTTGTATCACCATTCTAAAAAATGAATAATTACGATTACATTTTTATTGTATACGCTGAGTTTTTTGTCTGCATAGTTTTATTTGGTCTTTTAATTAATACAATTTTACTTAAATTCTCGAAAAATTTAGGAATTAGAGATAAAGAAAATACTATGGTTAGATGGAATCCAATCTCTAAACCTGCTCTTGGAGGAATATCATTCTTTATGGCATTTCTTGTCAGTACTGCCTGTTATGGTATTCTATTTGACCACAATGAACTTTTCAAGAATGTAGAAGTAATTAGTATGATAGTAGCATTGTGCTTAGCATTTATTATGGGTTTAGCAGATGACGCATATAATACTAAGCCATGGTTAAAATTTTTTGTTCAACTAAGCTGTGGGTTGATTTTAATTTTTGGGGCTTTAAAAGATGATAATGGACAAAATTTTATTATTAAAATATTTGAAGCTGACATTCTTAATTATTTAGTAACTCTCCTATGGGTTATCGGCATAATGAACTCTATTAATATGTTGGATAATATGGATGGCATAACAACTGTAACAACCATTTTCATTCTAATTACTTGCTTGTTTTTCATGGGGTTTCAAAATAATTATGAAAATTTTTATTTTATGGTAATTATTGGTGTACTTGCATCTTTAGTTAGTTTCTTATTTTACAATTGGAGTCCAGCAAAAATTTATATGGGCGATTCTGGAAGTCAGTTTCTTGGTCTTTTAGTTGCGATTCTTGGCATTAATTTTTTTTGGAATTCTTCAATTTATATTACCAATGATATAATTCGTAGTAAACAGATAATTTTAGTATTGCTGGTTTTTATTCTTCCAATAATTGACACAACTAGTGTTTTTGTTAATCGAATTTCGAGAAAACAATCTCCATTTATTGGAGGAAAAGATCATACAACTCACCATCTATCTTTTCTTGGATTCAATAATACTCAAATAATATTTATATTTTCTGGAATAGCTTTTCTATCTTCTTTAATAGCTGCTATGCTTTATAGATTTGTTGATGATTGGTCATATATTCAAGTGATTTTATACTTAATTTATTTCTTTTCTATTTTTATTACTTTGTATTTAACTACTCAACAAAATAAAGAGTTAAGAAAATAGATTATACTTTTAAACATATCATATGTCAATGAATAGTATAATAATTGAAGGTGCAAGAACACACAATCTAAAAAACATATCCTTAAGTATTCCTCATAATCAACTTGTTGTGATAACCGGACTAAGCGGGAGTGGGAAATCTTCTCTTGCCTTTGACACTATTTTTGCCGAAGGTCAAAGACGATATCTTGAAACTTATAACGCATACGCTAGACAATTTGTAGGACAACTAACAAAACCTGACGTTGATCATATTTCAGGGTTAAGTCCAGTAATTGCAATTGAACAAAAAACTGTTTCAAAAAATCCGAGATCTACTGTAGGAACAATTACTGAAATTTATGACTTTTTGAGATTATTATTTGCAAGAGTATCAACTCCAATATCCCCTGTTACAAGAAAACCTTTAGTTAGTCATTCAGAGAAAGAAATTATTAATTTAATTATCAAAAGATATTCCGACAAAAAAATATTAATTGCTGCCCCATTGGTTAAGTCAAGAAAAGGACATTATAGAGAATTATTTGATCAAATAATAAAACAAGGGTTTACCAAAGCGTATGTAGATGGAGAAATACAAAGTATTGGAATCGGACATCGTCTAGATAGATATAAAACCCATGATATTTCCTTAATTGTTGATAGAATTCTTATAAAGGATAATAATAGAGTAAGGCTTCAAAAAAGTATTTCTTTGGCTTTAAAAAAAGGTAAAGATGAAGTTCAGATTATAGAAAATGATAAAAAAATAAATTTTAGCAAATTATTAATGTGTGCTAAAAGTGGAGTTTCACTACCCAACCCAGAACCAAATCTTTTTTCTTTCAACTCGCCTAAGGGGGCATGTGAAGTTTGTAATGGATTAGGATTTATTCATAAAATAGAGCTGGATAAAATCATACCAAATAAAAGACAATCCATTAAAAAAGGTGGAATTGAACCTTTGGGTTCTTTTGAAAATAATTGGACTTTCAAACAGATAAATCTTCTGTTAAAACATCATGGATTTGAGTTAGATACAGAAATAGAAAAAATTAGCGATGAATGTATGAATCAGATGCTTTATGGAACCAATGAATTAATAAAAGTTCTTGGTGAAAATGGTGTTCATCAGGTTTTAAATGGATACGAAGGAGTTGGGAATTTTATTCAGCGGCAACACAAAGATGGAGGCAATAAAATAAAAAGATGGGCATCTAGTTTCATGAACAAAAAAGTATGTGAGTCTTGTCAAGGAGCCAGACTAAAAAAACACCACAAATACTATCAAATTCAGAAAAAAAACATAGGCGATATTGTTAAGTTAGACATATCAGAACTTAAAATATGGATTGATAATCTCCTAATAAATTTTAATAAAAATCAAAAGTTAATAGCTAAAGATGTTATAAAAGAGCTCTCAAGTAGAATTGGTTTTTTAATTAATGTGGGGCTAGAATATTTAAATCTTAATCTTCCTGCAGCTACTCTTTCAGGTGGAGAGGGGCAGAGGATAAGATTAGCATCTCAAATTGGTTCTGAGTTAACCGGCGTATTATATATACTAGATGAGCCTTCGATTGGATTACACCAAAGAGACAATCATAAATTAATCGCATCCCTTAAAAGCTTGAGAGATAAAGGAAATTCAATATTAGTAGTTGAACATGATAAAGACATCATGAAAGAAGCAGATTTAATAATTGATATTGGGCCAGGTGCAGGAAAATTAGGAGGAGAGATAATAGATCAAAACCAGCCAGATAAACTAGATTCAAAAAAATCAATCACTGCAAAATTTTTAGCTCAAAAAAATAAAAAATCCTTAACCAAAAAAATATCATTAAATAAAGAAAATACTTTAAGAATTAGCAAGGCTTCTGGGAACAACTTAAAAGAAGTTAGTATTACTATCCCTTTAAATTGTCTTGTTTGTGTAACAGGTGTTTCAGGAAGTGGGAAATCAACTCTTATTAACGAAACTTTATACCCAATTCTAAGCCAATATTTTTATAAATCTGTTAAAACACCTTTGCCTTTTGAAAAAATTAAAGGATTAAAAAATATAGATAAAGTTATAGGAATTAATCAGTCTCCAATTGGAAGAACTCCTCGATCCAACCCGGCAACTTATACCGGGATTTTTAATTTTATAAGAGATTTATTTTCGCAGCTGCCAGAAGCTAAAATAAGAGGCTATAAGCCTGGAAGATTTTCCTTTAATGTAAAAGGTGGAAGATGTGAAACTTGCGTAGGAGCTGGAATGAAATTAATAGAAATGAATTTTTTACCTGATGTTTATGTGAAATGTGATAAATGTTTTGGAAAAAGATATAATAGAGAAACTTTAGAGGTCAAATTCAAAGGTAAATCTATCAACGATGTCCTAAATATGACAATAAGCGAAGCAATAGTTTTCTTTAAAGATATCAACTACATATACGAGAAAATCAAGGTCTTATATGATGTTGGACTAGGATATGTTCAATTAGGTCAATCATCCACCACGCTTTCTGGAGGTGAAGCACAGAGAATAAAACTAGCAGCCGAACTAGGAAAAAAACAAACAGGAAATACTTTTTATATTTTGGACGAACCAACCACTGGCTTACACCATGAGGATATTAACCTACTTTTAGACGTAATAAGAAGACTAATAAAAATTGGCAATAGTGTTCTTATAGTTGAACATAATATGGATGTAATTATTGAATCCGATTACATTATAGACTTAGGACCAGAAGGAGGAAGCAAAGGTGGACAAATTGTTTATGAGGGGACCATAGATAATCTCATAAATAACAAAAAAAGCTACACAGGGGAATTTTTAGCATTAGAATATAATTCTTAACTTAATAAAATGAAAGATTGGAATGATATAAAATCTCACGATAGTTGGGAGATTTTCAAAATCATGGGTGAATTTGTAGAAGGGTTTGAAAGTTTATCAAGGATTGGACCGTGTGTGTCAATTTTTGGATCTGCAAGAACAACTCTAGATAGCAAATATTATTCACTGGCAGAAGAATTAGCTTTTCAACTTACTCAAAAGAAATTTGGAGTAATAACTGGTGGCGGTCCTGGCATTATGGAAGCAGGTAATAAAGGAGCAAAAAGAGGTGGTGGAAAATCGGTTGGTTTAAATATTTTACTTCCATTCGAACAAGAACCTAATATGTATATTGACAAAGATAAAATCATAAACTTTGATTACTTTTTTGTTAGAAAGGTAATGTTTATGAAGTATGCCCAAGGATTTATTGTACTTCCTGGAGGCTATGGAACTTTAGATGAAATGTTTGAGGCACTAACGCTTATTCAAACAAAAAAATCTGGAAAATTTCCTGTTATTCTTCTTGGCAAAAAATTCTGGTCTGGACTAATAGATTGGATCAAAGAAATTTTACTTGAAGAGGAGAAAAACATAGATTCTGAGGATTTAGATTTGATTAAAATTGTTGATAGCCCTGAAGAAGCTGTAAGACAAATCGATGAGTTTTATAACAAATATCATTTAAAACCTAATTTTTAGTTATCAGAGTTTTAATTTATATATCAGTAATTTTTCTTGTTAAAAACTATTATTCTCAAGATTTTCTAAATCATAGCCCTATACCAAAAAACTGCATTGGATTAAACTATGCAACTAATTCGTTCTGTGGGGATATAAAGTATTCTAATAAATCAAGTATATTTATAAATAACAGATCTAGCTTAGGATTTTTTTATGAAAAGAATATCTTTCCAAATTTATCGGCTTCCATAAATTTAAATTGGGGCCAATTATCATCAAATAATTCTACACAAAATTTCCAATCTTCTATTATACATGCAAGTATTGAAAATATTTTTTATTTAAGAGAAATAAGAGATGATCAAAATAAAATTGTTCCATTCTTTTCACTAGGTTTTGGAAGATTAGACTTCCGCTCTTATTCTGACTTACTTGATCAAGATGGTAATAATTACAACTATTGGGAAGATGGAAGTATTAGAAATATTCCTCAAAGCGATACCTTGTCAAGTTCAGCTAATTTCTTATCAAGAGATTATGAATATGAATCTCCAATTAATACAGATACTATAAATTACAGAAATTTATATCTTCCTGCATCGATTGGACTTTTATGGAAATTTAAAAATATTTTTAATGCAAAAGTTTATATAAAGTATAATCAACTATTTACAGATTGGATAGATAATATTTCTAATGGAATAAATGATAAATTTATTTCTATTGGATTAGCTGTAAGTGTTTATTTTTCAAAAGAGGGAATTAATAATAAAAAAGATCAAAGAGAATTAATAAATATTGTTGAAAATCTAGATTCTGATTTTGATGGTATAAAAGATCATTATGACAAATGTCAAAAAACCCCAAAAAAAGTATCTGTTTTACCAAATGGATGTCCAGTAGATAGTGATTTTGACGGAATTCCTGATTTTAAAAATTTGGAACCATATTCAAAATGAAGAATTTTAATTGCTGATTAAGGAAGAAGCATTAAAAATTATCCTAGCTATAGAATTAAGTTAAAATTTGACTCAATAATTACATTAAATCTAGAAAAATTTAGAATCTAAATATTCTCAAAACTAAATTTAATTGTTCCCTTTTCAACAACTTTGTATTGAAAAAAGAAAACTATAACTAATAAACAGCAGGTGTTGAAGGTTAGATTTGTTATAAATACATTTATATGTCTAAAGTAATTCTGATCTTTATTAATGTCATAGGATTTTTAATAATCACAATCTTAAATACAAATAACGTAGATATTATTCATACAGCCCCAAAAGAGATACCGATTGGAAAAGAAATTGAAGTTAATTTAATAATTAATAAAGATAACTTCTCAGGCCCAGGAAGATTAAAGTTGGATCTATCCCAAGCAAATGGAATATTGGTGAAAGAAAAAATGAATGATGAATCTTCATTTTCTTTAAAAGAAAATGAAGTATTATTTATTTGGCATGACTTACCAAATGAAAAAAATATTGTGATATCCTATACAATTATTGCTCAGGGAAATATATCTGGAAAGAAAAAAATATCTGGAGAATTTTCATTTATCAAAGACAACGAAAAAAAGAAACTTAAAGTACCAGAGTTAATATTTAAAGTAAATCCAAAACTAATTGCAGAAGAGAAAATACACAAAAATAAATCATCTACAAATTCTGTTAGAAATATCGAAAAAATTAAAAGTGGTTACTTAATTACAGTTAAAACTTCTATTGAAAATCATAAAGGTTTTGCAAGAGTAAAAGAAGAAATACCCTCAAACTTTACTGCTGAAGCAATTGAAACTGCAGGAAGTGTTTTTAAAAATATCGATGGCTATGTAAAATTTATATGGACTAGTATTCCAGATTCTAACAATGAAGTAATAGTAAAATATAAAATATCAAATATTAAAGGACTAGATTCTAACTTCACAATTTCAGGAGTGTTTTCGTCAGAAGATCTAATTATGAAGGGTTATAATAGCGGTATCGTAATTCCTAAAACTGAATATGACCCATTTAAAGAAGAAATTACAAAGATGGAGAAAGATTCAATCAAAATCGACACTACTTATCAAGAAAGTAAAGAAGACACTTCATTAGAATTGGTTAGTAAAAATCTAGAAGAAAATATAGTTACATACAAAAGTAACGATGAAATAATTAACAAATCAAATTTACCAAAAGTTATAGATGACAAAGGTTTAAAAAATATAATTTCAGCAAAAAAAGTGAATAACAGAATAGATTACAAAGTACAAATACTAGCTGGTCATAGAATAATAAGTAATAAAAAAGTATCCAATCTTTATAACTATAAAGGAGAATATTCTCTAGAAAGTCATAATGGTTGGATAAAATATACTGTAGGTTCTAATAGTAAATATAGTAAAGCAAGAGACCTAAGAAATGAATTAAATAACTATGATTTTCCAGGTCCATTTGTAACAGCTTACAACTATGGGGAAAGGATTTCGGTACAAGAGGCGCTTATTTTAACAAGTCAAAACTGGGTGCCCTGATAAATTAAGTGTAAATAAACCTATCTTTTAGGTCTAGCTTCGTCAGAAACAGAAACTTTTTTTCTACCTTTTCTTCGTCGAGCATTCAAAATCTTTCTACCATTTTTAGTAGCCATTCTAGATCTAAAACCATGCTTATTTTTTCTTTTTCTATTAGATGGCTGAAATGTTCTTTTACTCATTATTTGAATTTTAACGCTTGCAAAAATATAAGTTTTTTGGTGGAAACAAAAATAATACCTTGTTATCTTTCAAAATATTTAGACGAAAAGAATATTAAGAGTCTTTATTTAATGAAATAATCTTTTATGTACATTGTGTAATATTAAATATTACTAATTTTACTTTATAAATAATTTAAAAGATGGAACGTTCTTATCTAGACTTTGAAAAGCCAATAGAAGAAATCAATGATCAAATAGCTCAGACTATTGAAATTGGAGATAAAGGACAAGTGGATATTAATTCTACTTTAAAAGAACTGGAGATTAAATTATCTATAATTACAAAAAAAATTTTTCAAGATTTAGATCCATGGCAAAAAGTACAATTAAGTAGACATCCAGACAGACCTTACACTTTAGATTACATAAATTCTATCACTAATGGTAATTTTCTAGAACTACATGGAGATAGAAATGTAAAAGACGATAAAGCTATGGTTGGTGGATTTGGTGAAATTGATGGAAAAACCTATATGATAATCGGTCAGCAAAAGGGAAGAAATACAAAACAAAGAAAATACAGAAACTTTGGAATGGCTAATCCTGAAGGATACAGAAAAGCGTTACGGCTCATGAAGTTAGCCGAAAAATTCAACAAGCCCGTAGTAACTCTTATCGATACACCAGGGGCTTACCCTGGACTTGAAGCAGAGGAAAGAGGTCAAGGAGAAGCGATAGCTAGAAATTTATATGAAATGATGCTTCTTAAAGTACCTGTAATATGTATAATTATCGGAGAAGGAGCTTCAGGAGGTGCACTTGGAATTGGCATTGGAGATAAAGTTATAATGCTTGAAAATACCTGGTATTCAGTTATTTCACCAGAATCATGTTCTTCTATACTTTGGAGAAGTTGGGATTACAAAGAAAATGCAGCGAGTGCACTTAAACTTACAGGGAAGGATATGCTCAAAAATAAACTAATTGATGGGATAATAAAAGAACCTGTAGGTGGAGCACATGCAGAACCCGAAAAAATGTTTAAAAAACTGAAAACTGAAATTAAAAAAAATATCGAAGATCTTGAAAAATTAAGTCCTGAAGAAAGGATTGAGTTACGAACTGAAAAGTTTAGTAATATGGGTAATTAATTACTTATTAAAAATAGGAATAAAATTTCTTATCGTATCCACAAAATTAGAAAGTAAACTTAGATTTCCATCCTCACTGTATCCCCATAGTTCATTACCATCAGTTAAATAAATAAAAGAATCCATTTCATTTAGAATTATTTTGCTTGCTTTTATACTTGAGCTAATTTGATTTAAAATATTTAAGTTAAAATCATATTTATATAGCCCGTTAGAGGAACTAAACATCAAATAATTATTAATTAGTCTAGCATCGTAAATTATGGAATTTGGCAGCTCTAAATCTGTGTATAATTGATTCGAGTTTTCGTAATAAATACTTATTCTAGATACATTTAAAAACTGAGAAAATATAGCATACTCATTATTTAAAATAGGGACTATTTTAACGATTTCACCATTTATTTCTACCCTTTGCTTTTCAATTCCAGATTGTCTAAAATAAATTGCCAAGTCTCTATCTAAAAAACTTGAATAACTTTCAACCAAAACAATATCCTCTTGAATATTAAATTTTCCAAACGACTCTTGAGGATTCGAATAAATGGTATTAATTATATTTCCATTCTTGTTGTAAGAGATAATCCTGCCGTCCCCCAAAACTAAATGAGATTGATCTCCAGCATCTGACTTAAAGCCATCAATAAATAATGGATTATTTGAAGATGCTATTGGAACATTCCATAGGTTGGTAAAACTATTCAAATCAAAGAAATTACCATTCTGATCACTTCCTACGAAAAGGTGTTGAGATCTTGAATTTCCCATCGATAAAATATGATTTCCTGATAATTGTTTAACTAATTGACAACTCCCTAAAGAGTCTTGCTGATAAATAAAAGTCTGGTTAGAATTACTAGTTATATAAATTAATGATTCAAGAGTTTTGGGGATTTCATTTAAATAAATAGAAATATATTCTGAAGTGAAATTATCAAACTCATCATAAGCTTTAATATTTATAAAATAACTTCCACTTAAAAGCAATCTATCATCTACAAATAAAGAAAGATCATATTCAAAATATGAACTGTCAGATTCAATATTAAAATCTTGAACAATAGTAGCAGAATTTTCAGATATAAGGTTTACCTCTACTCTATCTAACTTTTCGTTATCCATCGCATATCCAGAAACTGTAATATCGCAAGGCAGTTGAAAAGACTCATTAGACAATGGACTTTGTACATGTAACTCAGGAGGATTAGAATCTTTTTTGTTACAACTACAGTAAAGTTGCATTAAAGAGATAAATATTAAGATTTTAACTTTATGATTTACTAACATTTGTTAATAAAGTTATTTGATAATTTTTAAAGCATCAAAATCAAATGGATAATCTTTAATAGTTTACATTTGTTTCAATGGAAAATCGAGTTGAAATACCAAAAAGATCTACACTAAAAACAATTACTAGACCGCAAGACCTTTCTGCAATAGGAAAGCTACCTCCTCAAGCAATAGATTTAGAAGAAGCTATTTTAGGGGCACTTATGCTAGAAAAATCACCCTTAAATGATGTTATAGATGTTATTCACCAACCGGAGATTTTTTACAAAGAGGCACATCAAAAAATTTATGCTGCTATTCAAGATTTATTTTCTTCATCTGAAAGTATAGATATATTAACAGTTACTCAAAAATTAAAATCCAATGGAGACTTAGACTCTGTTGGTGGAGCATATTATATTTCACAACTAACCAATAGAATTGCGTCTGCAGCCCATGCAGAATCTCACGCAAGAATTATTGTTCAGAAATATATTTTAAGAGAAATGATAAGAATTTCAGGAAAAGTAATTCAAAATGCTTACGATGAAACAACAGATGTGTTCAATTTACTTGACGAGGCAGAGAGTGAACTTTTCAAAGTTACAGAAGGAAATATTAGAAAAGACTATGAATCTATGGCTTCTCTTCTTTTTAAAGCTCAATCTGAAATAGAGATTGCTATGCAAAAGGAAGATGGGATTAATGGAATTGGATCTGGATTTAAAGAGTTGGATAAAATCACTTCCGGTTGGCAAAAATCTGATATGATAGTTATTGCAGCAAGACCTGGAATGGGAAAGACCGCTTTTGTTTTGTCTATGGCAAGAAATGTTGCTGTAGATTACAAGCATCCAGTAGCGATTTTTTCTTTAGAAATGAGTTCTATACAATTAGTTAACAGATTAATATCTGGAGAGGCAGAAATACCAGCGGAAGATATACGAAGAGGTAATTTTTCCAAGTCTGAATTTGAACAATTCTTTGAAAGAACCAAATCGCTTTCTGAAGCGCCAATATATATTGACGATACACCTGCGCTTTCAATTTTTGAATTAAGAGCAAAAAGTAGAAGACTTAAACAACAACATAACGTACAGTTAATTATTATTGACTATCTGCAATTAATGAGTTCAGGTGGAAAAGGTGGAAATAGAGAACAGGAAATAAGTAATATTTCAAGATCTATAAAAGAAATTGCTAAGGAGCTTGAAATTCCAATAATTGCGATTTCCCAGCTAAGTAGATCAGTTGAAACAAGAGGAGGAGATAAAAGACCAATGCTCTCAGATTTAAGAGATTCAGGAGCTATTGAGCAAGATGCAGATATTGTAGGTTTTATTTATCGTCCTGAATACTACCAACTCACTGAATGGCCTGACGGATCTCCATGTAACAATCAAGGAGAAATTATCATAGCCAAACATAGAAATGGTTCACTTAAAGATGTAAGATTAAAATTTATTGGTAAATATGCTAAATTCTCAGACCTTGACGGACTTAGCCAAAATGACTTCATGTACAATGCAGGAATGAAACCTAATAATGATTTTGGAGACGATGTTTCCTCTTTCACCATGCCTTCAAAAATGAATGACGATTCTTCAAATGAAGATCCTTTTTAAAATTAAAGAATTTATAATAAAATTTGTTTCTAAATGAGAATTTTAAAAAAAATCATTACACTTTGTGTTTTTGTTCTCATAAACATCTCCTATTCAGCATCCTTTATCTTAATTCCAATGGGAGAAAATAATCAGACCAATCATCTAAAAGCTTATGGAATTGCCTATTGGATATTACAAAATAATATTGAAGTTGATTGGCTATTAAATTACCAAGGAGGAAGTTTTTTAATAAAAAATAATTCTTCAATCCAAGAAGAATGTGTTATCAGAGGGGTTAGTTTTAATATTCTCACCAATTCCAAAGTAGCACAAATAAAATCAAATATTGCTAGTCCTGAAGTCAATCAGGAAATTGTAAGATTAGAGAAAGCTCCAAAAATTGCAGTATATACTCCTAAAGGTAAACAACCGTGGGATGATGCTGTAACTCTTGTGCTTTCCTATGCTGAGATTCCTTACGAAGAGATATACGATAAAGAAATTATAAAAAATGAATTATTTAAATACGAATGGCTTCATTTACACCACGAAGATTTCACAGGTCAGTATGGGAAATTCTATAGAAACTATAGAAATGCAGCTTGGTATATGCAACAACAAAAAGATGCAGAGCTAAGTGCAATAGAATTAGGATTTAATAAAGTTTCAGAGCTTAAGCTACAAGTTGGTAAATCAATTAAAGAATTTATTGCTGGTGGCGGTTTTTTATTCACAATGTGTTCTGGTACTGATTCTTATGACATAGCATTGTCAGCTGAAAATACAGATATTTGTGAATATATGTTCGATGGAGACAAAGCAGACCCGAGTGCACAATCCAAACTTGAATACAACAACACCTTAGCTTTTAAAGATTTTAAACTTAAGCCCAATCCAATGGAATATGAGTTTTCAGATATTGATGGAACTATGTTACATAAACTCCCAGAAAATCAAGACTTATTTACCTTATTTGATTTTTCTGCAAAGTGGGATATAGTACCTACTCTACTTTGCCAAAATCATACAAGAGTCATAAAAGGGTTTATGGGGCAAACTACTGATTTTAAATCTAGCTTGATTAAGTCAAATGTTTTGGTGATGGGAGAATCCAAAGTTTTTGGAACTGCTAGATATATTCACGGGGAATATGGCAAAGGGCAATGGACTTTTTATGGAGGTCATGACCCGGAAGATTATAGACACTATGTAAATGACCCTCCTACTGATTTAAATCTGTATCCAAATTCACCTGGTTATAGACTTATATTAAATAATATTCTTTTTCCAGCAGCAAAAAAGAAAAAGCAAAAAACCTAAATTATCTAATAAGAGTTATATGTCCCTTTTTATGAAAATACTTTCCAGAAGGGCTTTTAAACTCCAGTTGATATAGATAAACCCCCATAGATGCTAAGTTATTTGAATTCATAATTTTACCATCCCATACTTGACCTATATTATCCAATAATGCTATTAATTCTCCACTTCTATTATAAATAGAAACTTTATAATCACTAAAGTCTATCATCTTAACAATTGGTTTCCAATAATTCACAACCCCATTTAAATCTAAAGCATTTGGTATAAAAACAATTGGTTCGTTTTGTAAACACTTAATGTTTGAGGTGCTAATTCCAGATAAACCAAAACTTGATTGATTTTCTATTGCTGAAATTTGATAACATATTCTACCATCAAATAATGGTTCTAAAAAATTAGTAAAATCATGTAAATAATTTAAGCTTGAATCTTCAACGAGTAATTCAAAAGTTGGATTTAAATTATTTGAAGTTAAAATCTCGTATTTTTCTACTCCATTTTCCCAATTTTGATAAGGACTCCAAACCAAATTATTTATTAAATAATCTTCAGAGCTTACATCTAAAAAAATTGATTGACCGAAATTTGAAAAAGCGACTTCATTAAGACAGGAATCTGTTACTGACATTTGATATAGATAAGATCTTCCACCAGGATACACATCTAAATCATAATATATAAATGGAAAAATTGGATTCAATTCAGAACTAATCAATTCAAAACTTATTCCATTATCTAGAGATCTGTAAATATTTAATCTTTTAATTCCTATGCCATTATCTCCAAGATATTTTACCAAAATTGTATCACTATGTACCTGTACTTGTGAAATATAAGACGATTGTGGAATAGGAGGTTGATTTGCATAGAATTCAACAATATTAGAAAGAGAGCTAATTGTTAAGGAGTCAGACTCAGCTACCACAATAAAATTGTAATTCATATTTCCTTGTTGAATTAAATAAGAATAATTTAAAGAGTTGGTAGAGTCCAATAATTGCCAATTAGAATTAGTATCATTCTTGTAATATATTTTGTAGCTAGAAACACCAAATGGCCAATTAACGTATTCATTGAAACTTAGTAAGACTTCACCTGTACATTGTTCGTACTGTGCGGTAAGTAAAATATTGTTATGTTCATCACCAGCAAAAGAAGTATTGAATTGTGGTGGATTCCCAGAACTACAACTGTCCATAGCGGCAATTGAATACTTTACAATATCATTTTGAAAAGTAGTTATAGCAGTGTCGTAAAAAGTTGTATTCTGAATTCCATAAATAGTATCTAAAGGATTCCAAGATCCATTTGAGAATTTAAAAACTATATAAGCCGTTACATCTTGAGCAATGCTCGGGCTCCAATTAATATACATTTGATTATTTGATGTGTCTTGAGTTACCAGATTAATTACTGGCGCATCTGGTGCTTGTTGATCTTCAATAAATCCACCATCTAAATTGGATACAAAATCACAACTATTGGATGATAGTCTTATCCTATAGTTAAGCCATGAGGAACAAATACTAATATTATCTGTATAGTTTAAAGAATCTATGGGAAGAGACACTACTTGATTCCAAACGGCCGAAGTTGGTGGATTTGAAGGAGAAGAATTTTCTATAATGTATTGGCTATTTAAAGGAAGTGTGTTTATTGAAACTGGATGATTCCAAGATAAAGCAACTCTTCCATCAAATAAATTAACCAAATCGAAAAATATGGTAGAGATAGTATCGCTAATATTAAAATTAGCGCCTGAAGAACCATACAAACTTTTAATAAAATAGGAAGAAATATTATTGCCAGCGAAATAGTTTTGAAAATTAAAAGAATTAATAGTTGGATCAGTTTCAGAACCAATTAAGAAAAAACCTCCACCAGTATCTGCATAAAATTTGTGTTCAAAAAGATTAACATTAGTTATATTCAATGTATCCCATACAATAGAAACTTCTCCAATTTCATCTATCTGAATACAAAAGCAAGTGGAGTTACATTGTCCATAAGATTTGTTAAAAGAAAAAAAGTTAACGAAATAAATCAAAAAAAAGATTGTAAAATTATTTGAGATATTTAAAAACTTATTCATTCTATTCAAACGTAAAGATAAGAGTAAAGTTGTATTTCTTAATTGAATTTATTGGCAATCAACATTTGAGACTTAATACTATCAAATTCTGTCATAATCTGCTGGATGATTTCTTTTGCAGTAAAAACTTTATTTATTTGTGAAGATGCTTGTCCAATTTCTAATTCCCCAGCATCTAAGTCCCCCTCAAACATTCCTAATTTTGCCCGCCCTCTCCCTAATTTTTTCAACAACTGTTCTTTACTGGGATTAGTTTTATAAAGCTCTTCAACTTCTTTATAAAATTTATTTTTTATCATTCTAACAGGTGTTATTTCTTTTAAGGTTAGCCTTGTATCTCCTTCTTTAGCTTTTAATACCATGTTTTTAAAGTTTTCATGGGCTGACGATTCCTTACTTGCAACAAACCTGGTTCCCATTTGCACACCATCTGCACCGAGAATCATTGCTGCCAACATACTTTTACCATCAATTATTCCTCCAGCAGCGATTAGAGGGACATTAATTGCTTTAGCAATATCTGGAATCAAACACATGGTTGTTGTTTCTTCTCTTCCATTATGACCCCCAGCTTCAAAACCTTCTGCTACAATCGCATCAGCTCCACAAGACTCTGCTTTTAGTGCAAATTTCACACTGGAAACAACATGCACTACTTTAATTTTTTTTTGTTTGAGTTCCTTAGTCCAAGTATTTGGATTTCCTGCAGAAGTAAAGACAATCGGAACTTTCAAATCAATAATTGATTTGATATGTTCTTCAATATTAGCATATAATAAAGGAATATTTACAGCAAAAGGTTGATTAGTAGCATTTTTACATTTTAAAATATTTTGTCTTAGAATATCAGGATACATAGAACCAGAGCCAATTATACCTAACCCACCGGAGTTACTAACAGCACTAGCTAATTCCCAACCACTGCACCATATCATTCCAGCTTGAATAATTGGATATTTGATTCCAAGTAGTTTTATAACTTTGTTTTTATTCAATTTTATTTTATATTAAAGAAATTTACAATTAAAATTATTGTCATGAAAAAATCTATTCTTTTTATTTTTAGTTTAATTTATTGTGCTTCCTATTTTTCTCAAACTGCCAATCCTTCTGTTGACTTTTCTGAAGGAAATGGAAATCCTCTAGATAGAGAATTATATTCTATAAAAAAAGGAGATTTAATTATAAATCCATGGTACGGATTGGGAACAATAAATTTATTTCCTGGAAACGACACATTAGAAAATTTTAAAAGTTTATATCTAAGACCAATGGGGGTTTTTGCAGAATATATGGTTACAGATGAAGTTGGAATTGGTATAGATTTTATTTATAACAGACAAGGTTTTTCAGCATCTGACCCAAATAATATTGACGGAATGGGAAACTTGGTAACCTATAATTATAATTATAAAACCGAGAGAACTAGAATTCATTTCCGATTCAATTACCATTTTGCAAAAGATGAAAACTTTGATGCGTATTTAGGAATTGGAGCAGGAAATAACTCAAGAAAAAACAGCTTCACAAGTAATGACCCATACGTTACTGATGTTCTTGACGATACTGAACTATTGCCTTTTTCAATGAGGTTCTGTTTGGGAGGACGATACTTTTTTACTGAAAATTATGGTCTAGTCGGTGAAATTGGTTTAGGTGGAGCACTTATAAGAGCAGGTCTTAGTATAAAATTTAATTAAAATCTTTTGATTGGTAAATCTATTATTAAACTAAGAACTTTTAATAAATATTTTAGCTTTACAATCAAGAAGCAATTAATAGTTTTTTTTTATTTTTTTAATACATTATGATTTATAACAAACCACATTTACATCTAGCATGATTTTGATGGTAATTTTGATATTGGATTTAATTTTAGAGGAACTGGGTGCCTTGGAGATATTGGTGGTAAAGAAGAAATAGGGAAGAGATTTTTAGGTTATATTACTTTAAAACCAACCAACATCGCATCCTGAGTCTTCTCGAGAAATAAGATAAATTCAAAATCCATATTAATTCTGGATTAAATTATGTTAAGATTAGTGGAGACGATGCAAATTCTATAGGTCCTTAAAACAACTATACAAGAGGATGGAGAAATTTAAGATTTCAAAACCAAATGTTCGAATTTAATTAATCCATAGAATATACATTTTTTAGAATTAATAATTTTGGTGGTGTTTCAAGTAATAGAACAAGTTTAAATTTGTATACTTTTATTGGTGGATCTGTCTTCTATAATAATCCAAAGAGTGTTTTTTTAGAAAATGCAAAAGAACAAGAAGTGCTAAATTCCAGGAAAACTAACTTTTATTGATTGAAAAATTAATAGCAGTCCACTTTCCCAAAACAACTAAAGACAATATTTGAAGCCAATTTACATTAGAATTTACTTTTAAAAACTCCTTCCATAATAAATTTACTTCTCTCATATTAAAAGTGGGATAATATTCAAGATTTGATATAGATTTTTCACAAAAAGAACTTAGCTCATTTTTCATCCATTTTTCCCAAGGCAGAAGAAAATCCATTTTCTTTCTTTCAATAAATACTTCCGGAATCCAACCATTTGTCAAGTCAATAAGTAATTTTTTAGAATAATTAGGATGTTTTAATCCATCAGGAAGTGAAAGAATATACTCTACAAGATTATGATCTAAAAAGGGGAATCTATTCTCTAAAAAATTAGCCATTCCCATTTGTTCTTTATCTCTTATCAATATATTTTGCAAATAAGTTTCAATTTCTAAAGCAGATATCTTGCTAAATAAAGGATAATTAGATCCTCTATTTTTATAAGAAATCTCGCTTAATGCCCAATTAAATGGGTAATTATCAGATGAAATATTTCTAAAATCAGTCAAATCATTAATGGAATTATTTGTAAATGTTTTTCTTAATACAGGGTAAAAATAAGATAACTCTAAAAGTTTTAAATTAAGTATTTCTGCTAATTTTTGAGATTTTAAAGACTGATTTCTTCTTTTTAATAGTTTTCCAAAAATATTTCTTAACTGAGGCGGGAATGAATACAACCATTTTTTGTTTTCTAACTCCAATACTAGTTTAAAAACTGGTGAACCTGCAAATAACTCATCATAGCCAACACTTGATAAAGCCATTTTAAAACCCTTTTCATTTAATAGTTTTGAAGTAAAAAATGTACTTATTCCTTCAATTGAAGGATGGTCCATAAAATTAAATGGTTCTTCAATTTGATGTAATATATCATCCAAATTAAGTTCAAGTTCAAAATGATTGGTTTTATACTTATTGGCCACAAGTCTTGAAAATTTTCTTTTTTCACTACCCTTTTCCTTTAAAAACACAGAGAAAGTATTAATCTTATCAATAGAAACTTTACTTGCTGCAGCTACTAGTATACTTGAATTAATTTCTCCACTTAAAAATATTCCATTAACATCATCTGAAACCAATCTTTTTTCTACAGACTCTAAGATTAGTTTTTTTACCTTTTTTAAAGGTTCTTCAGGAAATTTAATTGGATTAGAATTCTCAAATAAATTCCAATATTCAAACATTTTAGTTTCTTGATTTCCAATAAGTAAAAATGAAGCTCTAGGAATAGATTTAACTTTATCTAAAATTGTATTAGGCTGGTGAATAGTGCTGTATTGAAGAAAGTCTAACAAACCATCTTCTTTCACATTTATCTCTTTATTATAGAAAGATTTTAGAGCCTTTATGGAAGAAGAAAATAAAAGGCTTTGATTATCCTCTAAGTAATAAAGTGGTTTAATACCAAATCTATCTCTACACAAATAAAGTTCTTCTTTTGTTTTGTCCCATAAAGCAAAGGAAAACATTCCATTAAATTTATGGACCACTTCAATTCCCCACTTTTGGTAGGCAGCAATAATTACTTCTGATTGTAATTCAGTCTTGAACTCATAGCAATTAATCAGCTCTTTTTTAAGCTCTAATAAATTATAAATAACACCATCATAACTTAAAACAATCTTTTTATCAGAAGAAATAAAAGGTTGATTGATTTTACTGTCTAGTTCAATTAAAGATATTCCGTTGTACCCCAAACAAATAGTGGAGTCTAAATAAATATTAGAAAAGTCAGGACCTCTGTGACTATTCGAACTATTCATTAGTTTGACTTTATTGTCTAAATCTGTATAAGAGTTGTGATTAAAAATACCATTTATAGCAGACATTAATTACTATAATCTGGATGTTGTAGCATTAAATCTAGACCTTGGTCTAAGGAAATTAAATCTTTTTTAATAATGTTTATCATTTTAGAATTATCTGGCATTCTACGAGTCATATCCCCTTCTTTTAAGGTGGGTAAGTGAATGATTTTAGATTTAGAATTTATTTTTGCAACAATCAATTTTGCAACATCTAAAATCTTGTATTCCTTAGCACCACCAATATTTACCACATCATTCATCATTAAATTTTCTTCTAATATTTTAACACAAGTATTTATATTGTCATTTACATAACAGAACGTTCTTGTTTGAGAACCATCTCCATAAATAGTAATATCATCCCCTTTTAAAGCAGCTTTCAAAAACTTAGCAATTACAAAATCTTCACTTTGATTAGGTCCATATGTGTTAAAAAATCTGAAGATAGTGTAAGGCAAACCGTAAGTCTTAAAGTAGGATCTAAAGAAAGATTCTCCCACATTTTTAACTACAGCATAAGGAACTCTCGAATTCAATGGTGTAGTTTCTTCGTTTTGTGGCAATTCTACTGGTTCACCATAAACTTCGGATGAAGAAGAATAGAAAACTCTTTTAACAGAGCTATTTTTAGAGAGTTGTAAAATATTTTTAATTCCTTGGATGTCGTTAAGTACCATTATAGGGTTTTCTTGGGTTCTTTTCACACCAACTACTGCTGCGTAGTGAAAGACATAATCAAACTGATTAACCAACATTATTTCAGAAATACTAGTATAATTATTTACATCACAATTAATAAAGCTCCAATTAGATAATTCTTCAGAGGGTAATTTTGATTTTGAACCAGTTGATAGATTGTCAACTACTACTACAAAGTAATTAGGATTTTCCACCAATTTTCTAGCTAGTGATCCTCCAATATTTCCTGCACCTCCAGTTATAAGTATTTTAGTCATATGATATATTTAGTTTGTATAACAAGATTTCAAAAAAGATTTATTAATTAATAATTATAATTTCTTTTACGATTACAAATTATTATTATTTATATATACTTCACGGAACCAATAATCATTCATTAAAAAACATAAAAATATAAAATAATATTCTAAAAGAATTGCAAAGAAAAAAGAATATTTAAAATAAGGTTTTCAAAGAAAAATTTATTAAAAAAAAGTTCATAATTATAAATTTAGTTTCTCCAGAAAAAGAACATTAAGGAATATTAAAATTTTCATTTCTTTTGAAGCAATATAAATTATCTACTATTGAAGATTCCTCATGGAATATATTTTCTAAATCTTTGGGAATAATAGGTTCATCAATTAGTAAATAGTTAATTTTATTATTAACAATAAAATTGATTTTGTTCTCAGTTATAGTTTTATCATTGTTTAATTTGCAGTATTTTTTAAAAATTAATTTATCAATAATTACTTTTTCACTTTTATTTGTTGGCTTAATTCTTTCTGTTGAAATACAATAAATTTTTAAGTTGTCATTTAAATAGAATAATGAATTTGTGTTGCCTTGATAAACGTTTTCAACTTTTGAAAAAATATCGGAATATTTTTTTGTATTTAATATATATATAAAGTTTTTATCTCTGTAATTTTCAGAATTTATACTATTTTGTAATTCACTGGGAATTGTTTTATTATATTTTAAACTTACAATAATTAAAGAAAAAATAAATAAAACCCTTTTCATTGAATAATTTGAGTTTTTTATTCCAATAAACACAAAATAAATCAAAATAACATTATAAAAAGGCAAAAATGCATTGGCCCATAATTGAACAGAGTCGTGCATAGAAAATACTACAGCCCACATTCCAAGGGAGATGAAGTATATAAGAAGTAAATATTTAATAATGTTTTTCGAAATATTTTCTTTAAACAAAAAAACTAAGCCAATAAAAGGGAGAGAGCAAATAATAATTTGTATTGACATTTTCCCAATTATGTTAATTGCTGTCTTTATTCCAAATAATGTAAAAGTGTCCAGTAATGGGTTTTCAACTATGTGTTGATTTGCACTACCATTCAGTTTATAAAAAGTAAAAAAAAAGATGGTAGTCAAAATAAGTGGGCTTACTAATTTTAAAAATTTAAAATTTATTACTCGTTTTTTTAATAAAATAAATAAGCAACTTGAGATAAAAAAAACAGGTGATGCCATAGTGTAGACAAAAGATAACACCAACGTAAAAAAAATAAGATTTTGGTTGTCATTTTTAATTATAAAATATATAATCCAAACAGCACATATATATACATATGAAAGTTTTGGCATTGAAAGTAAACTAATATCCCAAATTCCCATTGGTAATAGACTTTCAGGAAATAGAAGACCAAACATTGAAACAAAAAGAATCAATACAGAAATAACTAGATTGTATTTATTTAATGAAATAGAATCAAATAATTGCCGTATACTAAAAATTATTGTAGAAAATAATATTGGATAAACAACAAGTGTTAAGGAATACTGGGTGTGTATATTAAACAGTTTAGAAACTAATCCTGTAAAATATATATCAGCATAATGATATGGATAACATACCTGTTCTAATGTATTAGAATAATCAAGTAACGCATTTTCAAATCTTACCTCGTTTATGTATGCTGCTAATTTTGCATAAAACTGATAATCAATAGTAATAACATAATTTAGATTAAAATTAAATATAATCGATAATAACAATAAAAATATTGAAGAAGATAGAAGGAAATAAGAGAAAATTTCACTCCAATTGATTCTATATTCTCTTTTTACTTTAATTATCCGTAACAACAAAAAAAAGATTAAACCTATAAATATTGTTTTAAAATTAGTAATGTAAATAGCGTAAAATGAGGGAATAATAATTACACTTGAAGTGAGGTAGGATGCTATATTTTCATTTTTAAAAAAATTAAAAAGGAACCCAACAGTAATAGTTAGAATAGAAATAACTATAAATATTAAGTAATATTCTAAAAAGACTGTCAAAATTATTGATTTTTAGTTGAAAAAAATAAAAAACCCAATTTGTAAAAATAACAGTTATACACAAAGTTCCTTATTAATAATTCCAACATTTCCTGCACCTCCAGTAATTAGCATTTAGTCATTTTCTTTAATTAATTTATTTTTAAATATATTTTCAATTTCTTTACATAAAACCGAAGTTCCTAAGATCAAACTTGGATAGGCATAAAGAAAATAGCGAAGTTCAATAACATTTAAAATCCAAATAAATAAAATAATTAGGAAAATAGGAACTGAAATAACAAAGTAATTTCTTTTAAGAATTAGTCCTAGAAATCCAAAAAACAAAATAAAATAATAAAAAGCAGATTGAAAATATTTAAATATTGCCTGAAATAAGGTTGTCTGTTTGGACTTTAAATCAATGGGCAAATAAAAAGAACCGCTATGAAATAAAAATTTTTTAATCATATAAATAGGAGCAACGAAAGTAGTAAAAAATTGATTTTTACTTTGAAAGCTATTTGTATATCTTTCAATTTTTTCAATGATTAAATTATCTTCAATTTTAGAAAAAGTTTCTGGTTTTAAATTCGAGAAGTAATTTTTAAGTGCTTCAATACTGTCGTTATTGTAATAAGGTGTTTTAGGAATATCTTCTGCTTTGAAATTACTCCCGGAATAAGAATAAAAATAAGAACCCATTGCTTTTTTATCCCAGGGCTCACTACTTTCTCCAAAATTTGAAATAAGTTTTCTTAAAGATAGCATTGATTCGGGTAAAAAATATCCTGATTTATATTCTGTTAATGGTATTATTTTATTGGTTAATTTATAATTTCTGTAGGTCCAGCCAGCAGTTAACAAAACAAAAATTGACCAAATCATAATACTGGAATAAAGTAACTTTTTAATATTGTTTTTAAATTTTAAAACTAATCCAATACTTATAAATACGCCAATTACACCCATGTAAGGTTTTAAACCAACTAATATTGGAAAAAAAAGCGATAAATAAATAGCATGCTTAATGTGGTAATTATTAATTAAATTATGATAATGGTAAATCATAAAAATTAAAATAGAAAGACCCATACTTTCAGGTGAAATGTAATAACTGTAGGTACTAGAATATGTAGATAAAAGCATTATAATGTAAGTAATGAAAAAACCTACTTTTATTTTCCAGTAGTATTTAAATATCATGTAGGATAATAATACAATTGCTAATGCTTCAAGTAAAATGGATAGTATTACGTATAAATTATAAATATTATTTTCTGAGAAAAAGGGTTTTGTGAGGTAATATATAATTCCATAAACAGGTAATCTCCCAGCATATACAATATTGCCAGTTGATTTTTTTTCATAGTATATTCCTTGTTTTAATAAGTTTTTAAATGGATTTAAATAACTGTGGGTATCTCCACTTATAATTGCAAGAGTTGAAATTGATCTTTCAGGGTTTAGTGATTCATTTAATTTCTTTAGCCAATGTACTTGAGTAAATTTAAAAGAAAAAGCAATTATAAATAAGATTAAGAGATTTTTTGACATTATTTTTAAATAAAATTATAAAAATTAATTAAGTTTATAGTATTAATAATATCTATTAAATTAAAGAGCTTAGGATAATAAAACTTTAACTCATTTACCATATTAAAGGGATTCCAAAACAGACCTTTATCAAAACTAAAGTAACCGAGAGTATGTTTATCATTTTAATTTGATATCGCAAAAATTATTAGCTATTATTATAAATATAGTTGCATTTGCATTTGCTGTTAAATTCGTAATTTTACATTTTACTATACAATAAAAAATGAGTAGACTTTTAAAAGAAATTTTAATTGCATTGGTAGTTGGAACCCTTTCTTACATAATTTATCAAAAAACAGTTGAGTATTACAAATCTGAGATTACTAAGTTTGAGAATACTCTTTCAAAAATGAAAATAATTTTTGATGACAGTACAAAAAATAAATTAATGGATCAAGTTTCACTTGCTAAAGAATTGGATGTTGGTTACAGAGTTTCCGATAGAAATATTAAATATCTACCCTGTAAAATTAAAGCAGAAAATGAAAATTTAAAAAAAGGAAAAATAAAAATAAAAGGAGGTATTGCTCATTATAAAAACGAGAATAAATCATATAAAATAAAACTGAAAAAAGGGGAGAATATATTTGGTGTTAATTCGTTTTCAATTCAGCAACCACAAGCTAGAGGTTACCTAATTGAATGGATGCTTCATAGACTCCTTAGACACGTTCAACTATTAAGTTTGCGATTCGAATTAATAAATGTAAATATTGACAATAAAGAATTTTTATATTCATTTGAGGAGCATATGGGAAAAGAGTTGTTAATTAACAACGCAAAGAAAATTGGACCTATTTTCCATTTTGGAAATGATATGCTATGGGAGGCTAGATCGATTTTCGGTATTGGTTCTGAGTACGAAGATCAATTTAATTTAAGCCCAATAGTACCATATAATCTGAAGATTCTTATTAAAGACGATAATAAATTCAACCTTTTTAAAAAGGCTAAAAGTAAACTGGATGATTTTAGAAGAAGAAAAGCAGATGTTAAAGATGTATTTAACATTTATGATATGGCTAAATTAATGGCTTTGATGGATCTATTTGGACCTAGGATTCATTATGCAGGACTAACTAATTTGAAATTTTATTTTAATCCCAATAATAATAAAATTGAACCAATTTGCTATGATCAGGGTTATATTTCAACTGGATATGATAAATACCCTGTAATTGGTGCATATAAATCAATAGCTCAAGATACGATCAAAAGTAAATATTTTCCAGGATGGATTAATTATATTGATAGATTTTTTGAAGACGAAACTTTCTATAAACTATATGCCCATTATTTAAATGAATTTTCAAAAGAAGAATTTTTAAATGTTTTTTTAACACAAATAATGACAGAGTTTCAAGAAGCGGAAAGAATAATTAGAATACTTGATGACTACCCTAACTATTCTATCTTTAAATTAATTTCAAGACATCTTTATCAAAATCAAAAAGACATTCAAACAAGCCTCAATCAAAAGATTCAAATTAGTGCAAAGTTGCTTCCATATTCTGGGAAAAAAAAGATTGTTGAATTAAAGAACCATTTTCTATTACCGCTTGAAATTATTGAAATAAAATACAACGGCAAAACTGTTGTCAATGAATACAGTTACCTAAACCCAAAGTCTAGAAATTATAAACACGCTTATAATAGATTTTTTGTTGAAGAAATTACAGAGAATGAATTTGATCCAAAGCAGCTTGAAATTAAACTTAATATTATAGGCTCAAAAAAAATAAGAACAGTTTACTGTCAACCTTTTAATCATAAAACTTGGGATAATTTGAAGTCCGATTTTTTTTATGACAATTTAGAAGAACCATTTACAGAAGAAGATGAAAAGAAAAAGAAGGTGAACAGCAAGTTGTTTGTTAATTCTTATTTAAAGGAATGGAACGAAGAAAAAAACTATGTAGAAATAGAATTGGTTAATTTAAATTATGACTCCATTCAAATATTGAATATTGACATTGGAGGGAATATGTTCTCTCCAAAATTAACAATGTCAAATTTTATTGCTCCTTCTGAAAAAAAATTACCATTAAAATACAGTGTATGTACTTTTCCTTTTCTATCTAAATTTAATAAATCAAAAAAGAAACTCCAAGAATTAAAATTAGTTTTTAAAAATTGTCGAACAAATAAAAAATATGTTTCAACTATTTATCCATGGTCAATTAATTATGATGGCACTTATGATGTAGAACTTGTAGAAAATACTTCAAAAAAACTATTCACATTCCTGAACCAGAATAGTTCAAGTGTCCTTTCAAAGAATACCCTTCACTTTTATTTTTTGTTGAATTTTATTTTGTATTATATCGTTTTATTTCCTTGGATTTCATTTACTCCTTTAATTTTTACTCTTTTTATAATAACCATTTCACGCCTACGAAAATGAGAATATTCTTCTTTGGACTCTTTTTAATTGCATATACCATATTAAGCGATAATGTCTATGGAATACCTAAATCGGAATTACGATTTATTACTATTGGTCACTCCTACCCAATTATAAAAGATTCTATCCAACAAATGGAGTTAATAAGTCATATTAATGATGAAGACAGTATTGACTATGTGTTTTTTTTGGGAGATTGTTCTATCTGGGACTCTTTAATTTTAAAACGCTATAAAAAATATTTAAGATGGGAATCAGTATTTGTGGCTGGAAATCATGATGTTTCAAGGGCTGACAGAAAGGTTGAATATTTCAAAGGAGTAAAATACTTTTACAAGAAAATTTCTACAAAATATTGCGATTTCTATATCATAAATTCTCAAGATAGTATTCAAGCTATTAATAGATTTTTATCTAAAGCGATAGAATATAACTCTAGGAAAAATATTCTTTTATCACATGGTCGTTTATGGGATGATAACCTTACTAGCTCAAGAGTGAATGGCCATGATAAAAGCTACATGTATTCAGAACTTAACACCGAAGTAATGGGTGGCATTGATTATATAATAGCTGGAAATAGTCCAAGGCAGTATTTTGGAGATCAAAACAGAAACAATAGGAATAAAGTCAATTCCAAAATTGTCTATTGGTGTGATCAGTTTGATTCGATTATATGCTATTCAGTTGGAATAGGAACAAATCTGGGAATGGCAAACAATAGAGTCACTTATTGTTTATTTAGAATAAATGAAGAAAAAAAATTATTTGTGAATCCTCGTTTATTCATATTAAATAAGCAGAATCCATTTCTTCCAGTTGATTATCACTTAAGATTTCTTGAAAATCCAATTAAATTTTGTATTTACAACATTAAAAAATATTTATTTTTTAATGTTCGTTACCCTTACAATATATTTAATGGAGTATTGATAGTGTTAGTGGTAATCACCCTTGTTTTTTATTTAAAAAGAAATCAATGAAATGAGAAATAATAAAAATATTTTATTCTAAATAAAATCATAAAAAATTTTGAATTCGGATTTGTCTCGAACAAATAGTAACAAAAAGATACCATTATTAATAAGCTGTTTTGTTATTAGAAAAAATGTAACTAATAAATCCTAAAAGTCGGTTAATAACTTTGACCTTGTACTATTGGTCTAACGCTAAAAATGGGTTAATTAACTTTTATTGAATCAATTTTATAAAACTCAAGAACTTTTTGGATAACATAATTCACCTCTTTTTTAGACATGTTTACCCACAGCGGTAATCTTACTAAACATTCTTCATATCTTTTAGCATTTGGCATTTTACGACCATCGTGTTTTTCTTCAAAATAGGGACTATTATGCAAACATATGTAATGAAAAAAAGCATCAATATTGCTATGTTTAAGGTATTTAATTAATTGAGTTCTTTCATCAGATGATCTACAAACTAAATAAAATATATGTGCATTATTTGTTGCATATTTTGGTAGATTAGGTAATCCAACCCCATTATTCTTAAGAATTGTAAGACCGTCATCATATTGGTTCCAAATTTCTTTTCTTTTATTTTGAATATTTTCTAATTCTTCTAATTGTGCACATAAAAATGCGGCAGTTATTTCAGAGGGTAAAAATGAGGAACCAATATCTACCCAATTGTATTTGTCAACTTCACCTCTCCAAAAAGCAGATCTGTTGGTTCCTTTTTCCCATATGATTTCTGAACGTTTTATAAATTTTTCATCATTAACTACTAGCATTCCTCCTTCACCAGAAATAATATTTTTTGTTTCATGAAAGGAAAATGTTGCTAAATGACCAAAAGAACCTAAGGCCTTTGTAACACCATCTTTTCCTTTATAATAGTTGTCAACTGCTTGTGCAGCGTCTTCAATAACTAGAATATTATGTTTTCTTGCAATAGCTAAAATCATATCCATATCACAAGCTAATCCTGCATAATGTACTGGAACAATAGCTTTTGTCTTTTCAGTAATAACTTCTTCAATTTTACCTTCATCTATGCCAGGATGATCTTCTCTTGAGTCTACAAATATTATTTTCGCTCCTCTCAATATAAATGCATTAGCAGTAGAAACAAAGGTATAAGTTGGCATAATTACTTCATCGCCATATTGAATATTTGCAAGTATTGCAGTCATTTCTAAAGCATCTGTACATGAAGAAGTAAGTAAGCACTTTTTAAAGCCATATTGATTTTCAAAAAACTGATGACAAAGACGTGTATATTTTCCATTTCCTGAAATTTGATAGGATTCTACAGCTTGTTTGATAAAGCGAGTTTCATTGCCAACTAAAAATGGCTTGCTAAAGGGAATTCTTTTCATCTAATAAATAGATTGAATATTAAGATTCAAATGCTTCAACTTATCTCTTACCATATCATGGTATTTATCATTAACGGTAAGTAACAAAACATCAACTTTATTTTCTTCTAACCAACTTGATGAATAAATAGGAATATCATGTTTTTCAGTACCTTCACCTTTTGAGTCATCAATACATGCTATAATATTCAATTTATATAAATCAGTAAAAGCTAAAAAGATAGTAGCAACTTCCCCTGCACCAAAAAGAGCGATTTTTTTATTATCAATTCCTCTTAATTTAGTTTGACAAATCAAAAAACGATTATTCCAAATTTTTAAATTATTTTTTATGGTGTCATTATATTTAATATCCATATTTAAAGAATTATTCCCATTTTCACAAACATATAAACCTATACCGTGATTAATTGGATGATTAAAGTCTTTATAAAGAACTGATAAACCATTTTTCAATAAAACATGCTCGAAATGTTGAGAGGTAAAATGCCATACATGTTCGTGAAAAAAAATATCATAGCCTCCGTAATCTTGAATTGGTAAACAAAAAATTATTCTACCATTTTTATTTAATGCTGACTTTAACTTGGAGATTATTAACGAAATATCTTCAATGTGTTCAATTACATTTATTAATAAAAAAACATCAGTTGGTGATAAATCCTCTTTACCATGAATTAATTCTTGTTTTACAGTCAATCCCTTTTCTCTGGCTAGTTTTGAAGCGCGTGAACTTCCATCAATCCCTGAAATATTTTTATCTTGAAAATTATTTTTTATTCTTTGTAACAGATTTCCTTCTCCACAGCCAATTTCTACCAAACTTTCAAATTTTTTTGGCAAATGAGGTAGAATCCAATTATAAAAAACTTCGGAACGAGATAACCTTCCTTCATTAGTGTAAAAAAAATGTTCTTCCTTCCCTAAGGTATTTAACTCATATTCTTTTCCATATAAAACCTCAAGTTCTTCACTTGAAAATCTTCTTTTATTTGCAACTACTCCGCTATCTGTACAAATTATTTTCTCTAACTTCCCTTCACTTATTCTTTGGTCTCCAGTTATTATTCTATTATTTTTTGAGGTATAGTAATGCTGCCATTTATCACTACCAGTTATTGGACAAATTCTCATTTATATTTTTTAATTAGTTTATTAATTACTCCGTCGTTAATCACATATTTTTTTGCCTCTTTGCCGCAATTCATCAATAAATCGATAATTGACATGTAAGGTGTAAAATCGCCCCATAACTGCTTATATTCAGTATGTTTGTAATCTTGGAAAACCAATTCTATTCCTTCCTTTCTCATAACATCAGTACTTAAAAAGTCTTCTGCTTTTTTACCATCATATAAAATATTTACACCCTCAAAATGATTACAAATTTCTATAATTCTACCAATCTTATCAAAAGATTTTCGTTCTATTTGAGATGAAAAATAGATTGGAGTGTTTATCTCCAAATAACTTAAAATTGCATTATTCAATTGTAAATTCAAATCAACAAGCATAGCATTCTTAGCGATGATAACTGGTTCAATTAAATTCATTACCTTTTCAAAGTGTGGAGCCTTTTTGTACCATTCTGTTATCTGATTTAATAAAGTTTGTTCCCATTTTGAAGCATAAGATATACTAACATCTTTTATCAGTGTGTCTCTTTTGGTTTTTGATACAGGTACTGAAACTTTCTTAACTCCATATTGGCTTTTAAGCTGATTACCGTTTCTCCAGTCCTTTTTTGTATAGTATACATCATCCATATATACAAAAATATCAGCCACAGCAATTTGCTCAAAATATCCAATCCAAGGGATAAAACATGGTTGTATTATTGAAATAATCATTAAAACTTATTAATTATATTTATTGTTTTTGAAGCATCTTCATCTGAGACACTATCATCAACAAACAAATTTATAACTCTTTTACTAAACTCCGTACTTCCAGGACAATTAACCTGTTTATCCTCTCTAACAAAAAAATTACTAATCGGAGGATACCATTTACTAACTAATATATTATTATTTAATAACTTAGAAATGAGATTGTCTCTTTCATCTTCATTGAAAAGAATATTATAACGCCAATATACTTGACCCGAAACTTCATCAATATGGCGAACTTTTGAGTTTTTTATTTCAGTTCTATATCGATTAGCGATTATTTTCCTTCTCTTTAAATTACTTTTCAATAAAGGAAATTGCTCCTTAATCTTTCTTATTTCATTTGAATTAAGCTTGTAGATTAAGTATTTAGAATATTCTTTGTAAAGAACTGGGTAAATTTCTAACGGTAATAATGATTTAGACAACCTTATATTTCTTAGTTTTGACTGAAAATACTCATTTTTTTCTTTAAGTTCTTCATTATAGAATTTCATAGAATTGACAATTTTGATGAAATTGTTCTTAACGGTCTCATTTTTAATTAGTGCTGCACCTCCAACACCGTTGGAAATAATTTTTGAATAACCAAAACTAAATATAGCAGCATCCCCCCACTGTCCAATATCTTTTCCTTTGTAAGTAGCTCCTAATGAGTTACATACATCCTCAATTAAAAAAACTTTATTTTTTTTTGCCCAATTAGATATTAATTCTATTTCAACTGGTCTGCCAAAATTATGAACTACCAATAAAACTGTTTCACTATTTGAATATTTGTTCTGAATGTCTATTAAATCTGCATTCCCAGTTATTTTATTTACATCATGAAATACCGGAATAAATCCGGCTTCTTCAATTACAGGGTAAACAATCTCGCAAATATTAACCGGCAACAATATTTTCTTAACAGAAGTATTTAAAGATTTAAGAATAGCATATAAAGCAGATACTGCCCTTCCTGTATACACTAATTCATTAGTCTTCATATTCTATTCTCTGATTAATAGCTTTTCGAAAATCTAAGTTTTTATTAATTCTTTCTAACTTAAATACTACCATACTAATAAGAAAAAATTGTAATCCAATTATAGATACAACAAGTGAAAACAAGAAAATTGTAAGAGGTAACTCTGATTGATTAATGATTCCCCATATAATTATTGCCAAAACAGCACCAATTCCTAAAATAGAGCAAAACCCACCAAGAAATATTAAAATAATAAGCATTGTACTACCTGTGCTAAAATTTAATAAAGCAAGTATTAATGCAAAAACTAAGTCCTTATAATTATAATGACTACCACGTTCTTGTTTATTATTATATTGTATATCATACTCAATAATTTTTAAATTTAAATTCATAATTAAAATTGGTAAATTTTGAATTAAAATATCTTGAGATAATAACTTATCAAGAACTGGCCTTTTGATTAACTTAAAAGTTGATCCAATATCTCTAAAGTTATTCTTACCTATTTTTTGTAGTAAAAATGAAATTACTTTTGAACCTAATTTTCTAGAAAAATTATTAGACCTACTAATCCTATTAGCACTAATAATATCCCAATTTTTGTTTTTGCTTTCTTCATAAAATGAAAGCATATTTTCAGGATCAACTTGTAAATCTGAATCCATCATAAAAATATAATCTCCAGTTGTATGCTTTAGTGCTATAGAAGTTGCTAAATGCTGACCAGAATTTACGGTCAAATTAATAAGTTTAATACATGAATACTGAGTAATCAACTCTTTGATTTTGGTCAATGAATCATCAGTACTACAGTCATTAACTAATACAACTTCAACATCATTTGAAATACTTTTTAAAACTTTTATTGATCTATGGATAAATTCCTGTATTTTCTGAGAATCGTTGTAAACAGGCGATGCTAAAGATATTTTCATAACTCAAGTTTAATTTATATGATATTGTTCTTCCATAAATCTCATAACTCTTCCTTTTTTGATGTTTGGTTTAGAAACATTGAAATTTAAAAAACTTTCTTTTACCCACATCTCTACATCATTAAATCCAAATGTTGCTCTTATTCCTGTTGTTCCAGAAAACCTAGGATTTATTTCTAAGACTTTAGGTCCCTCATGAGTCACTCTAAATTGAATATTATTACTGCCAATTAAATTAGTTTTAAGAATTACATTCTTAGCAAACTTTTCGAGTTCCTCATTTATTACTACTTCTGCAACGTTGGTCATTCCAAATTTAAGCTTTCTATTAAATAGAATAACAAAAACTTCGTTTAATTTTGTTCTATATGTACCTGCAGTATACTCCTCATCTTCAGGAAACAAATACTCTTGGATTATAGGATTGCTTACTACATCTCGATACTTCAAAATATCTTCCCAACTATTGATTTTAAATATTGATCTGGAACCACCTCCAACTCTTGGTTTTATAATTAAGGGATAAGAAAAATTTCCTAAATTTTTCTCCAAAAAAGCGATATCATTTGCTAAAAAACTTTTAGGAGCCGGTATTTCATTTTCTATATAAAGCTGATGAGCTAACCATTTATCATTAAATAACTGAATTTCCTCATTATCGTTAATCAGAATGATGCAATTGTACAATTCCTTAAACTCATCCTTATAACTTGATAAAATTTCCAATTCGGAGTCGGCTGTAGGTATTAAAATTTGAATGTTTTCATCTCTTACTAGCTTTTTAATTGCTGAAATATATTCTGTCTCTTTTTTTGCTAATGGTACTTGAAAAAAACGTTGGCACCAGTATTTCCCAACAACTTCTTCAAAAATATCACAACCTATCAATTCATAAGGTATTGTAAATCTTTTTATGGCTTTAATTATAGAAAATGCCAACTCTGAACCAACTGCTGTTACTAATATTTTAGTCATGAATATAGCTTTTTTATTTCTCTAACAATCAATCCAATATCGTTAAATCCATGCGCATTACTACCCAAACAAATTTTTGCATTTTCTTTTGCACAAAGTTCAATAAATTTTCTTAAAGGCTTATGATAAACAGGATTTACTTCAATTATCTTATGATTTCTAACAGCTTCACAAATTATTTCTCGAGACAAGTGTTTTGGAAAAGGACCACAATATTTTGAACATGTAGCTCCAATATGAGCAATTACATCAACATCTTTTGATTGTATTAACCCCATCAATGTTTTATATTCCATGTCTACAGCTTCTGCTAAACTAAGTTCTTTCACTTTTCTATTACCTAAATTTGGATAGCGATGTGCAGCTCCTAATATAAAGTCAACTTTAGTTATCATTTCATCTGATGCTTCAATGTCTCCATTAAAACTAATTGCTGGAGCTTCAATCCCAATAAAAGCTTTAATATTTCCTTTAAATATATTTTTATTATACTCTATTTCATTGTAATATCTTATAAACCATTCATCATCAGAATGGTGCCATGTTTCAGTATGCTCAGTGAATGCAATTGCATCTAAGCCAATAGATATTGCTTTTTCAAATACTTCTTTTACGCTAGCTTTGCCATCTGCATAGTTAGTATGAATGTGGAAATCACATGATGGAACCTGCTTAGAATTAATTAATTCCGCAGCATTTATAAAGAAAGGATTCATCATGTATAAGTCATTTTACAACTATTATTACTCGATATAAGACCAGGAAGGAACTTTTTGATTTAGCTTTATTTTAACACCTAAACCTAAGTGTACACCATCACCTAGAACAACATTATTTCCAATTACAACTCCTGCTCCTACTAAACTAAATGGACCTATTTCAACGTCCTGATTAACATTTACATGACTCAATAAACAAGCTCCTCTTTTTATCACACTTCCATTCAATACAGACGAGTTTGGACCTAAAATGACACCTTCTTCAATATTTGAATACTTTGAAATTACAGTACTTGAGTGAACAATAGAGGGGAAAAAATTACCTTTAAAAATCTCTTTTTCTATTATTAACTTTCGAAAGTTCGGGTCTCCAACTCCAACAGCAAGGTTTATTTTTTGAGGTTTAATATCATTAATTTTTCCAATAATTGGATAATTTAAAGCTTTATCTTTTTTAGGATAATTATCATCGAAAAAACCTCCAACTTGAAAACTTTCTAAAGATTCTATAATATCAGCGATAAAACAGCCTAAAGTGCCGGCTCCAATTATGTAAATTTTTTTCATTAATAAATATTAGTTTAGAAACATAATTGCAATTTATCTGTTTACTTAAAATTTATTTTTAAATATCATAAAATTATTTAAACTCTTACCAAAATACAGTTGATATTTCTTAATTTGCTTAAAATTTATTAAATGTTTAAAGACCCACAAATAGAAGCTCTTACTCATAAAGAATTAATAAGACAAACTCAAGGAATTGAGTTAATAGCTTCCGAAAACTATGCCAGTGAGACAGTAATGAATGCTAGTGGTTCCATTTTAACCAATAAATACGCTGAGGGACTTCCAAACAAAAGATATTATGGTGGTTGTATAGTTGTAGATGAAATTGAACAATTAGCAATAGATAGATTAAAAGAATTATTTGGCGCTTCTTGGGCCAATGTACAACCTCATTCAGGTTCTCAAGCAAATGCAGCTGTTTTTTTAGCTTGCTTAAACCCAGGAGATAAAATTTTAGGATTTGATCTTTCTCATGGAGGACACTTAACCCACGGGTCACCTGTTAATTTTTCTGGAAAACTATATAATGCTAATTTTTATGGCGTTGTAAAAGAGACTGGTATGATTGATTATAACAAAGTAAGAGACCAAGCACTTAAAATAAAACCAAAAATGATTATATGCGGAGCTTCCGCATATTCTAGAGATTGGGATTATAAAACCTTAAGATCTATTGCAGATAAAATTAATGCAATTTTATTAGCCGACATTTCTCATCCATCAGGATTAATTGCAGGTAAAATTTTAAACGATCCTCTTCCCCATTGCCACATAGTGACATCAACTACTCACAAAACATTAAGAGGACCAAGAGGGGGAATTATTATGATTGGAAATGACTTGGAGAATCCTTGGGGACTTAAATTCAAGTCTGGTAAACTTAAGAAATTATCCACTTTAATAGACTCTGCAGTTTTTCCAGGAACTCAAGGTGGTCCGCTAGAACATATAATTGCTGCAAAAGCAGTTGCTTTTAGAGAAGCACAACAAGACGAATACAAAACATACATTAAAAACGTAGTTGAAAATGCACAAATAATGGGTAAGGAACTAATTAATAAAGGCTACAAAATTATTTCTGATGGTACAGACAATCATTGTTTACTAATTGATTTAAGAAATAAAAATGTTACAGGAAAAGAGGCAGAAGAATCTTTAGGTCTAGCAGATATTACCTTAAATAAAAACATGGTTCCTTTTGATACACAATCACCATTTGTAACAAGTGGCATTAGAATAGGAACTGCTGCCATTACCACTAGAGGTGTTGATAAAGATGAAATTAAAATAATCGCTAACTTAATAGATTTAAGTATTATAAATTATAATAACGAATCAGAATTATTGAAAATTAAAAATCAAGTAAATGATTTAATGGGTTCTAAACCTCTTTTTAAATGGTAAATAAAGAAATTAAAGCAAATAGTTCAAGCCTAAATTCATGGGTTGAAGTTCCAGAAAACAGTGACTTCCCTATTCAGAATCTTCCATTTGGAATATATTCTACTAATACTAAATCAAAAAGAGTTGGAATAGCTATTGGCGATCAAATTCTTGATTTATCTAATTTATTTGAATTAGGCTATTTAAAATCTTTATCATTTTGTGAACATTGTTTTTCTAATAAATATCTAAATAGAATGATGGGCCATGGAAAACTAGAAATTCGAGATCTTAGAAATAGGATTTCAGAAATTCTAAATATAGAAAATAAAGAATTATCTAAAAACAAAGAAGCTATTTCTAAAGTATTAGACTTACAAAGTGATTCCGAAATGCATTTGCCAGTTAAAATTGGAGATTATACCGATTTTTATTCTAGTGAGCAGCATGCATTTAATGTAGGGTGTATGTTTAGAGATCCCAACAATGCACTTCTTCCCAACTGGAAACATATTCCAGTAGCATACCATGGTAGAGCTTCTTCTATAATTCCATCTGGACAGTCTGTCCATAGGCCAAAGGGCCAACAAAAATTAGACGATAACGAAAATCCAATTTTTGGACCTTCTAAATTATTAGACTTTGAACTAGAAATGGGCTTCATAACTTTTGATGGTAAACCTTTAGGAGATCAAATAACAACAAAAGAAGCTGATGATTTTATATTTGGAATGTGTTTATTTAATGATTGGTCTGCCAGAGATATTCAAAAATGGGAATATGTTCCCTTAGGACCATTTCTAGCTAAAAATTTTGCAAGTTCTATGTCCTGTTGGATAGTTACGCTAGATGCTCTAGAACCTTTTAGAACAAAAGGACCTACTCAAAACCCAAAAGTACTTCCCTATTTAGAATACTCAGACTTCAAACATTTAGATATCAATCTTAATGTTACTATTAAGTTACCTAACGGACAAGAAAAAGTTGTTACCAAAAGTAATTACAAGCATATGTACTGGAATATGAACCAACAATTGGCTCATCATACCGTAAATGGTTGTAATATTAATTGTGGCGACTTACTAGCATCTGGAACAATTTCTGGACCTAACGAGGGTTCTTTTGGTTCTATGTTAGAAATTAGTTGGAAAGGAACTAAACCATTGACAATGCCCGATGGAACAAAAAGAAAATTTATTCAAGATGGCGACTCTATCATTTTTAAAGGGCATGCATCCAATGGAAAATACAATATTGGTTTTGGAGAGTTAATTTCAAAAGTTTTGCCTTCCAAATAGGGACAGATGGATGAGGTCTTAGAAAATAAAATGATTTTGAACGCCTACCGTGGAGTTCTTCGTTCTATAAAATCTAGAAGATCTAAAGAAGAAACAAAAATCATAAGAAAAGCTTTCAACCTTGCTGTCAATGCACATAGAAATGACAGAAGAAAATCTGGAGAACCTTATATATTCCACCCATTAGCTGTTGCAAGGATTTGTGGAGATGAAATTGGCCTAGGAACAATCTCTATTGTCTGTGCTTTGATGCACGACACTGTAGAAGACACTCAAATTACTCTACAAGACATAGAGAAAATTTTTGGTCATAAAGTAAGGTCAATTATAGATGGATTGACTAAGATTTCCGGTAAATTTGATTTCTCTAGTTCTTCACAAGCAGAGAATTTTAAAAAAATGTTTCTCACCATCCCTGACGATGTAAGAGTAATTTTAATAAAATTAGCAGATAGACTACATAACATGAGAACTCTGGACTCAATGAAAGAGAGTAAAAAGCTCAAGATTGCTTCAGAAACATCTTATTTATATGCTCCACTAGCCCATAGACTAGGTCTGTTTTCAATTAAAACTGAGCTAGAAGATTTATCTTTTAAATTCACCTATCCCAATGAATATTCATCCATCACTAAAAAACTTCAAAAAACAAAGGCTGTAAGAGAAAGGTTTATTCAAAAATTTTCTATGCCAATTAAAAAAGAATTGGACAAACAAGGTTTTAAATACCAACTTAAAGCAAGAACCAAAGGAATCCCTTCAATTTATAGGAAGACCCAAGAAAAAGGAGTTGATTTTGAAGAAATATTTGATGTATTTGCTCTACGAATTATTTTAGATTCTAAAGACGAAAAAGCAGACTGTTGGAAAGTTTACAGTATTGTTACTGATTTTTATATTCCAAACCCTGAGAGATTAAGAGACTGGATTTCCTACCCAAAGCAAAACGGTTATGAATCATTACACACTACAGTGATGAGTCCAACAGGCAAATGGGTAGAAGTACAGATAAGAACCAAGAGAATGGATGTAGTTGCAGAGAAAGGACTGGCTGCTCACTGGAAATACAAAGAGCAAACAGAAAACGACACAAGACTCGATAAATGGATTTCTGACATAAGAGGAATAATGGAAAACAAGAGTAGAAATACTACTGAATTCCTAGATGAGTTTAAAAATAATCTCTACAGCGACGAAATATATGTTTTTACTCCAAAAGGAGATCTTTTTCCTCTTCCTTTAAAATCTACAGCTTTAGATTTTGCATTTTCAGTCCATTCAGATGTAGGTGCAAAGTGTATTGGAGCAAAAGTAAATAGTAAATTAGTTCCTTTAAGTTATGTCCTAAAAAGTGGAGATCAAATTGAAATTCTAACATCCAAAAGTCAAATACCAAAAGAAGGATGGTTAGAGTTTGTAATTACTTCAAAAGCAAAGTACAAAATCAAACAATGCTTAAAAGAAGAAAGAAAAGAAATTGCAGCAAATGGAAAAGAAATTTTAAATAGAAAGTTAAAAAACTTAAAAATTAACAACACAGAAAATAATTTAAAATTCATTTTAAAATACTACCAATACGAAGAGCACATAGAGTTTTATTATCAAATAGCCAATAATAATATAGATTTAACAAAGATTAAAAAAATTAATCAAAAAGGTGGAGAACTTTATATAAGCTCCTCAATAACGAAAAGTATTAAAAACACCTTTGAATCCTTAGTTAAAAAAGTAAAAAAAGGAGACGATTCCATTCTTATTGGCGATGGTGCAGATCCAAATTTAGATTATAAATTAGCTCCTTGTTGTAATCCGTTACCAGGAGATTCTGTTTTTGGATTTATCACCATCAACGACGGAATTAAAATTCATAGAAAAAATTGTCCAAACTCTAAAGAATTAAGATCCAATTATGCTTACCGAATTCTTGCTGCAAAATGGAAGATAAAACTTGGAGATGCATTTATTACTGGCCTTGAATTTACAGGGATAGATATTGTAGGTGTTGTAAAGGAATTAACTACTATAATTTCTGAAGATGAAAAAATAAATATGAAATCCTTAAACTTCAACACAAAGGATGGTGTATTTGAGGGTGAAATAATGCTTTATGTTTATGACAAATCACACCTTGAAAAGCTTATAAAAAAATTAAGAAATATTAACGGAATAGAAAAAGTGGTAAGAATAGAATAATATTCTATTTTTGTTAATAACAAATAAATTTCATTGTTGGAAAACTTATCCGATATACAAAAAAACGTAAGACAAGTATTCTTCGATTATCTTAGCGAAAAAGGGCACAGAAAAACTCCAGAAAGATTTGCAATACTTACTGAAATTTACGGAATCAAAGGACACTTCGATATTGAGGAACTTTACAAAAACATGAAGAATAAAAACTATCGTGTTAGCAGAGCAACCCTATACAATACTATTGAACTATTAATTGATTGTGATTTAATTAAAAAACATCAGTTCGGTCAGAGTAGTTCTCATTTTGAAAAATCGTTTCAATTTAAACAACACGACCATCTAATATTAGATAATGGAGAGGTTATAGAATTTTGCGACCCAAGAATTCAGAACATCAGAAAAACGATTGAAGAAATATACAATGTGAATATAAATGATCATAAATTGTATTTTTACGGGAAAAAAAAGTCTTAAATGTTAGAAATTAATATTTTAAAACATTCCAATTATTTGTGGGTAGATATTAAAGGAAAATTAATTATTGAACAGGATGGAGAGAATATGTTCGAGCAAATTAGTTCTAATATTTCTGAAAAATGCTCAAATATTATCTTAAATCTTAAGGACTTAAAATATATCAATAGTACTGGATTTAATAATTTATTAAAGATACTAACAAAGTCAAGAAACTTTGGCGGCGATACTTTTCTTTGTAATATTAATTCAGTAATTGAAACTTTACTAATTACAACGAAATTAAATACTATTTTTAAGGTCGAAAATAAAATAGAAAATCTTAAAGATTTTTTGAATAAAAAATAATATGGGTGTTGATGTACTATTAGGTCTACAATGGGGAGACGAAGGAAAAGGAAAAATTGTGGATGTTTTAACTCCACAATACGATATTATTGCAAGGTTTCAAGGAGGACCCAACGCTGGTCACACCTTAGAATTCGAAGGTATTAAACATGTTTTACATACCATTCCATCTGGAATTTTTAGAAATAATGTTGTTAATGTCATTGGCAATGGTGTCGTTATTGACCCTGTTATTCTTCTTAATGAGATCAAACAACTTGAAGAATTAAATGTAGATGTTCAATCAAAATTATTAATCTCTAAAAAAGCACATTTAATACTTCCAACTCACAAAATTTTAGATCAAGCTTCAGAAATTTCAAAAGGAAAACATAAAATTGGATCTACTTTAAAAGGCATAGGCCCCACTTACATGGATAAGACTGGAAGAAATGGCTTAAGAATTGGAGATATTAATAGTCCTAGTTTTAATGAAAAGTATCAAAAATTAAAGGATAAACATATCAATCTACTTAAAAATACCAATCTGTTAAAAGATCTTGAATCTATTGAAAATGAATTTTTAGATAGTGTAAAATATTTAAAGAAGTTCGAACATATCGATAGTGAACACTTCTTAAATAATGCTTCCAAAAATGGTAAAAATATTCTAGCTGAAGGTGCTCAAGGAAGTCTTCTTGATATTGATTTCGGAACTTATCCCTTTGTTACTTCAAGTAATACCATCACAGCTGGGACATGTACAGGTCTTGGAATCGCTCCAAATAAAATAAAAAAAGTAGTTGGTATTTTCAAGGCTTACTGTACTAGGGTTGGCAGTGGTCCTTTTCCATCTGAACTATACAATGAAATTGGGGAAAAAATTAGAAAACTAGGCCATGAATTTGGAGCTACTACAGGAAGAGAAAGAAGATGTGGTTGGATAGATTTACCAGCACTAAAATACGCTATTATGATTAATGGCGTAACTGAACTATCCATGATGAAAGCAGATGTTTTAGACTCTTTTGAAGAAATTTTTGTTTGTACCCATTACATTCAACAAGGAGAGCAAATAGATTATTTTCCTTTTGAGCTAAATGAAAATACAAAGCCTGTTTTTAAGAAAATTTCCGGATGGAATCAAGATATTACTAAATGTAAAAAAGAAAAAGATTTTCCTAAAGAGCTTTCCAGTTATATAGCATATCTTGAAAAAGAACTTGAAGTGCCAATAAGTATTGTCTCAGTTGGTCCTAATAGAACAGAAACTATTATTAGGTTTTAAACCATACTTTAGAAATGGAACCATCGTTTAAAATTAAATGAGAACTGTCTTATCTATACTAGCTATATTCTTTTTAACATCCAATTTTGATATTCATAGCCAACAAAAAAAGATAAACTTTTCATCAAAAGAAAGTAAAGGAATAATATCTAACAAAAGGAAATTACTAGTTCTATGGGAAGAAGTTGTATTTAAGCATGAATCTTCTGTCATGAAGTGTGATAGTGCTATTTATGAAAGATCAAACAACTCATTCATAGCATATAAAAACGTTGAAATTAACGAAAATGATAGTTTAAAAATTTATGGAGATAGTATTCATTATTATGGAGATATTCAAAAAGCATATATATATGGTAATGTTTCTGTTAAATCCAATAAAATTAAATTAAATACGCCGTCAATTATATATGATAAGAAAACAAAAATCGCTTATTATAAAAATGGGGCTACTGTTAGAGACCTTGAGAAAGGTTATAAAATAGAAAGTAAAAAAGGTGCTTTTAAAACACAAATTCAAAGTATTTTTTTTAAAGAAAATGTAGTTCTAACCCATAAAGATTACAAAATAATTAGCGATACTTTGATTTACCATACCAACAACCAAAAGTCAGATATCATAGGTAATACCGAGATTATAACTAATAACAGCTCAATATTTTCTAATAAAGGGTGGTTTGATAGTCAAAACAACAATGCAGCCTTTAAAGGAGAAGTTATTTTAAAAAGCAAAAATCAAAAATTATTTGCCGATAGTGTTTTCTACAATAAAATTTCTGGGGAATCCTATGCTGAGGGAAATGTATTGATTAAAGATGATAGTACTAAAATAATAATAAGAGGAAACTATGGAATATATAATGAGTTAACAGACTCTATAAAAGTATGGGATAATTCAATATTTACCCAATTAGACAGTTCAGACACAATAAATATTTATGCAGATCAATTTATAAGATACCAAGACTCTTTAAAAGAGTTAATTATTTGTTATAAAAATGTTGTTATCAACGGAAATTTAATTGACGGAGATTGTGACTCCATATATTACAACAAGACAGATTCTACTTTAAAATGTATTAAAGATCCTATTATTTGGCTAGATGAAAACCAAGTGACTGGTGAAAAAATAGAGTTCAAGGTATTTGAAGGAAAAATATACAATATGTTTGTTACCAATAATTCTATGATAATAACTAGAAAAGATAGTATTCATTACGATCAAATAAAGGGAGATCAAATAAATGGTCACTTTAAAAATAATGAACTAAATTTATTAGATGTAAATATGAACGGACAAGCTATTTATTATACCAATGATGAAAAAGACTCTTTAATTAATGAAATAAATATTATTTCCTGTGAATCTATAAAACTCCATATGAAAGAAAATAAAATTGAAAAAATAAAATTCAATTCTAAACCCGACGGTAAGACTCTTCCTTTAAGGGAAGGAAAAGGAGATATTTATTTGGATGATTTTAAAATTATTTCTAAAAGAAGTTATCAAGAGAAAAAACTCATAGAAAAAGGCGATTCTTCAAATGGAAGGTAAATTTCATCAGAGTTTTTTGTACTAAAAGTATTGCAACAAATAGTGTTTTTATTGACAGACCCTTTTTTTATTAAAGAATCTAAATTATTGTAGTTATGTACAACTATAGAATCTTCTTTAACAAATGCAATATTTGTTCTGTTTAGTAAGTCTAAATTAAATCCTTCATTAATTTGATTAATAAATCTTAACTGAGCATCTACTGCCCTTCCACACATTCCATTTGGAAAATAATCAGCTCCTACAACCAATAAATTGTCTTTAATAAATTTCAATTGACCTTTAACAGCCTGGCCATGCGACTTCCAATTCTCGACAAATTCTTTAAACAATGTAGAAATATTATTTTGAATAATACCATCAATTTTATCTGATGAGATATATATCCAAATTTTAGATTGAGGGTGTAGGTTCTGAAAAATCATAAATCTGCAGCGTTTGAAATGAGTTCTGCAATATCCAAAACCTTTACTTTCTCTTCTTTTTCAAAATGTTTGATTCCATCTGTCATCATTGTATTACAAAATGGACAACCAGTTGCAATATAATCTGCATTTACTTCAATAGCGTCCTGAGTTCTTTCAATATTTATTTCCTTATTCCCTTTTTCAGCATCTTTAAACATCTGTGCTCCTCCAGCACCACAACAAAGTCCTTTTGCTTTAGATCTTTTCATTTCAACTAGTTCAGCATCTAATTTCTCCAAAACTTCTCTAGGAGCTTCATATACATCGTTAGCTCTTCCTAAATAACAAGGGTCATGAAAAGTGATTTTTTTTCCGTCAAATTTGCCGCCACCTTTCAATACCAAACGTCCCTCTCGAATTAGTTGATTTATTAATTGAGTATGGTGAATCACTTCAAAGTCAGCCCCAAGTTCTGGATATTCATTTTTCAAAGTATTAAAACAATGTGGGCATCCCGTAACAATTTTTTGAATTTCGTATCCTTTTAACAATTCTATATTTTGAATAGCTTGCATCATAAAAGCAAATTCGTTTCCTGCACGTTTAGCAGGATCTCCTGTACAAGATTCTTCTGCACCAAGTATAGCAAATTTTATGTTGCAATAATTTAAAATTTTAACTATTGCTTTAGATATTTTTTTAGCTCTATCGTCAAAACTACCAGAACAACCAACCCAAAATAAAATATCTGGACGCTCATTATTTGCAACCATTTCTGATACAGTAGGTACTCGAATTTTATTCATTTCATTATTCATCTACCCATTTATTTCTATCTGCCTGTGCAAACTGCCAAGGGGCTCCGTTATTTTCAATATTAGTAAGCATACCTGCTAATTCAGATGGAACTTTAGATTCTTCCATAACTAAATATCTTCTTAAATCTATAATTATTGACAATGGGTCAATACTTACTGGACACTCTTGAACACAAGCATTACAAGATGTGCAAGCCCAAATTTCCTCCTCAGAAATATAATCTCCCAATAAAGATTTATTGTCCTTAAAATCTGGACCATTAATTCTTTTGTTTGCTCCAACCTCCTCTAACCTGTCTCTAGTATCCATTATTATTTTTCTAGGACTTAATAATTTTCCTGTTTGACTTGCTGGACATGCAGAAGTACAACGACCACATTCTGTACAAGTATAGGCATCCATCAAACTTTTCCAAGTTAAATCTTCAACATCTTTAGCTCCAAATCTATCCGGAATGGATTCTTCTGATTCATTAGGAGTTGCATAAGGATCAAAACTTGGGTCAAACATTTTCAACACTTCTTCTTTGACAGTACTTAAATTATTAAAAGCTCCTTTGTTATTTAAATTACTAAAATAGGTGTTGGGAAAAGCCATAACAATATGAAAGTGTTTTGAATAAGGCAAGTAATTCAAAAATCCAAAAACAACCAAAATATGACCCCACCAGCCCAATCTCTCTAAAACAATCAATGTCTCAACATCAAAATAATTAAAAAAGTAAGGTGCTGTAAAAGATGAAATCAAAAAACCAAAAGAACCACTTCCGGCAGCATGAGATTTACCTTGCAAAAAAAGAGCTTCATCCGCACCATTCATAGTGAAAACACAAACCAATAAGACAATTTCTAGATAAAGAATAATATTGCCGTCTAATTTTGGCCATCCAGTCATTTCAGACATTTTAAATCTTGGTACTTGAAGTAAATTTCTTCTTGCCAAAAAGTACAATGTGGAGACAAATGCCAATACAGAAAGTACTTCTATAGTACTAATTAATAAAACATAAATCCATCCTAACTTATTCAAGAAAAATCTATGACTTCCGGATATTCCATCGGCAATAATTTCTATTAGTTCAGTTGAAGTAAATAAGAATGCTACATATATAAAAAGGTGTAATAAAGCAGGAACAATACGCTGAAACATTTTTTTTTGACCCAGTGCAACTAATAAAGTAGTTTTAATTCTTTGAGCTTTATTATCAGATCTGTCAAGTGGTTTACCTAAAGATATGTTTTTTCTGATTTTAGAAATGTTGAAGCTAAAAAACCCAAATCCGAAAACCATAAGAACAATAAAAAGCAATTGGCTAATCATAGAATATTAAAATGTTACTTCTTAGAAATTTAGAGAATCAACTGCAAACTTTTTTAAGAGCTTTTCATCTCTAGAGTCTAAAATGCTTTTGTCTTTTTTACCAAATATACTGAATTGAACATATCGTTTTGGCTCTGTTTTAATATTTTCTACTAATCTAGTAGCCTCGTCAATCATTTGTGTGACAGATAAATAAATTGTAGAATCGTTAATTAATCTAGTAAGTGTTCCATCTCCATTTTTAATATCATAAAGAATCATATTAACTTCTTCTAAAGATTGTTTTGCATTGTTGATAGTCCCCTTTATGTCTGAAGCTGCAAGAGAATCTGAAAGTTGAGCAGTATTATTCAATATTTTGTTAATTGCTTCGTTGCTTTCCTTAAGATTAGATGTAACTGTTTTAATATTAGAAACAATCTGTGTGATATTATCTTTTTCGCTTCTTATCAAACTACTAATCTGAAGAGAAACTTTCTCCAGATTTTTTATAGAATTTTTAATACCGTCAAAAGATTCATCCAAATTATCTGTATTTCTACTAAATATTGCCTCAATAGTCTTAATTGCTGAATCTGCTGTACTAATTAATTCATTAGTTTTCTTTTCAAGTGGAATTAAACGTTCATTTATCTGATCTTCTAGAGCTAATGACACTGAAGATGGAATGGTGTCTCTAGAATTGTAATAATCTAATGAATCTCCCCAAAAAATATCTAAGTAAGAACCAGAAAGTAAATCCGAGTTTAATAAAACTAAAGATCCTTTCTTAAGTTTAAAAACGTTGGGATCTGTCAACTCAAATTCTACAACAATATTATCTAAATTATTTTTTTGAAAATTAATATTGGTAATTATTCCTACCTGTAAGCCATTTAAGTTAACAGGTCTTCCTGTAGAAAGCCCTTCTGAATTAGAAAATATACTATAATATACAAACCTAGATTTCCATATTTCTTGACCTTTTAAAAAAAGCGATCCTACTATTAGAACACTAATTCCAATTAAAGTAACTATTCCAATTAAAAATTCTTTTTTAAGTTTCATTTAGCAATATTTTACGGCTTTTCCCAATTTAGTCTTTTTCCGTCTTGGAAAGAAACTACAAAAGCAGATTCATATCCAGAATTTTTAGCTTGGCTTAAATGCTTATTAGCAATTTTCATATTTGAGCTAAAACCAAAAGTATATTTGTAATAATTTCCACTAATATACACTTCTACGTCTTTTAAACCATTAAAGTTTTCAGGAAGTGTTGGAATTTTAACACTTGATGTGGCTATTTGAACCTTATATATGATTCCTGTATCTATAGGGTTCTCTTTTTGTAAAATACTTTTTTCTTCCATATGTTCTGTTAAAGATTTGTCAACATTATCGTACTTATTTTTATAATTTTTAAAACCTTCAAAAATATGATTTGCTAATTTTAATTGCCCACTTTTTGAAATAAGCAACTTTTCATCTTTGGGATTAGACAAAAAACCTAATTCCAATAAAACAGCTGGCATTGTTGCTCTGTATAGAACCATAAAACCGGCTTGTTTAACTCCTCTGTCTCTAAGTCCCAATTTTAATCTGCAATCCTTTTGAATTGCATTAGCTAAAATTAAGCTTTGATCTAAAAATGCATTTTGCCTCATGGATAATGCTATATAAGCGTCTGGATCATTTGGATCAAACTCAGAATAAGTTTGCTCGTTGTTTTCCTCCATTAAAATAGATGAGTTTTCAAACTTTGCCACTTCCAAAGCTGCTTTGGATTTATGCAACCCTAGAACCCATGTCTCAAAACCATTTGCAGAGGGAGCTTCGATAGCATTTGCATGAACTGAAATAAATAAGTCAGCTCCAATTTCATTGGCTATTTTAGCTCTTTTAGCCAAGCCTATAAACCGATCGTCATCCCTAGTGAAAATTACCTTTACATCTGGAAATTCTTTCTTAATTAATTCTCCTAAAAGCAAACTAACTTTTAACACAACCGTTTTCTCAAAATTTTTATTTGGACTTACTGCCCCGGGATCTTTGCCGCCATGTCCTGGATCAATTACAACAGTATTTATACCTAATCCTGTCTGAGAGTTTATCTGAACTAAACAAAACATTAAAAGAATTAAGGGAAAATATTTTCTTAAAATAAGTACCATTATATTTGTATAATTTTATTTCGTTTTAATCGTTAATAAAAACAATTCTTTCTAAAGAGAGTCTATTTATACATGTTTAAAAATCAATACAAATTTAAGCTGCAAATCGAAGAAATTAAAGGTCATTCATTTGTTTTTTTACTCTTTTTAGTGTTAATAAATAGTAATTCTTACTTCGGACAAATAGAAAATGACCAAAAATCAAGCCAATTAGAGGATGCTTTGAACTGGAATGCAAAAGATTCTATTATTTTAGATATGAAAAATAATCAAACCCATCTTTATTCAGAAGCACATATAGACTATGGTGAGATAATTTTAGATGCATGCTACATTAAATTTGATTTTGAAAGTAAAATTGTACATGCAAAATATTGTTTAGATAGTAATAATCAAAAAATTGGCAAACCAATTTTATCTGACGGATCAACTTCTACCACATCTGACTCATTAAAATATAATTTTAAAACGAAAAAAGGAATAACATATGAAGTACTTCTTCAGGAAGGAGAAAGTTTTATTCATGGAGAAAAAGTTAAAAGACAAAATAATGGAGACGTTCATATTAGGAATGCGCTTTATACTACATGCGATTTAGAACATCCACATTTTTATTTTAAACTAAGAAAAGCAGTTATTAAGCCCAACGATAAAATTGTTTCTGGCGCAGTAAACTTACACATTTCAGATATTCCCACTCCTCTAGGCTTACCATTTGCTTTTTTACCTAACAAAAAAAATAAAAGTTCTAATGGTCTTATCATTCCAAATTATGGTGAATCTAGAGCATTAGGGTTTTATTTACTTGGCGGAGGATATTACCACCAGTTTAAAGGAGGCAAACTTAGCACTTCAATAACTGGCGACATATACAGTTTAGGTTCTTGGGGGCTTAGTAATTCAACAAGCTATAAAATTAGATATAAATACAGTGGACAATTTTCTTTAAATTACAGAAATACTATTCAAGGTGAAAAAGGCTTTGAAGATTACAACAAAAGCAAAGATTTCTTTGTCAAATGGAACCATCAAAAAGATGCAAAACTTAATCCGGGAACTACCTTTAGAGCATTAATAAATGCAGGAACTACCACTAATTTTAGAAATGATTATAACAATATTTCAGCACAAAACTATTTGACTAATACTTTTAATTCAAATGTTGCTTGGAGTAAGAAATTTAAAGGCGTAATATCTACTAACTTAAGTGCAAATTTAAGACATAGTCAAAATAGTAATTCTGGTTTAATGACTTTTACACTTCCTGAAATTGCATATAATGTAAATCGATTTTATCCATTTAAAATGTTAAGAAAAAGTAGTATTAATAAAAACTTTATCCATGAAATAATTGATCAAACGAATATTAATTATCAAATGAATACCAAAAATCAATTGAGTTTAAATTCTGAAAATCTTCTAAATAATAATTTAAAAAGTTTACTTTCTAAATCAAAAAACGGAATGAGACATAATCTAAGTGCTTCAAGTTCAATAAAGCTTTTTGGAAAGAACGTGACCATCAACCCTTCTTACAAACTTTCTTCTTTATGGTATATGGAAAAAATTAATAGAAATTGGGACAATTCTGAAAATGAAATTATTAACGATACTGCAAAAGGTTTTTCTCAAATTTATTCTCAAAGCATAAGTGCTTCTGCAACAACAAAAATTTATGGATTCTATAGTTTTGCAAAATTTCTTTCTGGTAAACATGGAACTAAAATTAGACATACAGTAACACCAAATATAAATTTTAGTTATAGGCCCAATACTCATCCATGGCAAACGTATCAATCAGATTCTTTAGGCAACACTCAATCTTACTCTCCATTCTCTAATAATATTTATGGAACGGTAAATTCATCTGAGTCTGGAAGAATTGGTTTTAGTTTAATCAATTCTTTGGAATTAAAAAGAAAAAATTTAAAGGATACAACTGGAAAAGAACCATTTTTAAAATCAAAAATTTTAGAAAATCTTAGTCTAAGTTCCGGGTACGACCTTATTAAAGATTCCTTCCAACTAGATAACATTAGAATAATTGGAAGAACTTCGCTTTGGAAAAAAGTTAATTTAAGGTTTGCTGGTCAAATAGATCCTTACCAATATGAAAATGGACGAAGAATAAATCAATATCAATTTTCTAAAAATAACAGCATAGGAACTTTAAAATCTGCAAATTTTGCCTTAGGAACTAGTTTAAAATCTCCAAAAAAGAACAACAAAGAATATAAAAGTGATAAAGGAAGTAAAGAAGAATTAGAAATGATCAATTCCAATCCTGACATGTATATAGATTTTAATATTCCCTGGACTATAGGAATTGATTATAAAATTGATTATCGAAGAACTATTAGCGCATCAATAGACACATCTTTAATCACTCAAAGTATAGGCATAAGAGGAGACATAAGCATTACTAAAAACTGGAAAGTTTCTTATATGACAAACTATGATTTTGTAAATAAGGAGTTTAGCTTTTCTTCTATAAATATTGCTAGAGATCTTCATTGTTGGCAAATGAGCTTCAATTGGATCCCTATAGGATTTATGAGAAGTTATAATCTGAATATAAGTGTGAAGTCCTCTATACTTCAAGACCTTAAATTACAAAGAAGAAGAACATGGTACGATAATAATATTCCTTAAATTTACTTATGAAATCAATAATAGAAATTCCAAATGCACCATCTCCTGTAGGACCATACAGTCAAGCTATTAAATACAATGGATTAACTATAGCAAGTGGTCAAATTGCAATAGATCCTAAAACAGGTATTTTAGAAACCAGTTCAATCGAAAATGAAACCCTTCAAATATTAAAAAATATTGATGCTCTTCTAGAAGCTGGAAATCTAAAAAGAGATAATATATTAAAATGCAGTATTTTTTTGAAAGACATGAACGACTTCAATAAAGTAAATGAAATTTATGGCAACTTTTTTAATAAGCCATATCCCACCAGAGAAACAGTACAGGTTACCAGACTTCCTAAAGATGCCAATATTGAAATTAGTTTTATTGCAGGCGAGTAGCTAATTACTCAAATTTAAAAACTCATTCCACAGTGGATCAACAGGTGGATTTGCCAAAATAGTTATTTCTTCTTTTTTTACTGGATGCATAAAAGAAATTGATCTAGCCAACAAATGAATACTGCCATCTTTATTGGTTCTTTTTGCGCCATATTTCACATCCCCTTTTATTTTACAGCCCATATGACTAAGTTGGACTCTTATTTGATGATGGCGGCCAGTCAATGGATTTATTTTTAAGTAATAATAGTTTCTACTTCTACCAATAAGGGTGTATTTTAAAATCGCTTTTTTACTTTGTTTGACTTCCACATCGTAAGCTCTTGACTTGTTTTTTTCTTGGTTTTTTTTTAGCCAATTGGTTAATTCTCCTTCTTCAAATGGTGGCTTTTCCTCCACAATAGCCCAATACTCTTTCTTAACTTCCTTGTCTCTAAAAAATGCATTCATTCTTACAAGAGACTTAGATGTTCTAGCGAAAACGACTACACCACCAACTGGTCTATCTATACGATGAATTATACCTAAAAAAACATCTCCGGGCTTATTGTATTTTTTTTTAATATATGCTTTGACATTTTCTGAAAGAGTAACATCCCCAGTCTTGTCTGATTGAATAATATCTCCAGAAAGCTTTTTTACAGCAATAAGGTGGTTATCTTCATATAATACTGAAAAACTTAGATTAGTACTGTTCTTTTTCATTTGGAAAATCTTGAGATTTTACATCTTTCTTAAAATTACTACAAGCTTTTAAGATCTCCTTATGAAGGTTATGGTACCTTCTTAAAAATCTTGGAGAAAATTCTTGGGTAATTCCAAGCATATCGTGTAAAACCAAAACCTGTCCGTCTAAACCTCCTCCAGCGCCAATTCCTATGACAGGAATTTCTAACTTTTGGGCAACAATGGAAGCTAGCTTTGCAGGAACTTTTTCTAGAATCAATGCAAAACAGCCAGCCTCTTGTAATAAAAGAGCATCTTCAATAAGAGCATTTGCTTCTTCTTCTTCTCTTGCTCTTACTGTATAGGTTCCAAATTTGTAAATTGATTGAGGAGTTAAACCTAAATGACCCATTACGGGAATACCTGCAGAAAGAATTCTTTCAACAGATTCAATAACTTCTTTACCGCCTTCTAGTTTAACAGAATGAGCTTCTGCCTCTTTCATAATTCTTATGGCAGATCTTAAGGCTTCTCTTGAATCTCCTTGATAGTTTCCAAAAGGTAAATCTACCACTACTAAAGATCTATTTATTGCTCTTATAACTGATGAAGCATGATAAATCATTTGCTCTAATGTTATAGGCAAAGTAGTTTCGTGACCTGCCATTACATTGGAAGCTGAATCACCTACTAGAACCACATCAATTCCAGCCTCGTCTACAATTTTAGCAATTGAATAATCGTAAGCAGTTAGCATGGATATTTTCTCATTATTCCTCTTCATTTCTTGAAGAACATGAGTGGTTACTCTTTTTATATCTTTGTTGGGAGACATTTCAATTAAATTTTATACAAATTTGACACATTATTCGAGATTATCTTAATAATTTTTAGTTTTTAAGAAAATATGAGTGCTTTTACTAAAATACATAGCTATCATTTAACAGTATTATTCTTTTTATTATTGCCATTTTATTGCTTTTCAAATCATATAAATGGGGTCATCTCTAACAAGAATGGGGAGCCATTGCCATTTGCATCGGTTTATATTAAAAATACAACATATGGAGTTAGCTCTAACGCATTCGGAGAATATTTTATTGAACTAAAACCAGGAAATTATATTATTGTTTATAGTTACATAGGTTTTCAAAGCAAAGAAAAAATTATTGCCCTTAATGATATTCCTCAAAAAATTAATATCATTCTGGATGAAAATGATCAAAATTTAATTGAGTATGAAGTGGTGTCTAACACGAAAAACAAAGCTCTTGAGATAATTGAAAAAGTTAAAAAAAATAAAAAAAAATATATCCAAAAAAGTTTTTCTTCCAAAGAGTACTCTAAAAACACTATTGAAAAAAGACAATTTAAATTACAAAGAAAAGACACTATAGAGAAATGGGAACTAGATACTTCTAAAACCATTAATTTCAAGAACGATGTACTTAAGTTTGTAGAATATTATGGGGACTTTTATAGCTTAGGATCAAATACAAAAAGCTGGTATTATGAAGCTTATCAAGATTTTGCTGACACCAAGCAAGAACAGGATTTCGTAATTATACAATCTTTTGAAGATTTTGGAGAATATAATATAACACCACAATATGAAGTGGATGACAAATATGAATTTTTAATAACATTATCCGAAATAGAATTTAATTTATTTGAAAATAATATTGACATTAAAATTGCCAATAAACCAATAGTTTCACCGCTTGCACCTGGGTCAAGAACCTATTACAAATACGATTACATTGGATTTATTCCAAAAAAAGATTTCACTAAAATTCACAAAATTCGAATTACTCCAAGATTTAAAAATGAACTATTGCTAAAGGGAGTGTTATTCATTGAAGACTCCACTTTTTCAATAAAATCAGTAGAGTTAGAATTGAGTGGGCCTATTCAATCGGAATTCAACTTTGAGAACTTTCATATTATTCAAAACTACAAACAGTTTAAAAGTCAAAATTTAATTGAAAGAAAAATTATTGACTACACAATTAAAGAAGAGATTTTCAAAATATTAGGAAATGCAGTAGTTATAAATTCCAACTTCCAAATTATTGATAAGCTTCCAGATTATTTTAAAAAAAATCAAATAAAATTTTTTAGTGACTCTTCTGGGTTAATTTCTGATCAACAATGGGATAGTTTTAGAGCTATAGATTTGAAAAAAAATGAAATTGAATATATTGAATATACAGATAGCCTAAGAAATTATTACCAAAGTGAACAATATGCTCTAGAACAAGATAGTTCCTATAATAAAGTTACCTTAGCAAGGGTACTTTGGGAAGGAATTGGTCAAAAAAATAGATTTAAAGGTTACTCATTTTATATATGGCCAGTAGTATCTCAGTTCAATTTTTTTGGAATTGGTGGATATAGACACAATCTTGGTTTTAATTACAATAAAAATATAAATGATCAATTTAAAATAAGTACAGAAAATAGAATAGATTACGGCATAGTAAATAAGGATTTCAAAGGTTCTACCAACATATCTATAATTTCAAATGATGAAAAATACAAACAGCTTACTGTAGGAATTGGAGATGAGTATAAACCCATTAATAGATTTCCTTCAATTTCAACCGCTTTTTCAAGAAGTAATTATGTAAGATCTCAACAAATACAAACAGCCTATAGAACTGAAATTGTAAATGGCTTGTATGGTGAAATGAAAATAGAATATTGTCTGCAAACCCCAATAGATAATTTAGATTTAGAAAGCGACATATTCAACTCTACAGATTCTATTTTAGAGCTTGCTCCTTTAGCATTTAATCCTTATAAAAAATTTGAAAGTAGAATTCAATTAACATGGCTTCCTTTTCAAAAATATTATTTCAAAAAAAACAAAAAAATTGTTTTTGGAACAAGATACCCAACAGTTAATTTTATTTATCGAAAAGGTATTCCTCGAATTTTAAAAAGTGAGGTGAATTTTGATTACTTAGAACTAGGAATAAATGATGAATTTACTATTCCACATTTAGGAAAATCAAAGTGGAATATTCAGATGGGAGAATTTGTTAATAAAAAAAGTTTAAGAATAATTGAGTGGAAGTACTTTAGAGGATCAGATAGAGGTTTTTTTAGCAACCCTCTTTCCTCATTTCAACTATTGGGAAATACTCTTTTTACAGAAAGCTCGTACTTGAGGGGCAATTATGTCCATAGTTTTGATGGGAATATTTTCAATAAATTGCCATTAATTAGCAAGCTAGGTTTGGAACTTTCCGCTGGAATTGCAACACTAATTATTCCTGACCAGGATTTTGCATATCTTGAGTCCTTCATTGGAATTTCTAGACCATTTAGAATATTTGGAGGCTTGGTGAAATTTGGAGTATTTATCTCGAGCTCAATTAATTCTAAAGGCAGTTTAGAATTTGAGTTAAAGGGAGGGGTTAATGGATATGATTCGTTTAGAAACCAGTGGGACTATTAATTCTTCAAAGGGATAACTTTAAGAACCTCAACAAATAAACTCCAAAATTTCTTCACAGAAGCAATGTGAACTTTCTCATCTGGTGAGTGTGGATTTTTAATAGTTGGTCCAAATGAAATCATATCTAATCCTGGATATCTATCATTTAATATTCCACATTCTAAACCTGCATGACAAGCCTGAACTTTAGGTTCTGAATTAAACATGTTTTTGTAAAGAGAAACCATGATATCTAAAATTTCAGAGTCCGTATTTGGAGCCCACCCAGGGTAAGAACCAGAATGTTCAACTTCAGCGCCAATATTTAAAAATGAAGCACCAATTGTTTTAGCGATATCCTGTTTTGAACTTTCTACCGAACTCCTTTGTAAACTTTGAGTAATAAAACTCCCGTCTTTTAAAATAACTCTCGCCAAAGAAGAAGAAGTCTCTACTAAACCATCAATAGATTGGCTCATTTTATAAACGCCATTAAATACAGAATATATAGCATTCACAATTTCATAAGAATCATTTAGTGAAAGTCCATGGGTTATAGAATCTATATTATTTACCTCAATTAATAAATCAGGTTCTGATTTGAAAAATTCGCATTTAATTTCAGCTGCTAAATCATCCAAGTGATTTAAAAAATCTTGACTATCAACTACAATCTTTGCTACAGATTCTCTTGGAATTGCATTTCTCAAGCTTCCTCCATCAATTTGAGAAATTTTAAGATTATAATTTAATCCTAATGCTAAAATTCTATTCATTATTTTATTGGCATTCCCTCGTTCTAAATGAATATCCATTCCTGAATGACCACCTTTTAATCCTTTTACAATGATTTCAAGCCCAATACCATCGGATATCTTTTTTAGGTTGTAAATTTTTGAAGTATTGGTATCAATTCCTCCTGCACATCCAATACTAAACTCATCGTCATCTTCGGTATCTAGATTTAACAAAATTTGACCATCTAAAATCCCCTTTTCTAATTCAAATGCACCCGTCATTCCAGTTTCTTCATCAATTGTAAACAATGCTTCAATAGCTGGATGTTGAATTGTATTACTAGCTAAAAGTGTCATTATTGTAGCAACTCCCATTCCATTATCTGCACCCAATGTTGTTCCTTTAGCTGTTACCCAATCCCCATCAATATAACTTTGTATTCCCTGAGATAGAAAATCAAATTCTGTATCTGCATTTTTTTGGTGAACCATATCTAAATGACTTTGAATAATTACAGTTTTTTGGTTTTCACATCCTTTAAATGCAGGTTTTTTAATAATGACATTTCCACACGGATCTACATAAGTATATAAGCCAAGGTTTAAACCAAATTTTTTAATAAACTCTATTACTCTTTCCTCTTTTTTAGAAGGTCTTGGAACAGCATTTAAATCTTCAAAGTTATTCCATAATTCAACTGGTAATAATTCTCTAACTTTCATTTTAAATCTCTTTTATAAATTTTATAGCCATCAAAGTCTTTTATAACTTTTAAATTTTTAGCTTTTTCTAATTGTTTTGCAGGCTTATTATTTTTAGCAACAAAATATGCTGCTCTATCCAATTCTCCATTAATTAACCAACTAAGAACATAACTGTTGAATGTTGTTTTTTCTTTTCTATTTAAGTCATTTAATGAATTTGATTTAAATCTATTTCTTAAAATTTCTTTTTTCTTGTGATATAGATAATCTGTAGACTTTAAAGGCTCAAATTCTGAATAAAAATAATGCGCATAACTCTTAAAACCTACAGTTGTTAAATACTTTTTTTCTTTGGATATTTCTCTATAAAAAGAAATTACTGAACCTTGGGTTAAACTTTCAATTTTAGGTATCGTAAACTTACTTAATAGGGAAAGTAATAAGCCAATGATTAAAGAGTAGAAAACTAAAGAAAGTAAAATTTTAGATTCAAATATTGTAAGCCAAATAATACTACCTAAAATAAATAAAGATGGAATAATCCATTCCCAACCAAGCCAATACAATTCGATATTAAAGAGTTTTTGAATATATAAATCATTAACAGAATTAATTAAAAACTCCTTTTCGTAAATTAAAACATAAAATGAAAACATTAAAATTAAACCTATGAGAATGCCAGTAAATGATAAAAAGAATTTTAATATCCAGTGGAAAGATTTTCCCATATACTGTTTATAAATCTCGATGGAAGCTAAAAAAGATAATGGCAGGTAAGCCATAGAAGAGTAATGAACTATTTTAGTTGTAACTATCGTAAATAAAATTAAAATTACCCATAAAACAATTCTCATCATTTTTTCAAAAGCTATTCCTGAGCCCGAATCTTTAAAACTATTTTTAAAAGCAAAAAAAGAGAAAGGGATACAACCAAAAAGAACAACTAAAAAATGGTAATAAATAGGTTGTTTATGTCCTGCAACTGGATGTAAGAATAATTCTATTTGATATTGCAAAAACTCAACAAGGAACCAGGGGCCTTTATTTAATAGTTCAAAAAAATACCATGGAGAAGAAACCAAAATCACAGTTATAAAAAACAATAAAATATGTTTAAAAGGAACTTTTATACTATATAATATTAAGTAAGTGAAACAAGATAAAAGAACTATTAAAAGTCCTACTGGGCCTTTACATAAAATAGCTAATCCGGCAAAAAAACTTGATAAAAAAATATATTTTGAATTTTTAATTCTAATGTAGGAGTAGAAAAAATAAATGGACAAAAAGATAAATAAATTAAAATATGGATCAATAATCCCAGTTCTAAAGTATAGGTTAGGTAAGAATCCAGCTATGAAAATAACAGACCATATCCACCCAAAAGTTGTATTTTTAAATAGAGTTCCAATTTTAAATAAAACAACAGGGGTTATAATTGATAGCAGTGCGTTGGGGAATCTTGCTGCAAAGCTAGTTATCCCAAATATTTTAAAAGAAATTGCTTGAATCCAAAAAAATAAAGGTGGTTTCTCATGAAAAGGCTCAAAATTAATCATTACTTGTGAAAAATTATTTGACATCAACATTTCTCGAGATGACTCAGCAAAATTAATTTCATCCCAATCAAATAAATTAAAATCACCAATTGTTGTGAATATCAAAAGACATGCATAACAAGAAAAGAAAAGAATTGGCTTTAGATTTGTTTTCAGGATGTTCATTCTAATCTTTAATTTTATTAAATAATAAAAGTTCGATATATTTATTTGTTAAAACGGGGATAATAGATCCAATCAAAGCACCGGCAAGAACATCGATTAAAAAGTGTTGAGATAAATAAATTCTAGAAAACCCTACAATATATGCCAGCAGAACAAGTAGTAATGGATAATATTTTTTTTTCATAAAAAAACAAATGCTCATACATAAACAAAATACTGAAGCAGTATGGCCACTAGGAAAAGAGAATTTTTCAAAAAGTTCTACTCCATCAATTAGATTCCAAGAACCATCTTCAATTAGATTCTTAAAATAAAAACTAGGTCTGAATTGATTAAAGAAAACAACTCTTTTTAAAACTTGAATAAGTATGGTATTGATTATTAGGGAAATCAAAATAGTTGTTCCATTTTTCTTATTTGAGAATAAAAAAATCAATGCAATCAAAAAAACGAATCTACCATCTCCAAAAAAAGTAATGTATTTGAAAAATTGATCTAAAAAATTATTGTGAAAAGCATTGACAATTATAGAAAAATTGAGATTTTGATAAATTACTAAAAATAAAGTGCCTAAGAAGAATAAAAAAATCCACAACAACCAATAATAACTAATTGAATTTTTTAAAAGTCTATTAATCATTTTACATTAAAATTTTCCAATTAATTATTCCAATTTTAGTAAGAAAATATTTAATAGAGGTCCATATAACACCTATTCCATAAACAGAACTTCTTTGAAAATTAATTGATGATGCTTCCTTAAAATATTTGGTAGGACAAGTAATTTCTCCAATTAGATGGTTTTTAAACATGATTTGAGCAAGCATTTGATTGTCAAAAATAAAATCATCTGAATTTTCATTAAACTTAATGTCCTTAAGTACTTCACTAGAGAATGCTCTGAAACCAGAATGGTATTCTGAAAGCTTTTGATTCATTAAAATATTTTGGAATAATGTGAGTATTCTATTTGCGAAATACTTATAAATTGGCATACCACCTTTTAAAGCACCTTTTCCCAATATTCTAGAGCCTATCACTACTGGGTATAAATCATTTGCAATTAAATAGCACATACTTTCAATTAATTTTGGAGTATATTGATAATCAGGATGCAACATAACAATAATATCAGCATTTAGTTCTAAAGCTTTGTTGTAACAAGTTTTTTGATTTCCTCCATAACCTTTATTGTATTGATGCCTTATCACATGATTAACACCTAATTTTTTTGCTAATTCATAAGTATTGTCAGAACCATAATCGTCCACTAAAATAACATCATCTACCAAAGGAAAAGGAATTTCAGCATAGGTTTTTTCAAGAGTTTCCGATGCATTGTATGCAGGCATGACAACGACTACTTTTTTTGACTTAATCATGAATAATAATTCCTTCAAAATTACAATTAATAATAGGAATTGTAGTGAAAATTAGATTAATTCATTAATTTGCATGGCAACACAAAAATGGATTTTAAAAGTATAAGAAACATAACTGGTAGTTTTTCAAGCAAATCAATAAAAGGAGATTTCACAGGAGGATTAACTGCAGCCATCATCGCTTTACCAATGGGATTAGCATTTGGATTGCAAAGTGGCTTAGGTCCTCAAGCAGGGCTGTATACCGCCATTATTTTAGCTCTTTTAGCATCGATTGTTGCAGGAACTAAAACTTTAATTAGTGATCCAACAGGTCCTATGACAATTGTAGCTGCTACTATCATTGCCGAAGCTGGATTTAATGGCGTTGGCAAAATACCAGTAGTTATTATTTTATCATTTGCCTTAGGAGGAATTTTTCAAATAATATTTGGACTTATTAAAGTTGCTCAATATGTAAAATATATTTCTTACCCTGTTCTTTCAGGTTTTATGGGAGGAATTGGAATAATTATAATTCTTACTCAGTGGCATACTTTCTTAGGTGGAGAAAGACCAGGAGGAATAATTGATATAATTTTGGATTTACATACTCCAATAATTGAATACCACTGGAGTTCAATTATACTAGGTTGTCTTACTTTAGTTTTTATTTATTTTATTCCTAAAATAAATAAAAAAATTCCTGCAGGATTAGTCTCTTTAATCATTGGAACTCTTATTTCATTCACCTTTAAAAAAGAATGGGGTTGGCATTGGGATTATTCTACTATTGGTGATATTCCAAGTGATCTTCCGCAAATTGTGCTCCCTTTTGGTGAATTTTTAAATATTTCATTTTCAGAGTTTAGTATTGCCGTTGTAAGTGGATTAACTCTAGCTGGATTAGGAACAATTGACACTTTACTGACATCTGTAGTTGCAGATAATCTAACCAAGACTAAGCATGATGGTAATAGAGAACTTATTGGTCAAGGTATCGGTAATTTTGTTGCTGCACTATTTGGTGGTCTTCCTGGAGCTGGATCTACAACTGGAACAGTTGCAAATATAAACTCCAATGGTAAAACGAATATGAGTGGAATCTTCAAAGCTATTTTTCTATTAATTGTTTTGGTTGGATTAGGCCCTTTTTTAAAAGATGTTCCTAAACCAGTACTTTCCGCGTTATTAATTTCTGTAGGAATCGGAATAATTGATTTTAAAGGAATGAAGAAATTATTCAGCCTAAAAAACAGCGATTCATTGGTTCTATTCCTTGTTGTGACACTAACAGTATTTGTTGATTTATTAGTAGCTGTAGGGGTAGGAATGGTGTTATCTTCTTTTTTCTTTATGCAGAGAATGGGAGAATTAGTTGATCAACAAAGTAAATCTGGAGATATAAATGAAATTGAGAAAAAACTAAAAATTCCAGAATCTATCAAAAATAGAATTATGGTTTACGAATTAGATGGACCACTTTTTTATGGGTTTTCTGACCAATTTAAAGAACAAGCCGAAGCTATAATTGGTAAAGATGCTGTTATAATAAACATGTCTCAAGTTCCTTACATAGATGCTTCAGGAACCTATGTTTTGGAAGAAGTAATTAAAAACTTTAAAGCTAAAAACGTGGAAGTAATTCTTGTGGGTGTTAAAGATCATATTTTTCAGCAATTTGAAGAATTTAAAGTTATACCTAATACACTGCCAGAAGAAAAAGCATATAACTCTGTGAGAGCTGGACTAAAATATTTAAAATTTCAACTAGAGGAAAAGAAATAAACAAAAACAAGTTTTCATATTTAGATTTGCTATTTTTGTTTAGTGTATAAGTTACTTGTAAGACCCTTATTATTTTCTTTTGATCCTGAGTGGGTTCACTATTTCACACTAAATGCCCTTAGATTAATCAATAAAATACCGCTAACTGGTTGGTTATTAAGAAAAATTTATTCATATGAAAATTCATCTCTTGAAAAGGAATTGTTTGGAATTAAGTTTAAAAACCCTGTAGGATTAGCAGCTGGTTTTGATAAAAATGGCAAGTTTATTAAAGAGCTTTCCAACCTAGGATTTGGATTTATTGAAATTGGGACTATCACTCCAAAACCTCAACCAGGAAATCCTAAAAAAAGACTTTTTAGAGTGCAAAATGATTTAGCAATTATCAATAGGTTAGGAATTAATAATGATGGAAGTAATTTATGTGTAGAGAGACTAAAGAAAAATAATTCAGATGTTGTAATAGGAGGAAATATTGGGAAAAACACTACAACTAGTAACGAAAATGCAGACGCAGATTACATTAAGAATTTTGAAACACTACATCCATATGTTGATTATTTTGTATTGAATGTGAGTTGTCCAAATGTGAGTAATTTCACTAAACTTCAGGATGTTGAATTCTTAAAAAAACTAGTCCCTCAGTTGAAAAAAATAAATTCTAACAAACCAAAGAAAAAACCAATTCTTATTAAAATTTCTCCGGATTTAAATCAGGAGCAATTAGATGAAACTATTGGTTTAATTTTGAATGAAAATTTAGATGGAATCATTGCCACAAATACAACTACAACTAGAGAAAATCTTAAAACCAATAAGGATAAAATTAAAGAAATTGGAAAAGGTGGATTAAGTGGAAACCCTTTAAAAAACAAATCAACAGAAGTAATTAGATATATTTCTAAGAAAACCAGTGGCAAACTACCAATTATTGGAGTTGGAGGTATAATGAATTCAAAAGATGCGTTAGACAAAATTGATGCAGGAGCAGATTTAATACAACTTTATACTGGTTTTATATATGAAGGACCAAGTATTGTAAAAAAAATAAACCAATATTTAAGCAGAAAATAATGAATCAAAACATTAAAAATGTCATTGATGAAATTCAACCATTTAGAGAAAAGTTGAAAAATCATGAATTATATAAATCTCTAAAATATATTGAGGATATAAAAGTTTTTATGGAATCGCATGTCTATGCAGTATGGGATTTTATGTCTTTACTTAAAGCATTGCAAAATCTTCTCACTTGCACCAAAATTCCATGGACACCAAATCTTGATTCAAAATCTGCAAGATTAATTAACCAAATTATTGTAGACGAAGAATCAGATTTAAATTACAATGGAGAGCCTAAAAGTCATTTTGAAATGTACTTAGAAGCAATGGAAGAAATCCAAGCCAATACTGTGCCAATTAATCATTTTGTAAGTGGAACTAAGGAAGTTGATGATATAAGTGATTTTATTAATAATTATAATATTAATTCATCCATTCAATCGTTTTTAAACTTCTCTTTTCAGACTATTGAAAGTGGAAAGTCTCATAAAATAGCAGCAGCTTTTACTTTTGGCAGAGAAGAAGTCATTCCAGATATGTTTATAGAAATTATCGAACAAACTGAAAAATCAAAAAATCTATCTCTTGATAAAATAAATTATTATTTACAAAGACATATTGATTTAGATGGAGATGAGCATGGACCATTAGCACATGAGATGATTATTGGATTATGTCAAGAAGATTCCTTAAAGTGGCAAGAAGTAACTAATGTAAGTATAAAGGCTTTAGAGGAAAGGATTAGACTTTGGGATTACATAAATGAATCCATCAAATCTAAATACCATTCAGAAAATATAATTAAAAATTCAATTTTAACTAATGTCTAACAACACAATTTAATGAAACTAGGTATTGTAATTTGTTCTGACCATCCTGAAACAGTATGGAATGCTTTTAGATTAGCTAATTTCTCTTTAAATAATAAAGATGAAGTTAAAGTTTTTTTAATGGCCAAAGGAGTTGAAGCAGAATCTCTAGTTAATAAGCAGTTTAATATTCTAGAACAAATGAAAAAATTTTTAGATGCTAATGGGACATTACTAGCTTGTGGAACTTGTATAGAAATAAGAAAAAAAGACAGCACTGAGCTATGTCCAATGTCTTCCATGGGAGATCTTTATGATATAATTAAAGAATCAGATAAATTAATCAGCTTTTAGATTTACTTATTAGAAGCAAGCTTAGAAAAGATAATGCAGCGTTATAAATTATTAATTCTGCTCCAAATTTGTAGGGTCCCAAAAACGGAATCTTCTCTTGACCATGTAAGTACCATACCATAGAAACAATTACAGGAACTACAACAGATATTATTGGAACTAATTTATCTATAAGTTCTCTATTGGTAATAATTCCAAAAAAGAACAATCCTATTAGTGGTCCGTAAGTAAATCCAGCTAATTTAATCAGCATCCAAATTGCAGAATCATTTGAATAATTTCTCAAAATTAGAATTATTACAATCAGTAGAAAAGACATTAATAAATGTGAACCTCGTCTGATTTTATTCTGGGATTCGATAGGTTTATCTTTGATATTCATGAAATCAACCGAAAACGACGTAGTAAGAGCAGTCAGTGCGGAGTCGGCACTAGAATAAGCAGCAGCTATAAGACCTAAAAGAAATAATATTGGAACTAGAATTCCTAAAGAACCACTATTGGCTATTTCTGCAAATAACAAATCTGTTCTTGGATTTTCTACATTTAGCACTGCTGATCCAAACCCTGTTTGTTCAAAATACATGAATAAAAGAGCACCAAGAACTAGAAAAATCAAATTAACTACGACTAAAATACCTGCAAAACAAACCATGTTTAATTGTGCAGATTTTAAATTTTTGCAACTTAAATTTTTTTGCATCATATCTTGATCTAATCCTGTCATTCCAATAGTAATAAAAATTCCACCGAAAAAATGCTTCCAGAAATAATTGCCTTGTTCCAAGTTTTCAAAATAAAAAATTTTAGAATATCCGCTATTTGCTATTTCATTAACAAAACCATTTTTTTGAGACAAGTTTAAAGCATCTCCAATCAACCAAACTGTAATGACAACAGATGCTAACATGAAAAATGTCTGAATGGTATCAGTCCAAATAATAGTTTTTATACCCCCTTTATTGGTATAAATCCAAATTAATAAAACTGATGTTATTACTGTGATTTCAAATGGTATTCCAATATCATCGAATAAAATTAACTGGAGAACACTGGAAACTAAAAGAAGTCTAATGGAGGCCCCTATTAATCTTGAAAGCAAAAAAAATCCAGCTCCAGTTTTATGACTCCAAAAACCAAATCTTTTTTCTAAATATGAATATATGGAAGTTAATTCCATTCTATAATAAATAGGAAGCAAAACATAAGCTACTATTAGATAGCCAATGAAATAACCAAAAACCATTTGCATGTAACTAAACTGATCCGTAGGGCTTAGTCCAGATTCTGCAGAATATTTGGCAACTGACCCAGGAATAGAGATAAAAGTTATTCCTGATAAAGAGGCTCCAATCATACCAAAACCAACAATGTACCATGGAGATTTTCTATCTCCAGTAAAAAAAGAATCATTCGAAGCAGATTTGGAGGTGAAATAAGAAATCAACACCAATAATATGAAGTATAAAATAAGTACAATGAATACTATAGTATTGGTCATAATTATGAATCTTGTACTAATTTAGGGATTGTAAATCGACCTATTATCATAGTATAAATAAACTATTCAATTCTAAGAGTTAATAAAAATGAGAATTAGTGCATAGTTTGGAGTAGCATTTTTAAATTAGCAATATGGATTTTAAATCTAAATTATTAAACGATGCTGTGGAACAAATGTCATCTTTACCTGGTATTGGCAAAAGATCTGCTTTAAGATTAGTTCTTCATCTTTTAGACCAGAATGAAAAAGAAGTAAAAGATTTCACACAAGCTTTTCTTAGCTTAAAAGAGCATCTTAATTTCTGTAGTAAATGTTACCATATTACAGAGCAAAAAATGTGTGAGATATGTAGAAATCCTTCTAGATCAGAAGATTTAATTTGTGTTGTTCAGGACATAAGAGACCTTCTTGCAATCGAAAGCACTCAACAATTTTATGGCAAATACCACGTTCTTGGAGGAGTAATTTCCCCAATGGATGGAATTGGTCCAAATGATTTAAAAATTAATGAATTAAAAGAAAGAATTGTAAAAGAGAATATAAAAGAAATTATTTTAGCTCTTCCTGCAACTATGGAAGGAGACACAACTAATTTTTATTTGTATAGAAAACTTCAAGAAACAAATGTAAATATTACCTTAATTTCAAGAGGAATTGGGGTAGGTAATCAATTAGAATACATTGATGAAATAACTCTTGGCAAGTCATTATTAGACAGATCTGTTTACAAAACAAATATTTCAAACTAATATATTTGGAGCTATCGGTAATCATAGTAAATTATAATGTAAAGCACTTTCTTGAGCAATGCTTAATCTCTGTCAAAAAAGCTTTAGTAGGAATTGAGGGAGAGATTATAGTGGTTGATAACAACTCTGTAGATGGCTCCTTAAACCTAATAAATAATAAGTTTAGTGAAATTGTACTGATAGCCAACAAAAAAAATACTGGTTTTTCCGTTGCAAATAACCAAGGAATAAAAATTGCGAAAGGAAATAATATTTTGTTGTTAAATCCCGATACGGTAATTCAAGAAGACTCCTTAAGAAAATGTTTGGATTTTTTTGACAAAAATGAGGATGCTGGTGCTTTAGGTGTTAAAATGTATGATGGAAATGGAAGGTTTCTTCCAGAATCTAAAAGAGGCTTGCCAACTCCTAGTGTAGCATTTTATAAGATTTTTGGGTTGTCTTCTTTATTCCCGAACTCTAAAACTTTTGGTAAATACCATCTTGGATATCTTTCACAAAATGAAAATCACAAAGTAGATGTTCTCTCTGGTGCTTTTATGATGATAAGAAAGAAAGTACTAGACGGAGTTGGCTTGTTGGATGAAACATTTTTCATGTATGGAGAGGACATAGATTTGTCCTACAGAATTAAAAAAGAAGGATATGAAAATTACTATTTTTCCAAGACTAATATAATTCATTATAAAGGAGAGAGCACCAAGAAAAGCTCTGTTAATTATGTATTTGTTTTTTACAAAGCTATGGTGATTTTTGCCGAAAAACATTTTTCAAAGCAGCATATTAAAACATTTTCTAAGCTGATAAATATTGCCATTTATTTTAGGGCTACAATTGCTCTTATTCAAAGAGTTTTAAAAAGATGGATTTTACCTATTATGGATTTTATTTTTTTTAGTGGTTTTATTTTTGGGATATCCTCACTCTATCAAAACTATTCTGGAATTTCTTTTCCTAAAGAAACAGTAAAATTCATCATTCCCATTTATGCTTTAATATGGACTATTTGTAATAGTTTGTTTGGAAACCAAAGACCTCCGGTTAAATATTCAAATCTTTTCAAAGGAAACTTAACTGGTCTAATTATAATATTGTCACTCTATGCATTATTGCCAAAAAGCATTCAATTTTCAAGAGCAATAATTTTAGCCTCATCGTTAACTTGTTTACTAATAAGTTTATTTACTAGAAATGCATTTAAGTTGTTGAAAGTCGGACTATTTAAAAGTTTTACAGATTTACATAAAAATATAGCATTGGTTGGATCCCTTGAAGAAATTAAAAGAACTGAAAAACTTATGCTGATTAATAGCGACAGCTCGACAAATATTTTCAAGATTTCTTCTAACATAAAATCTTATAATCGAGAAAATTATCATGGAAACATTTCTCAACTTAACGAATTCATAAATATTAATAAAATAACAGAGGTTATTTTCTGTGCCAAAGATATTAGCGCACAAAATATTATCTATTCAATGGCAGTGGTGAATTCCAAAAAGAATATTGATTTTAAAATAATTCCAGAGAAAACTCAGTTTATTATTGGCAGTCAATCTATTTATACAAATGAAACATATTTCACTACAGAACTTAACCATATAAATAGTATAGAAAATATAAGGAAAAAAAGAAATTTTGATATATACACAGCTTTTATTTTAGTTATTTTCTGTCCAGTTTTTGGAATATTATTTAAAAACTATTTAAAAGCATTAAAAAATATTAAAGTAGTGCTGACAGGTGAAAAGACATGGATAGGTTATGAACATTCCACTTTAAACAATAAACTACCAAAAATTAAAACAGGAGTTTTTTCTATAGTAGATAAAGAAAAGAATATGCAAGAAGAAGTCATTGACAAAATAAATATTATTTATGCAAAAGATTATAACTTGATACTAGATAGCAAGATATTGTTAAAAAATATTTTTAAATTATACTAGAATTAGAATCTTATTTATTAATATCCTAAATAAAGTTATTTTTGCACTTTAAAATAAAAGAAAGACTTAAAACAGAATGGCAGAATTTAAAGTAGAATTACCTAAAATGGGAGAAAGCGTTGCGGAAGCAACCATCACTACTTGGTTAAAAGCAGTAGGAGATGTAATTGAGGAAGATGAACCAATTGTTGAAATTGCTACGGACAAAGTAGATTCTGAAGTTCCTTCCCCTTGTTCTGGTGTTTTAAAAGAAGTTTTGTTCAGTGAAGGAGATGTTGTTGCAGTAGGGTCCGTTTTTGCAATTATTAATTCTGAAGTGAGTTCTGAAAAACAAGATAGCACTGTCTTAGAGACAACCATTTCAAATGAAGAAATTGAAAATAAAGTTGAACAAGAGATATTAGAACCATTAATAAATACCACCAAAATTGAAATTCAAAACAACTTCAATAATTCAAGTAAATTTTATTCTCCATTAGTTAAAAGTATTGCTTCCAAAGAAGGAATTTCTCTTGAGAAGTTAGAGACAATTAATGGTACAGGTTCTAATCAAAGAGTTACTAAAAAAGATATCTTAAATTATGTTAGATTAGGTAAAAAATCAAATTCCATTGAAGCTATTAGTAAAGGTAACCAAGCAATAATTAACAATCCAAAAGCTATACAGACTATCAGTGGGCAAGATGAAATTATTGAAATGGATAGAATGAGGAAGCTTATAGCTGACCACATGGTTAAATCTGTAAATATTGCTCCTCATGTAACATCATTCGTTGAAGCCGACGTTACAAATCTTGTTATATGGAGAAATAAAACAAAAAAAGAATTTTTAGAAAAAGAAGGTGAAAAGTTAACTTTTACACCAATATTTATTGAGGCAATTGCCAAAGCACTAAGAGACTATCCATTAGTTAATTCTTCAATTGAAGGGGACAATATTGTTGTTAAAAGCAATATTAATATAGGAATGGCAACTGCATTACCATCAGGAAATTTAATAGTTCCAATAATTAAAAATGCAGATCAATTAAATCTTGTTGGTTTGGCTAAAACTGTAAATGACTTTGCCAACAGAGCAAAATTAAGTCAATTAAAACCTGATGAAATTTCAGGAGGAACTTACACAGTTTCTAATGTTGGTACATTTGGAAACGTTATGGGTACACCAATTATTAATCAACCACAAAGTGGGATTTTAGCACTTGGAGCTATTAAGAAAAAGCCAGCTGTTATTGAATCAGACTCCGGAGATTTAATTGGAATTAGACATATGATGTTTTTATCGCATTCCTACGATCATAGAAATATTGATGGAGCTTTAGGAGGACAATTTGTTAGAAGAGTTGCAGATTATCTAGAGAGTTTTGATGTTAATCGAAAGCTGTAAATACGAAGGCTTCAAAAAATAATATAAATTTTATTTTAAAACTTTTACCCTTACAATGGAGATCAAATTAGACAAACCACTTATAGTATTAGATATTGAAGCTACTGGAGATCAAATAAATAAAGATAGAATTGTAGAAATTGGAATGATAAAAACCAATCTCGATGGGAGCGAAGATGTTTATGAACAAAGAATTAATCCTCAAATTCCTATTCCATTAAATATTTCGGAAATTCATAGCATTTATGATTTAGATGTTAAAGATAGTCCATCATTTGAGGATGTTGCCAATGAAATTAAAACATTTATTGGCGATTCTGACCTATGTGGTTTTAATTCTAACAAGTTTGATATTCCAATTTTAGAAGAGGAATTTTTAAGAGTAGGATTGAAAAGTGACTTTGACTCTAAAAAATTGGTAGATGTACAAAATATATTTCACAAAATGGAAAAACGAACTCTAGGTGCAGCACATATATTTTATTGTGGAAAAGTGATGGAAAATGCCCATTCTGCAATTCATGATGCAAGAGCTACTCTAGAAGTCCTTAAATCTCAAACTAAAAAATATTCAGAACTAGAAAATAATATTGATTTTTTAAGCGATTTTTCAAAAGCTAATAAAGGATCTGTAGATTATGCAGGGAGAATAGTTCTAAATGATAAAAAACAACCAATTATTAATTTCGGAAAACACAAAGGAAAAGAATTAGAATTTGTATTTAAAAAAGAGCCTGGTTATTATTCATGGATATTAAAAGGTGATTTTTCTCAAAACACCAAATCTTGTTTTACAAAGTTTTGGAAGAAATTTAAATCTAAGACATGAAAATTATTTGTATTGGTCGAAATTATCTAGAGCATGCAAAAGAGATGGGTAAATCTATTACAAAAAAACCTATTTTCTTTCTAAAGCCTGACACCTCTGTTATAGCCAAAAAGCAACCTTTTTTTTTGCCAGACTTTAGTGAAAATATTCATTACGAAGTAGAGTTAGTTTATAAAATAAAAAAAGTGGGGAAAAGTATTGACACTGTTTTTTCTAAAGACTATTACGACAGGGTTGGCCTTGGTATTGATTTTACAGCAAGGGATCTTCAAGCTGAATGCAAGTCAAATGGACACCCTTGGGAAATAGCTAAATCTTTTGATCAATCTGCTTTAGTCAGCGAACATTTTTTCGAGATTAGTTCAATGAAAAATTTAAATTTTTCATTGTTAAAAAATGGAGAAACAGTTCAAAAAGGTAATGCCAATGAAATGGTGTTTAATATTGATCAAATAATTAGCTATGTTTCTAAATTTATTACTTTAAAAATTGGAGATTTAATTTTCTCTGGGACACCATCTGGTGTTGGTTCAGTGAAAATTGGGGATAAATTGGAAGGATTTATAAACGATGATAGAGTTTTTTCTTTATACGTAAAATAATTCAATATTCAATAAGCTCTTGAATGTACTCATTACCTTCTGAGATGTCATTTAGATTTCCGTTATTTATTTGAAGTATTATCTCTTCTTTATATACTAATCCCACACCTAAAGAATATATTTCTTGAGAATTTTCATATTCTAACAAATTAGATTTATAATTTTGGTTAACAGAAACACAACTATCAAAAGTTAAATTATTAAGGTTAAAACCCGCATGAATGCTCTGGACTGAATATTCTTGGTATCCCAAATTATTAAATGCATTTCCATTCCAAAAAGAATTTTGATCAATTGGGAATATTAATTTTGTATAGCTTATGTTTTCTTCCTTTTGTTGTATAGAACTTGTTTTTATTTTTGCTACCCAAACGTCTTTAATATTAAAGCTCTGTGAGCTATCTGTTCTCCAATATCTTTCTATTCTATAAGCAGTATCTCCTTCTAAATCTATAAAAGCTTCCGTAAGAATTTCTTTTAGATAATAGGAAGATGTGTCTTTTCCAAAAGAATTATGGATGATATTAGTAACTAAAAACTTTTTTTCTCTCTGAATTTCAAGAGGGAAATAGTCCTTATAAGATTTAACTTCTTTGAAGTCAACTGGATCGCATGATAAGTGGATAATTAATATTAAAAAAAATATTTTATTACTCATTTTTTCTTCTCAATTAAATTTCCTTTTTCATAGGTTACTTTTTTCATATTAGATTTCTCACCTTCATAATAAATCCAGTCACCTTCCTTAAGGTTATTTTTAAAACTTCCTTTTGCATCTATAGTTCCATTAGCAAAATAGTAAATAAAAATCCCATCTCTTTTACCCATTGAATAATTACCTTCTGACTTTACTGTTCCGATCTTAAAATATTGTTTCCAAGAACCATTTTTTAATCCATTTAAACAATTATATTCTTCCATAATTTTAAGAGAATTATTTTCTTCATCAGCTGGGTAATACAAATACTGAGTGCCTTCCATAGCTCCTTTATCAAAATTAAAAACATTAAGTAATGTTCCTGATCTAGAATAGGTAAACCATTTGCCTTGTTTCATTTGGTTAATAAATTTACCCTTAGCCATTACATAACCGTTATCAAAATACATTTCTGAAGAAGAAAGGGAGTCATTAATAAAATTCACTTTTGCCGAAACATGTCCTTCTTTGGCAAAATATGTAAAAAGTCCAACTGGCTTACCTTCAATAAAACTTCCATTATATCTCTTGGAGTTAGTTTCTTTGTGATAGCCAATCCAATTTCCCGTTTTTTGATTCTTTTTATTAAGTTGGTTTTTTTTTATGGCCTGGGCGTTAATTATAAATATGGATAACAGTAAGAGAATAAGACAAAATGGACTCTTCATATTTCTAAGTTAGTTAAAATAAGTCATCTTAACATGTGGAATCCCGTCTTCCAAAAAAGTTTCACCCTGAGTTTTAAAACCTAAGGAAATGTAAAAGTTAATCAAATATTCTTGAGCAGATAATTCTATGGTTAGATCTGGAAATTTAGTTTTTACTTCTTTAAGAATAAATTCCATTAATCTTCTCGCAAATCCATTTTTTCTATAGTTACTTTTAACAGCAATCCTACCTATAAAAACAGTATTTAAATCTTTATAGACTCTTCCTAAGGCAATTAATTGTCCATCTAAAGAACCAAAAAAATGATCTGATATTAAATCTAGATCATCTAATTCTTGATATGGACAGTTCTGTTCTACTACAAAAACACTAATCCTTAATTTAAGCAATTCAAAAAATTGATTTGTTGTTAAATCTGTATAACTTATACTGTGTAATTCCAAAACATGAATTTGATCTACAAATTTATAACTTTACCTAGATGATAAAGAAGTTTAACGAAAACTATATTTACCAACCCAAGAAAAATCTCCATACTTCCGAGATTATTGACGGGATTTCTAACGCAAACCCAGCGATTCTTTCTCAATCTATAACCTTGTTAGAAAGCCAAAGAAAAGAAGATAAGGCTCTAATCTATTCTGCACTTTCTAAATTACCACCTTCCGATCATAAATCATTTAGAATTGGAATAACTGGAAGTCCTGGAGTTGGGAAAAGTACATTTATTGAAACTTTTGGCAAATATTTATCCTCTATGGGCATAAGTGTTGCAGTGTTGACAATTGATCCAAGTTCTAAAATTAATGGAGGAAGTATTCTAGGAGACAAAACAAGGATGGAAGAACTTAGTAAAGAACCAAATGTATTTATTAGGCCAAGCCCATCAAGAGGCGAACTTGGAGGAGTTGGAGAACAATCCTACGAATCTATTTTACTATGTGAAAAAGCAGGATTTGATGTTATATTAATAGAAACTGTTGGAGTTGGTCAATCTGAAACTCATGTAAAACATATAGTAGACTTTTTCTTACTATTAATTTTAGCAGGTGCTGGAGACGAATTACAAGGAATTAAAAGAGGAATAATGGAGCTTGCAGACGGAATTGCTATCACAAAAAGTGATGGGGACAACGAGAAATATGCAAAAATTGCAAAAAACAGTTATCAAAATGCAATTCATTTAATGCCTGCAAAAAACAACCATTGGATAACTGAGGTTAAAACATGTTCTAGTATTGAAAATAAAGGAATTGCAGAAATTTGGAAATTACTAGAAAAATTCCAAAAACATTGCCTTGAAAATAACTGGATAGATGACAATAGATCTAAACAAGATGTTTTTTGGTTTCACCAAAAATTAAATGAATTCTTAATCGAGGACTTTTTATCAAAAGACAATGTAAAAGAAAAGGTGAAAAAAATGGAAGAGTCTGTTAAAAAAAGAAAACTAGATCCATTTACAGCAGCTTCTAAAATATTTAATAATGAGTCTTAGAGAAAAATTATTAAAATACCAAGCAAAGGATTTGATTGAGGTAGCAGAACCTCATAGTGATTATACCCATGAAGCTAAAACTATTGCCATTGACATAATAAAAGAAAACAATGCTTTAAACTTTAAAAATGAAGCTCAATTATTTTGGGAAGATAAGATAAAAAAAGATATTAAATCTGTCTTAAATTCAAAAGAAATTCCAAAAAGTCATTTTATTAATGAATCAGAAATGAGATTAATTATTAAAGCTTGTTTTGAAAACTGGAAAGAAGAACAAGAACTCTTTGGTGTAGATACTACCAAATATTGGGTAGTATAGTAATTATGAATAAAAAATAGATGTCTATACATTTGAATTAAAACTTAAAAGGAGATTATAATCTTTAGATTCATCAAAAAATATTGTACTCAAACCCTTTATTTATTGAAATCCTTATATTTAAACAAAGTTGTGTATATGAAGGTTAAAAACTATGTTTTAGGAGAATGGATTCTTGGTGAGGGAACAGAAATTGATCATATCCATGCAATAACAGGGGAAATTATAAGCTCAACATCTAGTAAAGGTTTAGATTTTAGTTCAATTTTAGAGTATGGCAGAGAAAAAGGAAGTTTTGCCCTTAGAAAAATGACTTTTCAACAAAGAGGAGAAATGCTGAAATCATTGGCACTATTTCTAAATAAAAGAAAAGAAATATTTTACACTCTTAGTAAAGCAACTGGCGCAACTAGAATAGATTCTTGGATTGATATTGATGGTGGAATCGGTAATTTATTTGCCAATGCATCTTTAAGAAGACAATTCCCAGACTTACCTTATTACATTGAGGGTCAAATGGCAAATCTTTCAAAAAACGGGACATTTATTGGACATCATGTTATGGTTCCAAAAAGAGGTGTTGCTGTTCATATTAATGCTTTCAATTTTCCAATTTGGGGTATGTTAGAAAAAATTGCTGTTAATCTAATGGCAGGAGTTGCGGCAGTGATAAAACCATCTGAATATACTTCTTATTTGACTGAACTAATGGTAAAAGAAATTATAGATTCTAAAATATTACCTGAAGGGAGTCTCCAACTAATTCCTGGAACAGGCAAAGGGATTCTAGACCATGTTGGGCACAACGATGTGGTCACATTTACAGGTTCTGCTAGGACGGGAAAAAATTTAAAATCTCATCCCAGCATATTGGAAAACTCGGTGCCTTTCAATATGGAAGCTGATTCTCTTAACGCATGTGTTTTAGGTGAGGATGTAGATGAAAAATCTGATGAGTTTGGTATTTTCATTAAAGAAATATATAGAGAGATGACTGCTAAAACAGGTCAAAAATGTACTGCAGTTAGAAGAATTTTAGTACCAGAAAATATAATTGAACAAGTTCAAAAAGCTTTAATAACAAAACTTGAAAAAACTGTTATTGGAAATCCAGAAAACAAAGATGTTAGAATGGGAGCTTTAGCTTCTAAAATTCAAGTGGAAAGAGTTAAAGAAAATGTTGAATTACTTATGGAAAGTCAAGAAAAAGTTTTTGACAACTCTCAAAATTTAAACATTGTAGATGCTTCTTTTGAAAAAGGTGCATTTTTCTCTCCTGTTCTATTTAGGAACAACGAGCCATTTTTAAGTGATGCAGTTCATAATATTGAAGCATTTGGTCCAGTATCAACTTTGATTCCTTATAAAAACATGCAGGAAGCTGTAGAATTGGTTGAAATGGGAAAAGGGTCTTTAGTAACTTCTTTTGTTTCCAATAATGATCAAAAATCCAAAGAATTTGTTGTAGAAACTGCACATACCAATGGGAGAATATTGGTTTTAAATTCTAGATGTTCTAAAGAAAGCACTGGTCATGGATCACCTATGCCACAACTTGCTCATGGAGGACCTGGAAGAGCTGGAGGCGGAGAAGAAATGGGTGGAATTAGAGGAATTAAACATTATTTACAAAGAACTGCTATTCAAGGCCACCCAGAAACAATAACAAAAATCACAGAGCAGTTTCAAATTGGAGGAAATCAACCTGAATCAAATCCTCATATATTTAGAAAGCATTTTGAAGAACTGAATGTAGGAGATACAGTATTTACTCACAAACATACTGTTACTACTTCTGACATAGTTAATTTTGCCAATGTGAGTGGTGATAATTTTTATGCTCATATGGACGAAACCTCTCTAGATGGTACCATCTTTGAAGAAAGAGTAGCACATGGATATTTTTTACTTTCCAAAGCAGCAGGACTATTTGTAGATCCTGCTAAAGGACCTGTACTATTAAATTACGGAATTGATGAATGTAGATTTACTAAACCAGTGTATGTTGGTGCTACTATTGGGGTAAGATTTACAGTAAAAGAAAAAATTGATCAAAAGAAAAAAGACCAAGGAGATATTGCAAAAGGGATAGTTAAATTTCTTGTTGATATTTACGATGAAACTGATGAGACTGTTGGAATAGCAACTATTTTAACTATGGTCAAAAAAATAAATCAAAACAAATAAAAAATCATAAAAGAATTTAATAGCTAAACTGGAAACTACAACCAAATGATGTATTATATTTATCTATTTGATAGGCATCAAGAGTTTAGCTTAACCATTTAAAGCAACTACTTCACTAATTTCAGGAATATGAGTTTTAAGCAAGTTCTCAACACCACCCTTAAGAGTTGCTGTACTTGATGGACAGCCGCTACAAGAACCTTTTAGCACAACCGTTACTTGTCCATTATCTTCATTATAAGACTGAAAATGAATTGCTCCTCCATCCTGCTCAACAGCTGGCTGAATATATTCATTAATTAAATCCACTATTTTCTGATCTATTTCAGTATTAATTACAGGTGAAATATTGGTTGTTTTTGTCTTTGATTCCGAAACAACTTCAATAGTTGATTGCTCAGGGATTTTCTGAACGGCTTTTTCATTTTCCATTAACCACTCTCTAATAAAATCTCTCATTTCCAAACTAACATCACTCCACTCTATCATGTCGTTCTTATAAACTGTTACAAAATTTTGAGCAATAAAAATTCTTGATACAAATGGAAAATTAAATAAGGCCTCCGCAAGAGTAGAATACCCTTTTGCGTCCGATGGAGAGTGAAACTCTACAATTTCACCAGAATTTAAAAGCATGTGGTCGGCAACAAACTTCATAGTGTTGGGATTGGGAGTCATTTCTGCATAAATGGTTACTGGTCTTCTCATTTTTTATAATTTTCAACTAAATTAATGAATCCTAAACGATATGAAATCACTTATTAAAGAAATTAATGGTAAAAGTCCTCAATTTGGGGAGAATTGTTATATATCAGAAAATGCTACAATTATTGGAGACGTCAAGTGTGGAAAACATTGTAGCTTTTGGTTCAACTCTGTAACAAGAGGCGATGTTCACTTCATAAAGATCGGAAATGAAGTTAACATACAAGACGGAGCTATTATTCACTGTACGTATAAAAAAAGTCCAACTACCATTGGCAACCAAGTAACTATTGGTCACAATGCAATTGTTCATGGTTGTACCATTAAAGACCGAGTGCTAATAGGAATGGGATCAATAGTATTAGATAATTGTATTATTGAAAGTGATAGTGTTATAGCAGCTGGAGCTGTAGTTACAATGGGAACACGTGTGAAATCTGGAGAAATATATGCTGGAGTACCAGCAAAAAAAGTGAAAGATGGAGCTTTTAAAAAACAACTTTTAGATTTGGCTAATAAGTATGTAGAATATTCTAAGTGGTATAAAGATTAAATAATTTGAACTGTTTGAGAACTGTAATTTGAATTGTAAAACAAATTTAAATGGTCGTCAAACTTTTCGCTTTCCTCACTTGTAAATATTTCTATTTTTCCTGACTTAGATATTTGTTCATCAATAATTGAATGTCTTTTAAAATACTCTATTAGTTTATCAGCAACCAAATCACCTTGATCAAATAATTTTACTCTCTTAGGCAAAAACTTTTCTATGGATTCTTTTAAAATTGGATAGTGAGTACATGCCAAAACTACTGTATCAACTCTAGGTTCTTTTTCCAATAATTCATCTACATACTTTTTTATATAATATTGTCCTCCTTCTTCTAAAAAAGTATTATTTTCCACTAAATGAACCCACATAGGACAGCTTTGTTGAACTACTTGAACATTGGGAAATAATTTAGATATTTCAATGGGATAACTATTAGAAACTATTGTTCCTGCAGTTCCCATAACGCCAATATAACCGGATTTTGTAAAATGACCTACTTCTTCTGTAGTTGGTCGAATAACTCCCAATACCTTTTTATTGGGATACTTATTTGGTAGAATATTTTTCTGAATATTTCTAAGTGCTTTTGCAGAAGAAGTATTACAAGCTAAAATTACAATTGGACAGTTTTGTTTAAATAAGTACTCAACAGCTTCAAGTGTATATTGATTAATTACTTCAAAAGATCTTGCTCCATACGGAGCTCTAGCATTATCGCCTAAATAAATACAGTCGTAATTAGGTAATAGATTTTGTATCGATTTAAGAACTGTTAAACCACCGTAACCAGAGTCAAATATGCCAATTGGACCTTTCATTAAAATTTAAAAAAAAAGACTCTTAAAAAGAGCCTTTAAAATTAATTGGAAGTAGATATACCAAGTTTCTTTCTAACCTTATCACTTATATCATCTCCTCCAGCATGTAAAAGAGTAGACAACTCAAATATATAAGAATAGCCATCTGCTTTAGCAAGTTCTTTAACAGCATTATTTACTTTTATCATAATTGCTTGTAAGAGCTCCTGCTCTTTTTGTTGTAATTTTTGCTCTGCTTCATAAGCTTTCTTTTCATAATTTTGCTGTCTCTCCATTAAATCAGCTTCTTTTCTCTGTCTAGATTCTTGAGACATTTCAGCTTTTTGTTGTTCATAAGCTTGAGCAAATTCCATGATTAATTTTTGATACATCTCAAGTTCTTTAGCTAAATCATTTTTATAACTTTCTAACTCTTGTCTTGCAGATTCATAATCCGGCATTTCCTGAACAATTGCCTGAGAATTAACATGACCCAATTTTTGAGCATTAACATTAAATGTTGAAGAAATTAGTAGCGCTATTAGAATAGATTTAATTGTGTTTTTCATTTTTTAAAATTTTATTTTTTAAGTTTTTTGATTATTACATCACTTTTATCATACTTTGGATCTGCGTACAATATATTCGAGTTTTTACTTTTATCCAAAACATATCCGTAATTATTGTCTTTAGCTAAAGATTGAATAGCTTTGAAAACCTTTCTTTGAATTGGTTGGATTAATTCTTTTCTTTTTCTAAACAGATCTCCCCCAACGCCAAATTTTTTAGTTTGAAATTTTCTTAATTCATTTTGAAGAGTAGTTATCTCTAACTCCTTTTCTATTCTTGTATCTTCAGGAAGTAAAAGTTCGTTCTTTTTTAGTTCATTACTTTTTTGCTCTATAATTGTTACTTTTTGATCTAGCTCTTTTTGCCACTCTGCGGCCAAGTCGTCAATTTGTTTCTGTGCTTTTTGATAACCTTCCATTTGCTCTAAAATATATTCAGAATCTACAAAAGCAAATTTTTGTCCGTAACTTTTTAAGGAGAGTAAATTTACCAATAGAAATAATATGACAAATCTTAAAAACATATGTTACAATTCTCCAATATTCATGCCAATTGTGAAATGGAACTGCCCTCGGTAACCCTTTGCTTGAATTTGAGAGTTGTGATTTACTTCACCTTGTGCACCAGGATCTAATGGGTCAAAACCAAATCCGTAATCAAGACCTAATAAACCAAACATAGGTAAGAAAATTCTTACTCCAAAACCAGCTGATCTTTTTACTTGGAATGGATTGTATTTTTTATAATCGTTCCAAGAATTACCCCCTTCAAGAAAACTAAGAAGATAAACAGTTGCAGATGGGTTTAAACTAACTGGATACCTTAGTTCTAAAGTATATTTACTTATTAATCTATCTCCAGTACTTGTAGAAATAGTTTGTTCGTCATAACCTCTTAGTGCAATGATTTCTCTACCGTCTAAATTAAATCCCGAAAGACCACTTCCTCCTAAATAAAACCTTTCGAAAGGTGGCGCTCCTAAATCTTTATTCCAACCATTAAGCAAACCAAAACCTAATCTAGCATTAACAACTAATTTCTTGTTTTTTGAGACTGGAGTAAACCAGGAGGAAGTGAATTTAAACTTATTATATTGTAAAAATTTATATTTTTCTTGATCTGAAAGGGTACTATGATCCTCTATGTTATTAATCCTAGAATATGGATATATACTAGATTTAAGCGATAAGGTGATCGAAGAACCACTTCTTGGATACAACGGCTGATCAATACTATTTCTTGAAATTCTCCACTGAACATATGGATTATTGACATAGCCATTTGCGAAACTGAATATACTTCCAAAATTATTGAGCTTATAATGTTGGTAACCTGCTTCATAATAAACACTAAAATAATCATCAGGCCATTTCAACCTTTTACCTAATCCTACTGAAATTCCTGTAATTTTAATAAATCTTCTATTTTCATTTACTACATTATTTCCTTCAGCATCCAAAGAATCAAATAAGAATTTTCTATCGTAAGACTGCATAGAATGAAAAGCAGATATGGTAAACGAGTTTGGTTTCTTTCCACCAAGCCATGGCTCTGTAAAAGACATATTATAACTCTGGAAAAAATAGCCACTAGACTGAGCGCGAATGCTCAATCTTTGTCCATCACCTGATGGCAATGGCGACCAAGATCCCTTTTTAAATAGTTTTTTTGCAGAAAAGTTATTAAAGGTAAGACCAAGAGTACCCACTAAAGAATTATTTCCCCAACCGCCTGAAAGTTCAATTTGATCATTTGGCCTCTCTACCACTTCGTAATCTATATCTACTGTTCCGTCAGTGGGGTTAGGCATTGGATTTACTCCCAATTTCTCTGGATCAAAGTAACCATTCTGAGCCAGCTGTCTTTGTGTTCTTATAATAGCATCTCTGGAAAATAAATCACCAGGATGGGTGTACATATCTCGAAGTATAACATGGTCACTTGTTTTAGTATTTCCATTAACATTAACTTTTTTAATTCTAGCTTGTTTTCCTTCGTATATTTTTATCTCTAAATCAACCGAATCGTATTCAATTTTTTTCTCAACAGGAGTAACTTGAAAAAATAAATAACCATCATCCATGTATAGTGAGCTAATATCATTTCCGTTAGGATTCATAAATAGTTTGGTATCTAAAGTAGCTTGATCGTACAAATCACCCTTTTTGATTCCCAATATGGTATCTAATAATCCTGTTGAATATTTTTGGTTGCCAGACCATTCTATATTTCTTATGAAGTATTGATTCCCTTCTTCAATTCTAAACAAAATGTTTATAGTATTTTCATCGAAATCAAAAATAGTATCAGATACTATTCTTGCATCTCTATGAGCAATCTGCTTATATTTTTCAATTATCTTTTCTTTATCTTGTTCAAATAATGAATTTTGAAACATAGATCTTTTATAGAAACGATACCATTTTTTTTCTTTGGTTTCTTTCATTAATCTCTTTAGCTTATCGCTAGAGAGTGAAGAATTTCCTTCAATAATTATTTCGTTTACTTTATATTTTACTCCTTTTTCAATATCAATTTTCATGATTTTACTGTTATTTACCAGCGTATCATTTTTTGTAGATATTGAAGCCTTGGCTTTTAAAAAACCTTTTCCAATAAAATAATTCCTAGAAATCTTTTTAACATTCATTTTCAATGACTCGGTAATAATTTTACCACTGTATAGATCTATGTCGTCCCTTAATTGGTCGGCCTCAGATTTAGAAATTCCTGAAAAAGAATATCTAGACATTCTAGGACTTTCTTTTAATTTAATTCTAAGAAAAAGATTTTTTCCTTGAGTTTTTTCTTTAAAAATTGAAACTTGACTAAATAGTCCCTGGTTCCATAAATTATTAATAGCCTTTGATATTTTGTCACTTGGAATAGCAATTTTCTCCCCTCGAACTAAACCAGATTTTTGAATTACTATTTCATGATCCAAATGAACAACACCATCAATAGAAATACCTGCTAGAGTATATTCTCTAGGTGAAAGCTGGTAATTAGTATAAGTATACTGTCCATAAATATTGTTTACAGCTAATATTATAATCAGTATTATTTTAAAATATCTATACATTTGAATCAATTAGTTGTTCCGATATTTTTCCAAATCTTCTTTCTCTTTTTTGATAATCAAAAATTGCTTTATAAAAATTTTTCTTCTTAAAATCTGGCCATAAAATTTTTGTGAAGTAAAGCTCAGTATATGCTAATTGCCACATAAGAAAATTACTTACTCTATTCTCCCCGCTAGTTCTAATTAATAGTTCTGGATCTGGATAATCAGATGTGCTCAAATAAGAACTTATTAAATCTTCATTTATTGCTTTGGAATCTAATTCTCCATTTATAACTTCACTAGTCATTTTCTGAACAGCTAAAGAAATCTCTCTTCTTGAACTATAACTTAAAGCTAAAATAAGAGTTATTTTAGAATTGTTTTTGGTGCTTTCTTTTGCTGCGTCCAAGGCGTTTTGACAAGAAGTTGGCAGAAAATGTACATCGCCTATAGTAGCTAGTTTTACTCCTTTATTATTTAATTCATCCACTTCATTATAAATAGATTGTACTAATAAATCCATCAATGCAGAAATCTCTTCTTTGGGCCTGTTCCAATTTTCAGAGCTAAAAGCATATAGAGTAAGATACTCAACTCCTATTTCAACTGCAGCTGTTAAAGCTTCTCGGACTGAACCTACTCCGTTAGTATGCCCATAAATTCTCATCTCCCCTTTTTTCTTTGCCCATCTTCCGTTACCGTCCATAATAATGGCGACGTGTTTAGGAATTCTAGTACTATCTAAATTAAAATCTTTCATAAAAAATAAATCTCAGAATTTATTTATATTATTCCCATTTTGGACAAACCATATCCTTAAAAAACTCATAGGTTAATACAATACCACTTACTGCATACCAATCTTTATTACTAGCATCTCCTCTTTGCAAGCCAAAACTTGAATCATTTAAACCTTGGGGATATCCAGATCTATCACTCATTTGAGCTGATTGTGTACTAATTGCAGCCAATGCAACTAAATCTGGATATAGACCACTAACATCGTCAAAATAATCTGTGAAGGTTTTTCTCATCCCATATTCTAAACTAAATGAGAGATGATGTGTAATATTCATTTTAACACCTAATCCAAAAGGGATAACTATTTGATTTTTTGAATACTTTTTGACAATTTCATTATTGTCATTTCTTAAAATACTTCCTTGACCTTCAGTTCCCAACGGTTGTAATTGTACCCACTCACCATCTAATTTTCCTTTAGGATTCATTCTCATATAGTTAATTCCTGCAAAAAAGTAGGGGGTGCCAAAATCGGGTTGGTCTGTACGGTTTTGCCCAGGATGAAAATTAAAAAAATCAATTTCGATAATTGGTCCAAACTCAATTACTTCTGATTTAAATTCTAGATTTCGATAAATTTGACTTTCAATACCTGACTTACTATCATTAGCCTTAAGCTTATTAAACATTAAATGAAACCTTAAAGAAATTCTTTCGTTTGGAAAGTCTGTTTTGTAAACCAAACCAAAACATAAATCTTGTTGGGAAAAATGGCTTTTATTTAAATCACCAATATAGTACCCAGTCCCAGAGAAAAAACCAAATTCGTTGACTTGAGAAATGGCTGTCAAGCTAATAATAAAGGTTAATAAGAGAATTAAATTTTTCATCAAGAAGAACAAGAAGTGAAATTACAAAAGAAATTACAGGAAAACCTTAAAAAGAGTTAATTTCTTGAATCTTTTCCCCAAAATAACTTGTTTCTAATTGTTTTAAAAAAATTATTATCTGGTAACTCAATTAATTTAATAGAAAAATCTGCTTTACTTATAAATATCTCTTCATTGTTCTCAATTGAAATAGACCTACTGTCCATAGTCAAAAGAAATTGACTTTCTCTAGACTCGGCTCTCAACCTTATTACCACATCGTCACAAACTACCATAGGTCTAAGGTTTAAATTATGGGGAGAAACTGGAGTAATTACAAAATTATTAGACCCTGGAGAAATAATTGGACCACCACAAGACAAAGAATAGGCTGTTGAACCTGTAGGAGTAGAAATAATTAAACCATCTGCCCAATAGGAATTTAAAAATTCATTGTCCAAGAAAGCATCGATTTTTAACATAGAAGATGAGTCTTTTTTATGAACAGTAATCTCATTAAGAGCAAAATTAGATGTTTTATTGTCAGATAAAGTTTTGCTTTTAACCATTAGCAATGATCTCTGATCGAGTTTGTAGTCTTTATTTTTCAATGCTTTCACAGCTAAAACTATATCCTCTTGGGTAATATTTGCTAAAAACCCAAGTCTTCCAGCATTAATTCCTAGAACTGGAATATTGCTGTCTTTGATCATTGTAACGGTATTTAGTAAAGTTCCATCTCCACCAAAACTTATTAAAAGATCAATTCCATTTGCTAATAAATCTTGATCATCAAAAAAATTAATATTAAATCTTTCAATTAATGAAGAATGTCCCTCTAGTGATTGGTGGATAAATAACTGTGGATTTAGCTCGTCCTTTAATGTAAAAATAAGAGCTTCTAAGAATTTTAAATTATTCTCAGAAATAGATTTTCCATATATAGCAATATTCTTCACTCTATAACTCTAAATATTTAATTAGATGATCGTATCTATCTTTGGTTTGATTGGCTATTTCTTCGTCGCTAAATATTTCATCAATAGTGTAATCATATCTGGAAAAAGTTTGCAAAACAGCTCCTAAATTGGTTTGAGTAATTTTAATAGTAAGTTTTATTTGGTTTGAACCAATAATAGAATCATTGTAAAATGCAAGAATTTTAGAATCATTACTTTCAATTATTTGGGCTATTTCTGAAAACTGATAATCTATATTATTTAAATACATGATTAAAGTTGCTCCATTTTGAGTGAAACTAGATTGATTACTAAATATATTTAATAAGTTTTTCCCACTAATAGAACCTTTGTAAATGTTTTGATTATCACAAACTGGAACTACACTTAGGTTATAATTAGAAAGTAGTAACATAATTTGAAATAAATGGGCATTCCCAAAAACAAACTGCTGCTTACCAATGAAATTAATTTTGGAAATTAATTCCTTTGAATTATTGAAATCATAAATCATATCATCAGAAATCAAACCAACAAATTCAGAACCATTTAATACCGGTAGATGATTTACTTTAAACTCATCCATCCAATTCAAAGCCTTTTCGATAGACTCATCAATTTTTATTGGTGGAACGTCGTTTTGTATTAAATCAATTGCCTTCATTTATTTATAAATATTTGTAAAAATACAATTAAAGTAGCGATTAAGATAAATTGTCTTTTAAATTTGTGACATGATCGCATTAAGTGTAAATATCAATAAAATTGCAACATTGAGAAATGCTAGAGGTGGAATTATACCCAATGTTATTCAACATGCTAAAAATATAGAACTTTTTGGAGCCAATGGCATCACGGTTCATCCAAGGCCAGATGAGAGACATATAACTTATCAAGATGTTAGAGAACTAAAGAAAGTTCTAAAAGTGGAACTAAATATTGAAGGAAATCCAAAAGAAAAATCTTTTGTAGATCTTGTTCTAGAAACTAAGCCTAGTCAGGTAACCTTAGTTCCTGATGAAAGCGGTCAATTAACATCCGATCATGGCTGGGATACAATTAAAGAAAAAAACTTTTTATCTGAAATGATTCAACTTTTTTCAAATAATCAAATTAGAACCTCTTTATTTATAAATCCTAATGAAAAACATGTCCAAGGAGCTAAGGAAATTGGAACAGACAGAATAGAACTTTATACAGAAAGTTATGCAAATTCTAGTGTTTTAGATTTTGAAAAAGCTATTAAGCCATTTGTAAAAGCAGCCAATAAGGCCAATGAATTGAGGATAGAAATAAATGCAGGACATGATTTAAATCTAGAAAACTTAAAATACTTTGCAACAAATATTCCAAATTTAAAGGAGGTTTCTATTGGTCATGCACTAATTGCAGATGCTCTAAATTATGGGATGGAAAACACGGTTAACTTATATCTCAGAGCTCTTTTAAAATGAAACTAAATTTCAAAAAAATAGGAAAGGGAAAACCCTTGCTAATTCTACATGGACTTTTTGGTTCATTAGAAAATTGGGGGTCACTTGGCAAGAAATTCGCAGAAAATAATTTAGTTTATTTGATAGATCTTCGAAACCATGGCAGATCTCCTCACAGTGAAGAGATGAGTTACGACATTATGGCGGACGATTTGTTAGAATTAATAAAGGACGAAAATATTAATTCTCCTATAATTCTTGGGCACTCTATGGGTGGGAAGGCAGCTTTATTATTTGCAGAAAAATATTCAAAATATCTAGATAAATTAATTGTGGCGGACATTGGAATAAAAGCCTACCCAATGCACCACGATGAGATTTTAAAGGGTTTAAATAGCGTTAACTTACAAGAAATTTCAAGTAGAAATCAAGCTCAGCAGTCTATCCAAGTTCATATTAATAATTTAAGTATTCAACAATTTTTACTGAAAAACTTATATTGGATTGAAAAAGGAAAATTAGCATGGAGAATGAATCTAAAAGAAATCGAAAAAAATATTGAAGAAATTTTAGTGAAAATCAATATCCATAAAAATCCTATTAATACACTTTTTATTCGTGGAGAAATGTCCAACTACATTTTAGAAGAGGATTTTGAAAACATACTAAGATCTTTTCCAAACGCTGAAATCAAAACAATTCCAAAAGTAGGACATTGGTTACATGCAGAAAACCCAATTGAATTTTACAAAATTGTAAGAGAATTTATAATCTAGAGGGGAAAAGAAATTTACTGCTTATTGAGTTGCATTTCAATATCAATTTCAGCGTTTAACGTAAAACCCATTGTATCAATCACAAATGGTATAGTACCATTTAAAAAACATATGCTTTCTTGGATTGATAAAATTTGATAATCAGAGACCAACCCTGTTGTTTGATCTGTTATTAATATGTTGTTATCGTCGTTGGTTAATTCCCAAGTTCCTTCACTAGTAATATCAATTGGGAAACCTGGTAAAGTTTGACCAAGAATATCAATTCCTTCAGTGACAAAATTTAATGAATTAGAGCAAGTATATTCTGGAAATTGGAAATACCAATAGCCAGCATCATTTGCTTCTCCAGAGATAGTTTGACTTCCTAAAATAGGAATATCAATTTGTGTATCATATTGTAAATTTGTAATATTCCAATCACCATTTAACAAATATGCATTTGAATAAATACACGATCCGTTGTCGTCTGTTGCAGATGGGTTATAATTAGTTGAATTTGAATCTGTGCATCCTAATATAATACAAGAATTATCATCATTATCTGCAGATGGATTATAGTTAGTTGCTGTTGGATCTGTACATCCATCTTTTCCACAAGATGCTATTAAAAAACTAAAGAATAGAATACTTGATATTTTTAAAAACCTTTTCATGTAAAATTATTATTCAATTATAAATTTATGATTTATTCTGCCATTTTGCAAAGACAATCTACGACATAAAATCCTTTAGGCAAGAAAAATAATTCAATTTCTATATGTTTTTAGTATCAAATCTATCGTTATAAACAATTTTACCTGTCAAATCAAATAATCTTGAGCAAAAAAAATAAGAGGGAGAAATAGTAAAAAAGTTAATAAAAATCTCATGAAGCCTTCTTAACTAAGAACATATAGACTGGAAAATGGTCACTATATCCTCCTATAAAACTAGAACCACCGTAAGTTCTAAAGGGGTACCCTTTGTAATTTCCACTTGGATTTTTTAAGAATGATTTATTGTATACTACTGACTTATAATAACTAAAAGAATTATACATATTTTCAATATCTATTTCAGATTGTTTCACAATTAAAGATGGTGTTAAGATAAATTGATCAAATAAATTCCACTGGTCTCTATAAGCTAAAGTTCCTATTCCTTTTTTGTAATGATCGAACATCGTATTATACATTTGATTATTTCTTAAAAGAGTAGATCCGTTGGCGTGTAAAAAATCTTTAATACTTGGAGAGATAGGATCATCGTTAAAATCTCCCATTACAATCACCTTTGCTTTTTTATCTATTTGCTTAAGAGAATCTACTATAGATTTGGTCAACTTAGCAGCTTCTATACGTTTGGGTCTACTTTTCGCCTCCCCCCCCCGTCGCGATGGCCAGTGAACAACAATTAAGTGTATTTCTTCTCCTAATAATTTACCAGAAACTACCAATTGGTCTCTAGATCTGAACCTATCATTACCAGGAATTTTAAATTTAACGGATTTACTGGAAGTTACCTTGAAGTGTAAAGGGTCGTAAATTAATGCACAGTCAATTCCTCTAGCATCTGGTCCTTCATGGTGCACAATTTTGTAGTTCTTATCAGCAATTGAAGGTTGACTTACTAAATCTTCTAAAACCAATCTGTTTTCAATTTCACAAACGCCAATAATACTTGCACCAAGTGGAGTTACTTCTTTACCCAAAGTATCTATAACAAAAGCCATGTTTTTTAACTTATGTAGATATTTAGTGGTATTAAAGTTTTTAGATCCAAAAGGGGTGAAATCCTCCTGCAAAATCTTATTGGTATCAGGATCTACTATGGTATCAAAAAGATTTTCAAGGTTATAAAATGCAATACATTCTAAATTTAGCTCAAGAGACTTTCTATCTTGAGAATATCCCGCTTTTAGGAAAAGAAAAAATGTTAAAAAAATTAGATGGACTTTCAAGTTGAGAAATAATTTAAGTTACTTTTACTAAATTAAACAACTTAATTTAATTTCAATACTTAAGATCAAATGATTCTCAATTACTTCAAATCTCGTTTCATTTTTTCTTTGGTATTAGTATTCTACTTAACAGGCTTTAAAGGCCAAACAGATTCGTCATTTGTTGTAGATACTGTCAAAAATATAATTCCAGTATTTACTACCACAGTAGATTTACTTGACAATGAATTACAATCACAAGACATAAGTGGTTTATTACAATCTTCAAGGGATGTATATGTAAATCAAGCAGGATTTAATTTCAGCGCCGCAAGATATAGATTGAGAGGATATAGCTCTGAAAATACTCGACTTTTTATTAATGGAATTCCAGTCAATGATCCAGAAAATGGATGGACAATATGGAGCTATTGGGGTGGACTAAACGATGTTACTAGATACCCAGAAACAAGTTTTGGAATAACTAACTCGGCTGTAAATTTTGGAAGTATTGGAGCATATTCTTATATATCTGCACTTCCATCTGTAAAGAGGACGGGGTCTAGAGTCTCATATGCTTCAACCAACAGGTCCTATAGAAATAGAGCAATGTATACTTACAATTCTGGTCTTAACGACAATGGTTGGGGATTTTTAATAAGTGGTTCTTCTAGATGGTCTGATGAAGGTTATGTTCCCGGATCGTATTATAGTTCTGGAAGTTATTTGCTGTCTTTAGAAAAGAAATTTAATGAAAAACATACCATAAACTTCATGGGGTTTGGAGCACCAACCGTACAAGGAAGACAAGGTATTGCTGTTCAAGAAACTTATGATTTAACAGGAGATCCTTTTTACAATCCTTACTGGGGCTACCAGACACAAACTGACGGAAGTCTTAAAAAGAGAAATGCAAGAAGTAGAGACAACCATAAACCGTATATGACCTTGGGTCATTATTGGAAAGTCTCAGAAAAATTAAATATACAATCTAACTTTTATGTCATTACAGGAAGAACAAGTAACACGAATTTAAATTGGGTAGATGCAAATGATCCAAGACCAGATTATTACAAGTATTTACCAAGTTATTTTGTAAATGATCAAGGAACACTTTCGGGAAATCAAATTATTGAAAACCAAGAACAGTACAACAATATTACTCAACAATGGCAGCAAAATAATCCAGACTACACACAGTTAAATTGGGATTTAATGTACAATGCCAACTACAATAATTTATATACTCAAAATAATATTAGCAATATAGATTCCTCATTTACAGGAAGGAGATCTAAATACATAGTAGAAGAATATAGATTAGATCCTAGACAATATGGATTTAATAGTTTTGGAAAGTTTGATTTCGACGAAAATAGCAGTTTGAATTTCGGTCTAAATATCAATAATTACACAAGTAGAAACTACCGAAAGATAAATGATCTTTTAGGAGGAGATTTTTGGTTAGATATCGACCAGTTTGCTCTCAGAGACTTTAACGATCCTAGACTCGCTCAGAATGATCTTCTAAAGATTAATAATATTGTTGATAAGGGAGATGTTTTTGGTTACAACTACGACATCCATGTAAACAAAAACGAATTATTTGGCACCTACAGCTACAATAAAAAAAGAATAGAATCCTTTATTGGTCTAAATGCATCTACTACTATATTTTGGAGAGATGGAAAAATGCAAAACGGTAGATTTCCAGAAAGTTCATTAGGAATTTCTGAAAAACAAAACTTTTATAATTATGGTGTAAAGTTTGGCTTTCTTTATAAAATTACTGGAAGACATTTATTGTCATTCAATGGAATATATAAAACGGAAGCTCCTTATGTTAGAAATGCCTACGTATCACCAAGAACAAGAGACCAGTTGGTTCCTAACTTAAGTTCTACAGAAATAATTTCAGGAGACCTAAATTACAATATAAGATTGCCATTTCTTAAAGCGCGATTGACTGGTTTTTATACCCAAATAAATGACCAGACTTGGGCAAGATCTTTTTACCACGATGAGTATAGAACTTTTGTAAATTATATGATGACCAATGTAGATCAAATTTTTATGGGAATTGAACTAGGATTTGAAAGCAATATTACCTCCACTGTTCAATTAACAGGCGCATTTACAATTGGAGATTATTTATACAATTCTAGGCCAGTTGCTACCATTACAAGAGACAATTCGCAAGAATTAATTGCTTTGGATAAAATAGTTTACCTTCAAAATTTTAAAATTGGGGGAATGCCTCAACAAGCTTCTTCTTTAGGACTTAAATACAACGCTCCTAAATACTGGTATGCTGGAGTTAATTTCAATTATTTTAGAGATATTTATCTTTCACCAAATCCTGATAGAAGAACATCAGAAGCAATTAGCGCATACGGAGCTGAGTATCCTTACAGAGATGAAATTATTGACCAAACCAAACTGAGTAATGGGAATGCTGTGAATTTATTTTGTGGGAAAAGCTGGAAAATATATAAAAACGATAGCTATTTAAGACTTGGTCTTAATGTCAATAATTTATTAGACAATACTTCTTTCAAAACTGGAGGATTTGAACAACTTAGATACGATGCCTCCAATATTCAACGGTTCCCAAATAAATATGGCTACATGTATGGTAGAACCTATTTCCTAATGTTAAGTTATTTATTTTAAAGATGAAAAAAATTCAAAATTTACTACTAATAATATCTGTTACCCTATTGTACTTTTCATGCAACAAAAAATACGATGATCCACCTGTTAATCAAGTTCCTACTGGAAATATTATTTCAATAAGTGACCTTAAAGATATGTTCACTGGTTCAGCTACTTTAATTGATAGCAACTACAGTATTTTTGGCAATATCACGTCTGAAGAAACCAATGGAAATTTTTACAAAGAAGTTTTTATGCAAGATTTAAGTGGTGCTATCAAATTAAAATTAAAATCGTCTGGAGGTCTTTACATTGGGGATAGTATAAGAATTAATATTCAGAATGTATCTATGAGTGAGTATGGAGATTTAATACAACTAGAAAATATTGATGTGGATCAACAAGTAGTGAAAATTGCAACAGAAAAATTTATTGAGCCATATGAAGCTACTATAAACCAACTTAGTCTTTCTGAGGACCAAAGTAGATTAGTTAAATTAAATGATGTTGAATTTACAGAACTTGGAATGACCTATGCAGATGCAATTAATTTAAGTACAGGATCAAGAATTCTTTCAGACTGTAATGGAAATACTGTTTCTGTAAGAACAAGTGGATACGCAAATTTCGCAAGTGATACTGTTGCATCAGGAAAAGGCTCTATTACGGGAATATTTACTATTTATAATTCGGAAAAACAATTTGTTATTAGAGATATAAATGAAGTACAATTAGATTCTTCTCGATGTAATGGATCTTCAGGTGGTGGAGGAGGTAGTGGAGGAGATATTTTATACAAAGATTTTGAAGATGGATCCATGACGTCAGGAGGGTGGAAAAACTTTTGGAGCGGAACTAATCCAAATATTGGAGAGTGGGAGATTTATACTACTTTTGGTGTTAATGGACCAGTTGCAAAAGCAAGTAATTATTCAAATAGTAGTAACTATGCATGTGAAAGCTGGATGGTTTCACCATTATTTGATTTAACTGCTACCTCTGCTCCATATCTAGTTTTTGATAATGTTACTAGATATAGTGGTAATGCATTGGAACTATATATATCTTATGACTATGATGGATCTAGTAATCCTTCTCAACAAGGGACTTGGATAGATATTACCGGGTATGTTCCCAACTGGGATACCGACGACTTTGAATGGGACTTGGTATCTAGTGGAAACACAGATTTAACACCATTTATTGCACCGTCTGTTGCCATAGCTTTTAAATATATTGGAACCAATTCTAATGGTGCAACATGGGAAGTTGATAATATTATTATTAGAGAATAATATTAATAATTCATTAAAATTTTCTTTGGATCTTTTCCTTTGAAAACCATTTCTTCTGGGTTTTCTAGTACTTCTTTTACTTTTACTAAAAATCCAACACTATCTTTTCCATCTATTATTCTATGGTCATAAGAAAGAGCAACATACATAATTGGTCTAATCTCTACTTTTCCATCAATAGCCACTGGTCTTTGAACAATATTATGCATTCCTAAAATTGCTGATTGAGGAGGATTGATAATTGGTGTACTTAGCATAGAACCAAAAACACCTCCATTAGTAATTGTAAAAGTTCCGCCAGTAATTTCTTCAATTGAAATTTTACCATCTCTTGCCTTAACTGCAAGTTCTTTAATTTTAGATTCTATTTCTAATAAATTCATCTCATCCGCATTTCTTAATACTGGAACCATTAAACCTTTTTCTGTACTTACAGCTATTCCTACATCGTTAAAGTTATAGGAAATCATATGGTCTCCATCTATCATAGAGTTAACAGTAGGGAATTCTTTTAAAGCAACAGTACAAGCATAGGTAAAAAAGGACATAAATCCTAAACCAACACCGTACTTCTCTTTAAAAGCATCTTTGTATTTTGCTCTTAAATCCATAATTGGCTTCATGTCTACTTCATTAAAAGTAGTAAGCATTGCTGTTTCATTTTTTACAGTTACCAATCTTGATGCAATTTTTCTTCGCAGCATACTTAACTTACGTATCTCACTTTTTCTATTTCCTTCCTCTGGTAAAGAAGCTAATAATTGAAGAATATCTTGTTTGGTAATTCTCCCTCCTTTTCCAGAACCCTCAATATGCTCTGCTTGGATATTGTTCTCTACAATGATTTTTTTAGCTGCAACACTTGGATGTCCTGATGCATAAGATTTTTCATTTTTTGGGGTGGAACTAACTGGACCTGGTGATGGAGTTGAACTTTTTGGACTAGCCTTGGCTGGAGATTTACCACCTTCTGGTTTAGCAGCAGAAGTATCAATCAAACATACAACTTGACCTACGGCTACAACATCTCCCATTTCAGCCTTTAAAGTAATTATTCCAGCTTCTTCTGCAGGTAATTCAAGAGTAGCTTTATCAGAATCAACCTCAGCTATGGTTTGATCTTTTTCAACATAATCTCCATCTTCAACCATCCATTCTGCAATTTCAACTTCTGATATAGATTCACCTGGACTAGGGACTTTCATTTCTAATACTGACATAATTTATTTTTTTAAGAATATGACATTACTTTATTAATTATTTCTTGGTGTCTTCTTTCAAAAACTTTAGGTGATCCTGAAGCAGGACTTCCAGATTCTTCTCTAGAAAAACACACTATTTTTGAATATTCCCACTTTCTGAGAATATAAGACCATGGACCCATATTTAATGGTTCTTCCTGCGCCCATATATACTTGCAATCCTTTCCGTATTTATTAAAAATGGATTTTAGCTGAGCTTCTGGAAAAGGATATAGCTGTTCTAATCTAACAAATGCAATATTTCCTTTATCTAAAGTTTCGTAATGCTCTATTAAATCATAATAAAATTTACCAGAGCATAAAACTACCTGATTCGTTTTTGAGGGTGTTGCAAGAGAATCATCAATAACTTCTTGAAAAGATCCTGAAGACATTTCCTCGATTGGAGAAACTGCTCTGTGGTACCTTAAAAGTTTTTTTGGAGTAAATACTACCAACGGCTTTCTAAATGGTCTTGCAATTTGTCTTCTTAAAAGATGGAAGTAATTAGCAGGGTTAGTACAATTGGCAACTTGAAAATTTTCTTCTGCGCATAGCTGTAAAAAACGTTCTATTCTGGCAGAAGAATGCTCAGAGCCCATGCCTTCATATCCGTGTGGCAAAAGCATTACTAAACCGTTAGGTGTTCCCCACTTATCTTCCGCAGCACTTAAAAACTGATCAATTATAATCTGAGCACCGTTAAAGAAATCTCCAAACTGAGCCTCCCATATAGTTAATCCATTTGGGGTATTGAAAGCATAACCATAATCAAATCCTAAAACAGCGTATTCAGAAAGAAGGGAATTGTAAATTTCAAATTTTCCTTGGTGATCATTAAGAAGGTTTAAAGGAATTATCTCTTCTTCGTCGTCTTCTGTTTTTACAATAGCATGTCTGTGTGAAAATGTACCTCTTTCAACATCTTGACCAGATATTCGAATAGATTTGCCTTCATCAAGAAGTGTAGCGTATGCTAAAAGTTCGCCCATTGCCCAATCTAGTTTATCCGATTCAATCATTTTTAATCGATCGTCAAAAAGCTTGACAATTTTTCTAAAATATTTTTTTCCTTCTGGTAATGAATTCATTTTTTTTGCAATTGAAAGCAGCTTACTTTTCTCTACACCAGTAGGCGGTGAATTTTGAAAATCATTGGGGCTTGACTTTCTAAAATCAGTCCAAACTTCTTCAAGGAAATTGGTGATTTTGGCTTTTTCAATTTGTTTAGCATCGTTTAATCGCTCTTGAAGCATGTCGTCAAATTCTTTTTCCATTTGATTACCTTCTTCAACACTCACAACATTTTCATCAACCAATTTTTTTAGATAAATTTCTCTTGGATTGGGATGATTAGCAATTATTTTGTAAAGTTTAGGCTGGGTAAATTTTGGTTCATCACCCTCATTATGGCCATATTTTCTATAGCACAATAAATCAACGAAAACATCTCTTGAATATTCTTGTCTATATCTAAGAGCAATGTCGAGAGTTTGAACTACTGCTTCAACATCATCACCATTAACATGAAATACTGGACATAGCGTAGATTTGGCAATGTCTGTACAGTAGGTACTTGACCTTGCGTCTAAATAGTTGGTAGTGAATCCTACTTGATTGTTGATTACTATATGCAGACTCCCTCCTGTTCTATAACCCTTGAGTTGTGCCATCTGAACCACTTCATAAACAACGCCTTGACCGGCTATTGCTGCATCACCATGAATTAAAATGGGTAAAATTTTCTTCTCGTCTCCATCTAATTCATGGTCAATTTTAGATCTTGTAATCCCTTCAACTACTGGATCGACTGCTTCTAAATGAGATGGATTTGGTGACAAAGTTATTTTCACATTATTACCACTATCTGTCATCACTTCAGAGGTTATACCTAAATGGTACTTAACATCTCCATCAAAGAGAACTTCTTCATCGTATTCTTTCCCCTCAAATTCACTAAATATCTTGTCATAAGTTTTATTAAAAATATTTGCCAAAACATTTAATCTGCCTCTGTGAGCCATTCCTACAACGAATTCTTTCAAACCTAGGTTGGAACCATTTTCAATTAAAACATCCAAGGCGGGAATTAAAGACTCTGCGCCTTCAATTGAAAATCGTTTTTGGCCAACAAACTTTTTTTGAAGAAATTGCTCAAATACTGTAGCTTGATTTAATTTATGTAAAATATGTTTTTTTTGATCTTTAGAAAACTGTGGTCTATTTTTTAGTTCTATATTTTTTCTTATCCATTCAACTCTTTCTGGATGTCTGATATATTGATACTCGATTCCAATTGATTGGCAGTAAGTTGCTTCTAAGTGAATAATTATGTCATTTAATGAACAAGGTTCTAAGCCAACTTGTTCGCTAGCCTGAAAAACAGTCAATAAATCTTCTTGATCCAAACCAAAGTTTTTAATTTCTAAAGTAGGATGGTATTTTCTTCTCTCTCTAACTGGGTTTGTTTTTGTAAAAAGATGTCCTCTAGAGCGGTAGGCGTTTATTAAATTAATAACCCTAAACTCTTTTAAAACATTGGTTGGAATTTGATTAACTTCTTTGTAATTAAATTTAGAAAATTCGTAACCATCAAAAAAACTCCTCCAACTTGACTCAACTAATCTTTTATCCACTAAATATCTTTGGTGTAACTCATCTAAATAATCTATATCTATACCGTTTAAAAAAGAAAATCTATCTATTGCCATTATACTAACAAATATGCAAAATAATTAATTGTTATAATAGTTGGAAAGAAGATTCTTTAAGGACTTTTTAAATAAAAATTATATTTGAAAAAAAATACCATTATTCTTTTTAAATTTTTAAGATTTGATACTAAACAATGTCTCCGATGTTAATTCTTAAATGTAATTTCGTGGTATGAAAATTTTAATAACAGGCGGTTCTGGTTTACTTGGTTCTGCACTTACAAAAAAATTATTAAAAAATAATATTGAAGTGGTTCATCTTACGCGAAACAAAAGTTCAAAAAATGATGTAAAAAATTATCTATGGAACTGGGAGAAGAATGAAATTGATGAAAACTGTTTTATTAGAGTAACTCATATTGTTCATCTGGCAGGTGCAGGAATTGGGGAAAAAGCATGGACACAAAAAAGAAAAGAGCAAATCGTAAAAAGTAGAGTTCTCACTACACGACTTATGCTTTCAAAAACAACCGAACTAAACTTACCAATATCAGCATTTATTGCTGCATCTGCTGTTGGAATATACGGTGCACAAAAAAGTGAAAAAGTTTTTAATGAAGAAGACGAGCCATTTGAAGATTTCATGGGAAACTGTTGTAGGCAATGGGAAAATTCAGTAGACAAATTTGAAACAATGTCAAGAGTTGTAAAACTTAGATTAGGAGTAATTCTTGATAAAAATCACGGTGCTCTACCTAGGTTAGCTAATATGGTTAAAAATGGTATTGGGGCTCCATTAGGTAATGGTCAACAATACATGCCTTGGATTCATATAGATGATGCTGTAAATATATTCTTCAAATCTATTTTGAATGAAAAAATTTCTGGAACTTTTAATACTGTTTCTAGCAACTATATAACCAATTCAGAACTTACTAAAAAAATTGGTGAAGTTTTTAACAAAAAAATATGGTTGCCCAATGTGCCAAGTTTTATCCTTAAATTTCTATATGGAGAAATGTCTGACACCATTTTGAAAGGAGTTAAAGTTTCTAATGAGAAATTAAAAAAAATAGAGCTAAAATTAAAATATGAAAAAATAGAGGATGCTCTTTCAGAAATTTATTCTTAAGACTTTCTATTCATTAACAAAACGGAAAAATCTTCTACAATTTTCTTTTTTTTATCTGTTAAAGATAAATTTCGTAAAGAGATCATAGACCTATTATAAAAATCATTTTTTGATTCTTGAGCAACTTTCAAAACATCATATTTAAGGTAAAAATCTTTGACTTTTGATACTTTTTGATCATTACTAATTTGTTTGTCGTCAATAATATGGTTCACAGTATTTTGATCTACTTTGGATGCTTTATTTAAAAAGTCTATATATAAAATAGTTTTCTTTTTTTCAATAATATCCCCTCCAACTTGTTTACCAAAATTATCTTCATTTGGAAATACGTCTAAAATATCGTCATGAATTTGGAAAGAAGTTCCTAAATTAAACCCAAAATCGTAAAGTAATTGAGCATCATTTGGAGATGCTCCTCCAATTAATGCTCCCATTTTTAAAGAACATGCAACCAAAACTGCAGTTTTAAGCTGAATCATATTTATATAATCGCTAATTGAAATTATTTCTAGTTTCTCAAATTTCATATCTAAAGACTGCCCCTCACATACTTCTACAGCAGTTTGTTGGAAAATTTGATGCAAAGTTGGTGACTGAGAAGAAGAATTAGACAAGATCTGGTTTACAATTGCATATAATAAGTCTCCGGAAAGTATAGCTATATTTTCATCCCACTTTTTATGTACAGCAGGTAAATTTCTCCTAATTGGTGCTTGATCCATGATATCGTCATGAATTAGGGTGAAATTATGAAAAAGCTCTATTGCAATTGCTTCATTAATAGCTAAATGAGGTTGATTAGAGAATAAATCTGTAGCCATAAGAGCAAGAGAAGATCTAAATCGTTTTCCGCCATTACTAATAATATACTTTATAGGATCATAAATTGAAAGTGGTGGTAATTTATCACTAAATACTCTTAACTCTTTATCAATAATTTCTTTGTACTCAATTAGCATAATAATTTATCAATCAATTAAACTCATCAAATAATTTCCATAACCACTTTTTAAAAGAGGAATAGCAAGTTCTTTAAGCTTTTCATCATTAATAAAGCCATTGGAATATGCAACCGCTTCAATACAACCCACTCCAAAACCCTGTCTTTCTTCTATAGTTTGAACAAAATTAGAAGCTTGAATAAGGGAAGTGAAAGTTCCTGTATCCAACCAAGCAATTCCTCTTGGAAGAGTTTTAACTTGTAATTTTCCTGATTTTAGATAGTCCTTATTGACATCAGTAATTTCATATTCTCCTCTATCACTAGGCTTTAAGTTTTCAGCAATTTTAATCACCTCATTATCGTAAAAATAAAGACCTGGTACTGCATAATTTGATTTTGGATTTTCTGGCTTTTCCTCAATAGAAATTGCTTTTCCTTGTTTGTCAAATTCAACTACGCCATATCTTTCCGGATCGTGTACTCTGTAGGCAAAAATTAATCCCCCATCTGGATCATTAGAACTTTCTAATTTTTCTCCCATACCTCCGCCAAAAAATATATTGTCTCCAAGAATTAAAGCAACATTGTCGTTTCCAATAAACTGTTTGCCAATTACAAATGCTTGGGCTAAACCATTAGGTATGTATTGAATTTGATATTCAAATCTGCAACCTAATTTGGAACCATCCCCTAAAAGATGTTTAAATAGGGGTTGGTCATTAGGAGTAGTAATAAATAGTATCTCTCTAATTCCAGCATGCATTAATGTGGAAAGAGGATAATAAATCATAGGCTTATTGTAAACAGGCATTAATTGTTTGCTAACTGCTAATGTAAGTGGGTGAAGTCTGGTTCCTGAGCCGCCAGCTAAAATAATTCCTTTCATTGTTTATAATTTATCTAATTCTATATCGGAATCATCATAAAAATAATCTTCCGAATTTTTAAAGTTTTGGCTTAAAACTATCTTCTCTAGTGATAAGAGTAAAGAAGGCAATAAAATTAAATTGGTAAGCATGGCAACAAATAAAGTTAAAGAAACTAAAATGCCCAAAGCTTGTGTGCCTCCAAATTCTGAGGCAGTGAAAATTGAAAATCCAAAGAATAATATTATGGAAGTATAAATCATACTAACTCCTGTTTCTTTTATAGAAATTTCAACAGCACTAGAAATAGTTTTTGATTTCAACTCTTGACGATATTTTGCTAAAAAGTGAATAGTATCATCTATAGATATTCCAAAAGCAATACTAAAAACTAAAATTGTAGAGGGCTTAATACTAATTCCAAAATAACCCATTAAGGCAGAAGTGAAAATTAAGGGCAATAAATTTGGGAGTAATGATACCAAGACCATTTTAAGAGATTTAAATAGAAGGGACATTATTATGGCAATTACCATTATTGCCAAAAGTAAACTAATCATTAAATTCTTAATCATATAAGTAGTTCCTTTGGTAAATAAAACTCCTGAACCAGTTATGTCAGACTTTACATTTAAGGACCTTACAGATTGCTTGATAGCATTACTAAACTGCTTTTTTCCATATAGTTTTTCAATTGTAGAATTTCTCTTAGGAAATTCATTGTTTAAAGCCAAATCGCCATTTGTCAAAATTTGTTTCACTCTGTATCTTACAATTTGATTTGAGGAAAAAAATTTATTTACTGAACCTTCTTTCATAGCTTTTTCATAAAGAATTTGTTCTGGATTAATAATGCTATCTATTCTGAAATTTATTCTTTCGATCAAGCTGTCCATTGCTGCAGTACCAATATCTGCGATTTGCAAAGTAATTCTTGTTGTTAAATGTGTTGAGTCCAGGAAACTTCCAACAAAACCATTACTATTATCGGTTTTGGAATTAATAAAACTATTTTTAAAATACTTTGATTTTATAATACGAGAAAAATATTTTTGATCTTTTGATTTACTAAAATTTAGATCATATTTAGATTTTTTACCATTGGAATAAGATTGAGAAATAAACTTCATAGCATCCACTATAGATAAAGACTTAGAGAGATATTTTTCGGATGTTAAGGACTCTTGTAATTTTTGAATTTTAGCAATATTAGAAAAGCTTTTATAAATAGTATCCTTATAGGCTAGCACTATTTCAAAAGGAAGAACTCCGTTAAGCTCTTTCTCAAAAAACTTCAAATCCTTTACTATTGGACCTTTTTTTGGAAAATCATCAGTGAAATTTCCCGTAACGTGCATTAAACTAACACCGTAAGCTCCAAAAAATAACAATATAATTGTAGATAAGTATACCTGCTTTCTGTAGTATTTTGAGAAAATGACTAATGAATTTACAAAACTAAAAATCCATTTCCTATCAAGATGTTTAGTATGCTTTTCTTTTGGAGGAGGTAAAAAACTATATATAATTGGAACAAGACATATACTTATTATAAACATACAGAGAATGTTTATAAATGAAACCAATCCAAATTCAATCATTATAGAAGAGTTTGTGAAAACAAATGTTCCAAATCCTAGTGCGGTGGTTGCATTGGTTAAAAAAGTAGCATTTCCTACTTTCTGAATAATTTTTTCCAAAGCATAGAGCTTATCACCATGATTTTTAAACTCTTGTTGGTATTTATTAATTAAATAAATACAATTTGGGATTCCAATAACAATAATTAATGGTGGAATTAGAGCCATAAGAGATGTCAGTTCATAGCCAAATAATCCTATAACTCCCATAGACCAAACAACACCTACTAAAACAACAATCAAAGAAATAACAACTACTTTGAAGGATTTAAAAAAGACAAAAAGCAATATCGAAGTAACTAATAAAGCTAATAAAACAAATATTTTTAGTTCTGATTTAATAATTGTCATAACATATGACCTTATATATGGAAGACCGGAGAATCTCCAATTTTCAAATAAGTCATCGTAGGACATTGCAATTTCATTGATTTCGGAAATCAATGATCCTCTAGATTTAGAATTAAATATCTCTTTGTTCAAAAACAACATCATTAAATGAAGATCGCTGGAGTTTTTATAGACAATATTTTCATAGAAACTAAGGTTGCTAATAACTTTAGAAATACTGTCAATTTTTTCTTGACTTAATGGGTAATTATCAATTATCTGAACTAGATTAAATTTACCTTCCTTCTTGTCTTTAATAATATTATATAAATGACCTTCAGAAAAAATAGAGTCTATTGCATTTTTGTAGTAACTAGTATCTTTTTCTTTTACTAAAACAGTAACATTTCCTATGCTATCTGCCATTTCTAACCAAGCATTAAATTTTTTTTCAGAGTAAAAATTAGGTTCTGTTGTTGCAATGACCAACATCATGCCATCTTGACCAAAATTATCTTTAAAGTTCTGGTAAGCAATAAAAGTGGAATCGTTTTCTGGAAGAAGTTTATTTAGTTGGTACTGTAGCTTAATTTTAGTAGAAAAAAAACCAAAAAAAATAGTTAGAACTAAAATCAGAAAAACAATAAAAATTCTGTTATTAAGAATAATCTTAGAAATATTCTTCCACATTATAAGCTAATTAACATTGATCATACGCTAAGTTATCAATTAATAGAGAAGTTAAAAACTATTAGAATAAAGGATTTTACTATTTTTAAAAAATAAATGCATAAATCTGAATTAATAGCTTTAATTAAGTTTTTTTCTTTTAAAAAAGCAGAAAATGTTATTAGGCTCTACCTAAGTTTTATCATTTCAAGATTTTTAAAAAAATCTTTCATTTCGGGACTTCCATTTGCATTAAGTATAGAACCTACAACCTCATGTAACTTAAGTTGTCCAGAATGTCCAAGTGGACTAAAACAATTCACCAGAAAAACAGGTAATCTTTCGATTTCTTTAAATAAAAAAATAATTGATGAGCTTAAAGGAAAATTAACTTATATAAATTACTACTTCCAAGGAGAGCCTTTCATAAATAAAAACTTTTTTGCTTTTGTCAAATATGCTAATTCAAAAAAAATATTTTGTTCTACTTCAACAAATGGTCACTTCCTTAACGAGGAAAATTGTGTAAAAACTATTGAATCTGGCCTAAAAAGATTAATTATCTCTATTGATGGAAATAGTCAAGAGACCTATGAAGTATATCGTAAAAAAGGGAAATATAAAAGAGTAATAGATGGGACAAAAAATATTTTAAAATGTAAAAAAGAATTAAATAGTCAGTATCCTCACGTAATCTTACAATTTTTAGTTTTTAAAACCAATGAACATTTAATTGAGGAGATGAAAACTTTGGCAGATGACCTAGGAGTAGATGAACTACGATTAAAAACTGCTCAGTTCTACAATTATGAAAATGGAAATGAATTGATTCCAGAGAACGAAAAATATTCTAGATATAAAAAAACAAAGAATGGAAAGTATGTCCTTAAAAATAAATTTTCTAATCATTGCTGGCGAATGTGGAGCAGTGCAGTTGTAACTTCTAAAGGTGGAATTGTACCTTGTTGTTTTGATAAAGATGCAGTAAATACCCTAGGGGATTTAGAAAAGGAAAATTTTAAAAAAGTTTGGCTAAGTAAGAAATATAATAATTTCAGAAAACAAATATTCTCAGATAGAAAAGAAATAGAGATTTGTCAAAATTGTTCTGAAGGGTCGAAAGTATGGGCATAAAAAAAGCCCTATTAAGGGCTTTAAATGTATTCAAAAAGAAATTAATGGTCGTGACCACCATGCTATTCTTCAGTAGAAGCTTCTTCCATTGTGGAATCAGCATCAGTTCCAGTTTCTTCTATTGTAGAATCAGCAACAGGTGCAACTTCTTCAACTGGAGCAACTTCTTCAGCTGGAGCAACTGCTTCAACTGGTTCAGCTGCAGGAACTTCTTCTGTTGCAGCACCACAAGATATCATCAGTGCAGTAACAGGTAAAATCCAAAACTTTTTCATAATAATTGATTTAAATATTTATAATTTGCAAATTAATTTTTGTAAAACTCAAGATATTTTTGATAAAATCCTAATTATCAAGGATAAAAGTATCATAAGATTTTAGACTTTCATGATGTCTGCTTCCTTAAATACTACTAATTCGTCGACTTTTTTTGTAAAAGCATCAGTTAATTTTTGAATAAATTCTTCTAAATATTTGGCTTCGTCTTCACTAAGACCTTCTTCTATTAAGCTTTTAATCATATCATTAGCATCTTTTCTTTGAGACCTAATACTAACTTTTGCATTTTCACCTTCAGATTTGGCTGTTTTAACAAGATCTTTTCTTCTTTCTTCAGTCAAAACTGGTACTGAAATAATTATAACTTCACCATTATTCTGGGGATTTAATCCTAGATTGGCATTGATTACAGCTTTAGTAATTTCATCTAACATGGGTTTTTCCCATGGTTGGATAGTTAATGTTCTGGAATCCAAGGTGCTAACGTTTCCTACTTGAGCTAAAGGGGTAGGAGAACCATAATAATCAACTTTGACTGTGTCTAGCATTGAAGGGTTTGCTCTTCCAGCTCTTATTTTACTTAATTCAACTGAAAGATGAGAAACAGACTTATTCATTGCTAACTCAGCTTCTTCTAAGATAATATCAACTTCTTCCATTTAAGATTTATATTGTTACTAATGTTCCAATCTTGTCACCTAATATAACTTTTTTTAAATTACCAGGGCTATTCATATCAAAAACAACCACTGGGATTTTATTTTCTTTACAAAGAGTAAATGCGGTCATATCCATGATTTTCAATTGTTTGTCATAAGCTTGGTCGAAAGTTAGAGTATCAAACTTTAGTGCATTACTATTTTTTTCTGGATCAGAATCGTATACTCCATCAACTCTTGTCCCTTTAAGAATTACTTCTGATTCTATTTCCACAGCTCTAAGAGATGCCGCGGAATCTGTTGTAAAAAATGGATTTCCGGTTCCAGCACCAAAAATTACAATTCTTCCTTTTTCCAAATGTCTTACTGCCTTTCTTTTAATATATGGTTCTGCAATTTGCTTCATCTCAATTGCAGATTGAAGCCTGGTAATTAATCCAATTGACTCCAGAGCAGATTGAAGAGCCATACTGTTAATCATTGTAGCTAGCATTCCCATATAGTCTCCTTGGGTTCTATCCATACCCCCTTTTTCAGCTTGAACACCTCTAAATATATTTCCGCCGCCAATAACAATACCAATTTCAACATTCATTTTAGAAATCTCTTGTATATCTTTTGCATATTGCATTAATCTTTTGTTGTCGATACCAAATTGCTTTTCTCCCATCAAGGCTTCGCCGCTCAGTTTTAGTAAAATTCTTTTATACTTCATAGTTTTTAAAATTAGCTCAAAAAAAAGAGAGCTAAAAGCTCTCTAAATATAAATAACAAGATTAAATTGATAGTGAATATCTCTTAAAACTTGTGACCATTAAATCAGGATCGCTTTCTTTAAGAAATTGACCAACAGATTTTTTGCTATCTCTAATAAATGCTTGATTTACTAATGTTGTCTCTTTAAAAAATTTATTTAATCTTCCTTTGGCAATTTTCTCAGCCATTTCAAGAGGTTTTCCTTCTTGAATAGCAAGTTCTTTGCCAACTTCAATTTCTCTATCAATAACATTTTGACTAACAGAGTCCTGATCTAGTGCAATTGGATTCATAGCAGCTACCTGCATGGCAACTTGCTTTCCTATATCCTCTGCATCCTTTGTAAGTCCCACAAGTGAAGCAATTTGGTTGCCTGGATGGTTATATGCCACCACTTTATCTGAAACTATTTTATCAAAGTAAGAGATTTCAATTTTTTCTCCAATAACACCACTTTGTTCAGTAATTTTTTCTGAAATTGTTAAATCAGAATCTAAATATTTTAATTTCAAAAAATCTTCTAAAGAATCAGATGTTGATTCAAATGCTAATTCAATAAAATAGTTGGCAAGTTTGCTAAAATCATCATTTTTAGCTACAAAATCAGTTTCACAATTCAAACAGATTAGATAACCAATATTATTATTAGATTTTGCAATGACTAGACCTTCTTTGGCATCTCTATCTCCTCTTTTAGCAGCTATTTTTTGACCTTTTTTTCTTAAATAGTCAATAGCTTTTTCCATGTTTCCATTGGATTCAGTAAGTGCTTTTTTGCAATCCATCATTCCGGCACCTGTTTTTTTTCTTAGCTCATTTACATCTTTAGCTGTGATACTCATTTAATAAAATTTAAGATTTAACTTCTTTTTTTTCTTTGTTATCTTCTTCACTTAATTTTGCTTCCTCTTTTACAGCTTTTTCTTCTGCAATTTTATCTTTTGCTTGTTTTCTCTCACCTAACCCATCTTTAATAGAATTACATAAACTAGTTATAACTAAGTCTATAGATTTTGTTGCATCATCATTGGATGGTATAATAAAGTCAATGCCTTCTGGACTAGAGTTAGTATCCACCATTGCAAATATTGGAATATTTAAATTTTTTGCCTCTGCAACAGCAATGTGTTCTTTCTTAACATCCACTATAAATATTGCTGCAGGTAGTCTATTCATTTCTGAAATACTTCCAAAAATCTTATCAATTTTATCTCTTTGTCTTGTAAGTTGCAGTCTCTCTCTCTTAGACAAATGCATAGCTGTACCATCTTTCATCATCTTATCAATAGATGTCATTTTCTTAATGGTCTTTCTAGTTGTCTTAAAATTTGTTAGCATTCCTCCTGGCCATCTTTCAGTAACAAATGGCATATTTATTTCAGAAACTTTTGATGATATAATTTCTTTGGCTTGCTTCTTTGTTGCTACGAACAGAATTTTTCTACCAGATTTAGCTATTTGATTTACAGCATTAGATGCATCTTCTAGCTTAATAAGTGTCTTATTAAGGTCTATAATGTGAATACCTTTTTTTTCATCAAATATGTATGGAGACATACTCGGATTCCACTTTCTTTTTAAATGTCCAAAATGCACTCCGGCATTTAACATTTGTTCAAATGTTACTTTACTCATAATGTTTACTTTCTTTTTACTGTTATTTTAATCAGCAGAAGTATAGTAGCAAATTAATGGTCTATACAACTTAGATACTAAACTACACACCCAGGTGTATATTGTTTTAAAATTTTTATCTTTTACTAAATTGAAATTTCTTTCTAGCCTTAGGTTGGCCTGGTTTCTTTCTTTCGACCATTCTTGGGTCTCTAGTCATTAATCCTTCTGCTTTTAAAAGCGGCTTGTATTCTGAATCAATCTCTACAAGAGCTCTTGAAATAGCTAATCTTATAGCTTCTACTTGACCAGTATTGCCACCACCCTTAACATTTATTGTAGCATCGTATTTACCATTTGTTCCAGTCAACTCAAATGGTTGAAATATTTTGTACTGTAGAACATCTGTTTTAAAATATTCTTTGTGGTCTCTTTTATTGATAGTGATTTTACCTTTACCACTTTTTAGGTAAATTCTAGCAACTGAAGATTTTCTTCTTCCTAATTTATTGATTACAGACATTTAATTATTAGTTAAGTTCTACTTTTTTTGGTTTTTGAGCTTCTTTATCGTGGTTTTCACCAACAAAAACATACAGATTTCCGAATAGTTTTTTTCCAAGTCTATTTTTAGGCAACATGCCTTTAACAGCTTTTTCAACCAATCTTTCAGGAAACTTTTTCAATAATGAAGATGCATTTATTGATCTTTGTCCTCCAGGATAACCAGTGTGTCTAATGTATTCTTTATTTTCCCATTTATTACCAGATAATGTGACTTTCTCGGCATTTATTACCACTACATTATCACCACAATCTACATGAGGTGTGTAATCTACTTTATGCTTTCCTCTTATTAAACTGGCAATTTTACTAGATAGTCTTCCTAAGGGTTGACCTTCTGCATTAATTAACAACCACTCTTTACTTACAGTTTCACTGTTAGCAGATACTGTTTTATAACTTAAATGACTCACTTTGATTATCTTAATTTTATTTGTTGGGGTGCGAAGATATGATATAATTTTGATACTGACAATGGAGAGAGTAAATTTTTAAAATATCTACTTTAAATGACCTTTAACTCTATTCCTACTTTTATAAATGCATTAACTGCTTTATCTAAATGTTCTTTGGTATGAGCTGCTGAAATTTGTGTTCGAATTCTTGCTTGGCCCTTGGCTACAACTGGATAGAAAAAACCAACTGCATAAACTCCTTCTATTAGTAACTTATCTGCAAAATCCTGCGATAAGGCAGCGTCATAGAGCATTATTGGAACAATTGGAGAATCTCCTGGCTTAACATCAAAACCTGCACTAACTATTTTTGTCTTGAAATACTTAGTATTTTCTTCTAATTTATCCCTTAGTTCAGTGTTATCACCAATTATTTCAAAAACCTTATTTGCTGCTCCAACAATGGATGGCGCCAAGGAATTTGAAAAAAGATATGGTCTAGATTTTTGTCTTAGCATTTCAATGATTTCTTTTTTACCAGTAGTGTATCCGCCCATTGCTCCTCCAAGTGCTTTTCCAAGTGTTCCGGTAATAATATCTACACGATCCATAACATTATGGTACTCTGGAACTCCCCTGCCTGTTTTACCGATAAAACCAGCTGAATGACACTCGTCAGTCATCACCATTGCATCATATTTATCAGCTAAATCGCATATTTCATTCATTTTAGCAATATCACCGTCCATGGAAAAGACACCATCAGTTACTATAATTTTGTTTCTTAAATCTTTGGATTTTATTAATTGAGCCTCTAAATCAAGCATATCACTATGCTTGTATCTAAATCTTTGTGCTTTACAAAGTCTAATACCGTCAATAATTGAAGCATGGTTTAATTCGTCTGAAACAATTGCATCTTCAGGGCCAAATAATGGTTCAAAAAGCCCACCATTAGCATCAAAAGCTGCTGCATATAGTACGGTATCTTCAGTTTGATAAAAGTCTGATATTCTTTGCTCCAATTCTTTATGAATATCTTGAGTTCCACATATAAATCTTACTGAAGACATTCCAAAACCGTGGGTCTCTAATGCAGATTTTGCGGCTTCAACAACTTCTTTATTTGAAGATAATCCTAAGTAATTATTTGCGCACATAACAACAACCTCTCCACCATCACTAACCTTAACACTTGCTCCTTGAGATGTAGTGATGACTCTCTCTTTTTTAAAAAGTCCTTTAGATTCAATACTAGAAAGCTCTTTACTTAGTTGATTTTTGATTTTTCCGTACATAAATTAAACTATACCTTGATCTATCATTGCATCTGCAACTTTTACAAAACCAGCAATATTCGCACCTTTCACATAATCAATATATCCATCTTCTTCTTTTCCATAAGTTACACATTGGTCATGAATGTCCAACATGATATTATGAAGTTTAGTATCTACTTCTTCTCTAGTCCAATTGTATCTAAGAGAATTTTGAGACATTTCTAGTCCTGAAGTAGCTACTCCTCCAGCGTTAGATGCTTTACCTGGTGCAAATAATATTTTTTTGTTTGTAAATAAAGTAATTGCTTCTGGTGTAGATGGCATATTAGCACCCTCAACTACTGCGACACAACCATTTGCCACCAATAAATTAGCATGCTCTTCATTTAGTTCATTTTGAGTTGCACATGGCAGAGCGACATCTACTTTAATCGACCAAGGTTTTTCACCTTCGTGAAAAGTTGAATTTGGATATTGTTCTGTATACTGAGAAATTCTTCCTCTTTGTTTATTTTTCAAGTTCATTATCCATGCAAGTTTATCTTTATCTATACCGTCTGTATCATGGATATAACCCTTAGAATCACTCATGGTTACAACTTTAGCTCCTAATTGAATACATTTTTCACAAGCATACTGGGCTACATTTCCAGATCCAGAAATAGCAACTTTTTTATTCTTAAAGTCATCGCCTTTATTTTTTAACATCTTTTCAGCAAAATAAACTACTCCATATCCAGTTGCTTCTGGCCTTATTAGTGACCCCCCCCAGTTAATTCCTTTGCCAGTTAAAACTCCGGTAAATTCGTTTCTAAGCCTTTTGTATTGTCCAAACATATAGCCAATTTCTCTACCTCCAACACCAATATCTCCAGCAGGAACATCTGTATTAGGTCCAATATGTCTTGACAATTCGGTCATAAACGATTGACAAAACTTCATCACCTCGTTGTCTGATTTTCCCTTTGGATTGAAATCTGATCCTCCTTTACCTCCTCCCATTGGAAGAGTGGTTAATGAGTTTTTAAAAATTTGTTCAAAACCTAAAAATTTGAGAATAGATAAATTTACAGTAGGATGAAATCTTAACCCACCTTTATAAGGTCCTATTGCAGAATTAAACTCTACTCGATAACCCCTATTAACTTGTGGTTCTCCTGAATCGTCAACCCAAGGGACTCTAAATTGAATTACCCTTTCTGGCTCAACAATTCTTTTTAAAATTTTAGCTGTTTTATATTTTATATTTTTTTCTATAAAAGGAATAACAGTTTCTGCCACTTCTTCAACTGCTTGAATGAATTCTGGCTCATTGCCATTTTTAATAATTAATTCCTCCATAAAGGAATCAATTTGTGTTTTATATTCAGACATAATTAAGTTTGTGTTTTAGTATGATTAGCCCAAATGTATGCAATTTTATTTTCTGATTTTGTGGATGTTAATCAAATTATTGTATAGTTTACGTAAAACAAAGTATAATCGTCTGTATGACTTTGTTAGATTTAAATAATGAAAAGATCAAATTTCGACATATCAATTAAATCTTCTTCAAATGAAGAGGATTTTTATTATTCTAAAGATGGATTGATTATTTTTACAGAAAAATACCATGAAAATAGGGGTTATTGTTGTAAAAATAAATGCAAACATTGTCCCTACGGATTTTCTGATTAATACTATATAATTTATTACATGTCTGAATTTAAAAACTCCATTTCCAAAGGAATTCCAGAATCGTTACCAGATTTTAAAAAAAGATCTGAAAACGTTAGCCATGCACCCAATAGAAAAGACTCTCTAAATACCAATGAAAAATCATTGGCACTTAAAAATGCTTTAAGATATTTTCCAAAAAATAAACATAGTATTTTAGGTCCTGAATTTAAAGAAGAACTAGATCTTTATGGAAGAATTTACATGTATAGATACCAACCAGATTATAAAATTTATGCAAGACCAATTGACCAATATCCTGGAAAATCTGTTCAAGCTAAGTCCATCATGTTAATGATTCAAAACAATCTTGATCCTGCTGTTGCCCAACACCCGCAAGAACTCATCACATATGGTGGGAATGGTTCTGTTTTTCAAAATTGGGCTCAGTATCTTCTTACCATGCAATACTTATCAAAAATGGAAGATGATCAAACATTGGTAATGAATAGCGGTCATCCATTAGGATTATTTCCCTCCCACGAAAATGCTCCAAGAGTAGTGGTATCCAATGGAATGATGATTCCTAACTATTCAAAACAGGACGATTGGGAAAAATTTAATGCCTTGGGAGTAACTCAATTTGGTCAAATGACAGCAGGCTCTTATATGTATATTGGTCCTCAAGGAATTGTACATGGCACTACAATAACTCTACTTAATGCGTGTAGAAAAATAGATAAATATGGTACTGCTGGTAAATTATTTGTCACAGCTGGACTAGGAGGAATGAGCGGAGCTCAACCCAAAGCTGGAAATATTGCCGGTGTTATTTCAGTAACTGCCGAAATAAATCCAAAAGCAAGTTTCAAAAGGCATAAACAAGGATGGGTTGATGAGATAATTAGTGATTTAGAAGAGTTATGTAATAGAGTTAAGATTGCTAAAAAAAACAAGGAGATTGTGTCAATTGCCTATGATGGAAATATTATTGACGTATGGGAAATATTTCACTCTAAAGATATTTTTATTGATTTAGGTTCAGACCAAACATCTTTGCATAATCCTTGGGCAGGAGGGTACTATCCTACGGGAATAAGTTTTGATCAAGCAAATGATATGATGCGAGAAAACCCGGTTAAGTTTAAAGAAAAAGTCAAAGATTCACTTGTCAAACATGCGGGATTTATAAAAAAACATACTGACAAAGGCACTTACTTTTTTGATTATGGAAATGCTTTTTTACTAGAAGCTTCTAGGGCTGGTGCAGATGTAATGAGTAATGATGGAATTAACTTTAAATACCCATCCTATGTTCAAGACATAATGGGCCCAATGTGTTTTGATTATGGGTTTGGACCTTTTAGATGGGTATGTACATCTGGAGATATTAACGACTTGAAGAAAAGTGATGAAATTGCTTGTGAAGTTTTAGAGAGATTAATTAAAAGTGCTCCAGAAGAAATCCAACAACAAATGAAAGACAATATAAGGTGGATAAAAGGAGCACAAGAAAATAACTTAGTCGTTGGCTCCAAAGCAAGGATACTATATGCTGACTCCGAGGGAAGAATTGAAATTGCCAAAGCATTTAATAATGCAATAAAGAATAAAGAAATATCAGCACCAATAGTTTTGGGAAGAGATCATCATGATGTTTCAGGAACCGATTCTCCTTACAGAGAAACTTCAAATATTTACGACGGTTCTGCATTTACTGCAGATATGGCTATTCAAAATGTTATTGGTGATTCTTTTAGAGGTGCCACTTGGGTAAGTATTCACAACGGAGGAGGTGTTGGTTGGGGAGAAGTTATTAATGGGGGGTTTGGACTGACTATTGATGGATCTCAAAACTCTGAAGAAAAGCTAGTTAATATGCTTTTTTGGGATGTTAATAATGGAATTGCAAGAAGAAATTGGGCAAGAAATAAAGAAGCAGTTTTCGCAATTAAAAGAGAAATGGATAGAAATCATAAGTTAAAAGTGACATTACCTAATATTGCAGATCAAGATTTAATCGACGAGTTAGCCAAGTAATCTTATCATAAACAGACGTTAGTTTCTTTATTTAATGGTTTTTAGTTCAACTAATCTTATATTTATCTCATGATTGAATTTAATGGAAAAACAGTCTGGATAACTGGCGCTTCATCTGGAATTGGTAAAGCGTTGTCATTAAAAATTAGTGCCTTAGAAGCAAATATTGTACTTTCTTCTAGAAATAAAGAAGAATTAGAGAATGTTGCAAAACAATGTAAGGGCGACTATTACATCTTACCAATAGATTTAGAGAAACCTGAAACTTTTAAAAAAGCTTCTCAATTAGTAGTTAAGAAATATGGAAGAATAGACCTATTAATAAATAACGGTGGAATTAGCCAAAGGTCTAAAGCTAGTCAAACATCTATAGATGTTGACAGGAAACTTATGGAAATAAATTATTTTGGAACTATTGGCTTAACAAAATCAGTTCTTCCAATAATGCAAAAACAACAAAAAGGACACATTGTAACTATAAGTAGCTTATCTGGAAAATTTGGCTTTTTTCTTAGGTCTGCATATGCTGCATCGAAATTTGCTCAGTTAGGATTTTTTGAATCTTTGAGACTAGAAGAAGATAAAAATAACATTGACATTAGTATAGTTTTCCCAGGCTTTATCAATACAGAAATTTCTAAAAATGCATTGTCTGGAACTGGAGTTCGGCATGGATTACAAGACCAAAACCAACAAAATGGAATTAGCCCTGAAAAATGTGCACAGGATATTATTAATGGAATAATAGATAATAAACATGAGATATTTTCAGGGGGGAAAGAAATATGGATGGTGAAAATTAAAAGGTTTTTTCCAAACCTATTTCATAAAATAATTAAAAAGCAATCAGGCACCTAATTCCTAATTTTTAACTCTTTTATACTTTAATGCTTTTAACATCCAGTTGGGCAAGGGTTGAGAAGGTTTTCTTTTTTCAACATTTAAGAAAAAACCTAATTTTTCAATAATTGGAATTTTATAGACCTCTATCATTTCTATTAAAGTTCCGTCAGGATCTTCACAATAAGTACAGTGAACTTTGGTGTTTTCACCCATACTTAAAACATCTTTCGTGTCACAGGTAAACCCAAAACCTTCGTTAGCTAGTTTTTTACCTAGAGCCTGCATATCTCTTACATCAAACCCTAAATGGACAAACCCTATATCACCCCACATTCTATTTTCGTAAATTTTATTAGGGACTCTTTTAGAAGTATCTTGAACCAATTCAATATAACTCTTACCAGCAAGTTTTGTAAATCCTCCTCCAGATGGATTTTTCTGAGACAATAAAACTCTTCTGTATTCATTATTTCCACCCGAAATATTGGACCAATCCTTGAAAATCCCAGTTTTATCTTCAATAATTTCATCATAACCAAGTGTTTTGTAAAAAGACAATGAATGCTCCATATTGGAAACACCTATCGAACAACCTGCTATTCCTCCGGTTACATGGTTGTGATTTGTATAAAAATCATTAGCTGGAATTATTTGCCAAAGCAGTCCGTTTAAATCCTTAACATAAAATGTTTCCCAACCGTATGGAGAATCAACTATATCAGAAATTAAATTTGCATCATTAGATTTAAAAAAATTAAAAGCTTTACTGACATTTGGAGTTTTTATAAATCCGTTATAAATACCTAAATCTCCAAGCTGAAAATCTATTTTAGCGTTAGTAGCTTTAAAGGTGGTGGGGGAAACAACTTCCATTGCGCAACCACCCTTTATATTAAGAACCATTGCAGCTCTTTTAGAAATCACTTTGCCTTTTGTATATATAGTCATTAGTGGAGCCTCTGCTTCATCATTAAAAAGTGGAATATCCATTCCAAAAAATTTAATGTACCAATCCCATGCTTCTTTATGTTCTGGGACACCAACACCAAGATGCTGTATACCATGTATTGTTAAACTCATAACTTCACTCTTTCTACGTATATACTTTTTTGAATATCTACTTTTATCATATCTCCAGTATTAATAAATAACGGGACTTTTACTTTTGCACCAGTATCAATTGTAGCTGGTTTCATAGTATTGGTTGCTGTATCTCCCTTAATACCAGGCTCAGTATAAGTTACTTCAGTTTGTAAAAACTGTGGCTGCTCTACTAAAAGTGGTAACTCTTCTTCTGCATGAAAAATAATTGTGCAAATTATTCCCTCCTTTAAAAATTCAGGTTTTCCAATCATATGAGATTCTAAAAATATTTGTTCAAAATTCTGAGTATGCATAAAATGATAACCATCTCCTTCTTTATATAGATACTGATAAGATCTATTTTCAATTCTAACAACTTCTATTTTGTGTCCAGATGGAAAAGTATGATCCAAAACCCTTCCGTCTTCAATACCCTTCATTTTTGTTCGTACAAATGCTGGTCCTTTACCTGGTTTTACATGCTGAAACTCTATTATTTGCATTAATTTGTGGTTATGTTTAATACACAATCCATTTTTAATTTCTGAAGTTGATGCCATATATAATTTTTAATTTTGTAAATATAAGAAATGTTAAAATAGTGGTTAACTAATATTACTCCAATTAGGTTTTAATTTCATTTGACGAATCAATTCCATTTTTACTGCCTGATTTTTTGATGCCGAAAGATTTACATCGTCTTTAAGAATTTGATCTACATCATTTTTAGACAATTGTACTATTTGACCATCCCTTGCCAAATCTGCTAATTTAAAATCTAAAACACCACTTTGTTGAGTTCCCATTACATCTCCAGGACCTCTTATTTTTAAATCTTGCTCTGAAATCTCAAATCCATCACTAGTTCTAACCATTGTCTCTAATCTAATTTTTGCTTCTTTGGAAAGCTTGTATCCACTCATTAAAACACAATACGATTTTTCCGCTCCTCTACCAACTCTTCCTCTAAGTTGATGCAATTGTGACAAACCAAATTTTTCTGCACTTTCGATAATCATGAGTGAAGCATTTGGCACATCTACTCCAACTTCAATTACTGTAGTGGCAACCATAATTTGTGTTTTTCCACTTACAAATTGAGACATTTCAAATTCTTTTGCTTCTGGTTTCATTTTTCCATGAACAATACTTACTTGATAGTCTGGCAATGGAAATCTTCTTACAATACTTTCATAGCCATCCATTAAATCTTTATAGTCTAATTTCTCAGACTCCTCAATGAGAGGATATACTATATAAACTTGGTGACCTTTTTTAATCTCATCTTCAATAAACTGAAAGACCTTTAATCTACTAGAATCAAATCTATGAATTGTATTAATTGGTTTTCTTCCAGGTGGAAGTTCATCAATAACAGAAACATCTAGATCGCCATAGAAAGTCATTGCTAAAGTTCTTGGAATAGGGGTAGCTGTCATTACTAAAACGTGTGGAGGTTGGATATTTTTTTTCCAAAGTTTTGCTCTTTGAGCAACACCAAATCTATGTTGCTCGTCTATTACTGCAAGTCCCAAGTTTTTAAATTTGACTTTATCTTCTAAAAGAGCATGGGTGCCAACAAGAACATTCAAAGTCCCATCTTCTAAAGATTGATGAATAATCTTACGATTAGATTTTTTAACAGAGCCAGTCAATAAAGAAACTTTTATTCCCAAAGGCTCTAGAAAATTAACTATTGATTTATAATGCTGGTTTGCTAATATTTCTGTCGGGGCCATTAAACAGGATTGGAATCCATTATCTATAGAAAGTAATATTGTTAAAACTGCAACCAATGTTTTTCCACTTCCAACATCTCCTTGCAATAATCTATTCATATGAATACCGGAACCCAAATCTTTACGAATCTCCTTTACCACTTTCTTTTGGGCGCTGGTCAGCTCAAAAAGCAGATGTTTTTTAAAAAAATCATTAAAATTATTTCCTACGTATTTAAAAACATAACCCTTCAATTTATTCCTAGTTCTTAACTTTTGTGTAGTCATACTTAATTGAAGAAAAAATAATTCTTCGTATTTTAATCTTAATATAGATTTTTGAAGCAGGTGTTTATCTATTGGGAAATGTATGTTTTCAAATGCTTGATAAATATTTGGGAAATTATTTTTTACTTCAATATTATTTGGTAAAGTTTTTGGAATAAACTTTAATACTTGAGGTAATAAATTTCTCATTAGGTTTTCTATACCTCTAGACTGAAGACCAAAAGCAGATAGTTTTTCTGTAGAGTGGTATACTGGTTGAAGACTACCAAGTTTGTTCTTACTTTTTTCTTCTAATTCCATTTCGGGATGGTTAAAATTCCATGAACCACCGTAAGAAGTTGGCTTTCCATAAATAACATACTGTTGACCAAGTTTAATGGTCGGTTTAATCCATTTTAATCCTTTAAACCATACTAGCTGAATAGATCCAGATGCGTCAAAAGCAGAGACTAAAAGTCTTTTTTTCCTTGGTTGACCAAGCTCTTGAACGTTAGATACTTGAACTGAAATTTGGACACTTGTTTGAGGGTCTACAATATCTTTAATTAGTATTGTTTTAGACCTGTCAACGTATCTAAATGGAAAATGATTTAGCAAATCTCTAAATGAATATATATATAGTTCACTTTTGAGTAAGTCAGCCCTTTTGGGGCCAACCCCCTTAAGAAATTCAATAGGAGTATTTAAAACATCTACATTCAAAGACAAACATTATGAGTTTGGTCCATGAAAATATAATAAATTAAAAACATGAAAGCCTATATAGCTTCTTTTCCTAGCAATAGAACCGGGTTTTCTAGGTAGTTTTTAAAAGAATTTAAAAAAGCTGATCCTACAGCGCCATCCACTACCCTGTGATCGCAACTTAAAGTAACTTTCATTATATTCCCAGGAACAATTTCTCCTTTTTTTACAATTGGAACTTGTTGTATCCCTCCAACTGCTAATATGCAAGCATCCGGAGGATTAACAATAGCAGTAAATTCATCTATACCAAACATTCCAAGATTAGAAATGGTAAATGTATTTCCTTCCCATTCTTCTGGTTGAAGCTTTTTATCTTTGGCTTTTTGAGCAAGGAATTTAACTTCCTGACCAATTTGGGTCAAAGATTTTTCGTTGGCAAAGCTGATTACTGGGACTAATAGACCTTCCTCAACTGCTACAGCAACACCAATATGCACATGCTCATTGTATCTTATAATATCATCAAACCAAGATGCATTTACTTTGGGATGGTCTTTAAGTGAAACTGCTGCTGCTTTAACCACTAAATCATTAAATGAAATTTTTGATGGGTTAATAACGTTATTAATTGCTTTTCTTGCTTCAATAGAGTTGTCCATATTGATAGAAACAGTCAAGTAAAAGTGTGGCGCAGAAAACTTACTCTCAGCCAGCCTTTGGGCAATAACTTTTCTCATTTGAGAAACTGGCTCATCCACAAAGGACTCTTGTCCTTGAATTGTAGCACTTCCTTGAAAATTATCAATATCTCTTTTGACAATTCTTCCATCAGTACCAGTGCCATTAACAAATTTTAGATTTATTCCTCTTTCTTCAGCAAGTTTTTTTGCCAATGGTGAGGCTTTAGTTTCTAAAGAAGTTAAAGAATCTAAGGCGGGAAAAGATTTATTGGAAGAAAAAGTTTGAGCAGGTGCTGAAGGTGTAGCGCTTACAGAATGTTGTGGTTTAACATCAGATGTAATAGGTTTTGTAGTTGGAGTAGGTTTTGAATCTTCTTTTTCAACAGATTCTGCTTCTAAAGCTTTTTCCTCTTTTAGTAATTTGGTTACGTCTTCTCCCTTTTCACCTAAAATTGCCAGAATTGAGTCTACAGGTGCTGTTTGACCTTTTTCGACTCCAATATGTAATAAAACTCCCTCTTGAAAAGATTCAAATTCCATGGTAGCCTTATCAGTTTCAATTTCTGCTAACAATTCACCACTTTCAATGTTGTCACCAACTTTTTTATGCCATTCTGCGACAACTCCCTCAGTCATGGTGTCGCTTAATTTGGGCATTCTTACTATTTCAGCCATAACAAATATTTAATCTTTTATAAATGGGTAATCCTTTTGCATATAAACATCTTCATACAATTCGTGCGCTTCAAGCTCTGGAGACTCTTCGGCAAAAGCTATTGATTCATCTACAAGAACTTTTACTTCTTCTTGAATTTTTTTAATATCGCTTTCAGAGGCTAGTTTATTAGCTGTAATAGTATTTAAAACCTGAGAAACTGGATCTTTTCCTTTAAAATCCTCTACCTCATCTTTTGTTCTATATTTTTGAGGATCTGACATTGAGTGTCCTTTATATCTATAAGTTCTTATATCTAACAAAGTTGGTCCTTCTCCTTTTCTAGCTCTTGCAGATGCTTCTTCAATAGCTTCATGAACAGATTCCACTGACATTCCATCTACAACAAATGAAGGCATATGGTAAGATTTTCCAATTTCGCTCATATCCTCCACGTTAGTAGTTCTTTTGACAGAAGTTCCCATTGCATAATTATTATTCTCTATAATAAAAATAACTGGTAGTTTCCACATCATTGCCATATTAAATGTTTCATGAAGTGCTCCTTGCCTCGCAGCACCATCTCCAAAAGAACAATAAGTAACTCCCCTATTTCCTTTGTACTGATCTGCAAAGGCAATACCTGCACCCATCGGAATTTGAGCACCAACTATTCCATGACCTCCCATAAGATTAACTTCCTTGTTAAACATATGCATAGAACCACCTTTCCCTTTAGACATTCCTGTCTTTTTACCATAAAGTTCTGCAA